>WBZX01002108.1_pt1 | contig 13955 bp, 15 predicted proteins | sample 5204211 | NCBI WGS metagenome assembly WBZX01 (sample SAMN12344362, study PRJNA552823) | activated sludge metagenome | biome: Activated sludge suspended growth; feature: Nitrification reactor; material: Wastewater; isolation source: activated sludge from nitrification reactor of wastewater...
GACGTCGCGGGAACGCGGGCTCTCTAGGAACGTGGGGCCGGGCCGCCGTCGGGCGACACCAGATCGCCCAGCGCGGTGACCTCGTAGACCTCGCGGGCCTCGTCGTACGAGACCACCAGGGCACGGGCACCGCGGGCGAGTTCGTTGGGTGGATCGCAGCGCACCTGCACGATCAGGCCGGCGCCGCCGTCCTCGGCCCGCGCAGCGCCGAAGCCGGCATCGACGCGGCTGGTGTCGATCGTGACGACCTTGCCGACCAGACCGGAGCGACGCGCCGCAGAGTGGGTGTGGAACACCGGCGCCAGCGGGCGAATCGCCACCGCGGTCAGCAGCACGGCGACCACGAACACCGCGACCAGCACCAACGTCTCGAGCAGCCAGTTGCGGGTGCCGCCGAGCAGGTAGTAGGTCGAGAGCTCCGACAGCAGGAAGCCGAAGAAGAAGATCAGCGACACCACGATGGTGGTCGGCACCGCGTCGAGCCGCAGCGCGCCCAGCAGCGTGCCGAGGAAGCCGTGCGAGTGGCCGTCGTGGCCCCCGTCGCCGCCGTCACCGTGACCCGCGTCGCCGTGGCCGACGTCGCCGTGACCGATGTCGCCACCGTGGCCGCCGTCGCCGAAATCGAGCGAGTCCAGCCCCAACGCGCCGATGATGACGAGCACCCAATAGACCAGCGCAATGCCGAGCAGCACCGTGAAGACCACGGTCGGGAAGCTCAGGCTGGCGGCGAAGAACTCATCCATGGCGGTGGAATCCGAACGACACCGTGCCGACCCCGCGGGCTCGGGGGATCGCAAGGCTGCCATAGGGCAGCGGCTCCCGTCGAGGCCCCGCGGACGCGAGCGGCGAGCGTCGATGGCCGGTTGCGCTGCGAGGGTCGTCGGCTCGCGACGCCACCCGAACGCATGTGCCGTGCCTGCCTACCCGGTCGGTGGCGGCGGTATTTCGCTGCGCCTCGGCGGTCGCTCGTGGCAGCGACGGCGCGGCGCGAGCTGGCTACGGCATGGGTTGATCCCGCTCGCAACATGCGATGAAGGAGGTGCCCGGTGACGCCGCTGGTTCCATGCAGATCACCGGCCCCGGTGCGAAGCTGAGCGCGTCGGTGACCTCGACGCAGCGGCCGACCGGCAGCGCCGGCCCGGTCGGGGGACAGCCGTCGTGGATGCCGTTGCACACGGCCTCGCCGCCCTGCGAAGCACAGCACTCGCAGGGTGCCGGCGGACCTTGGCGCAGCGGCACTCGCTGCGGGAACTCGATCGGACACGCCGGGCACTCGGCGTCGTTGCCCTCGCACCACACGCACGCGCCGAAGCGCGTGCTCGCGGCGGCATCGTCGGGCAGGCAGGTGCCGCCGATGCACGCCGGCGCATCGCACCACGTCAGCCGCTGCTCGTCGCCGCCGTCGCATGGAGCGGACTCGGCGGGCGGCTGCACCAAGATCGCGCCGCTGTCGATCGTCGTACAGCCGTTGCGCGCGACCACGGTCGGCAGCGGTGCCGGCTCGAAGTTGCAACCCGAGGGATACTCGGCGACGGCCTGCGCGACGCAGGTCGCGTCGTCGCAGCTGCACGTGCACACTGCCGGCTGGCGACCGATGTTCTGGCCCTCGCTGGTGCCCGGCGGACACGCTGCGCCCGCATCGAGCAGGACGTGCGGCCCGTTCCATCCCGGCGGCGCAGCGCGACACCCGAGCCCCTCGTCACAAGTGCCGGCCGTGTCGCCGCTGGTGACACCGCTGTCCGCCGTCGCGGTCGTCATCGACGAGGAGCCGCCCTCGCCGAGCGTGCCGCCCGTGCCACCCGTGCCGACCGTGCCGACCGTTGGCGCCTGATCGAAGCACGCCGGAGCCGACACCAGGACGACGAAGAGGACCGCAGACCACCGCACGCAGCTTGGAAGTCTGACGGTCGCGGCGCGCGGGAGCAACGGCCGCCAGCATCGAGACGCGGCATCGACCCCACGCCGCGCGAGGAATCGCGCACAATGTCGCAGCCTGGTCCATCGTCCCCCAGCGCCCCGCGGCTGCGCCACGCACCGCGTCACGAGCGAGGTGCCGCGGGCGGGCGCGCGGCGGCGCGTGGCCCCGGGGGCCGGCGGCGTCGTGATGCCCTGCGCGATCGGAATGGTCTGCGCGCTCGCGATGGCATGCGGTGCCACCACGGCGGGCCGCGCCACCGGGGCCGCCGATCGCAGCGTCGGGCCTGCGTCCGCCCGCGCGGACGCGGGCCGAGACCGCGCGAGCGCGGCCTGGCGCTACGAGGTCGCGCTCGAGCCCGGGGCCCGCGGCATGGCCGTGCGCATGTGCTTCGACGGCCCCGCCCCGGCTGCGCTGCGCACGATCGTCGACGAGGCCGGCGGCGGCTGGGACGGCTTGTCGGTGGATGGTCCGGTGCCGCGCCCGTTGACGCTCGCGGGTGGCCGCGTCGAGCTCGGCGCGCTGCCGCCGGATGCGTGCGTGCGATGGCACGTCGATCTCGCCGACGTGGCCGCGGGCGCGGGCAGCCGCAGCGCGACCGTGCTGGGTGACAGCGTGCTGCTCAAGCAGTCGTTGTGGCTGCTGTGGCCCACCGACGCGTCATCCGACGTCACCCCTACGGTCGCGCTCGAGCTGCCGCCGGGCGTGCGGGCCTCGGTGCCGTGGACCCTCGTCGACGGCGAGCGCGATGCTCGGCGCAGCCGCTATCGCATCGACGCCACGGTCTCGCGATGGACCGGCTACACCGCCTTCGGCGCGCTCGACCTCGATCGGTTCGAGCGCAACGGTGCGGCCATCGAGATCGCGAGGCTCGATCACCCCATCGCGTGCGATCGCGAGGGCGTGCGCGCGTGGATCACCGACGCGGTCGACGGCGCTTCGATGCTCTACGGCCACTACCCCCGCGAGCACCTGCAGGTGGTGGTGGTGCCGGTCGCCGGCGGCGATGGTGCGGTCTACTTCGGCGCGGCCGCCCGGGGTGGTGGTGCCGGGGTGTTCCTGCTGCTCGACGATCATGCCGATGCTGCGCGCCTGCCCGGTGGCTGGACCACGGTGCACGAGCTGCTGCACCACGGCATGCCCTTCGTGAAGGACCCATGGATGGGCGAGGGGTTCGTCTCCTACTACACCGAGGTCATGCGCACGCGGCAGGGTCACCGCAGCGAGCGCGAGGGCTGGCAGGAGCTCTACGAGGCCTTCGAGCGCGGGCGCCGAGGCGCCCGCGGACGCACGCTCGCCCACGACAGCGCGGCCATGCACGAGCAACACGCCTACCAGCGCGTCTACTGGGGTGGCGCCGCGATCGCGTTCGAGCTCGACGTCGCGCTGCGCCTGGCACATCCCGATCGCGACGGCTTCGACGACGCCATGAAGCAGCTGCGCAGCTGTTGCGGCGACAGCGTGTTCCAGTTCGACGCCGACGCGCTGCTCACCCGGCTCGACCGCTGGTACGGCGAGCCGATCTTCACGCAGACCGCCACGCGCCAGCTCGCGGTGCCCGACTTCGTCGACACCGACGCCATGTTCGCGCAGCTGGGCATCACGATCGCGGACGGCAAGGTCGTGCTCGACGATGGCCACCCCTCCGCGGCCGTACGCCGCGCCATCATGGCGCCCCGCGAGCAACCCTAGCGGCCCCGAAGTGCGCTACACAGCAGACCCGAGCCCCTTGCAAGACCGACGCAACATCGCCCTCACGCTCGCCGGCGGCGGCAACCGAGCTTTCTACCAGCTCGGCCTGCTGCATCGCTGGGGCGAGCGTCTGCTGCCACGGCTGGGTGCGCTCGCGGCGTGCAGCGCGGGCGCGTGCGTGGCCGTGCTGTGGCTCAGCGGGCGCGAGGTACCGACGCGCTCGTTCTGGCGAGCGCGCCGCAACCACGTGACGCGCAACCTCGAGTGGACGCGCCTGCTGCAGGGCAAGTCGCCGGCGCCGCATGGCGAGATCTATCGCGACACGCTGCTGTGCGCGGCCGCCGAGGGCGGGCTCGAGCGCGTGCGCGCGCTGCCGTTTCCGCTGTGGGTGCTGACCGCCGCGTTCCCCCGCATGGTCCCGGCACCGGTCGGCGCGGCGGTGGGCCTGGCCGCGTACAACCTCGAGAAGCGCATGCGCCCAGGCATGGTCCACCCCAGCTTCGGCCGTCGCATCGGCTTCCAAGCCATGCCGTTCGACGCGCGCAGCTGCGAGAGCCCCGACGACCTCGCGGACCTCGTGATCGCATCGTCGTCGACGCCACCGTTCACCCCGATCGGCCGCTTCCGCGGACACGCGCTGCTCGACGGCGGCCTCATCGACAACGTACCCGCCGACGTCGCCGAGACCGATGCGGGCATCCGCGCCAACCTGGTGCTGCTCACGCGGCCCTACCCGCGCAACGTGCTCGGCGAGCGACCGGGCGAGCACGGCCCGCGGCTGTACGTCGCGCCCAGCCACGACGTGCCGGTCGAGCGCTGGGACTACACGCGACCGGATCGCATCGACGCGACCGTCGAGATGGGCGAGCGCGAGGCCGAGCTCCACGAGGCCGCGCTGCGGCGGCTGCTCGCGATCTAGCGCGCGCTCGGATCAGCGCTAGCGGAACTTGGCGGTGACGTCGGTCGGCAGCAGCTCCGGCGTGCGCTCGCCGAGCTGCCCCTGTGCGCCACGCCCCCAGCACCACAGCGCGCCGAGCTCCGTCAGTGCGCAGGCGTGATGGCTGCCGGCGGTGACCACGGTCGCGTCGGGCACGAGGAACGTGCTCCAGCGGCGCCCCGCCGCCGGCGTGTCGCGGTTCCAGCTCGAGCAGCGGATCTCGGCGGTGCCGAAGCTGCCGCACACCCCCGCGGCGTGGGTCGTCTGCGGCATGAAGCCCTCGTCGAGCGGGGTGCCCTCGAAGTGATCGCCGCTGCAGCGCAGGGCGCCGCCGTAGATCACGCAGCCGCGGCCGGTGCCGACCAGGCCCGCGATCTCGTCGCCGTCGTTGTCGCGCTCGAGCACGGCGCCGCGCGGGTCGTAGTGGCGGACCTTGCCGTCGCCGGCGTGCACGATGACGGCGTCGCCGTCGAACGCGATCGCCTTGGCGCCGATCAGCCCGTTCAGCTCCGCGGTGAACGGCCCCTTGGCGTCGTGCCCCCAGCAGCGCACGCGCCCCTGCGCCAGTTTGGCGCACGCGGCCGCGTCGCGCACCGCGATCGCGGTCGCGTCGTGGATGTCGTCCACGCGGGCGACCACCGGCGCTTCGCCGGCGACCGCCGGCGCGCGCCAGCACTCCACCGCACCGGCGTGGGTGCGGGCGCAGGCCTGGCCGTCGGCGACCGCGAGCTCGTCGACGACATCACCGACCGGGATGGCGCGCGGCTGTTCGGCGTCGCCGATGATGCGCCCCGCACAGTGCACGCGACCGGTGCTCGAGGCCGCGCAGGTCGAGTCGCCGCCGGCGGCGACCTTGGTGATCGCCACCGCCGGCGGAATCGGTGCCCGCTCGACCGGCGCCGCCGCAGGTCGCGTCGGGCTGGCCTGTACCGCCGCGGGCACGGGGTCGCGCCCGCAGGCGATCGCGAACACGAGGCACGGTGGGGTCCAGCGCGCAGCCGCCATCTCGTGCGGGAGGTTATCGCGAAGCAGCGGCCGACAGGCGTGCGAGCGCTCGCCGGGCACGCTGGCGGTCGCGGACGATCCACGCGATGCCCCCGGCGAGGGCTGCGACGCCGGCCCCCAGCAGCGTCGCGCCGACGATCACCAGCGTGCGACCGGTCTTCAGACGCGAGCGCACCTCACCGAAGGTGTCGCCGTGCGGTGCAGCGTCGCGTGCCTCGAGCCCCGATGCCAACACCGCCGCACCCGACGCTGCCGCGAGTGCACCCGCGCCGAGCGTGAACACGGCGATCGGCCGCGCCGGGGGCACGCGACGCATCGGCGTGGGCATCGGCTCGGACCCGCCGAGGTTCGCCACGCACGGCGCCGGCACACCGCCGGGCGTCCGCACACCGGCGCCCGCCATCAGCACCAACGAGAGCAGCCATGGGATCGCGTGCACCAAGGGTGTGCTGCGGCGCCGACGGGCGAGCCGCGTGGGCGACAGGATAGCCCCGCCGGGCCGCGCACGACCATCAGAAGTAGCAGGAGCGGCACACGCCCTGGGCGCTGCCCGGCTCGCGGGCACAGTGTTCCTCGGCGCTGCAGTTCTCGTCGCTGACGCAGCCGGGCACGCAGCGGTGATCGCCGGCGCAGAACTGGCCCGGCCCGCAGTCGCCGAAGAAGCACGGCGTCGCGCCGGTGCGTGAGGCCTCGACACAACCCGGCGCCGCCGCGTGGAGCTCGTGACCACCGCACGACTCGCAGCGACCGAGCGCCGCGGTGCCCTCGCGCACGCAGATGTCGCGGGGCCCGCAGTTCGCGTCGCTCGTGCAGCCCGGACGACACTCGCGCAGCGTGGTCTCGTCGCAGTACAGCCCGGGTCCGCAGGGGTTCGCGAAGCACTCGGTGATGCCGGTGCGCGCGCGGCCCGGGCAGGACGCCGGCTCGGTCGCACGCGCGGGCGCGGCGACGTCACCGGCGTTCCCGTGCACTCCGCAGCTCGGCTCGAGGTGCAGTGAGCACGCAGGCAGTCCCAGCACCAGCCCCAGGCGCAGCGTCATCCACGGTCGCATCGGCGGGCACGCTACCCCCGTGCCCGCGGATGTGTTCCCCGTCGGCGTCAGTCGCCGTCGTCCACGGGCGCCACACGATCGCCCTCGGCGGCGAACGTCAGACGGCGCTCGAGCAACGACTCGCTGTTCATGGAGCGGTCCACGCTGACGGTCAAGGTGCCGTCGTCGCGCCCGTCGATCAGGCGAAAGCTCGCACGGTGGGCGATGGGCTGCCGCGGCGCGACGAACCCCGACCACGCGGGCTCGCCGTCGACCAGCACGAAGCCGTCGACGATGATGTCGACCGCGAGCTTGTCCATCTCTTCGATGCCGACGGCGTGCAGGTCGACCACGAGCTCGACCTCGCGCTGCGGACGGGCGCGGTAGCCGATGTCCACCTGCACCTTGCCGGTGTCATCGGCGATCTGCTCCGACGCCAGCGCCACCGGTGCGGTGGTGCCAGCATCCTTCGGCTGGCAGGCGATCACACCCGCCACGGTGAGCGCCCACGCCACGCGACGAGCTTGCATGGCCGAAAGTACACGCGTCCGTGGGCCCGAACGCAACCGGCACACCTCGGGCCGGCGCGATTTTTCGCGGGGCCGACCCGGAAGCACGCGGGTGGCTGGTGTCTGTTGCGACGTGGACGACACCCGCACCACGCCACGCGACGCGAGCCCGCTGTTCTCGCCGCAGCCGTTCCCGCCCGGTCTGATCGGACAGCGCCGCCTCGAGTCCACGTTGTTCGATCTCCGCGCCTTCGAGGATGCGCGGCGCCACGGTGGCGGACCGGATGCGATGGTCCATCGGCCACGCGAGCCGTCGGCGGGCTCCGGCCTCATCGACATCAAGACGCTGATCGGCGCCACCGCCCGCGGCGCATCCGCGGCAGCGGTACCCGCGGTCGTGCTGCCGGTGCGCGGCCTGGTGGACACCGCGAGGCCCCACGCGTCGCTGCACCACGCGATGCCGGCCCCGGCCGCGCGCACGCGGGCGTGGCTCGCGGTCGCCTGCGTCGCGCTGTTCACCACCGCTGTCGCGCTCGCGGTCGCCGTGCTCGCCTGAGCCCGCGCTGGCGGCGAGCGATCGCCCGACGCCGGCGCGCGCGGACGATCGGGTGGCGAGGGCCACGCCATTGGCACGGAACGCTGCAGATCGCTGACGCGCGCGTAGTCGAAATGACCGCCACATCAACCTCCACGGGTCGCCGTGCGAGGATTCGCGTCGCCGCTGCCCCCCTGCCGTCGGGGGTTTGTGGCACCTTGGATTGCGGGGGGCCCGATCTCGATCGGGCGGCGAGCAAATGACGGCATCAGGCATGATTCGCGGCGCGATCGCGACGTTGACGGTCGCGGCCTGTCACAACCAAGCGCCGCCGGCGGCCAGCGAGGCGGGCAGCGGCGAGGCGGGCATCGTGCTGGACGGCACCAGCGTCGACGACGGCGACGACGCACACGAGGCCGACTCCGGCGACAAGCTCGATGTCGGCACCGGCAACGCCACCGAGTCCGGCGGCGACTGCATGGGCGGCGGTGGTGCCGTGGGCGAGAACACCTTCAGCATCATCTGGATCGCCAACACGCCCGAGGGCACGGTGTCGAAGATCGACACCGCGACTGGCACCGAGCTCGGGCGCTACTACACCGGCCCGACCGACGGCGACGACGACCCCTCGCGCACGTCGGTCAACCTCGAGGGCGACGCGGCGGTCTCGAACCGCGGCGGCGGCATCGTCAAGTTCGCCTCCGCGGACGCCCGCTGCATCGACCGCAACGCCAATGGCATGATCGAAACGTCGACCGGCGCCGGCAACGTGCTGCCGTTCGGCGACGACGAGTGCATGCTGTGGCACAAGCCCACGCCGGTGGACGGCAACAACCACCACGGGCCGCGCCCGACCGCGTGGGACGCCGGCGCCGCCAACGATCCCTGCCAGACCCAAGACGATCGCCTGTGGGTCGGGTGGTGGGACTACGACAACAACATCGGCCACTTCGAGCGGCTCGACGGTGGCAACGGCGACACCCTCGACGTCGTCGAGGTGATCGACTGGGACACCCAGGGCGACACCGACTGGGGCCCCTACGGCGGAGCCGTCAATGCCGACGGCGATCTCTGGACCAGCGGTCGCGGCCCCGGGCCGCTGGTGTTCATCGACGGCGACACGCTGGTCTACGACCGCTGGGAGACCCCGCCCGAGACCAGCCCGTACGGCATCACCGCCGACGCCAACGGTCACCCGTGGATGGGCGACTGGAACGGCGGGCTGCTGCACTTCGATCCCAATACCGAGACCTGGGACATCATCGACACGCCGAACACCAGTCGCGGCCGCGGCAGCATGATCGACCGCAACGGCTTCGCGTGGATGGCCAGCAACAACCCCTGCGCACTGGTGAAGGCCGACACCGCCACGCGCACGCTCATCCGCGACGACATCGAGCTGCCCGGCTGCGGCACGCCGGTCGGCATCAGCATCGACGCCGAGGGTTTCGTCTGGGTGCCCGATCAGGACGCGAGCGTCGCCTTCAAGGTCCACCCCGAGAGCTACGCCACCACCACCGTGACCGGCCTCGTGCAGCCCTACACCTACTCGGACATGACCGGCGCCGGCCTCGGGCTGGTGGTCAATCCACCCGCCGGCTGAGCCCAACGCTACGGCTCGATCCGCACGCCGCGCCAGAACGCGACGTGATCGCGGATCTGCGCCGCGGCCGACTTGGGCTCGGGATACGTCCACGCCGCGTCGCGGTTGATCTCGTCGCCGACCACGACGTCGTAGTAGCTGGCCGTGCCCTTCCAACCACACACGGTGTGGGTCTGGCTGTCGCGGAGGTGCTCGCGGCGCAGCGCAGCCGGCGGGAAGTAGTGGTTGCCCTCGACGACGACGGTCTGGTCCGACTCGGCGATCACGGCGCCATTCCAGGTGGCTCTCGGCATCGACGTGGAGCTTAGCCTGCATTCCCGGACGCGCCCGTGAGGACGCGCCCCCGATGCTTCGCCGCCGACGCCCCTAGCCGCGGCGAGCGCGGGCGATCTCGGCCTCGAAGATGCGCCGCAGGATCGCGATGGCGCAGCCGTAGGTCGCGTCCATGCCGAAGTACGACAGGCTCTTGGACAGCAGTGTCTGCCGCCGCGAGTACGGCGTGTCCGACGCGTAGTGCAGGACCCCGAGGTCGAACGGCAACAGGTTCGAAAGGTGCACGATCTCGTCGGTGGGGTGTCGCTTGGGATAGACCAGCTCGTAGATGCCCGAGAGGTACGGCCCGGTCTCCATCTCGAGCACGGTGTAGCCCTCGCGATAGAACACCTGCATGTACTCGCGGTTCTGCAGGAACGAGCCGCGCACCGTCAGCGCCTTCTGGTTGTCGAGCACGGTGCCGTGCACCCACGGCTGCACGTCGGCGGCCGCGAAGGCGTTGCGGAACAGGTAGGTATTCTGCGAGTGCTCGTCGTAGGCCGCGGTCGAGAGCATGATGTCGCCGACGCGCCCGTTGAGCGTCGCGGCCTTGCCCATGAGGTACACCCCGCGCAGCTCGCCGACGCCCTCTGACAGCCGCGTGAAGTGGTGATAGGCGGCCATGCCCAGCGGGTAGTCGATGTTGATGATCACCGCGTCGGACTGCGCCAGCAGCTCGACGCCGTCGATGCGCACCCGCGGATCGAGGCGATCGGGCCGTACCTGCGCCAGCTCGACCAGCTGCGCCGCGACATCGAGGTGTCCGGGGTTGGCCAGCGTCGACATGCCGCTGGCCGCGTCGAACTGCTGCACCTCGGCGATGCGACCGCCGCTGGCGTCGGCGCGCAGGTACTGCCGCAGCAGGTAGTACGAGAGATTCGCGAGCTCACCGTCGTCCCCGCGTTCACGCGCGGCCTCGATGTCGGGCGCGAGCGCCTCGGGGTCGGCGACGTGCACGAGATCGAGGATCTCGTCGCGATGGGCGCGCGCATAGCCACCGATGAGATTCGGCAACGCGTGGGTGTTCGACGACACGAAGTACACCGGCCGGCGGGTGGAGCCTCCGCGCAGGTACGCCGGCTCGATCGCCGACCACCACCGCTGCGACGCGCGGCGGTACTCGGCCAGTGTGCCCGCGAGCAGGCGCATGGTGAGATCGCAAGGATGCCGTGCGAGCGCCCGCACGCCGTCGTCGTCGCCGTCCCCGAAGGCTGCGTGCAGCGTCACGATGTCGGCCGCGGGCAGGCCGAGCCCGTCGGCGAGCGCGGCGTCGCGGGCCGCACGATCGAGGCCGCCCGCGAGCAGCTGCGCGTGGTTGCCCGCGCGCAGCAGCAGACCGTGCATCTTGTTCCACTCGATCTGCCACGCGGTCACGATCGGCACCAGATCGTCGATGTCGGACGCGCTCGTGACGTAGACCGCCAGGGTGTCGACGCCGTCGAAACACAGCGGGCGCCGACGACCGCGGGTCGTGACGCGCTGCCACGTGGTCACTGCTAGCCCCGCGGACTCGAACTGCTCGTTCGATTGCCCGGCCACCAGGCGTCGTACTTGCGGCATGCACTGCGGCAGGCGGGCCGCGGCGTAGGCAAACGCTGCGAGATCGGGCGTGGGCTCGCGCGCGCCTGCGTGCAGGCTCGAGTCGCTGAACGCGTGGGACTCCTCGAACGCCCGCACCCGCACGTCGCCGGAACTCCGCAGCAGCGAGTAGTACGTGCGGATGTAGAGCTCGATGGCGTTGCTGGAGACGCGCGGTGGCTGCCGGTCCACGGGCGCATCTTCGGCGACGACCCCCCGAAAGCGCAAGCCGAGCCGCAGGGCCACGGCCGCTGCAGCATCTGATGTACCGCCACCGCACCTCGCCGGCGGGCCGCTGCGCGTGCGCCCCTCTCGCGGTGGTGCGTTCGCTGCAATCGCACGCTCGGCGGCCCGTGGCGGCGAATGGTGCCCTGTGCACCGGCGTCGACACGCCACGCCATGACCCACGCCCCGAGATCGTCGCGCATCATCACGTTCGTCCTCGTGCTCGCGGGCCCGTGCCAGGCCCCCGCGCTCGCACTCGCGAGCGACGCAACCACGACCACCACCACCACCACGCCCGCCGCGTCGCCCCCGACGGCGTCGCCGGTGCCGCGTCGCAACGGCAAGGGACTCATCATCGGTGCGGCCGCGGCCGGCGGGGTCGGCCTCGCGCTCAATGCAGGTCGCGTGGCGTGGCAGCTGCGTGGCTGTCGACGTCGCGGCCTCGGCGTGCTGCCAGGCGGCGACTACGACTACGGCGGGTGTCTGATCTCGAGCTTCGGCGACGTGTTCCTCTCGATCCCGGCATGGTTCGCCAATCTGGCCTCGATCGGACTCGCGGCCGGCGGCGGTGCGTTGCGCGGCAAGTGGGAGGCTCGCAGCGGACGGCCACGCGACGCTCGCAAGATGATCATCGCCGGCGCGACCATGGTCGGGGTCGGTGGCGCGGCCTATCTCGCCGCCCGCTTCGCACGGCTCGCCGCGATCGGCTGCATCGACCGCTCACTCCGCGCCGGCGCCGGCGATGATCTCGGACGCACGGTCGGCTGTTACCGCGGCGTCTATGCCGGCACCACCATCGGCATCCAGCTCGCGCTGTCGACCGCGGCGGCCGGCGCCGGCGTGCTCGCGTTCGGCGATCAGTACCGCCGCGAGCGCGCGCGCACGTTGCAGGTCGAGCCGGTGGTGAGCTCGACCTACCTCGGCGTGCAGCTCGGCGGTCGCTTCTGACGGGCCGCGTTCAGGTGAGCACGGCGACCTGCGCCTCGATGTCGTCGCGCGCGCCGAGCAGCTGCTCGATCGCGGCGCCATCGAGCCCGAGCACGCCGAGCGCAGCCCGGGGCGGCTCGGGCTCCTCGAGGCCGGCCGCGGCGGGCATGCCTGCGGCACCCGCGAGGTGATCCGCGATCGCCAGCACGGCGTGGGCGACGTCGCCCTGCTCGACCGGTCGCTCGTGGCGTTCGATGAGCTGCCAGATCGGCTCGGGCAAGCGCCAGCTCTGGCACACCTTCGCACCCAGCTCGGCGTGGTCGAAGCCGAACACCGCTCGCTCCAACGTGGGCAACGCACCGCGTCCGGCGCAGGCATCGTCGAGGCACGGCTGCTCCCACTGCTCTCCCCGCATCAGCATGATGACGATGCCGATGTCGTGCATGAGCGCTGCGGTGAACAACGCATCGATCGGTGGCAGGCCCAGCCGCGCGACCACGCGCTCGCTCCACAGCGCGCACGCGAGGCCGTGCCGCCACAGCGAGGGGCCGTGGGCCGACTCGAACGTCGGCGCGAGCGCGAGCGCCGAGGCGATGTGCTGCACCTGACGGGTGCCGAGCAGCGAGAGCGCCCGCCGGACGCTCTCGATCTGGCGGCTGCAGCCGTAGTACGCCGAGTTCGCGACGGTGAGCACCCGCAGCGTGCTCACCTGATCGCGCGCGATGACCTGCTCCAATCGCTCGCTGCTGACGACGGGGTCGTTGGCGATCTGCAGCAGCTCACCGAGCATCGACGGCAGCGGCGGCATGTCGACCGGCGACAGCATCAGCCGCCCACGGCTCGCGATCGACAGGGATGCGGCGGTTGCGACGACGACGCTCACGGCTCGGCCTCGGTTCGTTGGAGCACGCAGATCACCTCGCGGGTCTCGGCGGCCTTGTTCGCGGTCTCGACCGCGCCGCCGGCGAGCGCCATCACGAGGGCGAACTCGCGATCGGCCGCGCGGGTGTTGGACCACGCATGGGCACCGGCGAACAGCCGCGCACGCGCGAGGCGATGCAGCTCGTCGATGCTCGGCACGCGCCAGCCACCGATGCCCCAGAACGCGCGGGCGCGGCACGAGGTCATCGCGGCGTACCAATCGCGCTCACCCGCCAGCGGGTACACCAGCAGATCGTCGACGCGACGGACGCGTCCGCGGGCAATCGCTTGCGAGAGCACGTCGTCGCGGGCGACGGCGACCGGCGACGATGGCGGGGTCTCGGCCGCCGCCATCACGGCATCGATGGGCGGCGGCGGTGCGGGCACACGCGGCGCGCTCGGACCTTGGGCGGCGAACTCGGGCTGCCGGCGCGCCGAAGTGCCGTCGATGCGTGGGGGCGCCTCGGCGATCGCCGACGGCGGCGGCGATGCCAGCGACGGCGACGGCGACGGGCGAGGTCCGCCGCCCAGCACCACGGCCAACGCCAACGCGGCCGCGACCGGCAACACCGCCAGCGGCCAGCGACGGCGCACGGGCGGCGGCACGCGGGAGTCCGCAGCGATCACCGGCGCCGGCAGCATCGCGTGGGGCTCGTTCTTGTTGCTGACCGTCTTCGGTTTCGGCATCGGCAACCTTACCTGGTACATCCTTATGAAGCGCCTGCGGCTGGCCGAGCTCGCGCCCTTTCTGCTTCTGATGCCGGT
>WBZX01002109.1_pt1 | contig 13954 bp, 15 predicted proteins | sample 5204211 | NCBI WGS metagenome assembly WBZX01 (sample SAMN12344362, study PRJNA552823) | activated sludge metagenome | biome: Activated sludge suspended growth; feature: Nitrification reactor; material: Wastewater; isolation source: activated sludge from nitrification reactor of wastewater...
TCTGCAGGCTCAAAGACTGGCGCCGCATTGCCACTCGATACGACAAGCTCGCGGCAAACTTCGCCGCTGCTATCGCCATCGCTTCCATCGTAATCTGGTGGACCTGATTGAGTCTGGAGCCTAGCGCAATCACGCGCCCTTCCAACCTCGTCCTCCAACCCGGGGATATCGAAATGCCCGCGCCCAAGAATGTTCTGCTCATCGTCGTCGATCAGTGGCGTGGCCTGATGCTGCCCAAGCTGGGGGCGGACTATCTCAGGCTGCCCAATATCGACCGTCTGTGTGCCGAAGGTGTCACGTTCCGCAACCATTTCACGCAGTCCGTACCTTGCGGTCCGGCGCGCGCCAGCCTGCTGACCGGCCTGTACGTGATGAATCACCGCGCCGTGCAGAATACCATTCCGCTGTCGCAGCGCTTCACCAACCTGGCCCACGAACTGCGGCGCGGCGGCTACGACCCCGCGCTGGTGGGCTACACCACCACGACACCCGATCCGCGCCACACTGCGCCCGGCGATCCGCGCTTCTTCGTGCTGGGCGACATCATGGATGGGTTCCACTCCGTCGGCGCCTTCGAGAATCGCGACGCCTACTTTGGCTGGGTGGCCGGGCAGGGCTTCCAATTGCCGAAGAATCGCGACGATGTCTGGCTGCCGCAAGGCGCCCCTGGGGACGAGACAGGGGCCGGTGCCACCGCCCGGCCCGCGGTCATTCCCAAGGAACTGTCGGACACGGCCTGGTTCACCGAGCGCGGCCTTTCCTATCTGCGCGGCCGCGCCGGCAAGCCGTGGTTCCTGCATCTCGGCTACTACCGGCCGCATCCGCCGTTCATTGCGCCTGCGCCCTACAATGCGATGTACCGGCCCGAGGACATGCCGAAGGTGGTGCGTGCCGCGTCGCCTGCCGAAGAGGCGAAGCAGAACGCGCTGCTTGCCTACTATGTGAACAACATCAGCCAGTCGAGCTTCTTCCAGGACGGCAAAGCGAAGGCCTCGGCGATGAGCGAGGCCGAGGTGGCGCAGATGCGCGCCACCTACTGCGGCCTGATGAGCGAGATCGACGATCACCTCGGCCGCGTCTTCGACTATCTGAAGGAAACCGGGCAGTGGGACGATACGCTGATCATCTTCACCTGTGACCACGGCGAGCAGCTGGGCGATCATCATCTCCTGGGCAAGATCGGCTATTTCGACGAGTCCTACCGAATCCCGCTGGTCATTCGCGATCCGCGGGCGGAGGCGAACGGTGCGCGCGGCAGCATCGTCGAGCGCTTCACCGAGACCATCGACACCATGCCGACCATCCTCGAATGGCTGGGCCTGCCGGTGCCGCGCCAGTGCGACGGGCACTCGCTGTTGCCGTTCTGCGAAGGGGTGACGCCGGCCGACTGGCGCACCGAGGTCCATTACGAGTTCGACTTCCGCGACCTGTACTATTCCCAGCCGGAAACGGCGCTCGGCCTGTCGATGGACAAGTGCGCCCTGGCGGTCGTGCAGGACAAGGCCTTCAAGTACGTGCATTTCGCGGCCCTGCCGCCGCTCCTGTTCGACCTGAAGAAGGATCCCGGCCAGTTCGTGAACTGCGCTGCCGATCCGGCCTATACCGCCACCGTGGCCGAGTATGCCCGCAAGATGCTGGACTGGCGGCTGGGCTACGCCGAGCGCACGCTGACCGGCTATCGCGCGACGCCCAAGGGCCTGGAGGTCCGCGCGGCCTAGGCGGTCCACGGGACGGGTTGTAGACTGGGTGGATGAACGAGGAAACGTACCGGCGACCCATGCCGGGCCAGGATCATCCACCCAACGCTTCCCCCGACTACAAGTCGACGGCGCGCCGGGCGCCGAGCCGCCCCGCGGTCGTGCTGCCGCACAGCCTGTCGGAGATTACCGGCCCGTCGCTGCGCGCGGCGCGGCTGGATGCGGGCGAGAACGACCTGACGCGCCAGCGCATGGGCGAGCCGCTCGGCGAGCGCATCATCATTCAGGGGCGCGTGCTCGGCCAGGACGGCAGGCCGGTGCCCGGGGCGCTGGTCGAGATCTGGCAGTGCAATGCCGCCGGCCGCTATCACCATCCCGGCGACCAGCACGATGCACCGCTCGATCCGAATTTTTACGGCGGTGGCCGTGCCCGCGCCGATGCCGAAGGCAACTACAGGTTCGTGACGATCAAGCCTGGCGCCTATCCGTGGAAGAACCACCACAATGCCTGGCGTCCGGCGCACATCCACTTCTCGCTGTTCGGGCCGGCCTTCGCCACGCGCCTGATCACGCAGATGTATTTCCCCGGCGATCCGTTGCTGCTCTTCGACCCGATCTACAATTCGGTGCCCGAGGGTGCGCAGTCGCGCCTGCAGGCAGCCTTCGACATCGAGGCTACGCAACCGGAATGGGCGCTGGCCTATCGCTTCGACATCGTGCTGCGCGGCCGCAACGCCACGCCGATGGAGAATACATGAGCCGCGCCCTGACACCGTCGCAGACGATCGGTCCTTTCTACTTCGGCACGCTCGCCCATATCTATCGACACGACCTCGCCCCTCCGGGTGTTGCCGGCGAGCGGCTGGAGATCGGACTCAGCCTCCACGATGCCGATGGCGCGATCGTGCCCGACGGTCTGTTCGAGATCTGGCAGGCCAACAGCCATGGCCGCTACGACCATCCCGAGGACCGCCGCAACCTGCCGCTCGATCCCGGCTTCGACGGTTTCGGCCGCGCTTCGACCGACATCGCGGGCCGTGCGACCTTCAGCACCATCAAGCCCGGCCGTGTGCCATGGCCGGCGGGCGGCCTGCAGGCAGCGCACATCAACATCTCGGTGTTCGCGCGCGGCGTGCTTAACCGGCTGGCGACGCGGCTCTATTTCGAGGGCGATCCCGAGCTGGGCGAGGACCCCGTATTGAAGCTGGTCGAGCCTGCCCGTCGTGCCACCTTGATCGCCAGGCGCGATGCTTCGGGAGTCTGGCAGTTGCCGATCCATCTGGGCGGGCCGAACGAAACCGTCTTCTTCGACTGCTGAGCGCATGGCCGGACATCTCGTCACGGCGCTGGGCGCTTCGGCGGCGACGGCGGCAGCTTTCTCCGATATCGCAACCTTGCGTCACATGCTGCGCTTCGAGGCGGCGCTTGCGGATGCCGCAGCGAAGGCGGGGCTCATTCCCAGGCGCGCCGCCGTCGTCATCGCGAAGGCCTGCGATCCGTCGCTCTACGATCCTGCTTCGCTGGCGGCCGCAGCGCGCCGCAGCGCCACGCTCGCCGTGCCGCTGGTCAAGGCGCTGACGGAAGAGGTCGCCCGGCGCGACACCGTCGCGGCGGGTTACGTCCATTGGGGCGCCACCAGCCAGGACGTCATCGACACGGCGATGGTGCTGCAACTTGGCGAGGCGCTGCCGCCGCTGCTCAAGACGGCCGACGGCATCGTTGCGTCGTTCGCGAGGCTTGCGAAGAATCATCGCGCGACGCCGATGCTCGGCCGGACGCTGCTACAGCCCGCGACGCCGCTGGCGCTGGGCCAGAAGATCGCCGGCTGGGCGTCGGACATCGACCGCGCCAACCGTCGCCTCGCGTCGAGCTTCGCCGAAACGCAAATCCTGCAATTCGGTGGCGCTTCGGGCAGTCTCACGGCCCTGGGCCGCGATGCCGAACCCGTCATGAGGGCGCTGGCCAAAGCTCTGAAGCTTGCCCTGCCGCCGGGACCCTGGTTCACGCAGCGTGTGCGCGTGGCGGCGCTGGCACAGGATTGCGCGCTTCTGGTCGGTGCGCTGGCCAAGGCGTCGCGCGACATCTCCCTGATGATGCAGATCGAGGTGGGCGAGGCGGCGGAGCCTGCCGGGCCGGGCCGGGGCGGTTCCTCGACCATGCCGCACAAGCGCAACCCCGTCGGTGCGGCGCTCGTCCTGTCGGCTGCGGCACGGGCGCCGATGCTGGCGACGACGATTGTTGCGGGGCTCCCTCAGGAGCATGAACGCGCGCTGGGCGGCTGGCAGGCCGAGTGGCCCACGATCGCCGCTCTCGTCGAGGCTCTGGGATCGGCGGTCGAGGCGATGGCCGAAGTCGCCGGCGGCCTCACGATCGCCCCCGATGCCTTGCAGGCCAACATGTGCGCCGCCGAAGCAGCCGTTCTGGCCGAGCGCGCGACCTTTCTGCTCGCCCGCAAGATCGGCAAGCAAAAGGCCGGTGCGCTGGTCGAGAGGGCTCTGGCTCAGGGCGGTTCCTTCGTCGAGGCGCTGGGCCAGTTCGACAAGGAGCTGGCCGATGAAGCCGCCCTGCTGGGGTACTCTCCGAAGTTCGTCGATCGCCTGCTGGCGGATCTGAAGCGGAAGAGGTAGCTTACCGGCGGCCGACAAGGCGGCCACCTGTCCGCGGAAAGGGCCCAGCCCGCCTGATACATCACGCCATTGGTCATTCGACCTTTCCTGCCCGCGAGCGGACGCCGGGCATTCGGGAAAGGGAGAATCATGTCCGTTGCCGATAGCCCCCACCGCGCGCTTCCGGAGCGCCCCTCCAAAGAACATCTGCGCAAGCAGGCCAAGCGGTTGGCAAAGGACGAATCGCTCGGTCTCGCGGCGGCGCAGCGACGATTGGCGCAGGAGTATGGTTTCGCCAATTGGACGGAGCTGCTGCGGCGCGTCGACGAAACCGTACCGCTGTCGCCGCTCGGTGCGGCCGCGCGTGCCGGCGATGTCGCCGCTGTTCGACGGTTGCTCGAACAAGGGTATGCGGCCGACGGGGACGGTCGCGACCGGGGGGCGCCGCTCTGGCAGGCCTGTGCCGGCAGAGCCTCCGACGAGGCGCGGCTCGCCATTGTCGATGCGTTGCTGACGGCGGGCGCCAATCCGCGCAACGACTCGGCCGACGAGACAGCCTTGCATGCCGCCGCCGCACGCGGCCCCCTGGCGCTGGTCGAGCGGCTGATCGTGGGCAATGCCCTGGAATGGCAGGCCGATGCCAGGGGCCGGATGGCCCTTGCCGTGGCAAAGCGCGGCAAGGCTGTCGACAAGGCCGCGATCGTCCAGTTGCTCGACCGATCGCGGATCGCCGATCCGTCGTTCCGGGCGGCCGTGAAAGCGCTGCAGAAGGGGAAGGCGGCGGAGCTCGCGCGCCAGCTCGATGCCGAGCCGCGGCTGTTGAAGGAGCGCATCCTCGGCCCCGAGGTCTATCGCCGGGCCAGCCGTCATCAATACTTCCGCGATCCCAAGCTCTTCTGGTTCATCGCCAACAACCCGACCCTGATGAAGCGCATGCCGGCCAACATGGTCGAGGTCGCCGAGACCATGATCGCGCGCGGTGTCGAGAGGGCCGATCTCGACTATGCACTGGAGCTGGTCATGACCAGCGCTCCGGCACGCGAGCAGGGCCTGCAGATGCCGTTGATCGACTGCCTGATGCGGGCCGGTGCGGCGCCGACGCCACGGGCGATCGACATGACGCTCGCGCACTGGGAACTCGAGCCGGTACGGGCGCTGCTCGATGGGGGCCTGCCGATGACCGCAGCCATTGCCGCTGCATTCGGTCGGACGGATTCTCTGCCCGCGCTGCTGCGCGAGGCCTCGGCTGAGGAGGTGCAGCGGGCACTGGGCCTCGCGGTGATCAACCGCCAGCTTGACGCGGCACGGATGGCGCTCGACGCTGGCGCCGATCCCAATGTCTTTCTGCCGGTGCACACGCACAGCCTGCCGATGCACCAGGCGGCCGGCGACGGCAATGTCGAGATGATGGAACTGCTGATCGCCCACGGCGCGCGTCACGACATCCCCGACAAGCTATGGGGCGGCATACCGCTCGGCTGGGCGATTCATGGCGGCCACGCGCGGGCACGTACCTACCTCGAAGATCTCAGACGTACGTGACCTCCAAGATCTCGATTTCCTCCTCGCCGCCGGGCGTGCGCATCCGCACGACATCGCCCTCGTGGGCACGCAGAAGGGCGCGGGCGATGGGGGAGATCCAGCTGACATGGCCGCGGCCGGGATCGACTTCGTCGACGCCCACGATCTTTACCGTGCGCTCCTCGTTGCGGGCGTTGGCATAGACCACCGTGGCGCCGAAGAACACCTGGTCGGTCTTGGAGCGCTTGGCCGGATCGACCACCTCGGAGCGCTCCCGCCGCTTGCTGAGGAAACGGATACGCCGGTCGATCTCGCGCAGGCGCTTCTTGCCGTAGAGATAGTCGCCGTTCTCGGAACGGTCGCCGTTGGCCGCGGCCCAGGACACGACCTGCACGACCTCCGGCCGCTCCTTGCGCATGAGGGTCATCAGCTCCTCGCGCATGCGGGCGAAGCCCTGCGGGGTCATGTAGTTCTTGGCGCCGGCCGGCAGACCGCCAATGTCGTCGGGCAGGTCGTCTTCGTCGTCGCCGTCGCTTTCCTTGGTGAAGGCCTTGCTCATTTCGGTCCTTAATCTATCAAGTCGGGGCGGATGAAAACCAGCTCCTCCCGCCCTCCTCTGCAGCGCGCTTCAGGCGAAAGCCGCGTCGTCTTCGAACGGCGCGACGGCCGGACGCGGCTGGCCGATCTCTATCAACGCGATCCCTGCCGGGTCTTGTTCCCGGCGCCGGAGCCCGGCGAACCGCCGCAAGCCGTAATGATCACGACCTCGGGCGGCGTCACCGACGGCGATTCCCTCACGATGGCGGTCGAGATCGGCCCGGAGGCCGAGGCGGTCGCCACGACCCAGGCGGCGGAGAAAATCTACCGCGCGGCCAAGGGCGGTGGCCATTGCGGCATAGACGTCCAGCTCGCTGTTGCTGCAGGGGCCACGCTGGAGTGGTTGCCGCAGGAGACCATCGTCTTCGAGCGGGCGCGGCTCAAGCGCCGGACCGTCGCCGAGGTGGCCGCGGGCGGCACGCTGCTCGCCTGCGAAATGGTGGTGCTGGGCCGCGCCGCGTCGGGCGAGCGCTTTACCTCGGGCCTGCTGCTGGACTCCTGGTCGGTGCGGCGGGCCGGCCGGCTGGTATGGACGGACACGCTGCGCGTCGAGGGCGAGACGCCGTACGGCGCGGGTTTCCGTACGGCCAATGCGCTGGCGACCGTCATCGGGGTCTGGGCCGAACCGCAGCAGCGTTTCGAGGAAGCCCGCGCCTTGCTGGATGCTGCAGATGAAGTGCGTGCCGGCGTCACCCTGGTGAACGGCATTGTCGTGGCGCGCCTGCTGGGCGAGGCCACGGCCGTGCGCGCCGCGACCATCCGCTTTCTTACGGCGTTTCGCGGGCGACGCCTGCCGCGCGTTTGGCATGTTTGATGCAACTCTTTGCCGAAATGGAGGCCGCGCTATAGTCCGGCCCAGCCGCCAGGGGGAAACGATCGATGAATCTGACGCCACGTGAGAAAGACAAACTTCTGGTGGCCATGGCGGCCGTCGTGGCGCGCCGCCGTCTCGAACGCGGCGTGAAGCTCAACTATCCCGAGGCCGTAGCCCTCATCACCGATTTCGTCGTCGAAGGTGCGCGCGACGGCCGCTCGGTTGCCGACCTGATGCGCGACGGTGCCCATGTGATCGGCCGCGCCCAGGTGATGGAGGGCGTCGCCGACATGCTGGCGGAAATCCAGGTCGAGGCGACTTTTCCCGACGGGACCAAGCTCGTCACAGTCCACGCCCCGATCCGCTGAGGAGAGACGCCATGATCCCCGGTGAAATTCTCGCGAGCAAAGGCGAGCTGGAACTCAACAAGGGCCGCAATCCGATCACTATCGAAGTGGCGAATACCGGCGATCGGCCGATCCAGGTCGGCAGCCACTACCATTTCTTTGAGACCAACGATGCGCTGAAGTTCGACCGTAAGCGCACCAAAGGCATGCGGCTCGACATCGCGGCCGGCACGGCCGTGCGCTTCGAGCCTGGCCAGTCGCGCACCGTGCGGCTCACGCCCTATCTCGGCAGCCGCGAAAGCTACGGCTTCCAGGGCAGGGTCGGCGGCAAGCTCGGTCCCATCGCCAAGGTCGGTCCGTCGAACGAAGGCCCGACGCGTATCTCGCGCTCGGCCTATGTCCACATGTTCGGCCCGACGGTCGGCGACAGGGTGCGGCTGGCCGATACCGACCTCTTCATCGAGGTCGAGAAGGACCATACGACCTACGGCGAGGAAGTGAAGTTCGGCGGCGGCAAGGTGATCCGCGACGGCATGGGGCAGAGCCAGCGCACGCGGGCCCAGGGCGCCGTCGACACGGTGATCACCAATGCGCTGATCCTCGATCACTGGGGCGTCGTGAAGGCCGATATCGGCCTGAAGGGCGGGTTGATCGTGGCCATCGGCAAGGCCGGCAATCCCGACGTGCAGCCCGGCGTGGACATCGTCATCGGTCCCGGCACGGAAGCCATTGCGGGCGAAGGCAAGATCGTCACGGCGGGCGGCATCGATTGCCATATTCACTTCATCTGCCCGCAGCAGGTCGACGATGCGCTCTATAGCGGCGTCACCACCATGATCGGCGGCGGCACCGGCCCCGCGCATGGCACGCTCGCCACCACCGTGACGCCGGGCCCCTGGCACATGGGCCGCATGCTGCAGGCCGCCGAAGGCCTGCCGATGAATCTCGGCTTCTTCGGCAAGGGCAACACGTCGAAGCCGGCCGGCATTAAGGAGCAGGTCGAGGCGGGCGCCTGCGGGCTTAAGCTGCACGAGGATTGGGGTACCACCCCTGCCGCCATCGACAATTGCCTGTCGGTAGCGGACCGCATGGACGTGCAGGTGGCGATCCATACCGACACGTTGAACGAGTCGGGCTTCGTCGAGACGACGCGCGCCGCCTTCAAGGGGCGCACCATCGCCACCTTCCATACGGAAGGGGCCGGCGGCGGCCATGCGCCGGATATCATCCGCCTCGCCGGCGAGAAGAACGTGCTGCCGTCCTCGACCAACCCGACGATGCCCTACACGGTGAACACCGTGGACGAACATCTCGACATGCTGATGGTCTGCCACCATCTCGATGCCGCCATTCCCGAGGACGTGGCCTTCGCCGAGAGCCGTATCCGCAAGGAGACGATTGCGGCCGAAGACATTCTCCACGACATGGGCGCCTTCTCGATGATGTCGTCCGACAGCCAGGCGATGGGCCGTGTCGGCGAAGTGGTGATCCGCACCTGGCAGACCGCCGACAAGATGAAGAAGCAGCGCGGGCGCCTCAAGGAAGAGAGCGGCGACAACGACAATGTCCGCGCCAAGCGCTACATCGCCAAGTACACGATCAATCCGGCGATCACGCACGGTATCTCCAGGCACGTAGGCTCGATCGAGGTGGGCAAGCGAGCCGACATCGTGATCTGGTCGCCCGCCTTCTTCGGCGCCAAGCCCGACATGGTGCTGCTCGGCGGCTCGATCGTGGCGGCCCCGATGGGCGATCCCAATGCATCGATCCCGACGCCGCAGCCCGTGCATTACCGGCCCATGTTCGGGGCCTTCGGCCGCAGTCTTATCGTCGGCCCGGCGCTGTTCGTCTCGCAGGCGGCCATCGCCAAGGGCGTGGCGAAGAAGTGGGGCCTGAGCCGGCCGCTGCTGCCGGTGAAGGGGACGCGCAAGATCGGCAAGAAGCACATGATCCACAATTCACTTTGTCCCAAGATCGAGGTCGATCCCGAGACCTACGAGGTGCGGGCCGACGGCGAGCTCCTGACCTGCGAGCCCGCGGCGTCGCTTCCCTTGGCGCAACGCTACTTTCTCTTCTGACCATGAAACGAGCCATCGACGTCGTACGTGCCGGTCATTGGCCGGCACCGGAACGCATCGACACCGTGACCCTGCTGTTCGACGACCGCTATCGTCGGCGGCTGCGCATGCTGGGCGATGGCGGGCTCGATTTCCTGCTCGATCTGGTCGAGCCGGTCGTTCTGCATACCGGGGATGGGCTGAAGCTGGAGGAGGGCGGTTTCGTCGAAGTGAAGGCGGCGGAAGAAGATCTCGTCGAGGTGCGCGGCCGCGATGCTGCGGCCTTTGCGCGGATCGCCTGGCATCTCGGCAACCGCCACCTGCCGACGCAGATCGATCACGACCGCCTTCTGATTCGCGACGATCACGTCATCGTCGACATGTTGAAGGGCCTGGGTGCCGAAGTGCGCAAGGTGCGCGTGCCCTTCGATCCCGAGGGCGGTGCCTACGGCCAGCACAATCACGATACCGGCCATCGCCATGGCGGGCTGCATCCGGAGCGTCATGGCTAGCGGTGTGACGAGGGACCCGCTCTATCGGTTGCTTGCCTGGCTGTCGCCGGCCTATCCGATCGGCGCCTTCAGCTACAGCCATGGCGTCGAGACCGCCATCGAAGAAGGCTTCATCCGGGACCGCGCGTCGCTGGTCACCTGGTTGCGCAGTGTCCTGGCGGACGGCACCGGTCGCGTCGACGGTGCGCTGTTCGCGGCCGCCTGGCGCGCAGCCAGCAACCGAGACTGGCCAGCCTTCGACGCCATCGCCGAACGTGCGGCGGCTTGGCGCGGGACGTCGGAGATGGCGCTGGAATCGCGCCAGCAGGGCGGCTCGTTCCTGTCGATCACCCGCACGGCCTGGCCGCATGCCGACCTCGACGCGGCGGACCGGCGGCTGCACGGGGAGATCGCGCTGCCCGTCGCCGTGGCGCTGGCCGCTTCAGTGTATGCAATTCCGCTGGAGGCGGCCCTTGGCGGCTATTTGCATGCCTTTGCCGCCAACCTGATCTCGGCGGCTGTGCGGGCCGTTCCGCTCGGTCAGAGCGATGGACAAAGGACGCTTGCAGCTTTGGAGAATACCGTGAATGAAACGGTCGCCGCGGCGCTGGCGGTCGAGTCGCTGGACGAAGTCGGCACGGCGACACCCCTGCTCGACTGGTGCTCGCTGCGGCACGAAACGCAGTACACGAGGCTTTTTCGCTCATGACAATCTTCCTGGCCTTGCTGTTGACCATGGGCGTTGGCGCCATTGCCGTGGTGCATGCCATGTGGGGCATGGGCAGCCATTGGCCTGAGGAGAGCGAGGAGGCTCTGGCCCGCAGCGTCGTGGGCGACGGCCGGCGCCGCATGCCGCCGGCCTGGCAGTGCTTTGCCATCGCCCTGGTTCTGGCCGTGATGGCCCTTTGGCCCTGGTACGCACTGGGGCGCATGGCCGAGCCGCGCGTTCTGGCCGGCACCTATGTGATTGCCGGCATCTTCGTCGCCCGCTGCGTGGCCGGCTACAGCATGCGCTGGAAGAGCCATTTCACGGTCGAGCCTTTTGCCACCCGGAACAGGAAGTACTATTCGCCCTACTGCCTGCTGATGGGCGTAGGGTACATCGCCCTTGCGGCCGGAGAACTGGATCTATGAGCGTGCGTGGCCCTCTGAGAGTTGGCGTCGGCGGTCCCGTGGGATCGGGCAAGACCGCGCTGGTCGAACGGCTGTGCAAGCGGATGCGCGAGGCTTACGACATCGCCGTCGTCACCAACGATATCTACACCAAGGAAGATGCCGAGTTCCTGACCCGCGCTGGGGCCCTGGCGCCGGAGCGTATCGTCGGCGTGGAGACAGGCGGCTGCCCGCATACCGCGATCCGCGAAGATGCCTCGATCAATCTCGCCGCGGTCTCTGACATCGTGCGCAAATGGCCGAAACTCGAAATCGTCTTCGTCGAATCGGGAGGCGACAATCTGGCGGCCACGTTCTCGCCCGAGCTGGCCGACATCACCATCTATGTGATCGACGTCGCGGCCGGCGAGAAGATCCCGCGCAAGGGCGGGCCGGGCATCACGCGGTCGGATCTGCTGGTCATCAATAAGATCGACCTGGCGCCGCTCGTGGGCGCCAACCTCGAAGTCATGGATCGCGACGCCCGCAAGATGCGTGGCCAGCGGCCGTTCCTCTTCTCCAATCTCAAGGAGAACAAGGGGGTCGACGATATCGTGGCCTTCGTCATACGACAGGGTGGCCTGCCGGCGCGCCCTCTTAACTGAAGCTTTCAAACCGAAGCGGTGTACTCATGACCAGGATCGTCTCCCTCATCGTTCTCCTTTGCGCAGCCGCCAGCCCGGCGCTGGCGCATCCGGGCCACGAAACGTCGGGCTTCGCCCATCCCTTCACGGGCTGGGACCATCTGCTGGCTATGGTGGGCGTCGGCCTGTGGGCCTCGCTGCTGGCGGCCAGGCGGCCGGCCGCCGCCTATCTGGTGCCCTCGGCCTTCGTCGTCATGATGCTTCTCGGGGCAGCTGCTGGATTCGCAGGCATGAAACTGCCTCTCGTTGAGGCGGCAATTGCCGTCTCGGTACTGGTTCTGGGCGCGCTCGTTGTGGGTGCAGTCCGTGTGCCGTTGGCGGCTGCCATGGCGGTGGTGGGCCTGTTCGCCATTTTCCACGGCTATGCCCATGCCGTCGAGGCGCCCTCGGTAGGGACCGGCGGGTTCATCCTGGGCTTCACGGCGGCGACCATCCTGCTTCACGCGATCGGCCTGGGACTGGGCTGGGTTGCGCGGGCGGCGGTCGGCGACCTGGGATTGCGGGCGCTCGGCGGCGCCGTCATGGCCGGCGGTGCGCTGGCCCTGATCGCCAACTGAGCCTTTCGACAGGCTGCTTTCAGAGTTTGGCACGGCTTTCGCTTCCTTGATCTTCGGCGGGGAGATTCCGTCGGAAGATCAAGGAGAGCGGGATGAACTTGGGAACGATCATGCGCACGGGCCTCGTGGCCGCCGGCCTGCTGGCCAGCGCCGCGACCGGCGCGCTCGCGCAAGGGGCACCGCCGATCAAGGTCGGCATTCTGCATTCATTGTCCGGCACCATGGCGATCAGCGAGACGACCCTGAAGGACGTCATGCTGATGCTGATCGAGGAGCAGAACAAGAAGGGCGGCGTGCTCGGCCGCAAGCTCGAACCAGTCGTCGTCGATCCGGCCTCGAACTGGCCGCTGTTCGCCGAAAAGGCCCGTGAACTCCTGCAGAAGGACAAGGTCGCGGCGGTATTCGGCTGCTGGACCTCGGTCAGCCGCAAGTCCGTGCTGCCGGTGTTCGAGGAGCTGAACGGCATCCTCTTCTACCCGGTCCAGTACGAGGGCGAGGAAAGCTCGCGCAACGTTTTCTATACCGGCGCGGCTCCCAACCAGCAGGCGATCCCGGCTGTCGATTATCTGATGGCCAACGAAAAGGTGCAGCGCTGGGTCCTGGCCGGCACCGACTACGTGTATCCACGCACGACCAACAAGATCCTCGAAGCCTATCTCAAGTCCAAGGGCGTCGCGCAGGAAGACATCCTGATCAACTATACGCCGTTCGGTCACTCCGACTGGCAGTCGATCGTCGCCGACATCAAGAAGTTCGGCTCGGCCGGCAAGAAGACCGCCGTGGTCTCGACCATCAACGGCGACGCCAATGTCCCGTTCTACAAGGAGCTCGGCAACCAGGGCATCAAGGCCAAGGACATCCCGGTCGTCGCCTTTTCGGTCGGCGAGGAAGAGCTGGCCGGCATCGACACCAAGCCGCTGGTCGGCCATCTCGCCGCCTGGAACTACTTCCAGTCCGTGAAGAACCCGACCAACGAGGCCTTCATCAAGACCTGGCAGACCTTCACCAAGAATCCCAAGCGGGTGACCAACGATCCGATGGAAGCGCATGTAATCGGCTTCAACATGTGGATCGAGGCGGTGAAGAAGGCCGGCACCACCGACACCGACGCCGTCATCGACGCGATGGTCGGTGTCTCGGTGCCGAACCTGACGGGCGGCTATTCGGCCATGCTGCCGAACCATCACATCACCAAGCCGGTCCTGATCGGCGAGATTCAGGGCAACGGTCAGTTCGACGTCGTCTCGCAGACCAACGGTCTGGTGCTTGGTGACGAGTGGTCCGACTACCTGCCGGATTCGAAGGACCTGATCTCCGATTGGCGCAAGCCGATGAACTGCGGCAACTTCAATGTCGCCACAGGAAAGTGCGGCGGCAAGGGCAAGTAAGCCTCCACGCCTCCGACTCCAAGTTGCAACCACAGGGGCGGGGCGACTTCCAGGTCGTCCCGTTCCCACCTCCGGGCAAGTTT
>WBZX01001109.1_pt1 | contig 13944 bp, 7 predicted proteins | sample 5204211 | NCBI WGS metagenome assembly WBZX01 (sample SAMN12344362, study PRJNA552823) | activated sludge metagenome | biome: Activated sludge suspended growth; feature: Nitrification reactor; material: Wastewater; isolation source: activated sludge from nitrification reactor of wastewater treatment...
ACATACCGCAATCCATAACTGTTGGCTGCCATAACGTTGTAATCAGCAGAAAGCAGTGATAAATAAAAAAGATTGGAAAGCAACTCAGCTTGTTCTTTTACTTTGCCTATTTCATCGGTTTTTGAAGAAGGAATATTGCCGTATAAGGCTTGAGCTACGAGCAACATCTCTTTATTCTTTTTGTATGCCTCCGTATTAAATGCCTCCAATGGCCATGGTTTTATAGCTTCGTGATTGACACCGGTCCATTCTGAAATTTGGTAAGGAAATTGCCCTCGTACAATTTTTTGCTCAATACTTATACCTCCTTCTATATGAGCGGGAAGCGCATTGGGCGAGGTAGGAGCAAAACGAAGAACTATGCTATCTTCATAAGCTTTTGCCATGATTTGATATTTAATTTCAATTTTAGGTACTGTATTTTCATTGTTCTGAGAAAAAACATTAAAAAAACACAGAATCCAAAACGAACAAAACAACATCGCCTTTTTAACAATACGACCGGTCATCATTCTTTTATTAAATATTGTTTCCATTTGACTACATTCCATTTAAAATATTGAATTTAAAATTCTTATATACTTTGTCCTCAATATTTTGGTTAAAACTATTCATCCCATCTGACATTATGGAGCTAATGATAACTCCATCGTTGTTGGGTTTAAAGTCAATGACATCTTTCATTGTAATAATATAAGCCGGAAAAACCTTACTCCCGCTTCCCAATGATTTCATGATTTTGGTAAGCCTTTTGATAGAAAACAATGGCTTATCAATGCCCAGTCTTTGAATTTTTCCGTAGGTGCTGTTATATATTAAATCAGGTGGTGTCTCATCCAAAAAATTTAGTACATGGTCACTTTCAACATTGTCCCTGCATGCATCGAGCATCTTGTCTGTTATGTAGTTTTTCATGAATATTCTTTGACTGGCGAGAATATTTTCCTTATTGGCTTGTTTTGCTCCCAAATATTTTTCCATTACTTCAAAATTTTCAAAGTAGGTGTTTAAAAAGGAATCCACTATTGTTTGTGATGCATTGTCAAATGCGTATCCCAGGTAACCATCCTGCAACATTTTGTCATACTGTTTATATCCGGATGAATTGCTGAACATATCCTTTAATCTAAAATTATTTAAATCATGGTAGTCAAAATTCTCTGTTCCATAAAATCTGAAGACGCTTTCCTCAACTTCGTAATTTTCCCATTTTATCCCTCCCTTGTTTCCTTGTAAGTTCGACTTTAGTACCGCTTTTACAGGCTGATCTTTTTCTATACGTAATGCCTCCATTTTTGCTTTGTAATTTTCAAATTCACCTGTATTAAAGTACCAGCTGAACAAGACTATTTCAGATGCAGTACCGGCCATTTTTCCAGAAATTGGCACTACCCTGTTTTGGATCTTAACTCCTCCATATTCCTTTTTTATCTGTAAATTGGATGCAAATAAATTGGCGGCCATGTTGGCGTTATTGGCATTTGTCCTTTTCTTCAATATGGGTTGAATAATCACATAACTGTTATCTGGTAAATTCTTTGACATTTGAATTCCAATAGAATCCTTGTTGTTTTGATCTATAGTTGTGTTATAAACTTCTTTTCGAAAAGATTCACCACTGCCCCTTCTGTCGTAACTAATTACCCTTAATGCAAAATCAAAATTGTTTTTAAAATCATTGGGTATGCATAGCACAGATTCATCAAACATAAAACTTCCCACAATACTTCCACCGGAAGCACCAGTTGATAAATAAAGTTTGGGATATTTAGCATTGATCGGTTTCGAAAGATTGTTGTTGGTCTTAAATATTTTAGAATATTTAGATGGAGAATTATACACAACCATGAAATTGTTGTCTTTACTGGCCGTCCTAAATTCATTTTCATTGAGCGGAGCGGAGTAGCCATATGGATTATTTTGTGTCCTGTGAAATGGGTAGATATCAGAAACCCATTCTTCTTTGATCTCCTTTATTCCACAATTGGTCGTAAAAGTAAAAATCCGTTTATCCACATAAATGTTATTTTTTTCATCCACGGCGAGGTTCCAGTAATTTCTGTTCTGGTTGGTATAATTTTTATTGGCCCCTTTTGAATTAAGTTCCAGATTGAAAATTCTAACTTTGGCTGTCAACTCAGCCCTGAATTTACTCTCCTTTTCAAAAAGCAGGTTGGCTTTGGGTACCAATGAATATCCGTCATTTGACACCGTAAAGTTACTCATTTGTAAGGCCGTCTTTGAAGGAATTGTATTTTCCCAAATTCCTCCATAATGTTTCAAGGCATTTACTTCATGTCCGCCAACCGATAATGTAAGATCTGAAGGAAGAATGTGATAATACCTGTATTCAGTATAGTTTTGACCTTCATTTTCGGGGTCAGGAACCGGTACCTTAATCAAAAAGGTTTCATCAATTTTGTAGTTAAATGTAAAGGTGGGCTGAACATAGACTTCCTGGAGATCTTTTGCATCATATGTATTTTCCAGTTTTTTAAGGTCAAATTCAGTCTCTGGCGTAACTGATGCAATGAGCGGAATTGCTTCAGTAACTAAATCTGTACATTTTTCACCAATAAAGAAAGGAATGCTAAAGTTGCCTGAAATCAATCCTCCTAATACACTAAAATATCCACCTAGCGCTCCTTTAAAATAGGTAGGACTTGGCATGCCCATTTCTATATAGGCTGCTGCTCCAGCTTCTACAATACTGATATCTGCTTCAATAAAAAATAAATCAATGTGCACCCCTACATCCATTTGAGCTCCGATGTATGCCTGACCTTTGGCATAAAATCCATTGATGCCTTTGGTTTGTGTTTGTCCATTTTCATTTCTACACAAGGCTGCATTCGCTTGTAGTTTATAAAAGCCTACATCAAAGCCGACCATTATTCTGGCATACAAATAAAATATGGCAAATTTGACGTCCAATTCCTGGTCAAAATTGGCACCAAAGGCAAGGCCACCACCTATTAATCCTCTATTATATGATTGTAAATTATCGCTATTGGCATAACTTCCTTCTTCCCCTCTATGGTTGCCGTTGATGATGTTCATGATAAATGCAGGAATAGGAGGCATAGGATCCACTGCCGGAATTCCACTAACTTCAACTCCATCCCTAAATATTGAGCCACTTCCATTACCACACTGCATGTATGCTTTGAATTTGGCTATACCCAATACATCAATACGTATTGGGTCTCCACCGCCCAGATTGGCATTCTTCCATGGACGACCCACATGTATAAACCAACCGGTTGGACTTGCATAAAAGTCCAGATTAGCGCTGGCACCTATCAAACTTTTATCAGCGTGATTAGGAACTCCAAATTCAATTCCAGCATGAAATAGAAATGATTCTTCCACAAAGTTCATTTTCATTGCCACATCCAGTAAGCCCATGCAATCCTGCTTTCTTCTTATAAGAGGATCATTGGCATTTACAATAAACCTTCCCTCCATAACGAAGGTGATTTGATTGACACCACCGGTATGGGTATTAAACTCCATGGTAACACCTCCATCGGCATCAAAGGTATTTCTGTCTTCTGTTCCTGCCATAACGGACGCCTTGATTCCAAATTTATCTGGACTTGGCGTATAGACTATCCCGGAAAGGGATTTAAATGCTGAAACATCATTGGGATCATACTTTTGCGTTCCGGTTATCTTGTCACCGGAGTATGACTGCATTGCCGGAGTCATATTGTAATAAACGCCTCCGCCAAATCCATACAAAGCCAAGCCTGTACCCAATGATATTCTGCCCGGTGAAAAATCTACCATGCCGTCAATAAAAAAATAATTGTAACCTCCATTGCCTTCACTCTTATAACCGAATTGAGCCTTAGCATTTACTTCAATTTTAATAATTTCCATGTGGAGCTCTCCCATAAAACCATAGCTGCCTTTATTGTCATTGAAATATCCAATGGTCCCATCTACGCCTACAGGCCCTATTTTAGATCCGGCATTCAGTTTTATGCTATTCAATTCAGCATCTATGCCCTGCCAATCGGGTCTGCCATTTGATAAACCAATCTTGCCATAAACTTTGAAGGCTACATCCGCTTTAGGCACAAAATCAGCATCTGCCAATTTCAACAAAGCCTTAAAATTGAGTCCCACTTTTAGCCTGTCAGCATTATCTACATACAAAGAAATACCTCTGCCCCGGGTAGGGTCAAGATCTATGCTAAATCCAGCAATGCTGTGTTGTGGAGAAGCCAAAGCAAACTGCACATCGTCGTAGGCAAAATACTCACTTTGACTTTGTACCCTTAGATTCTGAAATTTGATTTCGGCAAGTTTAATATTCGGTATGTCCTTTATATCTGGCATTATGTCCATCCTGCCAAAAAGGGCTGCTTTTGCCAAAAAATCCTGACCTCCCCTTTTCTCCACGGTGATGCTGGTTCCCTCTGTAAGTCTTGTTTTTGCCCAAAATATATCAAATGCAATGTCGGCCTTTGGCTGAATTACAAAACTAAAACCCAAAGCCTGATTTGCTGGCTTTGACAATGTACACGTATATTCCAATTGGTTGGAGGTATTGGTATAGTCATGCGAAAGTGGCAGCACCACCTTGCCGCTAAGACTGCTTTTTTTGAATGAATTTTTCCACAAATCCAGTTTAAACTGATCAATGGAGAAATACCAGCTGTCCAATGAACCATCGCCCAGGTCCAAAATATTGTTTACCGAAACACTTCCGGAAAGTCCGCCGTCAAAGATTAACTTTTCGGCCAAAACAGTAGTAGGTGATTTACTGTTGGCATTGTTAAAATACTCCGGTAAATTGATTTGGATGGCAGGGATGTAAAATCCTCTCCAGGTAAGTAAGTTTGTAGCAATAGGCGGATCGTTGGCATCTCCACTCAGGTAGGGGCTCGGAATATTTTGTGGGTTTCTCACATCGGAATGGTCATAGTACATTTTGGTTCCATTTTTATCGGGTCCAAATGAAAATTCGTCAAAACCGGAAATATAAAAAGTCGAAAATTCTACCTCTGCTACCCAGTCATTCCATCCTTCTTCAGTATCACTTTGCATAATTACACTTGCGGGACCATTGGTGTTTTTATCGATCAGACTTCCCGCCGGAAAAGTATACTTCGCACCAATATGCAGATTTTTAAAGCCCTTTTTGTCAAAGGTGATTGAGGTAGCCTTGGCATCACTTATGCCACCCAAAAGTGTAAAGCCAATAACGGGTATTTCAAAATTTTTAGACAGCATCAATTTTACATCTCCGCAAAAATCATTCTTATCAATACAGATACCCTTACCCAGCAAGGCAAATTTCGAATTTGCATCCAAAACATCAACCACAGCCGCTGCTTCAAAGTAACCTTGCTCGGGCGTAAAAGTCATATCTGTGATTATGACAGAAATAGCTTTTTCATCCAAACCAATGGGTACCGAAAAAGCAAAACTGTTTGCCGCATTTTTTATCCATGAAATTTTTTGTTCTGCGTTATTTTTCACAAAATCAGATAGATTGGCCATTTCATTTTGGCCAATGCTGATACCTCCCGGGTCATTTATATCGGGCTTAGGAAGAAAGGGAGTGGCACTTGGATTTACATTTGCCTTGATATTACCGGATGCGTGAATCAAATCATTGCCCGACTTTTTAATCTCAATGTTTGTAAATACAACCTTGGCTTTTATCATCTGGGCATTGACCAGAGGCAAAGGAATATACCCTATACCACTATACAAATTGCCGTTTTTCTGAAATGATTGCACTTCCATTTCAAAATGACTGGTCTTAATGATGGAGCCAACAGTGAGATCCGTTGCATTAACCATATCAACGGGCAATGGCAGCTTACAGCTACAATCCACATTTTGTTCATTGTTTTGCTGAATGCCATTATTTTGCAGGTTTTGATCTGTAATTGTAAACGTACAAACATTACTCAGGCCATTATTAACAATAGGATAGTTACCACTTACTACCCTGGCAACAACCGCCCAGGCATAACTTCCAGGTTGTAACTTAGGGTTTGACTGATTGTAATTAATGGAGTTGACAGAGATGTTGTTAACCATTACCACATTGTTGCCTCCATTGTCAATGCCATTTTCAATAACGTCCTGGGGTACGTCACCTTCCAAAAGTTTGACGATGTAAAGGTCATACTTTAAAGGACTGTTGTGAATGACAGGTGTCCAGCTAAAACTGTATGATTGGGGCTGGGTGTAGTCTACCTGCCCATTATTACAGCTTGGGTAAATGAGCTGGGGTGCATTGAGATATTGTATTAATATTTGACCACAACCTACATTGGCCAGATTCAACTGCTGATCCGTTGCAAAATCAAATACATCTATGCAGAGAGAATAATTTCCTTCCGGCAAAATACCATCAGCCAATAACTCAGCCACCGCTATATCTCCATTGTTTACTTCAATGTTCTCTTCATTAAAAAATTCATAGAGTTCTGCATTTGCCGGTAATTGATACAATGCATTGGGACCAAGAACAATAGGATTCAATGGCTTATAATCAGCCACTGTTTGCGCCACAAAGCCATTGTTGTTGTAAAACCTGGCTTTTAGGTATACTTGCTTTGTATTGTTCTGGTTGTTGTTGAGTGTGATTACCACCTTATTCCTTAGGTTGGTGTATTCACTTAAATAGGGTGGATAGGGTGGATTGACGAGTGTATTTACGCTTACTGTCTGATTATATGCGTACTTTGACATCATTAATAAGAAAAGTATTAAACCTATTTTTAGAAATCTGCCTGTCATCATGATCTAAAAATTTTGAGTGATGTTTGCATTAAAATAATGTTGTGTAATTAATCTATCCGCAATGGTCATTCTGGATGTAGTGCCGGAAACTACCAAACCCGACGATTTGGTAATTGACAATGAAACCGATAAGCCTGCCGAAATTGCCGGTTTGGATGCTTCATCTTCGGCTCCTGCCAGGTTGAATGCACTATTTAGGTTGATAACAAGTTTTTCCGGTATCAATTGTTTTGAGCATGTGGCATTGACACCATAGGATCTTACATTTCCTTTTACATTCTGTGAAGCCAAAAACAAAGAATAGCTGTTGTTGTAGTTGAAGCCTATCGAATAAGAATACCTCTTCATATCATTGTGGTTGTACACAAGCAAGGCGTTTACATTGTTAAAGCTTTTGTCAAACAAAGGGTTGAACTCATAAAGTTCCTTGAGTCCTTGCCTTGAAAAGGCAATATTCACAGATTTTACAACCTCAGCAGATTTTGAAAAGGCATAATTGGCATTGATGTTGAGGTTGTTGCTTACATTTTGTATTGATATACTGTCATATTTTTCCGGATTAGCTGCATTGGTTATTATCCCAAAATTGCTATACACTACATTGGCATTAAACCTGTCGTTGGGGGTAAAGGTGGCGTTGCAATTAAAGATGGTATTGTTGTTGCGCGTTATCAGTTTACGGTTTAAATTGTTGTTTTGTTTACCAAAAACCAGGGCTACATTTAATTTTTGGTCCCATAATTTAAACCCGGGTTCAATGCTCCATTGAGATAGATCTGTGTTGATGTTGGCCAGTCCGAGCGCCTTGTATTCCGGTTGAATGTATTTATATCTCAAATTGAGGTACATGAGCTTGTTTGCGTAAGTAAGTACATGATCATGTGCAAAAGTGATTTGGGTAGTGAGGTTGGGGGTTTTTTCCAATAGGCCCGACCATTTGGGCAGTTCATTTTCTCCTGAATTCCTGAGAATGGTATCAATGTGAATGCCATTTACATCTCTCGTATAAATAGACGTTCCTGCATTCAGTTGATAAACAATATTCGGATGTATTGTCAATAGTACCTCACTTCCGATTGTTTTACTTTTACGGGGCCTGATTTTAAATTTCGGGTTGAAATATGCAATTGAATTTTGATCATCCCAGGCACTTGCATACGTCAGCAGGAAGGCATTTTTTCTGGATTTTAGCCCAGCCTTTATTACGAAACCATTGGTCTTGTATTTAGGCATTGTTTTTTTGTAGGCAATGTTTGTACTATCGATAAATACTGATTTTTGAAAACGACCTGCAAATGCTCCCAAATAAAATGAAGAAGGATTTATTTCAAAACCCAGGCCAAATACATTAAAACCTGTAAATGCATACCTGCTAAAGTTTATACTGTTGTTGCCCAAATAGAATTTTGCCCATTTGGTCCTCGGAGCCATGCCAAATCTTAAAAAAGGATAGGTGGCATTCCTGCCATTGTCAGCATAACGAAAACTAAAAGGTAATGTAATGAATTTTGTTTTTATGGTTGTAGAGAAGCTCACACCATAGTTGTAAGGATTGACCACTACATTGGTGTCCGAACTGCTTGACAAGGCTCCGAAAACAGTGGCATTTCCTGTTATTTTAACAGCCTTGTTTGACGTACTTTGTTTCTGACCAAAAGAATAGGTTGCTATCGCCACCATCATACCGGCAATGGCAAAATATTTTATTATTTCAGAAAAATGTACACTTGTTTGTATCATCACATTGTCGGATATTTAGATTAAAAAATGGATTTTATGCCTCAAAGATTGACACCGGCCATGCCATCAAAGCTGCACTTACAATAATGTTGCATCGTTGTAGAAAACAATTTGTTGGAAAGCCACCTATCCGCTTACTTTTTTTGTGTACGCACACATTTTAATTTTTAATGTTTTTTTTCAACTCCTTGATTTCATTTTTCAATTCCGCAATCAAAATTTGGTTGTCTGATTTTAATTGTTCGATCATTTCCTGCTGTTCCTGAATGGCTTTAACCAGATGGGGAATCAAGCCGGTATAACGTACTGCCAGTTTGCCATCCTTATCCGTTGTTACCAGTTCGGGATAAACCTTCTGCAATTCTTGTGCAATTACACCAGTTTGCAATTCACTTTTATTTTTCTTCCAATAATAATTTACAGGAACTACTTTTAAGATATTTTGAATTGATGAAGAAATAGTGGTTATGTTTCTTTTAAGGGTTTCATCCGAAGATTCAAATAATTCATCACAATACACATCATAGTTTACAGATAAGTTATTTGACATCTCAACATATCCATCAAACTTACCTGCTGGGCAACCCTGGCCGAATCCATATACTCCTGCTGAAATTCCTGTACTTGAAGTGTTATATGCTTTACCTGAAACACCAAAAATAATTGCTGCATTGTTTCCAGAAGCTATAAACTCGCCTCCGATATTTATATGTGGAGAATTTTTTGCTTCCGCATAGATGCCTCGATTCTCAGATCCTGCAGGTGAAGTTGCATTTGAATAAAATTCTCCTGCTATATTCTGATACAATCCAGAGCCTCCGATATCAATTCTGACTCCTCTGTTTGAATGTCCACCATTGGTATTGATAGCTAAGCCATAAGAATCGTTTCCTGAATTAGTCGTATTTTGTGTAATGCTTAATCCATTGGCATTTGCACCCGTTCTATGACTGGCAATATTGAGCTGTGCATTACCTGCATTACTTGTACCAACAGTCACCTGTCCACCATAATCATTCAATATAAGTTTACTGGACACCTTTCCCCCTCTCAGGTAAGTATCTTCCGCTGTGCTATAATTAAAATGCGAAACATTGGAAGTGCCAAAAAATGCTGCGGTACCATCAATACCGCTTCCTCTTTCCACAGCCAGACTGGCATTTGGCGTAAAACCAGAATTGTTGGATATACCTACATTTGGCCCTACAAATTTAATAAAGGCATTGCTGTTCGAAATTTCCAAACTGGACCCGTAGCCGCTGGCAATTCCTGCATTTGTAGATTCAAGATAAGTGTAAAGCGGATTGCCTTGCCAGCTTTGATAAAATCCGACTCCGCCTCGATTGATATGGATTGGGTAAGGCGAATTCGAAATACCAACACCTATATTGCCATTTACATTTACATTATTCTGGATACTTACATTTCCATCCACCAATACTGAATCTCTTACCCTTAGATCTCCAGCTATATCCAATTCATGGGTAGGGCTGCTGGTACCTATGCCCACTCGGCTGCTTCCGGCATACATATGTGTTGGATTACTACCTTTATACCAAACGCCATAGTCCGGCTTATCTTCTCCATAGTGTGAAACAGGTTTCCACTTTTTTCTTTTCCCATCATAAATCAGACTGATCACTGCTCCTGCCTTTAATTGTATCGCAGTGCTATTATTTCCTGAAGTATTGGGTTCGTAAAGTTCGATCATTTCCATGCTGTCCTGAGGGGATGGGGGCATAGGTGGAAAGGTATTATTAGGATTTCCAAGGTGAATTATGTTGGTATTGTTGATGTGAGTAAATAGATGAATGATCTCCCCATCATTGCCTCCCTTGATTGTCATAATGGAAGGAGGCAATGAACCACAATTGTCATCCTCAACAAGATGAATAATAGATTTTCTCTTATTTGCGTTGTCAATAATTTTCAGTTGGTTCATTGAAATGGCGCATGGTACAATTATAGTATCACTGAGCAATGCGAGTTCTCCATTTACAGAAAGTCTGCTCAACGGTTCAGTGGTGTTTATGCCCACATTGTCTGAATTGTTATTGTATATATGATTTCCACTACTGGTCCATTGGCCTCCCGTTATGCCGCCTATCTCGTTGTACCTGCTCACAACATGCCATAAACTGTCTGCTGCCAGATATTGGAAAGTAATGGTGCTGTAGCTATTCATAGCGAAATCTGAACCCGTACCCGTATTAATCTGATTGATATCAGCAGTGCCCACACTATAACTTTTTACATAGTAGGCGGCGGGGCTTGAATTGTATAATGTAATGGTTCTTCCATCTCTTCCATCAGAAAAACCTCCAAGTTCAAAAGTAGTATTCGGACCCGTGATGACATAGTTCACAGACCGTGAGGTGCCGATGTCTATATTGTCATTAACACCATTGACCAGCACCAGGGTATCCACTCTATATATAACATCACCCTTGATGTCCAGGCTTGCTTCAGGAGTTGTGTTGTTTATACCGACATTTTGGGCAAGACTTGTATTAATACATATACCCAACACACAAAATAAGGCTAATGGTCTCATATCTAATTGATTATAAACTGCATTAACCAAAGCTAGCCTGGAAAGCCTTTAAACAAAACCCAGATTGAGTAACTGGTGGATTTGAGTGAGTTTCCGGAATAAAATTTCAAGAATCGGTAAACCCCAAAAATTCATTAAAAGAAGTAGAGCAATATGAGGAGAATTCTGCTCTAAATGTCAAAATTGTGTTAAGTGAGGGGCTAAACTATGCAGAAGGTTTGGTGTTCAACGTATTATTTGGGAAATTTGTAGCATGAATAAGAAATTGAGAATTATAGGTATAGGGGTATTATTGATGGTTTTGGGAAGTTTGAAGACAGCTTATGCACAGGAGGCTATGCCCATAACATGGAAGACATTGAGTGATGTGACTTTTTATGAAAAATACAACAAGGAATTTGACTTCAATGTATTGTATCCAAAGTTTGGTCCCAAGGTAAAGGCCCTGGAAGGTAAATGGGTAGAAATTGAGGGTTATGCCATCCCCATCGAAGAGTTGGGGGCCGATATTTTGGTACTTTCTGCCCTGCCCTATTCTCAATGTTTTTTTTGTGGAGCTGCCGGACCTGAATCGGTGATGGATATAAAATCCAAAAAGAAGATCAAGGTCAAGATGGATAAAAAACTGAAATTCAAGGGAAAGTTGAAATTGAATGAATCTGATTTATCACAACTCAACTACATCCTGACCGATGCAGAATTGATTAACTAAACGAAATGAAAAATAACCTCTTTTTTATAGGACTGTCTTTTTTAATGGCCCTGTTCCTATTGAACTCCTGCAGTAAGAAAGTATGTGTAGAAAGCCTGGGAGAAGCGCCTGAAAACGAAACTGCTGAAGTGAGAGATACATTGATACAAGATCGATGGGTTTATTTTGCGGGTGAAAGAAAGTTGTTTAACCCTTATGACCAGATTAAAACACAACCGATCAGGAGGGTAACATTCAGAAATGCCGCACAATTGCCATTTACAGATAATGGCACTATTAAATTGTACATCGAAATCAATGAAATCGGCAAAGTCACCTATGTGGAAACGCTTCCTGAAACCACCATTTCCACCAAAAGCACTTTAAAAAAGGCCGTTAAAGCCGCCTTAGGGTATAAATATGAGCCCAAATATGGTGTGCCAATCCAGGCTAGTGTGTTAACCATTTCATTAAATATACCCTGGTAATTTTCGCCTAAAATGTTGGAAATACCCTGTTACCTGATGACCATAGACCATTGTTTGGTATTCTAAAACCACTTACTGGTCGATATTTTCTATCATCTGAGAAATCATTTTTTTGGCTCCGGCGTTACATAAACAAATGTTAGTACCATGAAATTTTATCATCTAATATTGGCGGCCGGCTTGGTTACCGGTGGTTATTTCATTCGCAAAGGTTTGGTAGAAAATGACGCATTCTCACTTTTCGAAAACAAAGAAAGCGATGTTGCAGATACAAAAGAAGATGTCAATGCTACCCAGGTTAAAGAAAGCAAGCCTGTCAATATAGCACCGGTGACGCGGGTTTTTGATACTGAAGCTGCCACCATCGAATTATTTGAAAAGGCCGTGCCTTCTGTATGTTTTATAACCACACTCAATGTGAGGCAGGATTACTGGTCGCGCAATGTTGAGGAGATCCCTTCAGGAACAGGATCCGGTTTTATCTGGGACAAAGAAGGGCACATCATCACCAATTTTCATGTCATTCAGGGAGGCGACAGGGCGACAGTGACCCTGGCCGACCGCAAAACGTACGATGCGGAAATTGTGGGCGTAGCTCCGGATAAGGACCTGGCCGTGTTAAAAATCAAAGCATCAGGCGCCATACTTAAACCGCTGCCGGTGGGGACTTCTCATGATTTAAAAGTGGGGCAGTATGCTTTTGCTATTGGCAACCCATTTGGTCTTGATCAAACCCTTACAACCGGTGTAATATCAGCGCTGGGTCGTGAAATTAAATCGGTCAACGGCAGAGCGATCAGGGATGTGATCCAGACGGATGCGGCCATCAATCCGGGCAACAGCGGAGGTCCGTTGCTAGACAGCAGTGGCAGATTGATTGGAGTAAATACCCAAATATACAGTCCTTCGGGGGCATCTGCCGGTATTGGCTTTTCCATTCCCGTTGATGAAGTCAATTGGGTAGTTCCCGACCTTATAAAATATGGTGAAGTGCGAAGACCCGTTTTGGGTGTATCGCTTTTGCCTGCCTATTATGCAAAAGGGATGAGCGAAGGAGGTTTGATCATAGCTGAGGTGGTAAGAGGAGGTCCAGCTGCGAAATCTGGATTGAAAGCGATCAGTCAGGACAGAGCTGGCAGGTGGGTGCCAGGAGATATCATCAAGTCTATCAATGGGGTTAAAGTAGAAGATTACAATGACCTGGTTTTAGCCCTTGAAAAGTACCAACCGGGACAAAAAGTTAAGTTGACAGTGGAAAGGGATGGCAGCCAAAGAACGGTGGAAATCGTATTGGCTTCTTCTGCAGAAATCAGATAAAAGAGGTTGATTTATAAAGAGTTTTGCATTAGGAAAAGATAATTTCAAAAAAATCACTACATGATTTGCAAAAAAATTTTACCTTTGCCCCCGCTTCCTTAAGCCTTTGACCCATGGTGTAACGGTAGCACTACAGATTTTGGTTCTGTCTGTTAAGGTTCGAATCCTTATGGGTCAACAAAAACCCTGGTCTTTTGGCCGGGGTTTTTCTTTTTAAACCACAGTCTATTTTCGTAGGAATATTCTTGAAAAAAGCTGGCCTCTACGTTTGTGCCTTGCGGTATAGATAGAAGGCAATGATTGAGAATACAATATTGGGAAGCCAAACTCCCAGGCCCGGATGAAGGTCGAGATTTGAAGCAAAGGTGACCGTAAACTTTGAC
>WBZX01002110.1_pt1 | contig 13941 bp, 12 predicted proteins | sample 5204211 | NCBI WGS metagenome assembly WBZX01 (sample SAMN12344362, study PRJNA552823) | activated sludge metagenome | biome: Activated sludge suspended growth; feature: Nitrification reactor; material: Wastewater; isolation source: activated sludge from nitrification reactor of wastewater...
AGATCGAGCCGTGGCCATTGTGCGTGGCTATCGCGAGCAGCCCCTCGAGCATCGCAGAAACGACGAATTGGGCGTCCTGATGGATGCCGTCAATGAAATGCAGGATGAATTGCGGCAGCGCGAATCCGAGATCGAGGTAGCTCGCCTGCAACAGTTTCACAAGGAAAAAATGGCTGCTGTTGGCTCCCTGGCCGCTGCTGTGGCTCATGAGATCAACAATCCCCTGTCGGCCATCGCCGGGGTGGCGGAAGCCATGGACCAGCAATGCAAGGACGAGCATTGCTCGCACTATGGCGAAGGCTGTCGCCCGGAGATGATTCTCGATCAAGTCAAACGGGTCATGCTGATCACGCGGCGAATCAGCGAGTTTTCAGTGCCCCAATCCCAGGAACCGGAACTTGTGGACGTCAATGGGCTCCTGCGCAGTACGTGCAACTTTGTCGCTTTCGACCGGCGCTTCCGGCTCCTTGAGCTAAACACCGATCTTGACAGCAATCTTCCTGCGATTTTCGGTATCGCTGACCATCTGGTGCAAGTGGCAATGAACTTGCTTATCAATGCTGCAGATGCTTTGCAGGATCGTACTGACCCGAAGCCGAAGATCGAGATAAAAACCCGTCAGCTGGGAGACAAGGTGCATGTCGAATTCAGGGATAACGGTACCGGTATTGACTCAGCCCTTCTCGAACTTGTGTTCAATGAGCACTTCACCACCAAGGGTCCGGGTCGGGGTAGCGGTTTGGGGCTTTCTGTGTGCCGTTCATTGATTCGGGATGCCGGTGGGGACATAACGATAGACTCGGCCGTAGGGCAAGGGACGACGGTTACCGTTACGTTGCCGGTGCCGAAAATGGCTGGTGCGGCAGATGCAGCCGTCAGTGAAAGGATTTAAGAATGCATGTATTGGTAATAGACGACGAGGCGGCAATTCGACAAATTCTCGCCGCTGCGGTGAGTAAGGCCGGGCATTCCGTCGATACGGCAGGAACGGTGCGCGAAGCCTCGTCCAAGCTGGTACGCGGCGACGTCGATATCGCCTTGTGCGATATCAAGATGCCTGACGGAAATGGTGTCGAACTGGTGCGAAGTTTCAAAGGCTCCGGGATAGACACCCACTTCATCATGGTTACCGCCTTCGCGTCGATGGAGACGGCGGTTGAGGCCCTGCGTGCTGGCGCTACCGACTACATCGTCAAGCCGGTGCGCACCGAAGAGCTCCTCCATCGCATGGAGCAGATTGGCTCGATGCGCGGTCTCAAGGCCGAGAATCAGGCCCTGCGGCAACTTGTGGCCGGTGATCGCGGCGTCTTCCATTTTAGTGCGCAATCCATGGTCGAGATGGAGCGGCTGGTGTCCCGCGTGGCCGTCACCGACAGCACGGTACTGGTGACCGGTGAGAGCGGGACAGGCAAAGGAGTGGCGGCTCGATCGATCCATGAAATGAGTCCGCGCAGCGATTTTCCATTTATCCCGGTCAACTGCGGAGCCATTCCGGAGAACCTGCTGGAGAGCGAGTTTTTCGGTCACTCCAAGGGGGCCTTTACCGGAGCAGACCGGGCGCGCAAGGGGCTCTTCTCTCAGGCCGACCGGGGCACGCTGTTTCTCGATGAAATCGGCGAACTGCCGCTGCATATGCAGACCAAGCTGTTGCACGTTATCGAAGACAAGGAGGTTCGCCCGCTGGGTGCTGAGCAGTCTCGCCGGGTCGATGTTCGTATCGTCGCCGCAACCAATCGAAATCTTCCCGAGATGGTCAAGGACGGGCGCTTCCGGGAAGACCTTTACTTCCGGCTGTCGATGTTCCATATCCACATTCCGCCGTTGCGTGAGCGTCGAGAGGACATCTCGCGGCTCATTCGCTTTGTGCTGAACGGCATGGTTGGGAACAGCAAGAAGCAACTGGAGCTTGACCCGATGGCCGAGGAGATTCTGGTAGATTACGCCTGGCCGGGCAACGTGCGGGAGCTGGAGAACGTGATTAATCGCGTTTACATCCTGGCAGATGGAGAGCGCATTTCCCTTGCCGACCTGCCGCCCGACATCGCCCGCCAGACCGCGATTCGGGAGCGCAGTGGCATGGATGTTGCGTCAAGTGGAGGGCTGCGTGAGCAGTTGCGTCGTGTCGAATCGGACATCATCGCCCGTACCCTCCGGGATTGTGGCGGTGATCGTCGAACAGCGGCGCAGAAACTGGAGATCGGATTGTCCAGCCTCTATCGAAAGCTTGAAGAGCTGGAGGAGTCCGGTGCGATGAGAAGCGAACCATGAAACTCGGGGACACATGCCGCAGAATTTTTGCAGGAGATTACTGGTACTGATTTTTTGCAGCCTGGCTTGCTACGGCATCTCGCTGGCAGGCCCGAACGAGGATTACCAGGCGGCGCTCAAAAGCTATCAGGATGGCGACGTCGTAGGCGCCATGCCGGGGCTTCGCAAAGCGGCGGATGCCGGTCATCCCAAGGCACAGGTACTGCTGGCCGAATTACTGGATCGAGCCGAAATTGACGAAGAAGCTGCCGGCTATTACCGCAAGGCAGCGGAGCAGGGCGATGCGGACGGAATGTTCGGGTACGGCGTCATGCTGGCGGCTGGCGAAGGCGTCAAGAAGGATCTGCTTGCCGGGCGTCGCTGGATCAACAAGGCAGCCGAACTCGGCCACCTGCAGGCCATCAATGTCATTGCCCAGGCCTATATGACGGCGGATCTTGGCTTGACTGAAAAAGACCAAAACTCTCCCGAAGCGTTGCGCTGGATAGAACTGGCGGCCAAAAACGATTATTTGCCGGCTCTTGATGCCTTGGCCGAAGCCTATCGAACCGGAGGTGGTTTACCGGTGAGCGCCGATGAAAAACTCGCCGCCGATTATCGTGCCCAGGCAAACCGTTTGCGTGGCATCGATCCTGCTAAGAAAAAGAAGAAGGTGCGGAGGCTTGGCGTTCCGCAGGCAAGTTAGGAGAAAAAGCATGACGACGCATTCAAGAGGGGTACTTGCTGTCCTGATGCTTGTGGCAGCGAGCCCGGGGGTAAGCACCGCCAACCCGGCCCGCGGCCAGCAGATATATCAGATGTATTGCGCGGCCTGTCACGGATTTCGCGGCGAAGGCGTGGCGCCGGAGGCACCCAAGTTTCAGCTGGGAGAGCGCTTGAATAAACCGGATATCTTGCTGATGCAGTCTGTGAAAACGGGCAATAAAACCATGCCGCCATTTTTCGGTGTCCTCAAGGATCCTGAGATTCTTGATGTTTTGGGCTATGTGAGAACCCTACGATGAAAATTGCATTTTTGATTCGCTCTATTGGCCTGATTGTGCAGGCCACGCTTTTTTCGCTGTCGGCAACTGCAGCGGATAAGGCGGGGCCGCGCGTTGTTGAATCCTTCGAAGTCGGCAGCAACGTCTACGTCAGAGCCCTTGCTGTCGAGAAGGCCGCCAATGCCCTGTGGGTAGGCACCTCTGTCGGGGCAATGGAAATCGATCTGGCCACGTCAAAACCGCGCAATACCTTTACACGGCAGGATGGCCTGGCAAATGAATATGTCTTTGCAATCGGCATCGACTCCGAGGGTTACAAGTGGTTTGGGACCAATGCCGGTGGCGCTTCGCGCTACAACGACGGGAAGTGGAAAACGTATTTCCCCATGCACGGACTGGCTGACTACTGGATCTACTCTTTCCAGAACGACAAGGCTGGCAATCTCTGGATCGGCACATGGGCCGGGGTGAATTATTTCAACGTCAAGACCGGCAAGTTCAAGACCTACGTCAAGGAACTGATCAACGAGTGGGTCTATGGCCTGACGATGGATGCCGGTGGTCGCATGTGGTTTGGTACCGAGGGCGGGGTCACGATGTACGACGGCAAGCGTTGGCAATCCTGGACGCACAAGGATGGATTGGGCGGCGAGAACCCAGAAAAACTTCAGGCCAGCGCCAATACCGGTCTCGGTACACGTTCCCGTCACGATCTGACGACGCAGGTGGATGGCTTGCCGTCCTATAACCCGAATTACGTTTTTTCCATTCACGCAGCCCCGGACGGCTCAGTCTGGGCGGGAACCTGGGGCGGCGGGGTCAGTCGCTTTGATGGAAAGCGATGGACAAGTTTCACCAGCCACGACGGCCTGGCCGGCAATATCGTCTATTCCATGGTTCAAGATGAAAAAGGGGTTTTCTGGTTCGGAACCGACAAGGGCGTTTCACTCTACGACGGCAAGTCATGGAAGACCCTTGGCCAGAAAGAGGGGCTCTTCGAGCAGAACGTCTATGCGCTGGCTGTGGCACCGAATGGTGATATTTGGGCCGGAACCAGGCGCGGTGTGGTTCGTATCGCCCCTCAATAAAGTGGTTTTGAAAGGAAGGTCATGAAGACGCGGCACCTGCACCATCTAAGCTTGGCGGCTCTGGCGATAATATCGTTGGGAGTGACAACCATCAGCAAGGCCGGGGAGGGCGCTACACCTCCCTTGATTGCCCAGACTGCACCGGTGCATCCTCCAGTGGCCGGAATGCCTCAGCATCCTGCCGTGGCGCCATCGCCACAGGAACGTGAAGGCAAAGTTGCGGTCGATCCCGCAGCAAAATTTACGCATTTTCGCGTTGGGAACAAGAACGTCAAGTCCATTTACGCTGATGGCAAGGTGGTCTGGGTGGGTACATCTGGCGGGGTGGTTCGCTACGACACTCGGGATGACAGTTTTAAACTATACGATGCGCGTAATGGCCTGCTGTCCAACGGCATGTTTTTTGTTGGCAAGGTCAAAGGACAGATTGCCGTAGGAACTTATGGTGGTGGCCTGTCATTGCTCGATGAAAAAACGGGCAAGTGGAAGACCTATAACATCCCGGAAGGGCTGGGCGACGCGTTTGTCTATGACGTGGTTAGTGCGACGAATGGCGACATCTGGATTGCCACCTGGTCTGGCGTCAATCGCATTCGAGGCGGAAACCTTGATGATCGCAGCAAATGGGATCTTTTCACGGTTGAGAACACCAAGGGCGGGGTACCCAACGATTGGGTCTACGGCCTCGCAGAGGGCAAGAATGGCGATATCTGGCTAGCCACGGAAGGCGGCATGGCGCGTTTTGCCAACAACAAATGGGAAAACTGGAATCACGCCAAAGGGTTGGGAGCACCGTACGAAAAGGTGAAGAAGGAAATCGCTTACAAGAACGACCCCGGCAAGCAATCCCTGCATCATGCCAAGCAGAAACAGGAAATGGGGCTCGGTGACGTTGATGTTGCCTACAACCCGAACTATGTAGTTTCTCTGGAAGTGGATAAGCAGGGCAATGTGTGGGCGGGAACCTGGGGCGGTGGACTTTCACGCTTTGATGGCAAGAAATGGGTGAGCTACACCACGGCAGAGGGTTTGCCTGGCAACCACGTGTTCATGCTTCATCAGGACCCCAAGGGGCGCCTGTGGATTGGTACCAACAATGGCCTGACGCAGTGGCAGGATGGTAAGTTTGCCAAGACATTGACGACTGCTGACGGCTTGTTTGCCAACAATATTTTCGCCATGGCGACTACACCGGAAGGTGATCTTTGGGTTGGTAGCTTCGGTGGGGTGGCCCACCTGCGACCCGGAAAATAACTGGCGGTGGGTTCAGAACCAGGCCAGCTTGTTTGTTGGCCTTGGCAAATGGGGTTGCGCTTATTGGGCAACCCCAATTTGCTTCGTGCTTAGGCCTTCTTGGCCCAAGCCATGCAGTAGCCTTTGGGGGAGACTTCAGTATCGCCCGGGAATACCTTGCAGCCGCCCAGGTCGCTCGGGCTCTTGCCGGGGATGAACTGCATGCAACCGGCGCAGGCCTTGTCGCCTTCCGGTGAATCCTTGTACTGCATGGATTTGCGCACCGATTCATTCTTGGCAGCGAATGCCGCAACAGGAATGATGGCAATGGCAGCGCCACCCAGTTTGAACATCCGGCGGCGGTTTTGGTTGATCGAACTCGTCATTTTCAGGTCTCCAGTAAGTTGGCCCCGCGGGGTTGGGGCGCACTTAACTACGCAAACTGTGTGCCTGTACAAATCGAGAGTAATTCCATTGTTCCCGAGATATTCCGCCCGTGAATTCTCACAATCGGGATATTTCATATCATTTATGAGAGAACAAATCGTGACGAGTTCACCCGGCCCATACCTAATTCTGCGATTGGATAGAATTTTTGGAGGGGGGCACCAATTCGTCAAATACTACACATTGGTAATTTTCTGATGATGGGATGCCAGTTATATAGTATTTGTGTTGACAAATATCAAATATGCTGTAAATGTGTGGGCGTAGTGTATTTGCATATCTAAACACTATGCGGGGAATGAGCTCGCGATTGCATGAGTTCATTCAAGTCCGAAAAAGGTACACCCGACCGAAAGGCGGGGTCACAAAGTCACCGATCTAACGGGAGAAGCCCAGGCTTCACCCCACGACAGCGGGATTGCCGGGAGTGCGTATGCGCGATATTCGCCACATTGTTCGTAAGTTGCTGCTGTTGGCAGCCCTCATGTTTTCGATCAACGGTTTTGCAAATTCAGACAACTTCGTTAGTGATGGGCCTCGCTGGGCCTGCTGGTATTCACCGCACCAACTGAGCGTGCAGTGCTTGTTGATCCATGCGCCCACTGAGGGCACTGTGGAACGTGCAACGCAAGTCGCCGCTAAAATTGACCGTCGCCTTCCTGAACTGGTCAAGATAATATGGGGTAGCCCCGAGCAACTGGCGGGAAGATACGTCAGCATTCCCCTGATGAGTATCCCGTTTGAAATGGAATTCGTCGGAGTGCTGGCAAGGTCGGTCATGTGTGGTGCTCGGACCGATTGCTCAATTCACTTTGACAATAATTCGGATGGCCACGCCTCCGTTCGCGCCGCAGCGCTGGAGTCCGGGAGCAGTGAGTCAGAAATTATGGCGGAGATAAGCGCCCAAGGTGTCGTCCTAGCTCAAGCCGAACAGATTTTACCTACAGGTAGCAAGAAGCGAAGACGCGCGGCGGCCGATATTTGAGGTACGCATCCGCTCATGTCGCGTAGGCACAAAGTTTACCCGACACTGGCACCCGATCAGCAGTACAAGCGCAGCGTCTTGGCCATTGAGCAAGCGGGTTCGGACTAATGGTTACTGCGAAGCGCTGAAGATATGACGCCCTTGCTCCGAGCACCAGCCAAGGAATCTATCGTGGGCGAACCGGCTTAGACTTACCGAACCTCCCCAACGTCGGCAATCTGCACGACACCGGTCAATCAACTGCGTCGATGCCACCGTCAGCTATGGCCGAACTCTGGACATCATGGGGATAATGTCAAACTGCGTGTAAAGCTGAGTTACCGTAATGGTGGAATACCTGCTATCAGGTTAACCAGAGCAACTTGCCTGTCAGTTTGAGTCTTGGCGAAAACCGCCCGTAGTTGCGTCTTGACGGTAGGAAGCTTGACGCTCTGGGCTTCCGCGTATTCTTCTAGCGTCTCTCCATGACATAAAGCCCGAGCCAGCCGAGCCTCCGCAGGCGAGAGGCCAAATATAGAAATCAATTGTTGGGCACTGGCAACGCGCCGACGCCCCAATGGGAAGATGAAGCAAACAACTGGGTGGGTATCGCTTGTCTCAGCTGAAGCCTTGCGGGGATTCGGTTGCAACAAAATCGCATATCGTGCGGCCGAATCCCTGCCGGCAGAACAAATTAATGTATCCGGCTTACCACCAGCCGAAACCCGGCCAATAGCCTGCATCAGGTGATCATTGACGTCCTTTTCCTGCGCAATTATCCGGTTGTGCCGTATGCCTAAAACACAGGAAGAACGCAGGTAGTTAGTGGAACGTTCATCAATATCCAGGATCCGCCCAGTTGCCCCAACCAGAACTGCTGCGACATAAGGTGAGAAGAGGGCACCGACACCTTGATCGACATATTCACGGATAGCACGACAATGTCGTAGGAATTCTGCGTCGTCTGCGGCTCCAAGCTGTTGCTCATGCAGGAACCAACAGTCCGCGCAAACCGACCTGTCATCGCTCGCATGGCCACACAGTGGACGAACACTTCGGCAGGTCGGTCGTTGTACCCACCCGTCGCAATCATCCTGTTGCCCATCGGTGACAGAATTTAACTGGCTGACCCGCTGATCAATTGTCCGTCCCCCCGCGTTCCCCAACGCCGTTGATCCATCGTCCCCACGATTTTGCCGAGTAGGCCATCATCCATCTGGATGATGCATTCGCACTATGACAAAGAGTAGTCTTGCTGACAATAGGGCAGTAGAAATAGACCTTGAAATGATATTTAGGGCAGTAATGTCAAACGTTTTTCCCGCAATAAATGCGTCGTTTCGCGCGAAATTAAATTAGGGAATCAAAGGAAAGCTCCATATGTCCACTGACTACTTTGTTTCACTCACCGCTGTCTCTGGAGAGAAGACAGAAATCAAGATTATTGATTCCATTAACCCACTTCCATTATCTGACACTTGGGAAGGCGATGAAATTGCTCTGGGAAGCAAAGGGGGAAAAGTTGCGTCTTGGGGGATGGAAGCAGCTGTTCTACATACCGGTCCCGGCATAGGCGGAAACGTTACCCTAGATAGTTTTAGCAAGAATACGAAACAAGGCAATTCTGGGACGGGAAGCAAAATAAACGACATGGGGTCGTTTCCCGATGGAGACCTTACCTGGCACTGTCATAAGATTGAGTAGAGTTCGTCACCATTTATCAATCTTGCCGGATCAATAGTTTTTACACGAATTTGCGTTACTACGGAGTTCTAAAATGGCGAGGGAGATCCCGAGGGATGTGCTGCTTCATGTGTTGCGCGTTAGCGGCCGTTCCATGCGGCAGTCGGTGCGCATTTCCCGCCGCCAATTCCTATTGGCGACAACCGCCGAAATTGCGGCGACGCCCGCGCTAGTTGCCGCCGTCTCGCTGCAGGACGGGCCGAAATTCAAAAAGGCCCGTGACCAGATTGAGGCCCCGATGCTTGAAGACTTGATGAAAGGCAAGGTGAGCTTCGATTTCCTTCGCCAGGCGCCTATCAAGGTCGGTGCTGTAACGAGTTCCCCGACGAAAGGGCGCCTTGTTCGAACTGAGAAAGGTAGCGAAAATTGAATGCTTCCCGCTTGCCTGTATTGATAGTCGCTGCTGGCGTAGGCGCTCTGATTGTTCCAATGTCATTTGGAGCAGGACCCGATTTTCGAGTTGATCCCGTAGGTCAGGCTACCGGGAATTCGTGCCAGTCTTACGTGCTTGCGAACGCTTTGGCATACAAGAAGGACAAGGCATTCCGAATCGAGACGTCCGCGGAACTACGGGATACCGAAAGGCAGATTCGAAAGGCGATCGAGCTGGCCGCGTCGACGCACCCGGACAATCCTGGCGTCAATCATGACGACATCCGGCGAGGGTTCGAAGCGTACACATCGAATGTCTACACCGTGAAAACGCGAGATCTTGATCTGGTGGCGCTCTCGGACGCGGTTGGCAAACGTTCCGGTATTACGAGTGCTGCTTTGGTCCCGCCAACCTTCCTGTTTGGGTCGGTCGTCGCTGACGTGGCGATCTCCTCGGCGAAGAAGATCGGTGGCTACTCCTATGCAGACGGTCACCTATTCTCGATCCTGGGTATCGATGGACCACCGGACAGCTCGCGGAGATTCCTGGTTCTCAATAGCGCAGTGAAGGTGAAGGACATCGCTCGGAATGCGTGCATTGACGGTGTGCCGGATGACTCTGGCCCTTACACGGCCTCAATCAAGTGGTATTCGCAGTCAGAGATCGATTTCAAAACGTACGGTGGGAAGTTAAAGCTGTGGACAGTGGAGAAAAAATGACGATTTCGAGATATGGGTCGCCAATCCCCGAAAAGGTGATTGCATCGAGCCATCGCCCACCGTTTTGATGATTGCGAAGCGTGCCTAACCTAATCGAGCTATGCAACTGGGAGATTGACGGCCGGAAAGTGGCGCTCGTCCTGCAAGGCGAGGATCGGCAGCCGGATCTGTCCGCATCTTCGTTCGCAATCCTGCAAAGGAATGGTGACACCAATATCTTCGCGGAAGCGACGTTTCCCCCCATTTCGATCGAAACGGATTTGCTCGTCCGTCAAGATGGCGATGCTCTTTATCAGTTTAAGAAGACCGCCGAAGTCTCGGAGCGAATTAATGCATGCCTCGAACGACTTGCATCGCTCGAACTCGAATGGTCCAGAACAAGGATAGGATTCTTCGGGGCAGTTAAGATTGGTACCGGCGAAGAGCTCAAGGGAATATTGCGGCTGCAAGCGCAGCTCGACAACAGCGAAATCTCAGTAATACGGGCGGAGTTTATCGCTTCTACAACGCTCAATGTCACCGTCGGAGGCAAGACGTTAGAGGGGAAGCAGACTGTTCGTGTCTCGCTTTCATCCACGCCAAAACTCTCAATCGAACTGGAAGATCTGTTTCTGAACCTTCCGGAAATAAGCTTTCTGAAACTTAGGCTCGACGACCTTGGTTTAAGCATTGGCGATTGGAACTTCTACGCCCCATTCATGCGAGGACTGAGTGACAGGTGCCAGATCAAGGCCACAATTACGCCAGAGGCAAAGCTGAGTATAAAGTTGGCCGATCGCAAAGCGGAATGGACAATTGTTCCCAGTGACAATGAACAAGAAGGAAAACCGCTCTCGATCACCCTAACATGCGATGAAAGTGACCTGGGCAGTTCCCTGACGCTCAATGAAGTACGGGCGGAAAGCAGTGGCATTTCAGTGAGACAGGTCAGCGGAGAGATACGGAAATCGCTTGCTGTCTCTCAATGTCAGGCGGGACCACTCAAAATCGACTATCAGGGCAAAGTGATTCTGGAAATCCGATTTGGAGGCAATAGCCGTCCGGAATTGCGCTTGTCCGTCTCAGAACCATCAAGCATCAGGATATATGCAAACGACGATCCGAGCGCGGTTATCGCGTTTCGGGGTACTGTCGTTGTTTCTTCCAATGCGGCAAGACTTGAGAATGTCGAACTCGTCGAGCCTTACCCGTACAAGCTTGCTGCAATGGCGGGTGAGGGGCTGGCACGGCTGGCCGATGGGCTGACCCGGCTCGCGTTTTCGGGCGATATCAATGCTCAGTCACCCGATCTGTCACGTTTGCTCGATGTTGTGGCGCGCATTGCTACGGCTGTTATGCGGGCAATTGGCACCGCTGCGAATGCAGCCGGAGACCTGCTGCTCGGGTTGGGTCGCCTCGTAGCGGAAGTCATTCAAGCATTTGGCAAACTGGTCTCTAAGCTTGCCGAGTCGATGGGCGGCGTCAATATCCCGGTCATCGTCGAACTGCGAATCGGCACCGATCCGCTTCAGTTACGCCAAATCATTGTGACGCCTGCGATCTGGAACAATAGGAATTCATCGAGCCCAGTAACGATGCAAACGGCGGGACTCAAGTTCGAGTTTCACGCGAACTATTCCCCAGGCATTCTGATCGATCTCGCTCCAGCACAAGGCGTATATCTGATCGGCATGCAAGGCAGCAAACCAAAGTCCGGAGCAACGGTAGCCTCAGTGGCCACCGACCTTTGGCTAAAGCGCGCCAGCAGTACCGAGGCAATTCGTGACTTCGGTGGCGAGAAAAGTGGTCGTCCGGAAGAGCCGGTCCTGAAACTCGAATTGAAGACTAAGGGCGAAGTTCCACGGAACATTGTTGTTCTCGCAGGCATGTCAGGCGGAAGCCCGGTCTTCCTGCGGAGAGTCACGGGAAACACCGACCCGGTTGACATAGGCGCAGGAACATCGGTGTCGATTGGCAACGGTTACGGATTGGGGCCGGTGGGCGAAGATCTATTCGAACCAAATGTCACCTTCGCAAAGGATCGCGCTCTTGCCCTGCTCGGTCTCGGCAAGCTAAAGGATACAAACTCAGGAGCGTCAGGCGGATTTCTTGACAACCTCAAGAAGAGTCTGGACCAAGTGGTATGGATTGAGGACGACAGTCTTACGGGTTCGACGTTTGCCAACGATACCGTTAGCGGCAAACTCAAGCTTGGGATTCAAGTCGGCGGTGCGGATGGTCTAAAGTCAACGCTTCCCCTCGATCTCAGTATCGATCTCCGTTCCCTCCAAATCACCTTGAGCGGTCCGAGTTCGATCGACATCAAGTCGCAAGAGACGGAAGCTCGCGCCCTTGGCCTCCTCTGGAAGTTCACACCGAACGCTGACCACAATCTGTACCAGATTTGTTTCGAAGATGGCGCACAGCAGTTGTCTTTAGCAAAGGGTGCGCATATCCAAGTCCGTTATACGGACGCCTCCCCCGACAGCCGGGGTATTGCTTTCGAAGTCGAATCATTTGTGCTGTCTCGAAGCGGTCTTGACCTGTTTGCAAGGGCTGCAGACGCTCCTATCCGGTTGAACGGACTAAACCAACCGTTTTGTCTGAAGGATGGGCACATACGCATCGTTTCGAGTCGCGTAACCGAGGCATACGTGGAAGCATCGGGTGTGCTTCCGCCCGAACTGCTTGGTGAAGCCAAAGCCAGCATCGGATTGAAGTTCGGGCAGTCCGAGAACGGTGAAATTCAATTGCAATCGGCAAAAGCAAGTCTCGATCGATCCGGCGATCCCATAGTGTGCAACTCGACGCGGTTCGCGTTTTCGCTGACCAAGGTCGGATTGGATTTCGTTCGGGACAATGGCAACCACTTCTTCTTTGTCCTTACTGGAAGCGCGCGTTTTAAACCGAACGCAGGTGAGTTCGAATCCGGACTTTTGCAATTCCTTTCGGATGTCGAGATCGAATTGAACGAGGTGCCAGTTGCCTCGGACGTGCGAGTAATCGCGCGACACATGTCCTTTCAGGTTCCGCTCAGACCAAAGAAGCGGTTCAATCTCTTCAGTCTCTTCAGTTTCGAGTTGCGGGGGATCGGCTTTCATCCGGCATGTCCGGCATTCGATGGTGCCCCTGCCATGAATCTGTCAGGGCAGATTGAGTTTGTGGGCATTGGCGATGTCGCCCAGCCGAAGATCGATTTCCACGGACTGTATATCGCACCGTCGGAGCCGGGAGGGCGTCTCCCTCGGATTCGGGCTGATCGGCTCGGCGTGGAAATCGCAATGTCGGGAACCGCAAAGATTGCCGGAAGTGTTTCAGCGGTCGACGGAAATATGCCCACGCTATCAAGCCGGGACAAGGCCCCGGACAGCTTCAAGGCATACGGTTTTCTCGGTGACGGCCAATTGGCGATCGAGGGGTTCGCACCCATGAGCGCCTCATTCGGTTTTCTCGAACTTGAACGCAAGGAAGCGCCCGGCAAGCGCGAGAAGGCATTCTTCTTCTACCTGCAGCGCGATAAGGTGAGTTACGAGATCCCGACACCGATCTGGCCCTTATATCTTCGCGAAGTCGGGTTCGGCTTCGGCTACCGATACACCGTTGAAGGCATCAAGGCGGCCGAGAGCGCGACCAGCGTAGCTCAGCTCATTGCCAGACTTGATGACGTTTCGAGAACCCAAGGAAATCTGGCGGACTTTGCAACCTGGTCCCCCGATCTAGAAGCACCAGGCGATCCCGCACGTCTTACGCTGGCCCTACGAGGGGCATTCACCCTGACCTCGGCATCCGAACGGGAAAAGTTTGATCCCGATCGCGAGCGGGAACTACCAAATCTGCTTTTCTTCGATATCGTTGTAGCGCTTCGGAGTGACATGACATTCCTGATGAGTGCGCGCGGATGGCTTTGCGTCAATTACTACGACTGGTTGTCCGAGCGTAGCGATTACGCGGACAAACCAGGATTCCGGGGCTATCTATACATATCCGCACCCCGTCACGAGTTTCTGGGCAGACTCATTGGCGACCGCAACGGCGCCATCGGAGAACATCCCAAACTTCCGGATCGGGTCAAGGAAATGCTGACCAAGATCGACTGGGAGTAGACCTTGTACATCCGACCAGGATTGTTCCAGTACGAACAAGG
>WBZX01002112.1_pt1 | contig 13936 bp, 14 predicted proteins | sample 5204211 | NCBI WGS metagenome assembly WBZX01 (sample SAMN12344362, study PRJNA552823) | activated sludge metagenome | biome: Activated sludge suspended growth; feature: Nitrification reactor; material: Wastewater; isolation source: activated sludge from nitrification reactor of wastewater...
CGGCAGCCGGCGCTGGGTCGCGGCGGCCGACGCGGCGGGCGACGCGTCGATGGTGAAGACCGCCACCAACAGCGCGCCCGCGCTGTCGGCCGATGGGGCGACCCTGTACGTCGTCGTGAACCAGGCGTTCGGCTCCGGTTCTCCCCCGGCCGGCCGCCTGCTCGCACTGGACAGCGCCACGCTGGCGCCGCGCGCGAGCCGCCTGCTGGTGGACCCGCTGTTCTCGACGCCGGCCTGGGTCAGCGACAACGCCAGCTCCTCGCCCACCGTCGGGCCCGACGGTCGCGTGTTCATCGGCGTGCTGGAAGCCAATGCGCCGTCGCACAACTTCCGCGGCTGGCTGCTGCAGTTCGACTCGGCGCTGACGCCCGCGGGCGTGCCCGGCGGATTCGGCTGGGACAACACCGCGTCGATCGTGCCGCGCGCGATGCTGCCGCAGTACGCGGGCGCGTCGTCCTACCTGCTGGCGCTCAAGTACAACAGCTACCCCAACATCGGCACGGGCGACGGCCAGCACCGCGTGGCCATCGTCGACCCCACCGATTCGCAACCCGACCGCTTCTCCAGCACGTTCGTGATGCGCGAGGTGATCACCGTGCTCGGCCCGACCGCGGACCCCGGCTACAACGGCGGCGTCACCGAGTGGTGCATCAACAGCGCCGCGGTCGACCCGGCGACGAACTCGGTGCTGATGAACAGCGAGGACGGCTACCTGTACCGCTGGCACCTGCCGACCAACACGCTGTCCGAGCGCATCCGGCTGAACAACGGCTATGCGCAGGCCTACACGCCCACGGCCGTGGGCGCCGACGGCCGCGTCTACGCGGTCAACAACGCGCGGCTGTTCTCGATCGGCGCGTAGCGCGCCGGCGGGTCAGGGCGCGAACGCGGTGGCGGCGTCGGCCACCGCGCCGGCGGTGGTGAGCCAGCAGCGGTCGCGGTGCGACGCGATGTGCTGCAGCGCGCGCCGCAACGCGCGCACGCGGAAAGGCTGGCCCGCGATCATCGCGTGCAGCGCGATGCCCATCACCAGCGGCGTGTCGCGCGACTGCTCGAGCATCTCGTCGAACTGGTCGATGATCATGGTGGAGAACTCGTGCGCGTCGACCTGCCGCCCGATGATGGCCGCGCTGTCGTTGAGTTCCTGCGGGTAGGGCAAGGCGAGCAGGCGCCCGCCGCGCGTGGCCATCCACACCGGCTGGTCGTCCATGCACCAGTCCAGCACGTAGCGATAGCCCGCCTCCTGCAGCAGGTCCGGCGTGCGCGGCGTCTCGGCGATCCAGGGGCTCAGCCAGCCCGCAGGCGGGCGGCCCTCGTGGCGCGCGATGTCCTGAGTCACGCGCTCGATCAGCGCCCGCTCGTCGGCCTCGGACAGGTCAGCCTGGTGTTCGGAATTGGTGCGCCCGTGCGAGGCGATCTCGGCGCCACGCTCGCGGAACGCCGCCACCAGTTCGGGGCAGGTGCCGTACAGCTCGGAATTGATCAGCAGCGTGACCGGCAGCGACAGGCTGTCGAACAGTTCCAGCAGGCGCCAGGCGCCGACGCGGTTGCCGTATTCGCGCCAGGAGTTGTTCAGCACGTCGGGCTTGGGGATGCCGGGCACGAGGTCTTCCACCAGGCCCTCGCCCCAGGCGTACTGCTCGAGGTTCAGCGCCACGTAGACCGCGAGGCCCTGGCCTGCGGGCCAGCGCGCGGCCTGTCGCGTGACGATGGGCTGATAGGCGAAGCGGCCGTGGCCGGGCAGTGCGGTGGTCATGGCGTGGGGCCGTCGCGAAGCAGGCGGGCAAGGGGGTCGTCGAGGTTCACGCTCTCGCGAGGCGAGGGCAGGGCGTAGCTGCCGGTGCGCGGCTTGGGCGAACCCAACCGGTGCAGCAGCTCGGCCTGGCGCACCGCGCAGTCGATGCCGTCGACCAGCGGCACCGGCACCTGCGCCTGGAGCCGTCGCGGCACGCCGGCCATCACGGCGCCCGTGAGCAGTACCGTTTCCGCGCCGTCGCGCTCGACCAGGTCGTTGGCGGCGGCCACCAGCTCGGCGTCGAGTTCGTCGTGCGCGCCACGCTGGTAGGCGGCCGTGCTTTCCAGCGTGCGCCAGCCGGCCACGCGCGTGGACAGGCCGTAGCCGGCCACCAGTTCCTCGTACATCGGCCGCACGCGGCGACCGAAGGTGACCACGCCGATGCGCCCGCCCAGCATGCAGGCGGTGAGCAGGCCGGCCTCGGTCATGCCCACCACGGGGATCGTCAGCATCTCGCGCGCGGCGCGCAGGCCGGTGTCGTAGGACACCGCGATCACCACCGCGTCGAAGCCCGGCGCGTGGCGCGCCAGCAGGGCCACCGCCGAATGCTCGCCGACGGCCTGCTCGGTGCGCGTGCCGATCACGCGGCCGCCGAAGGTGCCGGTGACGGCCACCACCTCGGTGCCCGCCGACGCGCTGGCCCGCGCCTGGGCCGCCACCTTCTCGGTGACGATGTCGGACGTGTTGGCGTTGACGACGAGCAGGCGCATCGCGGGGCTCCGGTCAGTCGCCGAAGATCGATTCGAAGTCGATCTCGCCGTCGCTGGAGCCGTCGAAGTCGAGCGAGCCTTCGACATGGCGCAGGTGCTCGACCATGAAACTGGCCGCGCGCTCCTCGTCGCGCGCCTCGATCGCGTCGACGAGGTCGCTGTGCTCGTGGTACGGGCAGGCCGGCATGTTGGGCGCGTCGTACAGGATGATCACCAGGCAGGTGAGCGCTTCCAGCTCGCGCATCGTCTTGGCCAGGAAGCGGTTGCCGGCGATGTCGGCGATGAGCTGATGGAACTCGCCCGACAGGCGCACCACGGCGCGCTTGTCGTTGGCCTCGCGGGCGTCGGACTCGCTTCGGACATGGTCGCGCAGTCGGCGGATCTCGGACGGCCCGGCGCGCCGGATCGCCTGGCGGATGAGGTCCGGCTCAATGAGCCGGCGCGCGGCGAACACCTCGCGTGCCTCGTCCACGGTGGGGCTGCTGACGAACGCGCCCCGGTTCGGCTGCACCGTGACGATGCTGTCGTGCGACAGGCGCTCGATCACCTGCCGGATCTGGGTGCGGCTGACGCCGAACACCTTGGCCAGGCGCTCCTCGCCCAGCTTGGTGCCCGGAGGCAGGCGGTGCTCGACGATGGCCGTCAGCACTCGCTGGTGGATGGTGTCCACGCTGGGCAGCACGCGGGCCGCCCGGCCCGCGGATGCGCCGGTTTGGCGCGCTGACGACCCATTTTGGGGCATTGTTGTATCCAAAGCAGTGCCGCTTTTGAATGCAAAGTGGCGGTCAGTATATCGGTGCGGCTTGTCTACGCAAGGCGCAAGCCAGCATGGATTCGATCCGGCTGGCCCGTTCTTTGCAAAGCGTCCTGCATCCTTGCCACTGTCCCCGGAACAGTGCATGGGGTTTTTACCGATCAGATTGGATTCAAAACAGTTGATGCTTTGTATCCAAAGAAATATCCTGATCGCGTGCAATTTGTGTCGCGCAACCTTCAACCAGGAGCAGCAATGAAGACAACGTGGGTTCGCAAGGCCGTATGGACGGCCGTGATGGCGGTTGCCGCCGGTGGTGCATGGGCGCAGGAGAAGCTGCGCATCGCAGGCAACTTCGCGCCCGACCACTCGTCGTCGGTGGCGATGCAGCAGTTCAAGAAGGAGGTCGATGCAGCCTCCAAGGGCACGCTCGTGATCGAGGTGTTCGACAACATGCAGCTGGGCGGCGCCCAGGAGAACGTGACGCAGACCCGCGCCGGCACGATCCACATGACCTGGGTCGGCATGGCCTTCCTGTCGCGCACCGTGCCCGAGCTGGAAGCGGTGAGCCTGCCGTTCATGTTCCCGAGCCGCGAAGTCGCCTACAAGGTGATGGACGGTGCGGTGGGCGACCTGATCGAGTCGAAGATGGCCGACAAGGGCTTCGTGTCGCTCGGCTTCATGGAGCTGGGCGCGCGCCAGGTCACCAACAGCGTGCGGCCGATCAGGACCATGGCCGACCTCAAGGGTCTGAAGATCCGCATGCAGCCCAACGAGACGCACCTGGCCACGTTCCGCGCGCTGGGCGCCAACCCGCTGGCGATGGACATCAAGGAGGTGTATTCCGCGCTCGAGCAGAAGGTCATCGACGGCCATGAGAACCCGTACGCGCTGATCCTCACCAGCCGCTTCAACGAGGTGCAGAAGCACCTTTCGAACACGGCGCACTTCTTCGACTTCATCTCGGTGGTGGCGAACAAGAAGAAGTTCGACTCGCTGTCGCCCGAGCACCGCAAGATCGTGCAGACGGCCATGACCAATGCCATCAACGCTCAACGCGTGATGGCCACCAAGGCCGACGGCGAGGCCTTGGCCGAGCTGCAGAAGAAGGGCATGACCTACACCGCGATGCCCGAGAGCGAGCGCGAGCTGATGCGCAAGGCCACCGCAGGCGTGGTGGACGACGTGCGCAAGCGCGTCGGCGCCACGCTGGTGGACCAGGTGCTCGCGGCGGTCAAGAAGGCCGGCGGCTGAGCCCGCAGGCTGACTGAACCCCGACGCGCCCCGGACCGCGCATGCACGGCGAATCCCTGACCTCCTGGTCGCCGCGGCCCGGGCCGGCCTGGCTGCGGCCGCTGGCCCTGGTGCTGGCCGCGCTCGACCTGGCCGTGGCCTGGGTGCTGTGCGCCGCGATGGCGGCGATGGTGGCCGTGGTCGGCGCGCAGGTGGCGCTGCGCTACGGCCTGAACAGTTCGCTGGACTGGGCCGACGAGGTCGCGCGTCTCACCTTCGTGTGGTCGATCTTCCTGGCCATCGCGCTGGGCATCCGCACCGGGTCGCACATCGGGGTCGAGGTGCTGGTGGCGCGCCTGCCGGCGCCTGTCCGCGGCGCGGTGGCCCGGCTCGTGGCGCTGGTGGCCGCGGCAGCCATGCTGCTGGTGGCCTGGCAGTCCGTGGTGGTGGCCTGGGACCAGTGGGACGAGCTGATGGGCGCGGTGCGCGCCAGCACCGGCTGGTTCCTGGTGCCGCTGGTGGTGGGTGGCGTGCACGGCGCGCTGCACCTGCTGTGGATCGTGCTGCACGGCCCGGCGCGGGCCGGCGCGGCCGTGGCCACCGAGTGATCGGCACACCGCGATGAGCGTCGTCATCCTGATCGTGTTCTTCGGCGTCGCCCTGCTGGGCATGCCGCTCGCGTTCTCGCTCGGGCTGTCGGCGATCGCGGGGCTGCTGGTCAGCGACGTGGACCTGAACCTGCTGCCGTCGCGGATGATGAGCGCGGTCAACGCGTTCCCTTTGATGTCGATCCCGTTCTTCATCCTGGCCGGCGAGCTGATGCTCAAGGCCGGCATGATGGAAAGGCTGATCGACCTGGCCAATGCCGTGGTCGGCCGCGTGCGGGGCGGCCTGGCGCACGTGACGATCTTCGCCGGCCTGGGCCTGTCCACCGTGTCGGGTGCCGCCGTGGCCGACGCCAGCGCGCTGGGCAGCACCCTGCTGCCGTCGCTGCGCAAGCACTACGGCACCGGCTTCTCGGCGGCCATCTGCGCCGCGGCGGCCAACCTCGGGCCGATCATCCCGCCGTCGGGGGCGATGATCGTCTACGCCTTCATGGCCGGGCCCACCGTGTCGGTGGGTGGGCTCTTCATGGCCGGCATCGTGCCGGGGCTGATGCTGGTGACCGGCATGGTGCTGCTCACGGCCTACATCGCCCGCCGGCGCAACTTTCCGCTCACCGGCGAGGCTTTCTCCTGGACCCGCATCGGCCGCGAGTTGCGGCGGTCCTGGATCATTTTCATGATGCCGGTGGTGGTGATCGGCGGCATCGTCGGCGGCGCCTTCACCGCGACCGAAGGCTCGGCCATCGCGGTGGTCTATGCGCTGGCAGTGGGCTTTCTCGTCACGCGCAACCTGCGCCTGGCCGACCTGCCCGAGGCGCTTGTGCGCACGGCCATCACGTCGGCGGTGGTGGGGGCGATGATCGCGTTCGCGTCGGTGGTGACCTACATGCTCACCATCGACCAGATGCCCACCAAGCTGCTGGCGCTGATCCAGCAGATCACCAGCAGCCCGATCGGCTACCTGCTCATCGTGTCGGCGGTGCTGTTCGTGGTGGGCATGTTCCTGGAGTCGAACGCGGCCTACATCATGCTGGTGCCACTGCTGCATCCGATCGCGATCAAGTTCGGCATCGACCCGCTGCACTTCGGCTTCCTGTTCGTGTTCAACCTCGTCATCGGCATGCTCACGCCGCCGGTGGGGGTGGTGCTTTTCGTGATCTGCGGCCTGTCCGGGCTGAAGCTGGGCGAGCTGACGCGCCACGTGTGGCCCTTCGTCGCGCTGATGTACGGGCTGCTGCTGTTGTGCATGTTCGTGCCGCAGATCGTCCTGACCGTGCCGCGCGCACTGGGGTACTGACATGGCTGCAACCGCCGCACAGGGCTACGCCGCGCAGCGGCATTTCATGGCCACCATCACGCCGTCGGGCAACACCGTCGTCGAGCGCGTCACGCTCGGCGTGGCGTCGCACCTGCCGCGGGTGTCCATGCACTTTTCGCGCACGCCGGTGTTCGGCAGCAGCGATCCGTCTCCTGACGGCTACGCGACCGAAGGCCTGCTCGGCGCGGCGCGGCTGCTGGCCCATGCGGCGCCGCAGGTCATCGTGTGGAACGGCAGCAAGGGCGCTGGCATCGGCTTCGACCACGACCGGGCCCTGGTGGCCGCCATCGAGGCCGAGACCGGCGTCCGCGCCACGACATCGATCCTGGGGATGGAGGCGCTGCTGCGCTCGCGCGGCATCCGCCGCCTGGGCCTGGTCACGCCGTACTCGGCCGCCGGCCAGAAGAAGACGATCGAATGCCTCACCCGGGAAGGCTACGACTGCGTCGCAGAGGCCTGCGCCGGCCTGTCGGACAACCTGTCCTATGCCAGCGTGCCGCTGGAGCAGGTGGCGACGATGGCGCGTCAGGTGGCTGCGGCCCGACCGCAGGCCATCGTCTGCCTGTGCACCAACTTTCCCGCGGCCGTGATGGCCGCGCCTCTGGAGGCCGAACTCGGCCTGCCGGTCTACGACTCCACGGCCCTGGGCGTGTGGCACGGGCTGCGGCTGGCCGGCGTGGACACCGCGCCCGCGGCGTCCGCCTGGGGGTCGCTGTTCGCGCTGTCGACGTGATGGGCGAGCCGGGCGCACTCGTCATCGCCGGCGCGCGCGTGTTCGCGTTCGACGCCGCGCGCCACGACTGGCCGCAGGCCGACATCGTGGTCCAGGGCTCCCGCATCGCGGCCGCAGGGCCCGGCGCGGCGGCCGCCTGGTCCGGCCCGGTGGCCCGACGCATCGACGGCCGCGGCCTTCTGGCGGTGCCGGGGCTGATCAACGCCCACTTCCATTCGCCCGGCAACCTGATGAAGGGGCGGCTGCCCGGCTACCCGCTCGAGGTGTTCATGCTGCACGAGGTGCCGCCGCTGGCCGCCGACGGCGACGCGGCGCGGCTGGCCTACGTGCGTACGATGATCGGCGCGCTGGAGATGCTGCGCCGCGGCGTCACCTCGGTGCATGACGACGCGTACCACGTGCCGGTGGCCGGCGTGGAGTCGATCGACGCGATCATGCAGGCCTACGACGACGCGGGCATCCGCGCCACCGTGGCGATCGACCAGCCCAACGTGGTCGAGTACGACAAGGTGCCCTACCTGGCCGAGCTGCTGCCGCCGCACGAGCTGCAGGCGATGGACGCCGCGCCGCGGCAGACCACCGCCGAACTCCTGGCGCTGTACCGGCACCTGGTGTCGCGCTGGCATGGCGCGGCCGGCGGCCGGCTCGCCGCCGCCGTGTCGTGCTCGGCGCCCCAGCGCGTCACCGACGACTACTTCGCGGGGCTGTCGGCGATGTCGCGCGAGGCCGGCCTGCCGTTCAACATCCACATGCTGGAGACCAAGCTGCAGCGGGTGCTGGGCCAGCGCAAGTACGGCAAGTCCCTGGTACGGCATGTGCATGACCTCGGGTTCCTGGACGAACGCATGATGGTCATCCACGCGATCTGGATCGACGACGAGGACATCGCGCTGCTGGCGCAGGCCGGTTGCACCGTGGCGCACAACCCGGTGTGCAACCTGCGCCTGGGCAGCGGCGTGATGCCGTGGCGGCGCCTGCGCGACGCCGGCGTGCCGCTGTGCCTGGGCAGCGACGAGATGAACACCGACGATGCGGTCAACCTGTGGGCGGTGGCCAAGACCGCCGCGCTGCTGCACACGCTGGCCACGCCCGACTACCAGCGCTGGCCGCAGCCCGACGAGGTGCTGCAGGCGCTGTGGCATGGCGGCGCGCGCGCGCTGCGCCGCGAGGGCGAGCTCGGCTGCATCCAGGCGGGCGCGCAGGCCGACATCGCGCTGCTGGACCTGGACACCAGCGCCTACACGCCGCTGAACGACCTGCCGCGACAGCTCGTGCACTGCGAGGACGGCGCGTCGGTGCGGTTCACCATCGTCGCCGGCCGCGTGGTGTTCGAGGACGGCCGCATCACCACGGTGGACGAGCCCGCGCTGCGCGCCGAGATGCGCGAACTGATGGCCGCGTCGCGCGCGCAGACCGAGCGCGCGGCGGCAGAGGCTGCCCGCCTGGAGCCTTACTACCGCGACATCGTGCTGCGCTGCGCCGCCGAGGACGTGGGCATGAACCGGTGGCTGTCGTGAGCGCCAGGTCAGTCGCGACCGACCGTGGCGGCCGCCACGTCCTTGAGCGCGCCCCGAAGCCATCGGTGGGCGGGCGAAGCCTGCTGGCGGCCATGCCACATCTGATAGAAGCGCATGCGCGGGAACTCGATCGGGCACTCCACCACGGCCAGCGGCAGCAGGCTGGCGTAGTGGCGCGCGAAGTGGCGGCTGATCGTGAAGATCAGGTCGCTGTCCACCAGCATGTGGGGCGCCATCGTGAAGAAGGGCACCTCCACCCTCGCGTTGCGCGTGACGCGCAGGCTGGCCAGGTGGCGGTCGATCACGCCGCGGTGCGCGGCCGAGAAGGGCAGCGGCACCAGGTGCGGCGCATGCAGGTACTGCTGCACGGTCATCTTGCCGCGCGCCAGCGGGTGGTCGGCGGCCATCAGGCAGACGATGTCGTCGTCCAGCAGCGGCGTGGTGTGGAGCTGCTCGGGCGGCTCGGGCCAGTTGCCGATGACGATGTCCAGCTCGCCGCTGGCCAGCGCGCGGTCGAAGTCGTAGGCCGGGCCGAGCGGATGGATCAGCAGGCGCGCATTGGGTGCCTGCCGCCGCAGCGAACGCACCACGCCGGACATGAACACCGTGGCCAGGTAGTCGGGGCATCCGATGCGGAACTGCTGCTGCGTGGTCGCGGGGTCGAAGTCCTGCGCGGGCACGAACAGCCGGTCGATCTCCTGCAGCGCGGCGCGGGCCGGGTCCAGCAGCTCCAGGCCGCGCGGGGTGGGCGCCATCGTGTTGCCGCTGCGCACCAGCAGTTCGTCGCCGAACAGTTCGCGCAGCTTGCGCAGCGCCGAGCTGATCGCCGGCTGCGTCTGGTTCATGCGGATCGCCGCGCGCGAGACGCTGCGCTCGACGAGCAGCACCGTGAGCACGCGCAGCAGGTAGGTGTCGATCGGATCGTTGGGTCGGGCCATGGCCGGCGCGGGCTTCGCGGCCCGGCGCGTTCGCGGGCGGATTCCGCTATGGCGCATATTACAGATCGGCCATGGGCGCGGCGGGGTGCGTTTCTAGAATCGCCCGCTGCACTTCCGGAGTCCACCATGCCTGCAACGGCCACCCCGGCCGCACTGCGAGTCGCCGACGCGGGCCACTGGTCCCGCGACGAGTTCGTGGGCCGCCTGGGCGACGTGTTCGAGGGCTCGCCCTGGGTGGCGGGCCGGGCCTGGCAGCGCCGGCCCTTCGCGGACCTGGACGAACTGCACCTGCACATGATGGCGGCCGTCCATGCCGCAGACACCGCGCAGCAGCGCGAGCTGCTCTGCGCCCATCCGGAGCTTGCCGGGCGGGAAGCACAGGCCAGGCAGCTCACCGAGGCGTCCGACCACGAGCAGTCGGGCGCGGGCCTGAACCGCCTGCGCGCGCACGAACTGGCGTCGATGACGCGGCTCAATGCGGCCTATCGCGCGCGACACGGGTTCCCGTTCATCGTCTGCGTGCGTCACTACACCAAGGCGGGCATCTTCTTCGAGCTGGCCCGCCGCACTGCGCTGGACACCGAGCGCGAGAGGTCCGAAGCCCTGAATCAGGTGGCCGCGATCACGCGCATCCGCCTGGCTGCCCTTTTCCCGCTCGACTGATTCCCCCCCCGTTCCACCCCCCAGAGGAGTTCCTCATGAAGTTGTCCCTAGCCCTCACGCTGTGCGCCGCACTGGTCGCCAGCACCCCCGCCTTCTCGCAGGAGAAGATCAAGCTCAAGGTGATGGGCCAGCCCCTGGCCGGCGGCATGATCCAGAAGCACCGCGAGCAGCCGTTCTTCGAGACGCTGGCCGCCAAGACGGGCCTGCCCATCGAGGTCGACTACAAGCCGCAGGACACCACCGGCATCAAGGACACCGAGGCGCTGCGCGTGCTCGAGTCCGGCCTGTTCGACATCGTGGCGCTGCGCATGGCGCAGATCTCGCGCGACGAACCGCTGACCATGGGCTTCGACCTGGTCGGCCTGAACCCCGACTACAAGACCGCGCGGGCCACCACCAAGGCCTACTTCGAGACGCTCGACAAGCGCCTGCAGTCGCGTTACCAGACCAAGTTCCTCGGCGTGTGGCCTGCCGGCCCGCAGGTTCTGTTCTGCAAGAAGCCGATCGCCAAGCTGGCCGACGTCAAGGGCCTGAAGGTGCGCGTGTTCGACCAGAACTCGGCCAAGTTCTTCCAGCACCTGGGTGCCACGCCGATCCCGCTGTCCTTCGGCGAGGTGCACCAGAGCCTGTCGCTCGGCGTCGTCGACTGCGCCATCACCAGCGCCCTGTCGGCCAACTCCGCCAGCTGGCCCGAGGTGTCCACGCACATGCTGCCGCTGGGCTTCCAGTTCGCGATGAACGGCTACGGAATCAGCCTGGCCACCTGGAAGAAGTTCACCCCGGCGCAGCAGGCCACGCTGCAGGCCGCCTTCACCGCCCTCGACAACGAGATCTGGAAGTACTCCGAAGAGCTGTCGGGCGAGGCCGTGAACTGCAACCTGGGCAAGGACCCGTGCACGTTGAAGAAGTTCAAGCTCGCCGCCGTGCCGGTGACGCCGGGCGACGTGACGATCGTGCGCGACGCGATGCGTGACGTGTCGCTGCCCACCTGGAGCGAAGCCTGCGAGAAGACCGCCAAGGGCTGCACCGACGACTGGAAGAAGACGGTCGGCGCCGTCGTCGGCGTGAAGTGACACTGCGATGAAGCAGAAGCTCGAACGCCTGCTGGCCAACCTGTTCGGGGTGGTCTTCCTCGGCCTGGCCTTGCTGGTGACGGTGGAGACCGTGCTGCGCAAGGCGTTCAACTTCTCGCTGCAAGGTGCGGCCGAGCTCGGCGGCTACGCGCTGGCCGTCGGCTCGGCCATCGGCTTCGCGCTGGCCATCACCAGCCGCAGCCACATCCGCGTCGATGTCTTCCACGAGCGCTTCCCGAAGGCGCTGCAGGCCTTCATGAACTGGCTGTCTGCGGTGTCCCTGGCGGCGCTGGCGCTGTTCCTGGTGGGCGTGTGCTGGCGCGTGGTGAGCAAGACGCTCGAGTACGGCAGTGCCGCCCAGACCCCCTGGGCCACGCCGCTGATCTATCCGCAGAGCGTCTGGTACGCGGCACTCGTGGCCTTCGCGGTCTACGCGGTGGTGCATGCCGGCCACGCCTGCCGCCTTTACTTCACGGGGCAGCGCGAGGCCCTGCTTGTGGAATTCCATCCCAAGAGTGCCAAGGAGGAGCTCAAGGAAGAGCTCAATGACCTGGCCCAGCGCACCGAGGCCTCGCAGAAAGGCATGGCATGAGCACGACCGCGTTCTCGCTGACGTTCCTGCTGATGATCGGATTGATGCTGCTCGGCGTGCCGATCGCGGTGTCGATGGTGCTGGTGGGTGCCGGCGCGGGGGTCGTGGTCTTCGGCGTCCCGTTCCTGGCGTCCACCGGCTCGATGCTGTGGGGCGTGCTCAACGACAACCTGCTCACTGCGGCGCCGCTGTTCATCCTCCTCGGCGAATTGCTGCTGCGCAGCGGCATGGCCGACCGCATGTACGGGGCGATGGCCGCCTGGCTGTCGCGCCTGCCCGGCGGCCTGCTGCACACCAACATCGCCTGCTGCGCCCTCTTCGCGGCCACGTCCGGCTCGTCGGTGGCCACCGCGGCCACGGTGGGCACGGTGGCGCTGCCATCGCTTCAACAGCGCAAGTACCCGATGCCGCAGGCCCTGGGTACGCTGGCGGCTGGCGGCACGCTGGGCATCCTGATCCCGCCGTCGATCAACATGATCGTGTACGGCTCCCTGACCGAGAACTCGATCGGCAAGCTGTTCATCGCAGGCGTCGTGCCCGGACTGCTACTGACCGGCCTGTTCATGCTGTTCGTGCTGGTCAACAGCCTGGTCAAGGGCGACGTGCCGCGCGAGCAGTTGCCGCCACTGGGCGAACGCGTCCGGCAGCTGGTGCACCTGGTGCCGCCGATCGTCATCTTCGGCGTCGTCATGGGCAGCCTGTACACCGGAGTGGCCACCGCCACCGAGTCGGCTGCGCTGGGCGTGGTGGTGGCGTTGTTCTTCACGTGGACGTCCAGGCGCCTGACCTGGGCCATGCTGGAGACCTGCTTCCTGCAGACCGCGCGCACCACCGGAATGATCATGCTGATCCTGGCGGCGGCCTTCGTGCTCAACCTGCTGATCAGCCTGTCCGGCGTGGCCGAGACGATGACCAAGGCGGTCACGTCGCTCGGCCTGTCGGCCACGGCGATGCTGCTGGTGCTGGTGCTGTTCTACCTGCTGCTGGGCATGTTCATGGACGTGATGTCGATGCTGGTGGCCACGGTGCCCATCACCTATCCCATCGTCACGGCGCTCGGCATCGATCCGATCTGGTTCGGCATCTTCATCATCCTGATGTGCGAGCTGGCGCTGATCACGCCGCCCGTGGGCATGAACCTCTTCGTGGTGCAGGGCGTGAGACCCGACAAGGGCGGCATCGGCGACGTGATCCGGGGGTCCTGGCCCTACGTGGTGATCATGATGGCGTTCACGCTGATGCTGATCGCTTTCCCGGCGCTGGTCACCTGGCTGCCGAGCCAGATGTGACCGGCCGTCCCGTGAAACGCTGCCTGGTCATCAACCCGAACACGACGGCCGCGGTCACCGACCTCGTGCTCGCGGCATGTCGGCGCGCCCAGCCCGACGTGCGGTGGGACGGCACCACGGCGCGTTTCGGCGCCGCCTACATCGCCAGCGAAGCAGCCTATGCCCGGGCGTCGCATGCCGCGCTCGACGCATTCGAGGCCGCGCACGACGGGCAGGACGCAGTGCTGCTGGCCTGCTTCGGCGACCCCGGCCTGATGGGCCTGCGCGAGCTGTCGCCCGTGCCGGTGGTGGGCCTGGCGCAGTCGAGCTTCCAGGCCGCGGCGCGCCACGGGCGATTTGCGGTGGTCACCGGCGGCCATGCGTGGGCGCCGATGCTCGCCCGCTTCGCACGCGCCCACGAGCTGGACCGGGGCCTGACGGGCATCCACACCATCGACTGGACCGGGGCCCAGATCGCGGCCGATCCCGACGGTGCGCGCGACGCCCTGGTGGCTGCGGCGCGGCTGGGCGTGCGGGACGGCGCGCAGTGCATCCTGCTGGGCGGTGCCGCGCTGGCCGGGCTGGCGCCGTCGCTGCAGCCGCAGCTGCCGGTGCCTGTGCTCGACAATGTGGTGCTGGCCGCGCAAGCCGTGGCCGACCTGCTGGAGAACGCTGCTTGACCGCTCTCGACCTGGTGCTTCGCCATGCCCGCGCGGCGACCGCCGCCGACGTGTTCG
>WBZX01002113.1_pt1 | contig 13933 bp, 20 predicted proteins | sample 5204211 | NCBI WGS metagenome assembly WBZX01 (sample SAMN12344362, study PRJNA552823) | activated sludge metagenome | biome: Activated sludge suspended growth; feature: Nitrification reactor; material: Wastewater; isolation source: activated sludge from nitrification reactor of wastewater...
ACTTGTAATGCGAAGGTCGAGGGTTCGATTCCTTTCACCGGCACCAGATTTATCAAGCGCTCAGGCCGATCCGCGAGGGTCGGCCTGTTTTGTTTTTGGGCTCGTGTAGCCACGGTGTAGCCAAATTCGATCCATCCGCGCGTGAGCATATAGCGCCCCGGGGTGGTCGAAGTGCGTAGGTAACCAATGCACGGAATCATCGGGTTCATCATCATCGGGTGCTGCATCGTCACGGCGATTGTTGCGGTCGCGCTGTTCGTTCTGGACGTGCGGAGCAGCAAGCAGGGGGCCGAGAAGCGCAGGCGGCTCGCGTCGCGGCTCACGGGGAAGTAGGGCGCCGGCAGGGCGCCCTTGTCTCTTCGGTCGCCCTATCCTCTCGACGTTCAACGAGCGGGAGCGGGCCAAATGTCCCTTCAGGAAAACGCAGCACGCAACGCCCAGGCAGAGGCGGCGGCGGTCTTGCTGCTGTGGGAGTTCGACGGGTGGGCTTGTGCGGTGGACGTGGCGGCGCTGATCGGCGCGCCCTGGCGGCGGGTGGCGTTTGCGCTGCGGCGCCTCGCAGGGCGGGGGGTGGTACTGGAGCGGGTCATTGCCTACCGCCACAGCGCGAACGAGAAGGGCGAGCGGCGGGAGTTCATGCTCCCCGCTCGTCCGGAGACGGCAGCCCCGGGCGTCCTGCCTGAGAAGTTCTTTCCCGTGGCGCGGCTACCGCCGCCCCAGTTCATCCGCCGCGTCGCCGGCCGCTACGGCATCTCCGATGGCGACTTGGGCGCCAACTGGCGGCACGTTCGGTGAGGCGAGGCCAGGATGAGGGGCGGAGGGGGGGCCATCAGTTCCCGGGCGACCGCGCGGCGCTCTTCGGCGGTGAGGCCCGCCGCGGCCTGTAGCGCTCCGTCCGGGCCGCCGGCCAGCACGTCGGCTGCGGTCTGCCGGGGGTCAAACATTCAGGGGAGCACGCCGGCGCGCTGAAGGTTGTCGACTTCGCCCTCGGTCAGCCGGGCGCGGAGAGCTGCGGCAACACGGCGCTGTTCGTCGGCGTCGAGAAGCGCCAGGACGTCCACCCTCGCAGCGGCGGGCAACTCCCGGGCAATTAGGGTTTCAACGTCCCAGGCAACGGGTTCACCGATGGTGGTGTCGATGCGCCCGCGCTGCGGGTCGCGCACGTAGACGACCGCATGGAGGCCGGGGGGCGACGTGATGCCGTGAAGCACGGGGCGCGTCTCGTCATCGGCTACCGTGAAGCCGAGGATGTGATGCTCTGACACTTCGACTGCTTCAGGGTCGCCGGTCTGGACCAGGATGGCAGTCAAGCCGGCGGGGTTGGGGGTAAGTTCGGAAGACATCGGCGCACCTTTGGCTGTGTTGCGGGGTTACGTATCGTCCGGCGAATCTCGGGGTAAGGGTGCCCTTCCGTTGCGTTCTGAAATTGAGAAATTGCCGCTTGACGGCGGCATTGGCTTCGCGTGTAATAGCAACACAGCGCCGATTTGACTGCACAGCTTGCAGGCGCTTTACAAATGTTGCTAAAGCGGAACCGACAACCCGCTTTGGCATTTGCCCAGCGGGTTTTTTGTTGGGCGTCGCCGAGTTAAGACAACTTGCAGGGCGACTCACAAATGCTGCTAAAGCGTCGCCGCCTCTTCGCCCCCGCGAGGCCGGTTACGCCGGACTCCAGGGGGCAAGGAGTAGCACAATGATCACCACCGACTCGACCGCGCAGGCGAGCCGCCCGCAAAGCGCTGAAGCTCTCGGCAAGTTCGTCACCCGCCTTCCCGTCGTCCGCCAGCCGATTCCGGCCGCGCCCAAGGCTTCCCCCGTCGACATCCCCATCCGGCCGAACTGGTCGGGCTGGCGTTGAGCCCAGGGAGACGCGCCATGAGCATTCGTATTGTTTTCCAGATGGTCGTCATCAAGAAGAGCGCCGTTCGCAAGCACTATCACGGTGGCGAAGCGGCCTTTCGTCAGGCCTATCCGTTTGCATCGGAAGACCGCTATTTGTTCGGCATCGGCAGCATGTCGGGCGGCGAGCTCGGGGAAATTCTCGACGCACTCACCGCGGCGGGGCTGGACTTGCCCGCGTGCGCGGCCGTCGGCGACTGCATTCACGGGGTAATCAATGGGCGCCCCGACATTCTGTTCGAGCGGATTTCGGATGGCTATTCCGCACAGTGGTCCGCCAGGCTGATTTGCGACGACCTTGATGAAATGGCCGACGAGGGCGCGCCGATCGTGCGCTGGTTGATGGGGAAGGGATGGGAGTTCAGCATTCCCGACGATCCGCGCGCGCCAGCCGCAGGACGCCGAGCCAATGAGGCCGACGAGTGACGTGCTCGAAGCCCCGTCGTTGACAGACGCGGCGGACGCCTTGGCGCAGCACTGAGCCACGGAGAGAGCCCCTAGAAACAGGAGTACGACTATGCCCGCACGACGGGGAGTGCCGAAGCTCCCGGACTTCTTGGCCGGCGGCAAGACGCTCATCGTCTGCGCGCCGAAGCAGACCGCCTCACCCGCGACGCAATCGAGCGCGCCCAAAGAGTCGGCCGACCCGATGAGGCCGGCGATTGACGCGCTCGAAGCGTGGCTGTTGGAGCAGTCGGCCGAAGTGCTGGCGCAGCACTAGGCTACGGATAACCCCGAGAAAGGAACGACTATGGCAGTGACACGCCTTCCGAGTGGTCCGCCCAGCTTTCTGAGCGGAGGCAAGACGCTCATCGTTTGCGGGCCGAAGCGTCAAGCATCCTCGCCCGCGAGCTCGCCCGAGACGAAGACGAGCGCGCAGGAAGTTCACGAGCCGCCGATGCCGTCAGGGGGTGCTTACGAGCGCCAGGCTATGGAACTCGCCAAGCGGGCAGACGAACCGATGGCGCAGCACCGAGGTACGGAGAGCCCTGAGAAAGGTACGACTATGCCAGTGATCAAATCGACGCGAGGTCTGCCCAGCTTCTTGACCGGCGGCAAGACGCTTATCGCCTGTGGGCCGAAGCGTCAAGCATCCTCGTTCACGAACTTGCCCGAGACGCTGGGCCGCGACCCGATGCAGCCGGCAATTGACGCGCTCGAAGCGGACTTGTTGAGGGAGTCGACAGAAGCCCTGGCGCGGCACCGAGCTACGGCGTTGCCCGAGACGGAGCAATCGCCGTCACCGGATGCCATTACTCCAAGGCCCCCCGAGAAGCCCTAGGCGGGCGAAAGGACGGAACAGGGATGTTCGGCGCGGAGGGGGCTGTGTCTTCTACTTTTTCGATGCGTCGGGCAGTCTCGGCGGCCAACCTGCCGGACGCCTTCGTTGCCAATCCGCTTGGCGCGGCAGCGGGGGAAGACCACGATGCCGCCAAGGCCGGCGATGTGCCTGCGGCGGTGCGTTTGGCTCAGCGGTTGGTGACGCCGGCGCTGCTCGATTGCCTGCGCAAGTCCGTGCCTCTCGGCGTGATCGTGGCCGGGGTGTCGTCGGTTGAGCTGTCGGGTTTGAATGCTCTGCCTGGCACGGCCGCGGTGCTCATCGCGGACCGGCTGGGCCTGGCCATCGACGCCAGTATGGTGCAGGCGAACCGCCCGCAGCGGACCGCGCTCGGTGGACTGGATCGGGTGTTTCAGCAGCCGGAGTTCAGCGGGGAAGTCGAGGCGGGGCGCGGCTACGTGTTGGTGGACGACACGCTCACCCAGGGCGGCACCCTTGCTGCGTTGGCTTCGCACATTGAGCAGAACGGCGGGCATGTGGCGGCTATCGTCGCGTTGACTGGCAGGCAGTACAGCCGCGCATTGGTGCCAGGCATCACGGTCCTGCAGCGCCTGCGCAACCGCTTCGGAGATATGGAAAATGCGTTTCGCCAAGCCACCGGCTACGGGTTCGACGGCCTCACCGCCAGCGAAGCCCGCTACCTCGCCAACTTCAACCCGGCTGACGCCGTCCGAAATCGAATCCTTGCGGCAGCACAAGAAGGACGTCATCGCGCAGGTCAAAGCGATCCTGGGCGCGGGAGCGGCTCACGTGCTGCCAGCCGCTGAGCCAGCCGGCGCCGGCGAACCCGACAAGCCGGCCGCCGCGGCGGGGCATCAGCCGCCGGACTGAGTAACCGTCTTCGCAGTCAAGCGCCGTGAAGCAAGTTGTCCCAAGGCTGTTTGGTGCGAACCATAGCGTTGAGCGTGGTCAGTAGCTTGCGCATGCAGGCGACCAAAGCAACCTTGGGCAGCTTGCCAGCGGCGATCAGTCGCTCGTAGAAGGGTTTGATGACCGGGTTGCGGCGACTGGCGGTGAGTGCGGCCATGTAGAGCACGCGGCGCACGTCGAATCGCCCGCCCTGGATGCGTCGTCGGCCCCGACTCGATCCGGAATCGTTGGCCATGGGGGCGACACCGACCAGGGCGGCGATCTCGCGGCGGTTCAGGCGTCCCAACTCGGGCAACTGGGCGATCATCGTGGCGCTGGTCACCGGGCCGATACCGCTGGCCGATTGCAGCAGCCGGTCGAGTTCGCTGAAGTGCTCGCGCACGTGACCGACCATCTGGCCCTCGATGTCGTCCAGCTGCGCCTTGATGGCCGTTACGATGGCCTCGATGCTCGGATGCAGGCCCTTGGGCGTGATCTGCAGGCGCTGCCGCTCGCTGTGCAGCATGGTCAGCAACTGGCGTCGGCGCGTGACCAGCGCGGCCAGCCACTGCTGCTGTGGGTCGGCCAGCGGACGCAGGAAGCGCGCAAGATCCTCACGCCGCAGCAGTACCGCAGCGAACTCCGCCAGCATGCGCGCATCCACCGCGTCGGTCTTGGCCAGACGCCCCATCGACTTGGCAAAGTCGCGCGCCTGGTGCGGGTTGACCACCGCGACGGCCAAGCCGGCGGCTTGCAGCGCACAGGCCAGCTCGGTCTCGTAGCCGCCGGTGGCCTCCATGACCACCAGCGCCACGTCCAGCGGCTTCAAGGCCGCCGTCAACGCCGAGCGGCCCTCGGCCTGGTTGTCGAACCGTTGGGCGTCGAGCTTGGCGCCCAGCACCGAGACATCGAGGTGCGCCTTGGCCACGTCGATGCCCACCACCACTGAGGAAGCAGACATGGTCTTCGGATCCCTTGCTTGTGCATGCGCGCTCGGACAACCCGGCGCGCGTAACCGTTCGGGCTTCAGGAAGACCAGCACGGTGGCCGTGCGTTCTGTACTCAGTCACGGGCTCTGACGCCCCAGCGGCTACCAAACTGCACGGGCCGGTCTGCCCGCCTCAACGGCGTTTAGACTTTACCGCACGGGTCTGGGGTGAGCATACAAGCGCCCCGCACGTCGTCGGGCGGCGCCTCGGGCGCCACAATCTCGATGGCCTCGGCTGCGATGAATCCGCGCTCAACCAGCGCCGCGTAAATCGCCTGAATGCCGGCCAGCGCGCCACTGCGCATGTGCAGCGCTTGGCGCGGCAGCAGGGGTTCATGCTGCGGGTTGATGCGGACGAAGCGCCGGCCAGAGCTGGCGGTGAACTGGCGCACTGTGGTGACGTCGGTCCCGGCGCCAATCTCGAGCATGACAATATTCGGCGTGGCGTGCTGCCAGCGGTTGTAGGCGAACTGCTGCTGGCGGGTGCGCTGGTCGATCCATCGCCAATCCCCGAACATCAGGATGTTGGGGCGGGCGATGCCGGCGCAGTGCGGGCAGCGGGGCGGCTCGTTGATGAGCAGGCATCGCCCGGCGTCGATGTCGGGGGTGAAGGCGCCGGCGGACCAGATGTCCGGCACGCACCAATCCTGGCACTGCAGACGGTGAATCGACCCGTGGACTTCGACGATGCGATCGGACGGATAGCCGGCCTTCTGGAACTGCCCGTCCACGTTCGATGTGAACACGAAGGCGCCGGCGGGCAGGTTGGCGCCGATGTCCTGCAGTAGCTGAAAGCCGAGGTGGGGCACGGTGCGCCGATACAGGGCCAGCCGGTGCCCGTAGAAGCCCCAGGCCAGGGCTGGGTTGCGCTGGAAGGTTTCAGGGCTGGCCACCGACTTGAACGACATCCCTGCTTGGCGTAGCGCCGGGTAAGCCTTCCAGAATCCCTCATTGCCGCGGAAGTCCGGCTGGCCGGAGTCGACGCCCATCCCCGCGCCGGTGGCGATGACGAGGCCATCCGCTTCGGCAATCCAATGGGCGGCCTGGCGAGCAACTGTATTCAGATCGGTGCGCATGGTGTGCTGATTCTCCGGTCCCCTGCATCACGGCGAACGCCGGGCCTTCAGGGGGAGAGAGGCGGACGACGCTTTAGCGGAATTTGTAGCGCGCCCGCAAGCTGAGGCTCAAATCGGCGCGATGCCGTAAGTGTATCTCACACCCCGCCGACGCGGAGGCCACGGATCGGCGACGCCTGAAGCGAAGAACCCGGCGCGGGGCCGGGTCCGGCGTGCATCCTCGCGGCACGATGCTCAAGCCAGCGCGCCGACCTTCTTCAACCGTGCGAGCAATTCGACAGCTGCCAGCCGCGCCGCGGGCAGGGCCGCAATCAGATCTTCGTCGCGGGCTTCTGAGACGTCCGCCGCGAGGTGCCCGCCGCAGGCCCGCTTCCGCGCCTCGATGCGCTGCAGGCGGCAAAGCCTTGGCGGGGTCGTGTCAGTTCAGCACGCCGGCTGTCTGCAACCGCTTGGTGAGTTCTGCAACCGCTCGGCGCATTGCAGGCAGTGCAGCAATCCGGTTTTCCTCGCTGGCATCACAGCAATTGGCGGCAGAACTGCCGCCGAGCATCGGATTTAGCTTATCCATGCAGCTCAGACGGATAGCGTTTTTGTTGCGCCTCGGCTCGTGTCCTTCGCCGCGGAGCCATGCCTGCGTTTTAGGGTCAGCGATCATCAGGCGGTGATTATGGTTAAAAACCAGGATCTTGAGGGCGCTTAGCGCGTCGAACGTGGCATCGGCCAAGGCAAGGGTAAGGCGGAGGTTGGCGGCGGCGTACATGGTTATCTCCTTTGAGGTGATGGCGTGGCGCTCATCCTGCACGAAGATTTGTGCCGTGTAACCGTGAGTAATACTCCCTTGGCAGGGCGTGATAGTTAGAAACACTCTCCTGTAAGCCGGGGCGTCGAGGCGCTGGAGGCCGTGTAATTACAGGTCCGCCGACTGAACCCCTCGGTTGCGCGAAGGAGAGCAGAACTCCCGTTTTGGAGAAGAAATATTTTCAGGTGAAGGAGGCCGCGGCAGCGGCCAGGGCATTAGGAAGCGGCTAGGGTTCGCACTTGTCGACTGGCGCCGCTACGCTGCCGCGGGTGGGGCAGGTAGGGCAGAGGTAGGGGAGATTTTCGATTGCCCTACCCATCGCAAAGCCAAGCCCAGCAAGGGTTTTCAATACTAGGTAGGGCAAAGTAGGGGAGATATATAAAGAAAAAGATTAGAGGAATGAAAAGGTGAACAGATGGCTTCGGCTGCTGTATTTTCACAGTACACACAAGTCTTCAAAATCTGCCCTACTCCCCTACCCAATCCCCGCAAACCCAGTGTTGGCGCGGGTTTTCGAGGTAGGGGAGGGGGTCCAATCTGCCCTACCCATCCCCTACCCCAGTCCTACTCGCGACATTCTGCGGCTCGGCGCGTGCCGTCGATAACGGAAAGCGCGCGCCCGCGGTGCTCAATCAAACGCGGTTATGTCCCCATCGCCGGCCCGCAACATGCCCGGCCGGTGAAGCACAATCGGCGGCACCAACCAGCGACTTGTGCCCTTCGTCGTGCCGATCGGCGCACCCAGCAGCGCGCGCAAGGCATTACCGCAATCCTTCGTCTGCGGATTGGTCGGCGTCTTGTAACCCAGTTCCGTGAGCACGTCGCTTGCCGGCAGCTTGCGCCAATCCTTCTTTGGCGCGTCCAGGTTGAGGGCTGCGGCGAGGGCGTCGTGAATGGCGGTCTTGACGACGTGACCGGCGTTCCACAGCTCAAGCTGTAATTCCTCTTCTCGCACCAGCCACCAGCGTTCTTCTGCTTCGTAGAAGGTCGCCACCTGTGCCCATAGCTGTTGCATGTCGATCCCGTGGCGGTAGTTGATGGCGACAACGGGGACCGTCCACCAGCGCACGTTCCCTGTCTCGTCCACGAGGAATTGCTCGGGATTCACGGACGCGGCAAAGACCGTTCGGCGGTCGTATTCCGAGTCCGCTTTCGCGTAGGGGAGCCGCAGCTTGTCGGTAGCGTTCGAGAGAAAGGCTTTCATGTGGGCCACGTCGGCTTTGCGCATCGTCGCGTCCACTTCGCCGAGCTCAACAATCCAGTGTGAAACGGCAGTCTTCACGCTGTCCCGATTGTCCGGGTTGAGGTGCGCCCCGGTCAGGAGGTAGTCGGCCAGGTGCGAGGGGATGAGGCCGGCGATCCAGGGCGATTTGCCGATACTTTGCGGACCCTGCAAGGTGAGCACCCCTTTTGAGTAGAAGCCGCGGGGGCGCATTGCGGCAGCCACGGCGCTGATTAGCCAGCGACGCACGATTAGATTGCGCAGTAGGGGCGGGAAGCCCTCGCGCAAGGTCAAGGTTTCCTGAAGCTGGCCAATCCTGTCCTGGCCGTCCCAGGGGGCGGACTTGATCCAGTCGGCAATGACGTTCCGCGAGTTCCGGAAAGCGATTTCCAGCGCGTATTCGTCGGCTCGCTGGGCAATGAGCCCGTTCAGCGTCGCCAGTGATTTGATCCGGATCAGCGCCGCGCTGTCCGCCTGGTCGGGGCAGGTCACCAGACCCGGGACATTGATAACGGGCTTCTTCCGGATCACGTCGTAATGCGCCGTAATCCGGTACCCCTCCAGCAAGGATTCGATGTTTTCGATAGTCGTTTTCAGGAAAACTTCGCCCTCCGGGGTAATCGTGCTGTGCGGGAAGCGGATCGGGTCCAAGGGCGGAACGGCCATGCCGAAGGGGATGAAGTTCTGCAGGTCGACTTCCGCGGCAAGCTGTGGGTCTTGCTTGGGCGGAGCGAACAGGTGTTCGGCGATCTTCTTGTCGAGCGAGACGCCTTCGAGGGTCCGCCACCTGATTTGTAGCCGCTTCACCAGTGTTGCCCTGTCGGCGTCGGTCAGCTTGGCGGCGCGGATCTCCGCGGATAACGCGCCCTGCAGGGTTGCCACGTCGACCGCGGCATCGATCCGGGCTTTCCAGTCGGCGGAGCCAATCAGGGCAGCGCTGCTGGATGCCTTTCCTTGGGCCTTGCGAAGCTTCCACGCCTCGCCCAGCCACGCCTTCAGGGTGCCGATGGTGACGAGGCCGGCGCCGCGCTGGTCCTTTGCCTCGCGCCAGATCGCCGCCACACATCCGGCGGTGTACTTGGCGGAGCGGGCCGACCAGGCGTCCAGCGCATCGAACGCCTCAGCCTCCAGCGCGGTGTGGCCAAACTGGTGGTGGACGGCAAAAATCGCGTTGCGCCACGAATCCCGCTCGTCGCAATAGTTCGGATCGAGGGTGTCCAGCATCCATTGCAGATCGGCCAGCGACACGTCGTCGTGCGTGGCCTTGACTGCGTCGAATGCATCGTCGGGGTCGGGCATCGGCCCGCCGGCGCGGGTCACCGTACTACCGGCATAGTGCGGAAGAAAGCCCCTCCGCATCAGCAGCCCGACCACCTCCCCCTCGACCCACTGCGCCACCTCATCGCGGTCAACGACCGGCAACTCCCAGCGCTCGATGTCGAGAATGTCCCGGTCCGGCCACGTGTAGGGACGTAGCGTGTCTGGGTGCGTCCCCAGCGCGACGAACTGCTGGCCGACACCCAGCACCTCGACGCGGTGCTCAAAGCCGTCCACGGTCGAGAAAACCGGGCTCGTGATCTTCGTCCCGGGCCGCTTGGCGGCGTAGAGCAGGAGCCGCTTCGGCGCCTCGCCGACGCGCTTCGGCGCATCCCCGAAGCGGGCAAGCGCCGCCGCCTCCACCGCGTCGGCCGCCGCCAAATCGTAAATGTCGATGTCGATGGCGACCAGATCGTCGGTACGCAGGCCGACGTTCAGCCGGCCCTTGTCGCCGGTGGCCCACAGATCCACCTGGTCCGGGTGGAGAACGAGGCTTTCCCAGTGCTTGACGACCGGCCGCTTGCCGGCCACGGGGATGGGCTGGAAGCCGGCGCGCAGCAGTCGCTGGCCGGCGGTGGCGTAGGTTTGAGCGCTCATACAGCACCCCGCGCGGTTCGGGCTGCAACGAGCCAGGCGGCCAGCTCGGGCGCGCTCGTGTCGACGTCGAGGACCAACGAGTAAGCGGCGTGCCGCACGCTCTCAAATCTGTTGTGGGCGTCCCGCAGGGTGGTGACGATCGGCCACCCGCCTTGCCGAAGTCGGTGCACGTAGACGGCTTCCCGCATGGACCAGGCCAGCCGGTCGAAGTCGCGGGGCGTGATGCCGGGTTGCAGGGGGAGGCCGACGGCTGCACCCCAGGCGGCGGAGTCGATGAGCTCCCGAAGCAGCTGCCCGGCGCAGCTCTTCACCCCAGGCAGCCAACGCCCGCCGGTCCGTTCTGCCTGTGCTAGACTGGATTCGAAGTGAGCTGACTTCACCGCATTTGGCGCCCGGCAGACTGGCAGGTCTGGCCGGGCGTCGTCACGTTCACGGGGCATCATTGGGCGCCCCCTTCGGTCAGGGCTTCGACGGCGACGGAGTCCCACAGCAGGCGGCCGTTTGGCAGCTTGACGGGACGCAGCCCCAGGTAATGCCCGCTGAGGCAAAGCGCACGGCGCAGGGTCTGCGGGCGAACGCGCAGCCGGTCGGCGGCTTCGGTCGTGTCGAGCTTGCGGGCAGAGGTGAGCGGGGAAGGACGGGTCGCACCGGCGGGGTGCTGATCGGCGAGAGAGTGAGACATTCGGAGCGCTCCAGAATGAGCGGTCCAGCTGGCGGGCAACGATTCACGGCGACGACAGGCGGACCTTGGGCTAGTCCGCTGTAGCCGCAACTTTGGCGGCAGTAGTCGTCTTGGGCGCCTGACTTGTTACCCAGTGCAGCGTGAAAACACCGGAGACTCACAAGCCAGGAGGCGAACAGGTGTTCGGGAAGTCCGACAACATTCCTGTTTCTCACCTCGGGCCGGAATCCATGCCGCGCATCCCTCGCGTAGCGCATGAACCCGACGTCGGGGCATGGTTGCACCCCGATTCATGGACTGTACTTTACAGCCCATCGCATTGCAAGTCGTTGATTTGTATTGTGAGCTTTGCTCACGTGTGGCGGGCTCAGGCGGCGAGGCGGGCCACTGGCGCCCGGTCCTTGGCGCGCTGGCTGGCGGCCCATAGGTCGCGCTGCGTCTGCAGGCGCAGCCAGTAACCGGGCGAGGTGCCCAGGGCTTCGTGCAGGCGCAGATCCATGCCCGCTCTGACGGCGGCGTGGCCGTTCAGGATGCGGGAGAGCATTCCCCGGCTGATGCCGACATGGGCCGCGAAGGCCGTCACGCCCATGGCTAGGTCTTCCAGCCAGCCGGCCAGAATCTCGCCAGGGGTTGAAGGATCGTGCACGTTCATATCCGGTCAGGCGCTCAAGGCCTCGATGACGGCGGCGGGGTTGCGGTCGATGACATTGAGCAGCACCAGCGCCGGGCCGTGCGGTGTGCGGTCGCCGCGCTCCCAATGCCGCAGGGTTGCCGTAGAGAAGCCGAAGCGGGCGGCGAACTGCTCCTGTGTCATACCCACCTTGGCGCGCAAGGCCTTCACGTCCACCGGGCGCGGGCGATGGATGCGGGTTCCGGGCGCGTGCCCTTCGGCATGCTTGATGGCTTCCAGCAGCCCGCGCTTGATGCTCTCGAAGCAGTGCTCATGCTCTGTCAGGCGGCGCGCTCCAGGCGCACCACGGCGCGGCTCCCGGTCGCCTCGGCAAATCGGGCGAGGGTGCGCATGCTCGGCAATGTGCGGCCGCTCTCCAGGCGGGCAATGGTCGATTGCGTGGTGTGCATCCGCTCGGCAAGTTCAGATTGAGTCAGTCCGGCGCGGTCGCGGGCTGCAATCAGCTCTCGAGCAAGGCCAAATTCCGGAGCCTGCGCTTCATACTCCGCGCGGGTCTCCGGGTTCGCCAGGATGCGGGATTTCAGGGTGGCAAGGTCAGTCATCGTCTAGGCTCCTCAGTCGCGCATGGGCAGTTTCTATGGCCTTGCGCGGTGTTTTCTGTGTCTTCTTGGTGAAGACGTGCAGGACCGTCAAACGCTGCCCGGTGCGGGCCACATAGACGGCGCGGGCAATCCCGTCACGGCCTGTCATGCGCATTTCCCACAGCTTCTCTTCCAGCGGGCGCACATGCGGCATTCCAACCCTGTGCGGGCCGAATGCCTCCAACAGCTCCGCGATGTGCAGGAAGCGGGTTTGTATGTCCGCAGGCATCGTCAGTAGCTCGGCTTCTGCATCGGAGGTAACGGTCACGGTCCAGTGCATAGACTATCTCATTTTTGCTATGTTTCGTTAGCCTGCCACGCGCAGTCCCGGCGCCAGCCCCTCGCCCGGCTGCTCGATGCCGGCCTGCTCCAGAATCCACGCCTCAATCTTCGTGTGCCACATGCGCAGCAGGTCCAGCGGCCGGCGGCGATAGTGCTTCTCGGCCAGCGCTGATGGCTTGTGTCCCATGATTTGCGCACTTATGCCGGTCGGGCATTCGACCCACTCGGCTAGGGTGCCGAAGGATCGACGCAGGCCGTGCAGGGTGAGGGCGGGCAGGCCGGCGGCGGTTAGTGCCTTGTTGTGGGGGATACGCGGTTCCTGAAGGCGTCCGGACTTGGCGCCGGGGCTGCTGAATACCCATTCGTTCCGGCGGGGCAGGGCTGCCAGCAGGGCTGCGACGTAGGGCGTCAGCGGGATAGTGCGCTCGCCCTCGATCTTGTCGCGGATCGTCAGGCTCTTCCACTGAAAATCCACATCGGTCCAGGCGAGGCCGGCAACCTCTTCGCGGCGGGCGCCCGTCAGCAGCAGGGTTTGCAGATAGGCGGCCTGCACCGGGTTGGCCAGCTTGCGGACGTGCTCGAACCACAGGGGGAGCTGTTCGCGCTGCAGGCAATCATCCTTGGCCGCCTTGCGGGGCAGCTCGTCACGGGCGAGACGGGACGCGCAGGCGTCGGCGTGGATCTGGCCCTGATAGTCGGGGCGGTCGGTGCACCAGTTCAGGAAGGCGCGCAGGCGGACAAAGGCGTTTTGCGCCTGCGTAGGGCGACGCTCGGCCTCGTCCTTCAGGAAGGTGCGAACGGCCGCCGCGTCGATCTTGGCGAGCGGCAGGGACAGCAGCGCAAGCAGGATGCCGGGCTGCGTGGTGTCGCCTTCGCCCTTCTTCCGGCCGCGGGTCTTGGGCTTGCCGCCGGTAGCGGTCAGGCGTTGATGATCCAGCAGGGTGCGCGGACTCCAGCGAGCGGTGCGGGCCTCAAGGTAGGTCGTCCAGACATCAATGGCTGGCGACCCGATTCGGCGGGCTTCCTCGCGCTTGGCCTCGCCGGCGGCGATCCGCTCGGCCTTCTCCTGGCGCGGGTCGATGCCTTGATCGATCAAGGTTTGCAGGCGGCGGGCTTCGCTTCGGGCGTCATCTAGGTTCCACGCCTTCACGTCTCCGATAGTGACGCGGATTGTCTGTCGGTTCAGCTTGGCTTCAAAGATGAAGGACTTGGCGCCGGCTGTTGCGCGCACGGCGAGCCGGGGCGCGTCGGTGTCCCACGAGAAAACCTGCTTGAGTTCAGGCGGGCAAACGAAACGGCGGATGCGTTCGGGTGTCAGGCGCTCGCGTTGCATGGCATCGTCTCCGGTCGATCTGGCTACATGGGTCATGTGTGGTGTAGCCTCTGTGTAGCCAGATTGTAGCAACGCACCTCAATTCAATTCAACGTCAATACGTATAAAACACTTTGTTTTCAACGTCAATTGCAGTTTTTGTGCATGGTGTTCAACGCCGATAAATCCGTGTTTTTGCGAACTTGTAATGCGAAGGTCGAGGGTTCGATTCCTTTCACCGGCACCAGATTTATCAAGCGCTCAGGCCGATCCGCGAGGGTCGGCCTTTTTGCTGGGGT
>WBZX01002115.1_pt1 | contig 13928 bp, 13 predicted proteins | sample 5204211 | NCBI WGS metagenome assembly WBZX01 (sample SAMN12344362, study PRJNA552823) | activated sludge metagenome | biome: Activated sludge suspended growth; feature: Nitrification reactor; material: Wastewater; isolation source: activated sludge from nitrification reactor of wastewater...
GGCCAGCAATCACCCCTCGGCGCCTACTTCAACGAGCTGTCCGACGTCATCTCCGACGCCGCCCTCTACCTGCCCTTCGTGGCCATCGCGCCCTTCGGCTGGGGCAGCGTGGGGGCGGTGATCTTCCTGTCGGCCGTCTCCGAGATGGCCGGCGCCCTCGGCCCCATGGTCGGCGCCCCCCGCCAATACGACGGCCCCATGGGCAAGAGCGACCGGGCTTTCCTGTTTGGTGCCCTCGGCCTGTGGCTGGGCGTCGCCGGCAGCCTGCCCGACGCGGCCCTGTGGATCATGCCGGCGGCGGCCCTGGCCATCCTCCTCAACACCATCAACCGCATCCGCAGCGGCGTCCGCCAGGCCCGCACAAACCCTTGAGGTCAGCGATGAACACCCCCCGCCCGGTCTCCGAACATCATTTCGAAACCCACGACGGAGTGCAGTTGTTCTACCGCCACTGGCCCGCGACTGCACCACGCCGGGGCGCCGTGGTGATGTTCCACCGGGGCCACGAACACTCCGGCCGCATCGCCCACCTGGCCGACGAGCTGGACCTGCCCGATTTCGACTTCTTCGCCTGGGATGCCCGCGGCCATGGCCACTCGCCCGGCGCCCGCGGGCATTCGCCGAGCTTCGGCACCTCGGTACGCGACGTACAGACCTTCGTCGATCACATCCGCGACCACCACGGCATCGCCCACGCCGACATGGCCGTGCTGGCCCAGAGCGTCGGCGCGGTGCTGGTGTCCACCTGGGCCCACGACTACGCCCCGCGGGTACGCTGCCTGGTGCTCGCCTCACCGGCCTTCCAGGTCAAGCTCTACGTCCCCTTCGCCCGCCCGGGCCTGGCCCTGCTGGAAAAGCTGCGGGGCAACTTCTTTGTGAACAGCTACGTCAAGGCCAAATTCCTGACCCACGACCCGGCCCGTCAGCGCAGCTACAACAAGGATCCACTGATCGCCCGGGCCATCTCCGTCAACATCCTGCTCGGACTGTATGAAGCCGCCGAGCGGGTCGTCACCGACGCCCAGGCCATCACCCTACCCACCCAGCTGCTCATCTCCGGCGCCGACTGGGTGGTCCATCACGGCCCCCAGCACCGCTTCTTCGACGGGCTCGGCTCGGCCGTCAAGGAGAAGCACGTCCTCGAGGGTTTCTACCACGACACCCTCGGCGAGAAAGACCGCAAGCTCGCCACCGACAAGGCCCGCGACTTCATCCTGCGCCAGTTCGACCACCCCGCCGCATCGGTGAGCCTGCTCGATGCCGACCGCCACGGCGCCACCCATGATGAATCCGAGGCCCTGGCCCGCCCCCTCTCTCCCCTCAGCCCCCGCGGACTGTACTGGGCCAGCTACCGCGCCAGCATGAAACTCGCCGGCCGCCTGTCGGAAGGCATTGCCCTGGGCCACCGTACCGGCTTCGATTCGGGCAGCACCCTCGACTATGTCTATCGCAACACCGCCACCGGCAGCGGCACCCTGGGCCGGGCCATCGACCGCAACTACCTGGATGCCATCGGCTGGCGCGGCATCCGCCAGCGCAAGCGCCACCTGGAAGAACTCCTGCGCCTGGCCCTCGGCCGCCTGCACACCGAGGGCCGCCCCCTGCGGGTACTGGACATCGCCGCCGGCCACGGCCGCTATGTGCTCGAAGCCCTGACCGAAGCACCGCGCCGCCCCGAATCCATCCTGCTGCGCGACTTCAGCGACATCAATGTGCGCGACGGCGCCGCCCTGATCCGCGAGAAGGGCCTGGAGACCATCGCCCGCTTCGAGAAGGGCGACGCCTTCGACCGGGCCTCGGTGGCCGGCGTGTCACCCCGCCCCACCATCGGCATCGTCTCCGGCCTCTACGAGCTCTTCCCCGACAACACCATGGTGAGCCGCTCCCTCGCCGGCATGGCCGACGCCATCGAACCCGGCGGCCTGCTGCTGTACACCGGCCAGCCCTGGCACCCCCAGCTGGAACTCATCGCCCGCGCCCTCACCAGCCACCGGGGCGGCGAGGCCTGGGTGATGCGCCGGCGCAGCCAGGCCGAGATGGACCAGCTGGTGGATGCCGCCGGCTTCGACAAGCTCGAGCAGCGCATCGACGAGTGGGGCATCTTCACCGTGTCCCTGGCCCGGCGGCGCGCCCCATGAACACACCGGCGGCAGCAGCCCCGACGATCCCCTGGCAACGGGGCGTCGCCTGGCTGCTCTTCCTGGGGCCCTTCTTCTTCCTCAGCTACGGCTTCGCCAATTCCATGGCGGCCCGCTGGCAGGTCAGCGACAGTCTGGTTTACGACTGGGAGCGGCACATCCCCTTCCTGCCCTGGACCATCCTGCCCTACTGGTCCATCGACCTGTTCTACGGCCTGTCCTTCCTGCTCTGCCGCACGGCCCTGCAGGTGGACCGCCACGCCCTGCGCCTGCTCACCGCCCAGCTCGTGTCGGTGGCCTGCTTCCTGGCCTTTCCCCTGCGCTTCAGCTTCTCCCGGCCTGATGCCGACGGCCTCTTCGGCGCCCTCTTCGACGCCCTGGCCGGCTTCGACCTGCCCTACAACCAGGCCCCCTCCCTGCACATCAGCCTGCTCGTCATCCTGTGGGTGCGTTTTGCCGCCGCCACCCGCGGCCCCCTGCGCGGGCTGGTGGATGCCTGGGCCGCCCTGATCGCCGTGTCGGTGCTCACCACCTACCAGCATCATTTCATCGACCTCCCCAGCGGCGCCCTGGTCGGCCTGCTGTGCCTGTGGCTGTGGCCGGATGAAGGCCCGACGCCTTTTTCCGCAGCCCGCTGGACGCATAGCTCCGAACGGCGCCGGCTGGCCGCCTACTACCTGGGTGGCGCCCTGGCCGCAGCCAGCCTGGGTGCCCTGCTCGGGGGCGGCGGGCTGGTGTTCCTGTGGCTGGGCATCGCGCTGGCCCTGGTGGCCCTCAGCTACGCCCTGCTGGGGCCGGCGGGCTTCCAGAAGCGCGACGGTCGCCATGCCCTGGGTGCCGCCCTGCTGCTGGCCCCCTACACCCTGGGCGCCTGGCTCAACTCGCGCCTGTGGACCCGCAATTCCCCGGCCCCGGGGCTGATCGCCGACGGTGTGTGGCTGGGCCGTCTGCCCGATAGCCGGGCCATGCAGGCTGTCGGCTTTCGCGCCCTGCTCGATCTCACGGCCGAGCTCCCCGCGCCAAAGGGCGACTGGGCCTACATGCAAATGCCCTGGCTCGATCTTGTCCCACCCGACAGCGCCCGGTTGGAAGAGGCCGCTGCCGCCATCGAGGCGCTGCGCCAGCACGGCCCGGTGCTGGTGTGCTGCGCCCTGGGCTACTCCCGCAGCGCCAGCGCGGTGGCCGCCTGGTTGCTGGCCACGGGCCGGGCGAGCTCGGTGGATGCGGCGCTGGCGATCCTGCAGCAGGCCCGCCCCCGGGTCGTGCTGGGCCCGCAACACCGCCAGGCCCTGGCCCGGATCAGCCCACTGCTGGAGTCCGCGGGTGGCGCCTGACAACACCCGCGACGCGGCAGCCAGCGCCGCCCTCACCGCCGCGGCCCTGGCCCAGGGGCGCAGCCTGCATCTGCTCAGCCTGAGCCTGCTGCTGCCCGCCCTCGCCACCCTGCTGCTGGCCCCCGGCGACCCGGCCCGCATCGCCTGCCTCGCCCTGAGTCTGGTGGCCGGCGCCATACAGGCCTACCATGCCACGCGCAGCGGCCTCGATGCAGCGCTGTTCGCCCACTGGGCCCAGTGCTGGAGCGCCGCCGCTGAGGTCGATGTCGATGCCGACCTGCAGGCCTTCGACCAGGCCCTGGGCAGCGCTTTCGGCCAAGCCGCGCGCAGTCCCCGGCCCCTGGCCGAGCGGGTGCGCGGCGCCCTGGGCCTGCTGCGCCGCCAGGCCCTCGCCCTGGCCCTCCAGGGCCTGACCCTGTTCGCGGCCATGGTCGCGGGCTGAACCCGGAAAAGCCGATGTTTGTCGACCGCCTCCTCGCCTCCGCCCTGTGCGGCTTTGCCCGCGCCCTGACCGGTGTCCGTGCCCTGTGGCTGGGCAGCGAGCCCGATGCCCGCCCCCGGGTGTACTTCGCCAACCACCGCAGCCACGGCGATTTCGTGCTGATCTGGGCGTCCCTGCCACCGCCCCTGCGCCGCCGCACCCGGCCGGTGGCGGGCGCCGACTACTGGCTGACCACGCCCCTGCGCCGCTTCCTGATCAACCGGGTGTTCCGCGGCGTGTGCATCGACCGCCGCCCCGGGCGCAGCGGCCCCAACCCGGTGGCGCAGATGGGCGAAGCCCTGACCGCCGGTGAATCCCTGATCCTCTTTCCCGAAGGCACCCGCAACATGGGTGATGGTCTGCTTCCCTTCAAGAGCGGCCTGCACCACCTGGCCAGGGCCCACCCCGAGGCCGAGCTGATCCCCGTATGGATCGAGAACCTGGGCCGGGTGATGCCCAAGGGCAGCCTGATCCCGGTGCCGCTCTTGTGCACCCTGAGCTTCGGCCCGCCCCTGGCCCCCATCGACGGGGAGAGTCGCGATGCCTTCCTTGCCCGCGCCCGCACCGCGCTCCTTGACCTGGCCCCGCCCGCCGACTGAGCCCATGAACGCCTCCCACGACCTCATCGCCGTCTTCGGCGGCATCTTCGGCCTGCTGGCCGTGTTCAGCCTGATCGGCGCCGGTCTCAAGTACCGGGTCGCCCGGGGTGAACCCCACGGTGTCATCGACAACCTCAACGCCCGCATCAAGGCCTGGTGGGCCATGATCGCGCTGATCGGCGCGGCCATCTGGATCGGCCCCTGGGGCGTGATCGCCCTGTTCGCCTTCATCTCCTTCCAGTGCCTGCGGGAGTTCATCTCCCTCACCCATACCCGGCTGGGCGATCACCGCGCCCTGCTGTGGAGCTTCTTCGTCTTCCTGCCCGCCCAGTACTGGCTCATCGCCACCCACTGGTACGGCCTGTTCTCCATCCTGATCCCGGTCTACGCCTTCCTGCTGCTGCCCATCTCCTCGTCCCTGGGGGCCGACACCACGCGCTTCCTGGAACGGGCAGCCAAGGTCCAGTGGGGGCTGATGATCTGCGTGTATTGCCTGTCCCACGTGCCGGCCCTGCTCACCCTGGACATCGCCGGCTACGCCGGGCGCAACATGCTACTGATCGTCTTCCTGATCCTCACCGTGCAGTCCAGCGACGTCTTCCAGTACGTGTGGGGCAAGCTCATCGGCAAGCGCAAGGTGTCGCCGGCCATCTCCCCGTCCAAGACCGTGGAAGGCCTGGTGGGTGGCGTGCTCACCTCCACCGCCGTCGGTGCCGCCCTGTGGTGGATCACCCCCTTCACCCCCCTGGAGGCCGGGCTGATCGCCCTGGTCATCAACGTGATGGGCTTCTTCGGCGGCTTCGTGCTGTCGGCCATCAAGCGCGACCGGGGCGTGAAGGACTGGGGTGCCATGATTGAAGGCCATGGCGGCATGCTCGACCGGGTGGATTCAATCAGCTTCTCCGCCCCCATCTTCTTCCACATCGTCCGCTACGGGTGGGTGGCATGAGCGCATCTGCCCCGCTGCCCGACTGGCTGGCGCGCTTCCAGGCCCGCCTCGGCGCCGAACTCATCGAGACCCACATTTCCTGGGTCCTGCTTACCGACGGCTTTGTCTGGAAGCTCAAGAAACCCCTGAGTCTGCCCTTCCTCGACTACGGCACCGCCGAGCAGCGCCGTTTCTGCTGCCACGAAGAACTGCGCCTCAACCGGCGCCTTGCCCCGGGGCTCTACCTGGGCCTGGAGGAGGTGGACAACAGCGGCGAGTGCGCCGTGAAGATGCGGCGTTTTGCCGAGAGTCAGCGCCTGGATCACGTCTGTGACCGGGGCGGGCTTGGCCCCGATGCCCTCGACAGTCTGGCCCGGACCCTCCACGCCTTTCACCGGGGCGCCGCCGTGGCCGATGCCCGCAGCCCCTGGGGGGAGCCCGCCGAAGTCCTGGCGCCGGCCCTCGACAACTTCACCACGCTGCTCACCCTGCAACCGGCCGAGGCCAACCGTCTGGCACGCCTGCAGCGCTGGACGCAGGCCGAGTTCGACCATCGGCGCGGGGTGTTTGCCGCCCGCAAGGCCGAAGGCTTCATTCGCGAGTGCCACGGCGACCTGCACCTGGGCAACCTGGTGCTCCTGGACGGGCAGGTCGTGCCCTTCGACTGCATCGAGTTCAACCCCGCCCTGCGCTGGATCGATGTGGCCTCCGAGCTGGCCTTCACCTGGATGGACCTCCTCGACCGCCGCCGACCAGACCTCGCGGCCTGGCTGCTGAGCGCCTGGCTGGGGGAATCGGGGGATGTGGGTGCCGTACCGGTGCTGCGCTTCTACGCTGTCTATAAGGCCATGGTGCGGGCCAAGGTGGCCGCTCTGTCGGGCAAACCGGAGGGCATGGCGAGCTACCTGGACCTGGCCGAACGCCTGACCACGCCGCCGGCGCCGCGCCTGACCATCACCCATGGCCTGTCCGGCTCGGGCAAGACGGTGCGCAGCACCGCCCTGCTGATGGCTGACCCGGCAGCGGCCACCCTGCGCCTGCGCTCCGACGTGGAACGCAAGCGCCTCCACGGCCTGCCGGCCCTGGCCCACAGCCGGCCCGATACGCAAAGCGGCGGAATCTATACGGCGGAGGCCACCCGGCTCACCTTCGCCCATCTGGCCGAAGCGGCCGCAGGCATGCTTGATGCGGGCTGGTCGGTGATCGTTGATGCGGCCTTCCTGAAACGGGCCGAGCGGGACACCTTCCGGAACATCGCCCTCGCTCGCGGTGCGGGCTTTGCCATCCTGGCCTGCTCCGCACCGGAAGACGAGCTGCGCCGCCGCCTGGAAGCACGCCGGGGTGACGCCTCCGAAGCCACGGTCGCGGTGCTTGAGCGGCAACTGGGCTGGATCGAACCCCTGGCCGCCGACGAACTGGGCCATGTGCTGCCAGCATGAGGGCCAACGCAGCAGGCGCCCTCAATACGGAGAGTGGGCAGAGCAGGGCAGACTCACCCCCACTCAGCGCAAGGAGCCAACATAGCGCCGGGTCGGATCCGTGGCCTCCGGACGGGCGGTGCGCAGGCGCGCCAGCAGGCCCGGCCCACTGCGGTCGGTCTTGGCGTCGTCCTTCGCCACGGGCGTGTCGAGCTCCATTGCCCCGCGCAGACGACTACACAACTCGGCCAGCTCGGGGTTGCCGGTGTCCATGGCCAGACGCACCACTTCGCGGGCGTAATCCTTGTTGATCCGCATGTATTCCACATCGGTGATCCGGTTGCTGACCCGTCGCATCAGCAGATGGATCCGCCCGAGCAGACCGTAGATGACTGAATCGGATTCCATGAAAACTCCTTGGGGTCGGTTTGCGGAGAGAGTGGCCTTCAGGCAAGGACTTCGCCGCCTTCTCGCAGATCCAGCCGGTCGATAGGGATCAGCGGCTTCGGGGCCGCGATGACGCGGGCAAGGCAAGGGGCGTGGGAGGACGCCGCCATGATGGCGGGCAGCACACGCAGGGAACCGGCAGCAGGGTTTCCAGACATGGGGGCTCTCTGAAAGGGGACACTTGCCTCTGCGGGCAGATGTGCATGTGCAGCAAATCCTGTGCCGACCTGTGAAGCCGTGGAACCGGGCAATCCGCCACCTGCACGCCCGAAAGTGGCTCACACGAGTCTCCTCAGGCACCAACATTGGGCACGCCTCGCCCTTCCCGCGGGGATCGGGAGAGAACCTGCCGCCAGGTCGCAAACCCGTCGTCACGCCGCCCGGTCGACTGCAAACCCTTGCCCGGCGCTCCAACCCACCCATTGATCCAGCGCAGACCACTCGTGGGCAAGGAGCGTAGAGTCGGGCTTGAGCCACCCTGGGGATCGGTCATGCGCTCCGTTGTCCTCCGCCTTCTCTTGTTGCTCTTCGCAGCCGGTGCGCTCCCATGCGGCCAGGCACGGGCAGGACCATGGCGGGCCGACCATGACAACAGCAGGGGATGGGCTTTCATGACGCCTGCTGAGCGGGTCGAGCACCAGCGTCGCCTGCGCAGCTTCAGCGACTACGCCACATGTCGCGCCTACCAGCAGGAACACCACGCGGAAATGGAACGCCGGGCCCGCAGCCAGGGGCGCACATTACCCCCCGGCACCCGCTCTTCCTGCGATCAACTGCGCGAACGGGGCGATCTGCAATGACCGGGCGGCGCTGGCTCTCACCCGCAATCTGCATCGCCCTTCCCGTGGTCTGCATGGCCTGGGCCTGGCCCCACGGGCTTCCGCCATGGCGCAGTGTGGCGATCCTGAGTGGCTGGGCTGGAACCGGGCTCTTGCTTGCCAGCCTGATCCTGATGGTTCGCACACCCGGTGTCACCGCCCGCCTCGGCGGCATCGCCACGCTCTATCGCTGGCACCACCTCTCGGGAAGCCTTGCCTACCTGTTGCTGCTGATTCACCCCCTCGCACTGGCCATCAACGGCCTGGATGAATCTCCCCTCGTGGCCTGGCAGACCCTCTCGCCGGCGGACCAGACATGGCCGGAGTGGCTGGGCTGGCTCGCCCTGCTATTGTTGATGGCCGGGCTGGCTGGCAGCTTTGGCCCGCGCCTGGCCTATCGACCCTGGCGGGCGCTGCATTGGGCTCTGGCTGGGGGGGTGGTACTGGGCCTCGCCCATCTCTACGCCCTGCTCGGCAACGCCGTACCTGTCCTGCTGGTCATCGCTGCCTGTACGGTGAGCCTGGGGTGGCGACTGCTGATCAGCGACCTGGGCTGGCAGGCGGCCCCCTATCAGGTGGAATCCATCGCCCACTGTGCAGACCGGAGCATCGAACTGACCCTCGTCCCCTGTGCCCGCGCCCTGTCGGCCAAACCCGGCCAGTTCGTGCTGGCCGCATTCAGCGACGGCCCCCACTTCCATGCCTGTGGCGAATTCCACCCCTTCACCCTCAGCGCCATCGAGGATCGCGGCCGACTCAGGATTGCGATAAAGGCGCTGGGGCGCTGCACCCGGCGCTTGCAGAACCTGGAAGCCGGGGTTCTGGTGCGCCTGCAGGGACCGTTCGGCGAAGCTGCAGCCCCCACAATCCAGCCACGTCTGTGGATCGCCGGCGGCATTGGCATCACCCCCTTCATGGCCATCCTGCGCAACGAGACAGGTGGTCCGCCGACGAGCCTGATCCACCTGTTTCGCTCCCCCGGCGAAGCGCCCTTTCTCGAAGAACTGAAGGCCCGCTCCGGGCAGGATGGCTTCGACTACCGCCCTGTCGCCACGGGGGATTGCATTCCCGATCTGGCTGCACTGCTCGACACAATCACCGACCTGCCCGCACGGGCGGCCCACCTGTGCGGGCCCCCGGCTCTGGTCGATAGCGCGCACACGGCTCTGCTGGCCCGGGGAGTGCCCCCGGGCGCCATCCATTCCGATCGCTTCGACTTCCGATGATGCGCGGACTCTACCTGTCTTCGACCGTCCTGTTCTGGCTTGCCGTGGCGGGTCTGTGGCACGCCGCGGAGGCGCCGCCCGAACCAGCTATAAACCCACCGTCCCCCGCAGAGGCACCGGCATCACCGGGCCGCTACTCCACCGGGGATGTGGCTCGCCATGGGCTGGCAGAGGATTGCTGGATGATCATCGCTGGCGAGGTTTACGACGTGAGCAGCTACATTCCCGATCATCCGACCGAACCGGAAATCCTCCTTCCCTGGTGCGGGCGGGATGCCAGCGAAGCCTATCGCACCAAGGGCAAGGGCCGCAGTCATTCGGCCTACGCCGACCGGCAATTGGCCCAATACCGTATCGGCACGCTGCGGTCGCCCTGACCTCTGGCTCCATCGGGAACAAGACCACTGTTCCGCAGGCACCCTGCATTACCCGATGCGTCAATGAAAAACCCGGCTTGCGCCGGGTTTCTCGACTGACGTGCTGCAAGCAGCCTTCATCAGGCCATCTTGGCCTTCGATTCTCCACTGACGAAGAAGCTGGCGATGTAGACCAAAAGACCGACCAGGAACATCACGCCGGCGCCTTCACGCAGCCAGTAGAAGATCGCCACCTGATCCTGGGCCGCCATGAAGGGAATGGGCGTGCTGCTGAAACGTTGCAGCCACACCTGGAGGATACCGGCGGCGGTCAGGAACAGGGTGATGAACACCATGGCGACCGTCATCAGCCAGAAGGACCACATTTCCAGCACCTGGGACTTCTCGCTGTTGGCCGCACGGCCGCGCAGGATGGGCATGGCGTAGCTGATGATGCACAGCACGACCATGGCATAGGCGCCGTAGAAGGCCATGTGCCCGTGGGCGGCGGTGATCTGCGTACCGTGGGTGTAGTAGTTCACCGGCGCCAGGGTGTGCAGGAAGCCCCACACGCCGGCCCCGAGGAAGGACATCACCCCCGTGCCCAGGGCCCACAGGGTGGCGGCCTTGTTGGGATGCTCGCGGCGGCGACGGTTCACCATGTTGAAGGCAAAGACGGTCATGGCGAAGAAGGGAATCGGCTCCAGGGCGGAGAACACGGAACCCCACCACTGCCAGTACTCCGGCGTACCGATCCAGAAGTAGTGGTGGCCGGTCCCGATGATGCCGGTGACCAGGGTCATGGTGATGATGACGTACAGCCACTTCTCGATCACTTCACGGTCGACACCGGTCACCTTGATCAGCACGAAGGCCAGCAGGGCGCCAAGGATCAGTTCCCACACGCCTTCGACCCAGAGGTGCACGACCCACCACCAGAAGTACTTGTCGAGCACCAGGTTGTGGGGGTTGTAGAAGGAGAACAGGAAGAACACCGCCAGGCCCCACAGACCGATCATGAGCACCAGCGAGATCGACGTCTTGCGGCCCTTGAGCATGGTCATGGTGAGGTTGAACAGGAACACCAGGGCCACCACGACGATGCCGATCTTGGTCAGCAGGGGTTGTTCGAGAAATTCCCGGCCCATGGTCTCGAGGATGTCGTTACCGGTGAACTTGGCCAGGGTGGCGTAGGGCACCAGCAGGTAGCCCAGGATGGTGGCGGCACCGGCGACCAGGAAAACCCAGAACATGAGCAGCGCCAGTTTTGGCGAATACAGCTCGGTTTCGGTTTCCTCCGGAATCATGTAATAGGCCGCGCCCATGAAACCGAACAACAGCCACACGATGAGGAGGTTGGTGTGGACCATCCGTGCCACATTGAACGGGATGGCAGGAAACAGGAAATCCCCGATCACGTACTGCAGGCCCATGATGAGCCCGAACAGCACCTGCCCGGTGAAGAGCCCGATGGCCGCGATGAAGTACGGCTTCGCGACCGCCTGAGAGGAATATTGCATGGTTTTAGCTCCCTTTCTGATCGACGATCAGCCTTCGATGTTGGGCGGCCAGTTGGCAGTGTTGATCTCGGACGAGTACTTGAGGAACTCGACGAGGTCATTGAGCTGCTGTTCCGTCAGATGGAAGTTGGGCATCTGCCGACGACCCGGTGTGCCGGTGGGCTGGGACTGGATCCAGGCCTTGATGAACTCAGGCCCGCGGCGCTTGTAGACGTTGCCCAGTTCCGGGGCGAAGTAGGCGCCCTCACCCATCAGGGTGTGGCAACCGATGCAGTTGTTAACCTCCCACACCTTCTTGCCGGCGATGACCGACGGCGTGAGGTTGGCGTGGTTGTCCCGCTTGGGAATGGCCTGCATCGAGTCGAAGGTCAGCGCGAGGAACAGGAGCGCAAAGAAAACGGTGCCCCCATAGAAGATGTTTCGCGCCATGGATTTTGTGAATGTCCCGCTCATGGAACCTCCCTGGATGGCTTCGCTGCACGGCGCAGCTTGGGGCGGATGTTCCGGATCGGGGGGGGTGGCGTCCTTGACTGCGGTCAAGGTGGCCGGGCAGGTGGCCCGGCCGCCACTTCAGTGGCTGGCGGGGGGCGCCTTCAGCCAGTGCAGGACAGCAGCGAAGAGCACTTCCGGATTGACGGGCTTGGCAACAAAATCGTCCATGCCGGCCTCGAGGCAGCAGGCACGATCCTCGCTGAAGGCATTGGCGGTCATGGCGATGATGGGTACCGCCCTGCCGCCGGGCAAGCCGCGTATCCGCCGGGTGGCCTCGAGACCATCCATGTTGGGCATCTGCACATCCATCAGGATCAGGTCATAGGCCTGGCTGCCGACCCTCTCGAGGGCCTGGAGCCCATCTTCGGCGCAGTCCACCATGAGACCGGCATAGGCCAGCATTGTCGAGGCGATCTCCCGGTTGATGGGTTCATCTTCCACCAACAGGATCCGACGCCCGGCGTAGTCCCGCACGAGGGCGGCCTCCGCCTGGCTTGGCTGGGACGAGGGACGCGCTGGCTCGACGATGCGCCGGCGCACGAAACGGGCCGTGAACCAGAAAGTACTGCCGCGCCCCATCGTGCTTTCGGCCCCGGCCGTGCCCCCCATCTGCTCGGCAAGCTTGCGCGTGATCGCCAGGCCAAGCCCGGTGCCCCCATGCTTGCGGGTCATGGTGTTGTCGGCCTGCTCAAAGGGGGCGAACAGGCGTGGCAAGGCTTCGGCAGCAATGCCCACCCCGGTGTCCTCGACCTCGAAACGCAGCAGCGCGCTATCGGCGGTGGCCTCGACTACGCCGATCCGCAGGGTCACGCTGCCCGACTCGGTAAACTTCACGGCGTTGGTGGCGTAGTTGAGCAAGGCCTGCTGCACGGCTGTCGGGTCACCGACCAGATCGTCCGGCAGCGCCTCCAGCGCCGCACTCAGCTGGAGCTGCCGCGCCTGGGCACGGCCCTGCAGCATGGATACGACGTTGTCGGCGATGACACTGAGCCGCACGGGGGACTCGGCCAGGACAGCCTTGCCGGCCTCGATCTTGGAAAGCTCCAGCACGGCATTGACGATGTTGAGCAGATGCTCCCCCGCCCCCACCAGCTTGTCGAGCTGCGCCCGCTGCTGATCGCTCAGGCCACCCCGCCGGATGAGATAGGCCATCCCGGTGATGGCATTGATCGGCGTCCTGATCTCGTGACTCATGTTGGCCAGAAAGGCGCTCTTCGCCACGTTGGCGGCCTCGGCCGCCTCCTTGGCACGGGACAGTTCGGCAGTGCGGGCATCCACCAGTTGCTCCAGGCGGTCCCGGTGGCGCGCCAGCTCTTCCTGGGCGGCCTTGCTGAGGGTGATGTCGCGGGTGATCGAGAGCAGGCAGGGCACGCCGTTGAACTCCATCGGCGATACCGAGAACATGCCCCAGAAGATCTCTCCGTTCTTCTTGCGGAAGCGCGCTTCGAGCTGCAGCCGGGCATGGCTGGCACGCAGTTTCTCGCTGAAGCGCCGCCGGTCATCCGGATCCGCCCAGACGCCCAGATCCAGCGAACTGCGGCCGACGAGCTCATCCCGGGCATAACCGGTGATGTCGAGGAAGGCCTGATTGACGTCCAGATACACCCCATTCGCCAGGGTCGTCACGGCAATGGCGTCCAGGGTCGTCTGGAAGGCCGTGCGATAGCGCCGTTCGCTGTCGGCCTGGGCCACCTGGAACTGGATGATGTCGGAGACGTCGCGGAAGTACCACACCCGCCCCGGGCGCTCCCCGCCCACTTGGCCCAGTGCCGTGGAGTGGCTCCTCAGGGTACGGCCGTCCAGCAGGAGAATATCGCTGATGTCGTCCCGCCACGGCTCCGCATCGAGACGGCCGACCCGGGCCGCGAAGCGATCAGGATCGGCCACCCGCAACAGGATCTGCGCCACCAGCGCGGTCTCCGGGGTACCTGACAGGGCGTCCAGCGCGCCGACCGGCTGGGGAATGCCCCATACGGTAAAGAAGCGTTCGTTCACCGAAACGACTCTTCGCTCCGGGTCCACGGCCAGGATACCGTCGGGCATGCCGTCGAGAATGGCCCGCTGCAGCAAGGCCTGCCGCGCCATTCCCGTCTTCGCGCTCCCGTTGTCCATCTCAACCATACGCACCCCAGATTTTCGGCCGCATCACCGACATCACGACAGTGAGCTTA
>WBZX01002116.1_pt1 | contig 13928 bp, 20 predicted proteins | sample 5204211 | NCBI WGS metagenome assembly WBZX01 (sample SAMN12344362, study PRJNA552823) | activated sludge metagenome | biome: Activated sludge suspended growth; feature: Nitrification reactor; material: Wastewater; isolation source: activated sludge from nitrification reactor of wastewater...
CTTTTTCCATCTGCCGGCCATAAAAAAGACTCCCGACAATCGGGGGTATTTGTTTTTTTGGCTGCCATGCAAAGCAACTGCCTGGGGCATCATGATCGGAACGCTCCGAATTCAGTGGCGTAATGAAAAAGGGTGGTGTTTTATGGTTTCAAATTGGTTTTGATATGACGCACGCAGATCAAATTATTTCAGCAAACATCGGAGACCAGGTTGCAACCGTTCAGCACGATCTCACCATTACTCCGTTAAAGATGATTATCTGTGAGCGATGCTGCCGGAAACGCGAAAACGGCGTACACCTGGCATCGTCGGTTTCCAACAGCGCATCCGCAGGAATTGTGATATGTAAAGAGTGTATTGATCACATTGCAACCGTTTTAAATGATGCTATCTGAAAAAATATTGCAATTGCTCACGCCAGATCGCCAACCGGCCGGCATCGACGGCGGAACACACTGGTTTGTTGAGAGCCGCACAGATACAGTATGGTGCGGTATCTATAGCGACAAACGGGCTGCATTCACAGCCGACGCCAGCCACTTTAATTCAAGGTGGCGCGCCTGGTTAGTAAAATGGATTTTGCATTACTCAAAACCTCGGCTCCGGCCTTTGCGCATCCGAAAATTATGGGTACGCTCCGGCTACAAATAGCAGCGCCCGGCACACATCACGTGTGCCGGGCGTTTTGTTTTTCAGGCTAAACATATCACACTCACTGCCAATACATTACACGCAAATGCCGACGCCTGTTGAAACGGGCTTATTGTTGCCGTCATTTGTGCGCGATGGGTAAAAAATCAGATAATACGATATGGTGGCTGCTCGGCATCGGTGGCGCAGGTTATGCGCTTTACCGCTGGGCCCAAAGCCAAACCAGCCTGATACAATTCGGCAGCGTCAGCGTGCCATATCAGGCCATCAAATCCGGCTCCCTGGTATTGGGCCTCCGCCTTCCGGTTATCAATGCCAGCGCCATCGGCGCCCGGGTGACCGGCTTCACCGGCTTCATACTCACGCCATCGGGCAGCGTCATCGGCACCGTCTTTATGGACAAGGCTGCCAGCATATCGCCGGGCCAAAAATCAGAACTGGCTTTTACGGCTTATCTGAAACTCACCGACCTGGCCTTTGAAGCCGGTACGCAGGCCCTCAGCAGCGGATTCCCTACCACCTGGCCCGAAATACAGAAATATCTGAAAGGCTTCCGGCTGAAAGGCCAGGTCAGGATATTCGGTTTTCCCATACCTATTGAAATGCCGCTGATATGAGCCCCAACCCGCAACATATTGTCCGAAAAAGCCCGCAAATCGCGCGGGTAATGTACCGCGATGGCGACACCGGCGACATTATACGGGCTATTATGTATGCTGACAAAGACAGTTCCAAATACATCGATCCCGCAGGCGTGCAAGCACTGCAAGGCCCCGACACCCGGGCGACTCTGCAAAACATATACGATCTGATGCAGGGCCGCATTGATTACCGCTCTGATCGGCCGGGACACGAAATTGTCCGCAGCCCTGCCTACCTGTTTTTCAGCGGCGCGGGCGATTGCAAAAGTTATTCCGTGGCCATCGGCGCATTTTGCCGGGCTTTCGGCATTCCATACCGCTACCGGTTCACGGGGTCGGGTGCGAAATACACCCACGTATATGTAGTGGCCACCCTGCCGGACGGCACCGAAGTACCGATGGATGCCATACCCGACAGCGCAGGCAAATACATCCGGATGGGCCGCGAACGCAGCGCCCGCCGCACCCTCGATCTGAAACCGGGTCAGCGAGTACCGGCCGGAATACACGGCAGCCCTTCATTCTGGACAGATACGGCACTGTTGCTCGCAGCGCTGATTCTGTTTTTCACCCTCTTTGCAAAGGACAGCAACAAATGACGAAGATCAGTTACATGGCAGGCATCGGAGCCAATGAATCAGCGCAACGCGCCGACGGCGTGAAGCCGGCAGCATTCATACCATACCTCAGCCTTACCAAAGGCGAAATGGCGCTTTCGCTCATGCTGGAGCAGGCCCGGATACTGGCCGGATACTACGGCGCGCCCAAATACAAAGAGGCTGCCACCATGCTGGAAAATGCGCTTACCAACGGCGTACACGGCACCGCTCCGTATTTCGGCGCCCTGGAGCCCGACCTCTACGGCGTGGCGCGCGCCATCAATCAGGCCCGTCGCCAATCGGCGCCCGCATCGGGTGGTGTGGTGTTGGGTCGGAAAAGCATTACAGGAGGCATCGGAGAAACCATTGTACCATACGACCAGCGCTACAATGAGTGTATGAAAAGCGGCCAGTACGGCGGCGCTCTGAATACGCAGGTGCAATGCCAAAAACGCCTGAATATCGAAAAGATACTGAATGACGGCCTTGAAAAATGCGGGCAGTACATGGCTTATGGCTTCCTGCCGTCCAAAGGCGTCGACGGGCTTCCGCCCACGGCATTTTCGAAATTGCGCGACCAGTTAATAGCACTTCAGGATATTGCCCGCGTGGCAAAAGTGGATCAAACCCTGATCGGCCAATGGCTCAACGTAGGCATGATGCGCAACAACGCCACCGCCGCAGGTGTAAACAAGCCCTACGGCTGGATCGATACCAATGCCATACTGACCGCCACTCCGGAAGTCGCTCAAAACCAAATTGTGACGCTGTTCAATACCAGCGCTTCGAAATGGACATCCGCGACATCGGAAGCCCTGACGGGCCAGAAATTTACCGCCATCATTCGGAAGTATAAAAAATCGGCAGCCGTAGGTTTTGATCCTGCCACCACCATTGCCATCATCACGGCTATTGCTGCCCTGATCGGAGGTATCTCCGAATTTGCAAAGCAGATGCGCGTGGAGCAGGCCGACGCATTTTCACAGGTAAACGGATTCGGTACAAAAGCCCTGGGCCCGGAGGAAGGAGACTACGACGGCGACGGCATACCCAATAATCAGGAAGGAGGCAGCGGCATTTCCACACCCTTACTAATCGGCGCCGGCGCGCTTGCGCTCCTGGCTCTAAAATAGTGTCGTGAGGATATTGTTGAGCACGATAAAAGAAAACAATCCGGGTTGCGCCCGGAATAATTCACTCTCATAATTCACCTAAATTGCTAAAACATGGCAACAATCGGTAAAAAACGCAAAAAGCCGGGCGCTACCAAAAAGCGCAAAACGCGGAAATCGGCATCCGCACCCAAACTCACTGTGAAAATCGCAGGAGCGGGCACATTCTCAAAAACCTCATGCCACGGCACCAAAACCGACGCAAAAAAACAGGCTGACCGCATCAGGGCACAGGGCAACAAAGCCCGGGTGATCAAATCCGGTTCGGCGCATTGCGTCTACAAAGGCGGAAAAATGAAGGCCAACGCACCGGCCATGCTCAACCGCCGCCGCCGCCGCGCTGCGTAATTCGTCAATGACGGAAGACTCTGACTCAAACAACATCACTTTTCACAAAAACTAAAGCGATATGTGCAACGGCAGTAAAAAATGCAAAGCCTGTGCAGCCGCTCAAATTGGTAAATCAATGGCAAACAAAAGTCGAAAATCGTCGAAAGGGCTCCTGATGGATGGCGTCCTGATCGCAGGCGGCGCAGTCCTGGGCGGCTATGCCGTTCCGAAGGTGGTCGAACAGGTGGACCCGACAGGAAAGGTCGACCCGAAAATAGTAGACGTGGTAGTAGCTGGGCTCGGTCTGCTCGGATCCAAATACGTCGGCAAAAAACTCGGCAACGAAGCCGGAAAAATCACGATGGGTGTCGGTATCGGCGCGCTGATCAGCTTGGGCAACAACCTGATGAACAGCATGGGATACGTGGTAAGCCCTACTTACGACGTCAACCAGGTACTCGGAGCCACCGGCGACGGATACGGCGGTGACTCCTTCCGAACCACCGGCGCCAACCCCGGCACCCTGTAAACTCCCGGGCGGATAAACACCACCCTGCATTTCAACCATCAACAAAAATTTTAAAAGAAAATAAGCATGAACTCTCTGCTTCGCAATGCGTTCGAACGCGCAAAACTTCAGTTCCCCAAATTCGTTATCAGCCGGCAAGTACTCCGCGTGGAGGAAAACCTGGCCAATAACAAAACCAACTACGATTTCCAGCTCAAACAGGGCAACTCCAGCACCGACGGCCCGCTGGAAAACCTGTTGAACGATTCCGACGCTTTCATTCTGTTGGCTGTGGCCATCGGTATCAAAAAGCAGGATACCACCCTCACGCCGCCGTGGTATGGCAACTACAATGTTTACAACTACCCGCCGCAAGCCATATTCAATGGCGCTCCTGCCGCCCGCGCCGTGGAATGGCAGGCGCTCATGACCATCTGGAACGGCAAACTGACGTTCAAAACCGGCTCACTGGAGCGTATCAAACCCACCGACACCAACGAATACCTGTTTGCGCCCGGAGGAGCCGACCAGGCCTCCACGGTGATCAGCAGCCGCCGCGCTGTCGGACAGGAATCGCAAGGATGGGTGGAGCAACAAGGCCAATTGGTGCTCGACGGATCGCAGAACAACCAATTTTCACTCAACCTCGGTAGCGGTGACATTCTGGCCATCGATGGCGTATACACGTCCGGTGGTGCAGCCACCAATACCGCCAAAAACGTGGTGGTGCTTTCTTGCCTCGGCCTGAACATCGCCAACGGCGCACAAGCGGCAAAACGCTTCGCTGAAAGTTGGGGCGAAAACGGCTAATCGGCCGCCCTTCAGATATCCACAAAGCAGCGGGCACCAACCCCGCCCGCTGCTTTCTTTTTTTCATTCATAAAGACATTTCGCCATGAATGGCACTCCTATAAAGCAAGCCGGCATTGAAGTCAATCTGGCGAATGCAAACGGCAAATACACTTTCCCGAATGACAACTTCCTGAACGGGAAAACCGTCGTGGGCATGTGGATACCCGACAACACCGACGACGATGGCTATGCGCCATCCGGCGTGGCACTTGTGCCCAATGCGTGCATAAACGCCAGCCAACTGACGATCCGGAAAGACAGCGATGCCAAAGCGCTGAATGTGCAATTGAAATACTTTCAGGAAACCAGCGGCGACCGCACTGTCCGCCGCCTGTTTATTCCCGGCTTCAACCCTGGCACCACGTTTATCGAGATACAGGATACTGCCACGTTTGCCGTGGGCGAATCCATTGTCCTGATGGTGGAATACATGGAGCCGGAGGATTGCAAGTAAAATTTTAATCTGCACATTTTTAAGGCTTATACCCATGCGTAACGATACCTATATCAGTAACCTCGATGCCTTGCGCACCTGGTTTGATCTCAATCAAAACGGTAAGGAGCCAAAGCCGTATTTCACGCTTTGGAGCGGACGCGAAGCCCTGGCCGGAAAACTGATACTCCGCAACGAGGAGGTGGGCGACGCAGAAAAAAGTTGGGAACTCCTGGAAGATATGGTGTCGCTCCATTCCGATGGTGGCGGCACATTCCGTGTGTACCTGACAAGCAAGCCGGGATACAACATTGGAGTAACTACCATCGTAAGAATGCCCTCCCCTTCCGGAGCGCAGATGGCCGGCATCAATGGCGCCTCCGCTGGAAATTTCGGCATTTATGGCAGCGCCAAAGAAATGATCGATGCCGAAATACAGCGCCGAATGGAAGTATACGAACTCAAACGCGAACTCGAAGACGTAAGGACACAACAGGCCGGTGTGGGAGCCATCGATCAGTTTAAAGAACTGATGGAATTCCCTGCTTTCAGCAATCTGATACAGGCATTCGGCATGAAAATAATGAACCTGCAACCGGCACCTCCGCCACCGCCTGCACCCTACGCAGCCGGAAACGCCAGCGACAGTATAGCAGGCGCAGAGGCACAAGGATATGACTACGACGTAGTAGAGCCCGCCCTGGACAAAATTCGTCACGTATTCCCCGACGTGGAAGTAACCATTGACAGCCTGGCTAATTGGATAATTGCCAACCCCGATCAGGCGCGCATTGTTTTCGGACAAATAAAACAGCCATCAGCATGAGCCAAAACGTGTGGTTTCTTCCGCAAATAGAGACGACTTTCATCGTACTGACGCCCATAGCGACAAGTCAGCCGCTTTCACTTCGCGGCAATGCGTTTTGTTTTCAGAATGCCGGCAACTGCGACCTGGTGCTTAGCAATGGTTTCACCATGAAGCCGGATCAGATCATGTGGTTTGGCAACTACCGGGAACTCAACGTGATCGGCATCGATACGGTGGTGAAGTTTCTGCCGGCCACCGCCACCAGCGATCCTGTGGTACAAAAACTGGAGATCATAGAAGTGCTCGCCAAATTCAGCGGCTCGGGCTTCTGGGTAGACCGGCCGGGAATGAACATCGTAAACACCGCTCCCTGATTATGGCATACGTAATGAGCATACGCGCCCAAACATCCGGCGGCAGCGGCAGTACCATCGGTTTTGCCAGTGAGGATTTCATTCAGACAGAACCCTTTGTTTCACTTGACCTGGCATTATCACTACCGGTTGGCGCTACCGTAATTGAAAGCAGTATTATCGTGAATATGAATGAAAAGATACTTGTTCGGGGCGAAGACTACGACTACATATTTGATGATCCCAATGAGATTACCATCCTATTCGGCGATGACGTAGCCAGCGGCGACATAATATTTCAAGTTTCCTACGCATACACCACATGAGAAATATCCTACTCGCATTTACGCTACTCCTTTGCGCCGCCACCATCCTGCCGGCGCAAAACCCGTACATACAAGGCACCCTACAAGGAGGCCCACCCGCACCCGGAACCAAAAGCCGCAGCCCTTTGAACTCCATCGAACGCGCCGCCAACAATGTGCCCGGCGCCACCATCCTGACGGACACTTTCGGCAATCAGCGGTTTTCGATGTTCGTATACATCGCTGATACGTGCTTTACCCCGGCACCGACCGGCAACACTTCCAATCTAAACAGTTTCCTATCCGATTGCGATGGAGACAGCACCTGGTACGTGGACTGGACAGGAAAAAGTACCGTGCTTTTTGCTGGTGGCGGAGGTGGTGGGGTGAATTGGTACACGGTGGATGATACGACGACAGACGAAACGAGGACAGCATATATTTTAAAAGATGCCGTTTGGCAAGGATTAGACCCTGATGGGTCAATAACTATGACAATTGGCGATGTATCTACATCTATAATGGCATTAGACCAGACACAATCTACACAGGCACATGTAGATTTGGCTGGAATAGAGATCATCACGATAAGAACGAACGGAATAAATTTAAACACTTCAACAAGTTCGTCCAGGGCTGTAAACATCACCACCGATACCATGAACTGGGCGAGTAGTTTTGATCCGACGTTTATGAGTATCAACTACAGGGCGGATGCTACTTATATGTATGCGGATAGCGCGAAAGATGTGGCTTTGGGGCAATTCCCGTCATTTCCAAATGTCGTTTTTGACGGCACGGAAAAGGGAGTGGTTGTCGATCCGTCCAATGATGGAGTGTTGATGATAAATGGAAACGGGGCAAGTGGAGTATATTCCTATGTTCTGGCTAATGTAGCATCGTCAGAGATAAAATCCACTTTTGTGGATGCGACCTATGATTACACTCTGAATGGTGTTACGTTCGGATCATCTCAAATAGCCGCATCCATTATAGAAAACAACAGCGGGTCAAATTATGACCAAACTGCATCCGTTGACTTAGATGATGTCAAATGGAATATGCAGATCAACGATGCTACTGCATACGGTGACACACAAACCTATTTTCAGGCATACCAAAACGGAGAAGGAGGCAGGGAAATAAAATATGCAGCATTTGGAGAAGTGAGCAGAGCGGGCGGCGGCGCTATAAATGCTTCTGCATACCTGGGGCGCGCATCCTCAAACGCATCTGAGCAACGCGCACGATCAAACCGCATGGCATTCGGAGTGCAGCAATATAATCCGGGTGGCACATATCTTTTTGACTGGCTCAAAATCGATCTATACGACACCATTACCACCAAAGACGCCATACAATTCTACAACGACCGCTACCGGTGGCAAAATGCAGAGCCATCCCCCACCCCGGGCGACACGTCTTTTCATTTTTGGGCAGGCATCGGAAGTGGCACTACTAACCCCGGTTTTATGACGCTGGATCAGGTGTGCGCGCACTGCACAGCCGGCGCCGTGAACTGGTACAACTCCAACGGCACCACTACTGACAACACCCGCATAGCCACCGTTACCGAAACCGCTACATGGCTCAGCACCGACGGGCAGGCCGACGGCGTGTATCCTTTCCGCTTTCAACTGGTAGACGGTGCGCCCAATGAGCCGGAAATGATGGTTTGGAAATTTCCAACAGATAGTCTTGTGTTGGCACAATCGGACGTGGAAATCTATTTCCGTTCCAATACAGACCTGAATAACTGGGCAGACGGAATCTACTCCATGCGCGCCGATAGCAGTACCTGGAATGCCAACTCCGGCGGCACCCAATGGAAAATAACCCCCAACGAAACACAGGATAATGTGCAACGAGTGCGGCAAAACACGCAATACCAGCACGTAATTGAAACAGCCGCCATCACCGGCACCGCACAAACCGAACTAACTATGTTCACCACCGGAAGCGTGTTGAATGTGGTGAGCGGCACGGCCGCAAACTTCGAAATACACCTGACCGCAATTTGTATAGCAGCAGGCAATGGCGTGGGCATCACTACCGGAGAATCATACGTCTCCTGGCAAGTTGGCGGCATCAAAAACATAGGCGGCACTACAGCCCTAATCGGGACCATACAAACACTTTCAACAGCACAATCCGATACCGGTATGAGCACAGCCGTGGTAACTGTAGACGCTAACAATACCAATGACAGCCTGCGCATACGGTTCACTCCCCCAAGCACAGCCGGAAGCACTACTCAAATCTCGGTGGTAGCCACCATTAACTACACAAACAATTGAATATGAAAAAGATATTTTTCCTTTCCCTCTTTGCCTTCCTGATCGCCACCTTTTGCGCTACCGCTCAAAAGGTGCAACCCATTCAAATCCAAACCATCGATACCAATGTGTACGTGGTTGAATACGTGCCAATTGCCATTGCGCAGGAGCGAGTGAACGGACAACTCGCGCAGGTGGACAAACAGATCACCACCATTGACAAACAGATTGCCGACCTCGTGGCCAGGCGCGATAAATTGGTAGTGCAGCAAAAAGCACTCACCGTGGCTCAGGCGCAACTGAATTACGCAGCGTCTAATACTCCGCCGCCGGCAACGTCTACTAAATCAGCGACACCCACTACCCCACCCCAACCGGAGAAAAAACCGAAGAAAAAACCTAAAAAAGAATAAATCGCCTATGGATAGCCCACATGCCGCTATCCCCCCGAATTTTTTGGATATGAATGAATTGATTTCCCAATTGTTCCAGAAAATTGAACGCCTGGAGGCCGACGTCCGTGAATGCAACAATGGACACAAATCAACCCTTGAGCTACAAAACGGCGCTTTGGTCAGGGCTCTGGAGCAAAACACACAGGTACTCAACCGGTTAGAAGCATTTCTAAGCCGTAAAAAATAGTTGTAACGATGAAAAAGAAAGAAAAACGGCTCCTGATCGGCGCGCTCCTGGTAGGCGGCGCTATTTACCTTTTTACCCGGCAGCCCGCGCAGGCGCCGCCTAAAAAACCGCCGGTAAATGCACAAACAGGCCCCAGAACCAATACCGCTGCCGTAGGTGGCTGTTTCCACGCTGCATTGTAAAAATGGCACAACTCACGCCCGCATTTTTCAAAACCATCCTCGCCATTGAGGGCGGCTACCAAAATCGCGCCGACGATGCTGGTAATTATGCGTGTGGAACGCCGGGAGTTAAATATAGTGGTAACCAGGTGGGCACTAAATACGGCATTTCGGCCGGCGCTTACCAGACATGGACGGGCCGCTGCCCTACCGTATCCGATATGCAGGCAATCACCACCGACCAGGCTTTCCAGTTTTATGCCTGGTATTTCGACCGGTACAACTTATTCAAGATCGACAATCAGCAATTTTTTGAATTGCTGGCCAATAACACAATGGGAAGCCCGGCCGGCGCCGCCCGGGCCGAACAACGGGCCCTGAATACCCTGGGCTACAAAGTAACCATCGATGGCGCCAGAGGGCCCGAAACCATTGCAGCCCTCAACGCAGCATGGCGCAAAAAGCCCGCTGCCATATACAATGCCGTTCGGCAGGAATGGATTACATATCTGAACTCAATCAATAAACCGCAATTCTTGCCGGGCTGGATCAACCGGCTGAATAAATACTTTCCGCCGATGGCAGCCGCAGCGGCCGGTGGGTTAGGTTTGGCGGCTGTTATTACATTGGGAATCATCTTTTTAACTTCGGAAAAATGAACGATTACACCATGCAGGACATTCGGCGTGAATATAACCGTCGCATGAAAGAATCAAAACAAGGAAATATCGGCACCGACATTTTCAGCGCTGACCAGGTAATCGGCAAAACTTTGATCGCCAAATCAAACGTACCTCTGAAACGATATGCGCAAGCCGGCGCGCCGGTGGTGTACACCGCGAAGCCCGGTCAGGTAGTAGGTACCGTGTATAGCTGGGTAATGGACGGCCCAACCCTGTGGTGGGCATTTTACGACGATAAAAATCAACCCTACTACGCGCAGCATAAAGTGGGTATTTTCAGTGTAGAAGCCCTTCAGCAGCAAGGCGCGCAAACGCTGGAAGACATCAAAGAAGCCGCCGACGCAGCCGCCAACCCGGTGAGCACCTCAATCATGAAAGCCGTGAAGCCGATTACAATAGCCATCGCCGCATACTTCATAATCCGGGCTTTCCGGGATTAAACCGCAATTAAAAAGTAATTAAAAATCAGACTGTTATGGAAGCATTATTCAATGCCTGGATTTCTAAACTACTCGAAACCTTCAAACAGAAAAACCCGAAACTGTATGCAATACTTTTCGTTGTGTTACTGGTGGGCATCTACTTCGCGCAGCAAGGCAGCGCATTCGGCCTTTTTACCGTGTCTCCGCTGATCGCTAAAATCATCGGTTGGGCATCCACCGTTTTCGGTTTCCTGATGAGCACACAACTGCCCGGCGTAGCGCCCAAACGCGAAGCCGGATAAAAAAAACCGGCATCCTCTGCCGGCATGGGATTATAATTTGTTGAAAGCAAGTGCCCGATGGAAAACGATCCATCGGGCACGCTTTTTATTCCTCTAAAATACTGGCTTTCAAATCTTTAAAAGGCTGCAAAACCCTGTCCGGCTGGTAATATATCATGGTAGTGCCCGGATTGGTGTGTCCCGCCTGGGTCATCACATCGGGCAACGGCATCACCCGCAGCCAGGCAGTCGCATTCAACGGCGTGCTGTACGTTTCGGGGCAGATTGCCCTCGATCCGGCAAGCGGTAACCTCATACTCGACGACATCGAAACGGAGACACACCGGGTACTGCAAAACCTGAAGGCCATCCTCGAAGCCGCCGGCTCAAGTCTCGAAAAAGTGCTGAAAGCCACGGTTTTTGTAAAAGACATGAACCTGTTTGGGCGCATCAACGTCGTATACGGCGAGTATTTCAAACCTGAATTCGCCCCGGCGCGGGAATTGGTCCAGGTGTCCGAATTACCCAAATTCGTGAACATCGAAATTTCTGTCATTGCGGGATTGTAGGTGGTTATTGGTTGTTGGTTATTGGTTGTTGGTTGTTGGTTATTGGTTGTTGGTTATTGGTTGTTGGTTATTGGTTGTTGGTTATTGGTTATTATTCTTAAGTCCCGGAACTTAAATCCGGCATTGCAAATTTACAAGGCATGAAAAACGTACTCAGTTGCATCCAGCCTACCGGCGATATCCATCTCGGCAATTATTTCGGCGCCGTACAGAACTGGGTGCGCCTGCAGGACCAATATCAGTGCCTCTACGGCGTTGTGGACAACCACTCCATGACCATGCCCTACAAGGCGGAGCAATTGCGCGAAAACACCTGGAAAATGGTGTTCTACCTGCTGGCCTGCGGCATCAAACCCGAACACCTGTTCGTGCAAAGCCTGATACCCGAACACGTGGAATTGTCGTGGGTGCTCGGCTGCCTCACTTCATACGGCGAACTGAACCGAATGACGCAGTTCAAGGAAAAATCCGAACAGATCAAGGAAAAGGACAATGAAGGTTTCGTGAGTGCCGGCCTCTTTATGTACCCGGTGTTGCAGGCCGCCGATATTCTGATCTACCACGCTGATTACGTGCCGGTCGGCAAAGACCAGGAGCAGCACCTCGAACTGTCGCGCAACATCGCGCAGCGTTTCAACCACCAGTTCGGCAAGCAATATTTCATACACCCCGAACCGCTGTACACCGAAACGCCCAAGATTCTCTCCCCTGCCGACCCCAATAAAAAAATGAGTAAAAGCCTCGGCGAAAAACACTACATCAACCTCTTCGGCGAGGAAGAACGTGTGCGAAAACAAATCCGCTCGGCCGTGACGGACACCGGCGACACGCCCGCAGGCCAGATGAGCCCCGGCGTTCAAAACCTGTTCGAACTGCTACGCGCCTGCAACAACCAGTCTGCGTACGATTCGCTCATGGACGATTACAAAGCCGGCGCCTTGAAATACAGCGCGTTGAAAGAAGAAGTGGCGGAGACTGTCGTGGCGCTCATCCACCCATTCAGCGAACGCCTGGTCGAACTGAACGCCGACAAACGCGCCGTAAAAGCCCGCATCCAGGAATCAAGCGCCGAAATACGCAAACGCGCACAGCAAACCATGCGGGAGGTGAAGGAACTGGCGGGGCTGCTGAATGCGAAGTAAAGCCTTGTTCGCTTAAGAGGCTATTTCTTAAGTTAAGGCATGGAAAACGTACCCAATATTATTTTTAGAGCGACAACAGCTTAGTGGTGGCACACGAATTCCGCCTTTCTTTTTTATGTTTTTTGACAAAAAACATAAAAAAGAAAGGCGGAATTCGTGTGCCACCACTATTGGCCTAATTCTTCACGAAAGAAACCACTACCCTTTCCTGTTCCGTTTGAACGACGGCAAAATAAACGCCCGTGGGCAGATATGCCGTATCGAGCGACAGCATGGCTTCGCGGTCGATGTCTAATTCTCTGTTAATGCCCACAGGAGCACCCGCAGCGTTGAACACTTCCACCCGGATCATACCCGGTTTTTCTGCAAAAACATACAGATCGCCCGCATCACTGAACGTATTCGGGCGGAACGCCGCCTGAAGCCCCACACCCCCCACCCCACCCCACACCCGCCCCACCGCATACCATTGCGTCCGGAAAAGTTTGATCTGACACAGTTCTGACACCGTGTCATTTGCCCTTGAGCAGCCGCTCTATCTCCTGTAGCCGGCGCTCATGGTCTTCTATTCGGCCTTGCAGGCCTTGTTTATTCAGATACTGGATTTCTATGCCCGGCTCATTCACCTGGTCGGGCGGCTGTTCGCCTGAAGGCAATTCCGGTGGCGGCTGTTCGTAGATAGTTTCAAGCCCGTACATCGTCCCCTCTCCGGTTAAAAGCCATCGGAGGTTTATGTTTTTATGTCTTTTGGCGATAGAAAAAATTACAGTAGCGGAAATTCGCTTATGTCCTTTAATTATTTGATTGAAGTACCCCTGATGTACTCCAACCTATTCAGACATAGCAATTTGTGTTAAGCCAAGTTCTTCCAATAGGGATTTTAATCTGATACCAAGTGCTTGTTGTTCTGTCACGTTTACGACGATTTTATGCCTTTAAGGAAATTTTTTTCTTTAAATGCTTGCGTGTTCGTCTTATGGATTATACATTTGTCCGAAAATTACACAACAATCCACACATGGATCACAAAAAAATAGCCAAAGACGTCAAAGGATATAATCTATTTGGCGATGTGCAGGGACGCTGTATGCTCGTTATAA
>WBZX01002117.1_pt1 | contig 13926 bp, 10 predicted proteins | sample 5204211 | NCBI WGS metagenome assembly WBZX01 (sample SAMN12344362, study PRJNA552823) | activated sludge metagenome | biome: Activated sludge suspended growth; feature: Nitrification reactor; material: Wastewater; isolation source: activated sludge from nitrification reactor of wastewater...
CGCCGAGGATCGTGGCGCCAACGCGACGACCCGCGCGAGCCGCCCGATGACGTACGGCCGCGGCGCGAACGATGCGAACGCCGATGCGGCCTCGATGGCCACCCGCGTGGCGAGGTGGTCGGCGAATCCCCGACGCGCGTCGAGGGTGCTGCCGCGCTCGAGGTCGGCGGCCAGCTGCGGCTGGCCCTCGGCCATGGCCCACGCCGCCAGCACCAGCGTCCGGTAGGCGCCGCCGGGCGGTTCACCGCCGCAACCGAGGAGCGTCCACGCCGGCGTTGCGCCGCGCAGGGGCGCCGAGAACTCCGCCGTCGCATCGAGTCGTACCTCGTGGATCGTCACGTCCTCGCGTGAACGCCCCGCACGCGCCACGCGGGGCACCGGATCGAAGGCGTCGTCCGTCCTGACCGGCGACGCGATCCGCAGCCACGGCGGCAGGCGTGCCGGTAGGCTGGATTCCCAGTCGATCTCGAGATCGGGGGTCAACACCAGCTCGTCGCCCAAGCTCGATCGCACCAGGATCCCTTCGACACAGGCGCTCGCGCGCCCGGGCACCTGCGCCACGCGCACCACCCAAGGTCGCCCGACGGTCTCCGGGAATCCTGCGCTCGCGTAGGTGCTGCCCACCGCGAGCGCGTCGGCGTCCGCGGTCGGCACGTCGTCGGGCGAGCTGGGCGACGCGACCGCGGAGCAGCTCGTGAGCACGAGGAGTAGGCCAGCACCCAGTCGCATCGCGACCAACGACCACCGGCGCGCCCGCGGGTTCCCGGATGAAGGGTGACCCACGTCATCGAGGCCGGTTCGGTGCGACGGGCTACGCCTCGTCGTAGGCGCGTTCGAGCGCCGCGACGTCGAGCTTCACCATGGTCAACATCGCGTCCATCACGGCCTTGACCTTCTTCGGGTCAGCGTCGCCGATGAGCTCGGTGAAGCGCCGCGGCACGATCTGCCAGGTGACGCCGAACGGGTCCTTGATCCAACCGCACTGGGTCGGCGTCGCGCCGGCTTCGACGAGCTTGTTCCAGTACGCATCGACCTCGGCCTGGTCCTCGCAGTCGACGTACAGCGAGAAGCCCTCCGAGAACGAGAAGTACGGCCCGCCGTTGTAGCCCATGAACGCCTGACCACCGACGACGAATTTCGCGGAGCTGACCGGCCCATCCGCGCCGGTGCGCGCGACGTCCTCGATCCGGGAGTCCGGAAAGGTGGCGGTGTAGAACGCCATCGCGGCCTCGAGCTGGTCGTCGAACATCAGAAACGGTGTCACCTTGCGCATCGTCGGCTCTCCCTCGCTCCGGCGATGGTACGCGAAGCCGGCCGCGTCGCTGCGCGTCGCGTCCATGCGCGGCACGATGGCGCGAGCCGATCCGTGCGATGCGCCGCGGGGAGCGACGGCGCGGTGGGGTTGGTGCCGCGGCCGCGTACAACCCTGGTACGCTCGAGCGACCGGCGTCCCGCGCAGGTTGCCGAGCGCCCGACGACAGCCAGCGGGCAGCGCGAAGCGGGCGGAAGCATGTGAGCGGCGAGACCGAGACCGAGACGACCAGAGGTTCGGCGGCGGCCGACGACACCGGTGCGCGCCCACGCGGCGAGGGCTTCGCGCGCGGCCAGACGATCGGTCGCTACGTGGTGCTCGATCGGCTCGGCGCGGGCGGCATGGGCACGGTCTATGCGGCGTACGATCCCGAGCTCGACCGCCGGGTCGCGCTCAAACTGCTCCACCGACTGCATGCCGAGCTCGGCGAGGCCCGCGTGCTGGGGCGGCTCATGCATCGGCTCTTCGGCGACGAGGACCAGGCGGCCGCCAGCCCCGGCGTCGACGATCGATTGCTGCGCGAGGCCCAGGCGATGGCGCGGGTGAGCCACCCCAATGTCATCGCCGTGCATGACGTCGGCACGCACGAGGGCCAGGTGTTTCTCGCGATGGAGCTCGTGCAGGGCGTGACGCTCCGGCAGTGGCTGCAGGCGAGTCCGCGCACGTGGAGCGAGGTGATCGCCGTCATGATGCAGGCCGGACGCGGACTCGCGGCCGCGCATCGCAAGGGGCTCGTGCACCGCGACTTCAAGCCCGACAACGTGATGGTCGGCGACGACGGTCGCGTGCTCGTGATGGACTTCGGGCTCGTGCGGGTGCAGCACGTCGACGAGATCACGAGCGACGGGCCGCGGCCGCGCACCGACGCGCTCGCCACCGATCTGACGCGCACCGGCACGACGGTGGGTACGCCAGCGTATATGTCCCCCGAGCAGTTCCAGAGCATGCCGATCGATCCCCGCTCGGATCAGTTCAGCTTCTGCGTGGCGCTGTGGGAGGGCGTGTACGGCAGTCGTCCGTTCGCCGCGCGTTCGCTGCCCGAACTGGCGGCCGCGGTGCTCTCGGGCCGACGTGTCGAACCGAAGCTCGCGTCCGGCGTTCCCACGTTCGTACGCCGGGTGCTCGATCGCGGGCTTGCCCTCGCGCCGGCCGACCGCTTCGAAGATCTCGATGCGCTGCTCGCTGCCCTCGCCCGCGATCCGCGACAGCGCCGTCGACGTTGGTTGGCGGTGGGTGGGTTGCTCGCGCTCGCCGGCGGCGGCGCGGCGGCGTGGCGGATCGCCCACGTGCGCGCGCTGGCAGCTTGCGATCGCGAGGGCGATGCCATCGACGAGCACTGGGACGATCGCATCCGTGCCGAGGTCGAGACCGCGATGCGCACGACCGAGGTGCCGTTTGCGACCCCGACGATCGCGAAGTTCTCGCCCGCCATCGACGACTATGCCGCACGCTGGTCCGCCGCGCGCGTCGATGCCTGCCGTGCGGGGCTCGACGGCACGCAGCCTCCGGCGATCGTCGCCGGAATGCGCGACTGCCTGGACCTCGAGGCCGAGTCGCTCGCGGCGCTTCTCGAGGTTGCGCGTGAGGCCGACCGGAAGTTCGTCGGCAAGGCACTGCTGCTCGCGGCCGAGCTGCCCCCGGTCGAGCGCTGCCAAGATGTCGGTTGGGTGGTTCGCCATGCCGCAGCCGAGCGCGATCCGAGCGGTGTCGAGAGGCAGCTCGTTCGCGTCGATGCACTGCAGGCTGCAGGCCGGGCCGAACCCGCGCTCGCGATGGCCGAGGGCTTGCTCGCCGAGGCCGAGGCGCACGGCGACCCGGCGCTGGTCGTCCGCAGCCGCGCGCGTGTCGGCGCATTGCTCGAGAGTGTCGGCCGCCACGAGGATGCCGAGCGCGAGCTGAGCGAGGCGGTGCTCTCCGCGGTCGAGCTGGGCGAGGATGCCGAGGCGGCCGATGCGGCGCGCCGCCTCGCGGTGGTCGTCGCGCTGCGACTCGTGCGGCCCGCCGAAGGCCAGCTGTGGGCGCGGTGGGCCGAGTCGCTGGTCGAGCGCCTCGGCGAAGAGGGCGATCTCCGCGGGGCGCGGATGCACAACGAGCTCGGCGTGATGGCCCGCGAACTCGGCCGCCTCGACGATGCGCTTGCCCATCACACGCGTGCTCTCGCGATCCAGCGCGAGCGTCTTGGTTCCGAGCACCCCGACGTGGCGCTGTCGCTCAACAACCTCGGCACCACGCTCGTCGACCTCGGCCGCATCGACGACGCGCTCGCGAGCTATGAGGAGTCGCGCGCGATCTTCGTCGCCACCTTCGGCGAGGACCACCCCGACGTCGCCAACGCGCTGTCGAACGAGGCCGAGGTGTACTGGCGTCGCGGCGATCTCGAGCAGGCTGCCGCATTGATGGCGCGCGTGCTCGCGGTCAACGAGGCCGCCTTCGGGCCCGATCATCCTCGCGTTGCGCAGAGCCTCACCAATCTCGGCGTTGTCACGCGCAGTGCGAAGCGGCCGGCCGACGCCGCGCGGCAGCTCGAGCGCGCCGCGGCGATCTTCGAGCGCGCGCTCGGGCCGGACCATCCCGAGCTGGCCAACACGCTCGGCAATCTCGGCGACGCCGAACGAGCGCTGGGCCGCCTCGACGACGCGCTCGCGCACCACCGACGGGCGCTCGCGATCATCGAGGAGAAACTGGGCCCCGCGCACACCTTGCTGCCGCCGATCCTCGTGGGTCTGGGCAACGACGAGCTCGCGTTCGGGCGCCCGGCCGCGGCGCTCGCTCACTTCGAGCGCGCTCGCACGCTGCTGGCAAAGACGCAGCCCGATCATCCTGACATCGGGGCCGTGCTGCTCGATCTATGCAACGCGCAGCTGCAGCTGGGCCGCGCCGACGCGGCGCTTGCCACGGCTCGCGAGGCGCAGGAGCGCCTCGATCGCGGCGGTGCGTCGGCCGATCTGCGCGCGACTGCACGTCGCCGACTCGCCGAGGCGACCTGGGCCAGCGGCGGATCGCGATCCGACGTGGACGAGCTCGCCCATGCCGCGCAGGCGCTCTACGATCCGGCCGCGCCCGAGCGCGCCGAGATCGACGCGTGGCTCGCGACGCTCGTGCGGCCGTGAGGACCGACGCTCGCGTTCGCCCTGGCCGGTCGTGTCGCCCCGCGTGGTCGCGTCGGGCTGCGCGGCTCGCCTGCGACCGGTTGCGCGTCGATCTGTCCCGTCATTTCGACCACGACGGGGCCGCCGACGCGGCGATCACTTCGCGACGACCTCCCACTTGCCGCCCGGGGCGGTGTCCGCGAAGACGAATGCGACGCGCGCCGGTTCGCCGACGACCTCGCAGGAGTGCTCGGCCTTGGGCGAGAAGACCCAGTAGGGCTCCTTGCAGACGACGTCGATGTCGACGTTGCGGGTCTGCTTGACGTTGCCTTCGATCTCGCGCGCGAGCTCGTCGGTGAAGTAGATGTGATCGGTGTCGCGGAACTGGACCGTGCCCTTGTCGTCGATCTGTTTGATCGTGACGGGGAACTCGATCTCGTCGACCACGACGGTGCACTCGAAGGTGCCGCCGTTCTCGAGCTTCACGCCCGATGGACACGTGGCCTTGGCCGTGATCTGGCGGTCGGCGAAGGTCGTGACGATCAGGCTCTCGGCCTTCCCATGATCGATGTCGCACGCGGCAGCGAGCGCGAGGAGCAGGGCGGCGGCACCGAGGACGGGGAGGCGGGTGAGCGTCGTCATCTTGGGGGTGAAGACAGGGTCGGCGGGGCTTTTGATCACCAGGTCCTGGGCGTGTGGTTCCACCGGCGCCATGCGAGCCGCGCAGCGCCGGGGCCCGTCGCACGACGTGGGTGTGTGCTCGCTCCCGCGAGAGCGTCGTGCGCGGCCCCGCCAGCACCCGACGCGGGCGGGCATGAGCCGTGAGATAGCCCGCGGACGATTGCGCGAACCGACCGGCGTGTCGCCGCACGGGCGGCCGCGCCTTCGCCTGCGGCGTGACGGGTTTCCACTCCAAACGCCGCCCGTGCGGCGATCGTCGCGAACGGCCGGCCGCGATCCCGCACTACTAGCGCGAGCCATGTCTGCGCCGTCTCGCCGCCGTTCCCCCCTCGAGTTGGGTCTCGCGCTCGTGCTGGCGTGCATGCCACTGGGCTGCACGGAAGAGGGCGACGAGGACGGCGACGACGGTGCGGCGTGCCTCGACGGCAAGTGCGACGCGAACGGCCCGGTCGCCGAGCAGCTCGCGGGCTTCCAGGACCCCATCGCGACGTTCCTGCGCAGCAAGGTCGACGAGGACGGCCAGTTCGAGCTCGCGTACCTCGACCTGTTGAAGGGCATCGCGAAGCAACAAGGCTGCGCCGAGACCACCATCGACAGCTACGTGATCTCCGACGATCTCGTGGCCGATGGCGGCGGTGCGTTCCCCCGCGTGGTCAACACCGTCTGCTCCGACGATCGCACCAAGGCCGATCTCGCCTTCTTCGCGCTGTCGTTCGCCGACGCCGATGGCGTCGATGTCGATGTCCGCACCATCGAGATGTTCGCGTGGGACTCGGCGGCGTTCCAGTATCGCTTCTACAAGGGCACGCCGGTCGAGGGCAGCGACACCGCGGTCGCGCTGCAGGTCGCGCCGTCGGACTGTCGGGAGTGCCACGAGCAGCCCGAGCACATCGAGGGCCTGAAGATGCCGATGACGCCGATCATGAACGAGCTGTCGGCGCCCTGGCAGCACTGGTTCGCGGAGCCGGTGAGCTTCGAGCACCACGTGCCCGACAAGACCGCCGAGGCGCCGCACTTCAAGCTGCTCGCGGGCGTGGGCTCGGGCTTCCGCAAGTCGGCTGCGCGGCTCGAGCAGACCATCCGTTCGGCGTACACGCAGCGCATCGCCACCGCGCGTCTGCGGCTGCGTCGCAACCCCGCCAACGTCGACGAGGCGATGTCGCTGCTGCGGCCGCTGTTCTGCGACGAGCAGCTCACGTACGTCACCGAGGACGGCAAGAGCGGCCTCATCTCCACCAATGCGACCATCGACGAGGGGCTCGCATCGGTCTACTTCCAGCTGATGGGGACCGGCTGGCCGTGGGATTGGTGGCAGGACAAGGTCATGCGCTTCTCGCCGGCCGCCACGAACGATCCGCTCACGATGATGCCGACCCGCGGCGCGGCGACGATCGCGTACGAGAAGCAGCTGCTGTCGGTGCGCGCGCTGACGGCCGACCAGGTCATGCGGGTGCGAGCGCTGGACTGGACCACGCCGACGCTGTCGTCGTTCCGCTGCGGGCTGTGGCACAACGCGCTGCCGCGGGTGAAGGCCAAGAGCTTCACCGGCGCCAAGAACTCGGAGCTCTTCGTGCCGCTGCTCGACGAGATCCTCACGCTGCACAAGGACGACTTCGGCATCGGTGGTGTCGATCTGCCGGCGACGATTCCGTTGGCGTCGCCGACGGCGGGCAAGTTCGTCGCGCTCGCGAAGGCCGACGAGGCTTCGCTGCAGGCGCTCGCCGAGGCGCTCGCCGAGGGCAAGCTCGGCGACGAGGCCTGCGGTGCCGATGGCAGCGGCATGTGCCTGACCGACGACGATGGGCTCGGCACGATGGTCGAGGCGCGCTTCAAGGCCGACCAGAGCGCTGGGCGCGAGCCGCTGCGGTCGCTGCGAAACGCGCGCGGCTGCGAGGCGAAGGACAACTATCCCAACGCTCCGGCCATCGCGGGTCTGGGCGGCTGCTGACGCGCACGCGGGCCCCGCCGCGGTTCGAGCGACCGCTCGCGGTGGCGCGCCGTGGTCTGGATCGCATGCTGTGCGCGGAGGACTTCCCGCATGGCCGAGATCGATCCACGCAAGGGGCAGCCCAGCGTGCACCTGACCGCGGAAGCCTTCCGTGCGCGGGCGCGCGAGCGCTTCGTCGATCCCGCGTTCCGTGCGGCCGACGACGCGATCGAGCGCATCGTCGGCGTCGCCCACGAGGCCTATGAGGACGGCCGCAAGGCACCGCGAACGCGTGCTGCCGGGCCCGGCTACCACGATCCGAGCCATGAGCTCTCGCTCGACTGGCTCGCGACGCGCGAGCGCATCGAGGCCGCCGGCGAAAGATGGCGCGATCTTTCGCGGCCGCGTCGGATCCTGCTCATCAGCGGCTCGCCACGCAACGATCAGACCTGTCCCGGCGAGCAGCCCAAGAGCCATCGCCTGCTCGAGCTCGCGCGCGAGAGCATCACCGCCGCCGGTGACATCGAGACCGACGAGCTCGATCTCGGCCGCATCACCGCCGAGTACGGGCGCAACATCCACCCGTGCAAGGGCTGCGTCTCCACCGCGATGCCGCTGTGTCACTGGCCGTGCTCGTGCTACCCCAACCACGGCCTCGGCCAGGTGCAGGACTGGATGGCCGAGATCTACGAGCGCTGGATCGCCGCGCACGGGGTCATGATCATCACGCCCGTGCACTGGTATCAGGCGCCCAGCGTGCTCAAGCTGATGATCGATCGGTTGGTCTGCGCCGACGGCGGTAACCCCGATCCCACGCTGACGGGCGGCAAGGACCCCCGCCGCGCCAAGCAGGTCGAGCTCGATGGTTGGGACTACCCCAAGCACCTGGCGGGCCGCGCCTTCTCGGTGGTGGTGCACGGCGACGCCGAGGGCGTGCGCGGACTGAGCTCGGCGCTGGTCGACTGGCTCACGACCCTGGGCCTGACTTCGGCTGGGCCGCAGGCGACCGTGGGCCGCTACATCGGCTATCTGCGTCCGTACGCGACCAGTCATGTCGATCTCGATCTCGACGATGCGGTCGAGGCCGAGGTCCACAACGCCGCGATCACGCTGTGCCGTGCGGTCAGGGTGATGCGCGAGGGTCGATGGCCGCCGGGCGACGCGCCGCTGCCCGAGCCGCGCCCGAAGTGACGCGTAGCCGCGCTACACTGCTCGCTGGGTGTCGACGCGTTCGCCATCGTTGCCGGTGCTGCGGTGGATGCTCGGCGTGCTCGCGCTCGCCGGCGCGTTCGCGCTCGGACGCTGGGTGTGGCCCGCGACCGCCGCGACCGTGGTCGAGGACGACGCGCCGGTGGCGGCCGAGGCCGCACAGGTGCCGCGCGCGCTGCGATCGCTGGTGTGCGCGCCGGTCGGGCGACCGCTCGGACGCGAGGCCTCGTGCGAGGAGCTCGACCTGCGGCAACGTTGGTGCGAGTCGGAGCTGTCCGAGTGTCGACGCGAGCGCGCCTCGGTGCGTCACGAGTTCCCCGAGCAGGCCGGCATCGAGTCGCCCACGGAGTGGTCGGCGGCGATCGACGAGGCCTTCGAGCAGTGCGGCATCGATGCGGAGATCGAGCTGGTCGACTGCGCGGAGTACCCTTGCACCGCGGCGCTGCGCAGCAAGACGGCGCTGCTCGACGGCCCTGGCCACGAGCGCGAGATGGAGCGACTGATCGAGGCCACGCGCGGCTGTGCGCCGCTGCGTCGTGCGTTCGGCATCGGCGACGGCCAGGACGACGCGCTCGACCTGTTCCGCCTCGACGCGCCATGTGGCGGTGCCGCCGAGCGGTTCTTCGCGTTCATGGCCCTCGACCCCAAGGGCGACGCCTACAATCGCCAGCGCGTGACCGACGACGACCTGGTCGAGCGCGAGGTCATGCGCTGGATGTACCGCCGCGGCGACGACCTCGTGGGCTTGTGGCCATGCCGTGACGGCGCCGTCGATGCGCGCGCGCGAGAGAATTAATCCGTGCCGGTGGGTTCACCGCGGACCGCCCGTCGCACGCAATCCCGGGCCTACGAGCGCCTCGGTCGACGATTGGTCGATTCGGTACGACCGGAGTGACGGCCGGTGGCGACGTGGACACCTCCGATCCTCGGCGCTACGTTTCGGTCTACCTTCGAACATGCCGCTCACCGAGTACGTGCAGTCGCGCATCACCGCCATCCAGGCGTTTCTCGGCGAGCCCGACGCGGTGGTGCTCGAGCTGCGCGCCGCAGCGGATCAGCGGGCCGCGGCGGCGAAGCTGCTCGCTGGCCTCGCGGATGACGGCCGGCGACTGTGGGCGGCGACCGACGATCGCTTCGTCGACGGCGTCTCGTACTGCGCAGCGATCGGTGAGGCGATCGCCGCAGCGGTCGACGCCGCCGTGCGCGAGGCCGCAGCCGCCGAGATCACGATCCAGCCGCCGCCGCCGTTCGATCCGCGCGGGGCGTCCCGCGGGCGCACGATCGAGCAGCTGCTGGCCGAGCACGCCGAGCAATCGGCGCTCGCGTTCGACCCCTTCGTCGAGGGGGTCGTGGTGGTGCTGTCGATCGATCGCGAGGACGCCCGCTCGGTGGAGCTCGCGGCGACGATCGGTCGGATCACCGAGGCGACCGAGAGCGGTCGCTTCAAGCTGGTGCTGCTGGTCGAGCCCGGCGCGGGCATCGTGCGCGACGTCGAGGTCGCGCGGCCGCGGGTGGTCGCGTTGCGGCAGGGCGACGCCGCGGCCATCGGCGCGACGATCCGCCACGCGATGATCGAACCGTTGCCGCGCATGCTGGTCTACGACGCGCCACGTCGCGGGCAGGCGTGGCTGACCTCGGCGTTGATCGAGGCCGGGCTGGCCAATCGCGCGCTGGTCGTCCACGCCGAGGAGGTCCGCTTCTGGCGGCCGATTCACTTCTATGGTCGCGTCGCCGAGGCGGTCGTCCGCAAGGTCCACGCCCATGCCGAGCGCGCGGGTCGAAGTGATCGCACCGCGCCGCTGCTGGCAGAGATCGCCGCTCCGATCGGGCGCCACGGTGCCGAGGTCCACTTCGCGCAGCTGCTGCTCCGGGTGCAGCGCACCGTGCTCGACCCCGAGCAGGAGCTCATCGTCGTGCTCGCAGCTTCGATCGACGACGACGTGCCGCCCGGCGAGCAGCAGGAGTTTCTCGCGTCGCTGGGGCGACTCGCCCGCGCGTTGGTGAGCGCGAAGGTCCGTGTGTGCGCCGTTGCCCCCGGCGTCGAGCACCTCGCTGGCACGCCGCGGCGCGCGGTGATGCGAACCCTCGACTTTCGCATCGACGGTCCAGTGATCGAGAAGGGCCTGACCGACAAGCTCGCCCAGCCCGACCTGCCGACCATCGAACGACTGCGGTGCCTCTCGGCGCTGGCTGCCTACCGCATGCACAACGGCGACCCCGAGCGCGGCATGGCCTTGCAGATCGAGAGCCTCGAGCTCGCGCACGCCACCGAGGAGCCGATCGAGATCGCCAGCGCGTGGTACGGGATGGGCGGCGCGCTGTACCACTGCGCCGCGTTCGACAAGGCCATGGAGGCCTACGCCCGCTGCGTCGAGGTCGCGGTCGAGCACGATCACGCCGTGCTCGCGGCCAGCGGCATGACCGGCATCGGTCACTGCGACTTCATGGTCGGCGCCTGCGATCGAGCGATCGAGCGCTACACGATCGCGGCCAAGTACTACGCCAACATGCGCAACCACCTCGCCGAAGCCTACGCGCGCACGTGGATCGCCGAGTCGCACGCCAAGGCCGGGCGTCGCGTCGACGCCGTAGTCGAGTTCGATCGCGCGCTGGCCTGCTGCAACGAGGTCCCGGAGACCTTCGGCGATGCCGCCGACAGCTCGCGCGCCGATATCCTGCAGCGCAAGGCGCGGGTGTTCGACAAGCTCGGCATGGGTGCCGACAAGAAACGTGAGCTCGAGTCCGCACGCCGACACGGGGCGATCGCGCCGCCGAGCGAGGAGCCGTAGCCATGGGCGTGCTCGATCATCTGTCGAACATCCGCTTCTCGCGTGCCGCCGAGCTGTACTCGCAGTGGGGCGAGCGCGCGACGGTCAACGCCGGTCGATCGGGGGCCGGCGGGGTCACGGTCGCTGCGGCCGGCCGCGCGTCGGGCCACGCCGATTCCGGCGGCGGCGAGGCCGGTGGCCCGGCGGGCGCCGATGGTCACGCCGCCGGTGGTGGTGGTGTGCTCGCGACCCTGGCCGCGGGCGTGCAGGCGGCGATCCACGTCGAGATGGCGATCACCCAGACCATGGGCCAGATCGCCGACGCGCTCGGCCTGCCTGCGTTCCCTGCGTTCCCGGCGTTGCGCGTATGGGACCTCGACGTCGGGCTGCCCCACGCGCACAACCACCCGCCCAACCTGACGCCGCCCAATCCCGTGCCGATCCCGCTGCCGAGCATGGGCCCGATCATCCCGATTCCGATCCTCTCGGGCGCGTCGACGGTCATGGTCAACGCTCGCGCGGCCGCCCGCTGCGGCGACATGGGGCTCGGCATCTGGTGCGGTGGCTACTTCCCGATGTTCGAGATCTTCCTGGGCTCGTCGTCGGTGTGGATCGAGGGCGCGCGCGCGGCTCGGCTCGCGGTCGACATCACCAAGCACTGCACCTTCTCGTCGCCCAAGCCCAGCGATCCGCCGATGGGACCGATGATCGGCACCACGGTCGGGCCGGGCTCGGCGAACGTGGTGGTCGGCGGCATCCCGTTCCCATCGCTGTTCAGCCTCGCGATTGCCCAGGGCTTCAAGGCGTTGTTCCGCGTGGGCGGGTCGGTGTTCCGGCGCCTGACCGCGGCTCGCTACGTCCGCAACCTGCAGCACGTGCACGTGAGCCCCCACGGTGCGCCGACCGGCTGGGCCGACGATGTCACCCGCGATCTCGAACGCATGGCGCGGACGCGGGCGGGTCGCGAGGCGCTCGAGCGGATCGAACGCGCGGGCAAGCCGGTGACGATCGTGCCGTACCACGGCGCCAACGGCCCGCTCAACGCGGTCGCCGATCATCACGGCAACTGGGACGCGTTCATGGACACGCCGACCGGCCTGCGCATGCCGGGTGCGCCGACCACCGTCGAGCACATGCCCTCGAACTGGGCCAACCACCCCGCCAACCCCTGGGCCGCAGGCGGCCACGCCCATCCCGCGCCGGGCACCAGCTCGGACGCGATTCTCTTCCACGAGATGAACCACGCGGCAAACCACTCCGAGGGTGCGAGCCGCCAGCTCGCGACCAACTCCGAGCATGGCTGGGACAGCCGGTGGGTGAACCACGAGGAGTACTCGACGGTCGCTGCCGAGAACAGCTACCGCACCGAGACCGGCCTGCCGACCCGCACCACCTATACGTCGCCGTTCCCGTGAGCGAGCGCGAGCAATGAGCGTAGCCAGCCCTCGCCACCGACTCGACGCTGCGATCGCGATCGATCGCGGCGAGCTGCGGCTGAGCCTGCGGCTGCGCATCGACACCGTGTGCTTCGCGTTGGTCCGCGACGCTCAGGGTCCTCGCGCGCGTCCGGTGGTGCAGTCGATCGGCAACGATGGCGCACTGGTGTGGTTCGGTCAGGTGCGCGTGCCGGACGGCTTGCTGTCGGCGGCGCCGCTCCTGCCCCGCGGCGAACGCGTCGATCCCGAGCGCGGCTGGCAGCGCACGCTCTCGCTCGGGCGTCGCCTCACCGAGACCGCCATCGCCCGCGCTGCCGCCCTCGAAGTCGAGCGCGTGCCGGTGTTGCGGGTGCTGGCCGGCGTACAGGTGGTGCCGGTCGCTGCGGTCGCGGCCACCCACGACGCGCGCACCGACAGCCATGGGATCGGGCTGGTCGAGCCGGTGATCGCCGCGTGGGCGTGGGCCGAGCTGCCCGCGCCCAGCACGATCGCGCGCGCGGTGCTTCCCGATCCGCTGCCGCGCGGGATCATGAGCACCGTCGATCATCTCTTGCCCGGTGAGCTGCGTCGACTGCGGTCGCGGAGTCCATGACGATCGTCGTCGCAACCTCGGTGCCGCTCCGGGTCGACGCACGCGTGCGCGGTGATCGCCTCGAGCTGGCGATCGTGCTGCGCAACGACACGCGTGCGCCGATCCATCCCATGCTGCTCGATCCCACCGGCACTCGGGCTTGGTGGCACTGCCAGCACGGTGGCGATGATTGCATCGTCGTGGGCGCAGGGCGCTTCCGGCCCGCGCCGTGGGCCGCGGCGACGGCGATGCCGGTGTGGCCGACCGCCTGCGCTCTGCCACCGGGCGAGTCACTGCAGCTGGGGGTCACGCGACGACTGCCGCTCATCGAGGACGCGCTCGCGCTGTGGGGCGAGCACGATCCCAGCGCGTGGCCCGTCTCCGAGCGCTCGCGGATCATCGTGGCGATCGAGTGTGTGCTGGCGGTTCGTGGTCGCCCGGCGCGGCTGCCCAGCGGCGCCGAGCTGGTCGCCGGCGCCGCCAAGCGGATCGAGCTCGCGCTCGGCGAGACCACGCTGGCCTCGCCGATCGCGACGCGACGGACGCCGATGCTGCTGACACCGCTGGGCGATCCGCCGCACAGCATGCTCGACGCGTGGCTGCCCGAGCCGCTGCGCCGCAACACCGCACCCGGCTAGAACACGATCCCGCAGTTGCGATTGTTGAGCTGCTGGATGGGGTAGGCGAGCACGAAGTTGAAGCACATCTCATCGGCGGTGCCTTCTCCGAAGTGCACCATCTCCGCGCCGGGGTTGTCGAAGACGCAGGTGGTGCGGAGGGACTCGCCAGGGTGGACGACGATCTCGGGCGTGTTGAAGTACATGCCTTGGCTCTCGAAGTTGAACACCGGCACGTCGGTGACGACCTCGGTGACGCCGCCGGCGCGCACCAGCTCGGTGTGGAAGCCACGACCGAGCTCGTGCATGTGCGGTG
>WBZX01002118.1_pt1 | contig 13926 bp, 13 predicted proteins | sample 5204211 | NCBI WGS metagenome assembly WBZX01 (sample SAMN12344362, study PRJNA552823) | activated sludge metagenome | biome: Activated sludge suspended growth; feature: Nitrification reactor; material: Wastewater; isolation source: activated sludge from nitrification reactor of wastewater...
CTCAGCTTCGTGATTTCGGTCGGACCGATCGCCAATGCGATGGGCGTGCCGATCGCGCCGCTGGCGCTGCTGGTCGCGGTCGAAATCCTGCCCGACCTGATGCGCACGCTGGGCAATGTGACGATGGACGTGGCGGTGACCGCCGCAGTGGATGAGGGACGCGAGTAGGAGTGATTTGCCGGGTGCGCTGATCGCTTCCGCGATCAGCTTGGCACCACCGGCCCGCTCCCCCGGCCCGGCCACCCACAGGGTACCATGTCACGGGTGGTCGGGCCGGGGGAGCGGGCCGGTGGTGCAAGGACAGGCGGATGCCTGTCCGCAACGGCGTCAGCCGATAGCCTAAAGGCCCTTCTCGTAGATCGTGTATTCCTTGTTGATCGTGCTCTCGATCGCATCGGCGATCGCGACCATCCCCTGATTGTCATCCAGGATCCAGCCGATCTCGCCGCGCGTGGAGCCATAGTGCGCATTGGCATTGCGGCGGATGTATTCGATCATCATGAAGGCCAGCTGGCTGGCCAGCCGCGATGACTGGTATTCCTTGAGCACGCCCATCAGCGGCACGCGCATGGTCTCGCCCTTGGGTTTGCGCAGCCACCATAGCAGCCGTGCCCAGCCGAACGGGAACAGCTTGCCGCCGATCGCCTTCAGCGGCTCGTTGAGGTTGGGCAGGGTCATCATGAATGCCACCGGGCGGCCATCGTATTCGGCGATCATGATCAGGTCTTCGCGTACCAGCGGCTTCAGCTTTTTGCCGGTGTGGGCGATCTCGGCCTCGGTAAAGGGCACGAAGCCCCAATTGTCTGACCAGGCATCGTTGAGGATTTCGCAGATAATCCGCGCCTCGCGGTCGAAATGCTTCACTTCGACCTGGCGGATCCGGATCCGTTCGTTGCGTTCGCCCGACTGGACGATCCGCTTGATCAGCGGCGGGAATTCCTGCGTGATGTCCAGCGCATAGGTCGCCAGCTTCTTGGCCGGGGTATAGCCGTCGCCTTCGATCCAGCCCTGATAGGCGGGATTATCGTGCCCCATCATCACCGTTGGCGGATGATCATGGCCCTTGGTCAGTAGCCCCGGTTCTTCCCAGACCGACAGGCTGAGCGGGGCAAGCACCCGCGTCATGCCCTGGCCGCGCAGCCATTGCTCAGCCGCATCGATCAGCGCCCGGCCAACCGCCTCGTCGCTGGCTTCGAACAGACCCCAGTTGCCAGTGCCCGGACCCATCCCCTGTTCGGCCGGCTGGGTCAGCGCGAGTTCGTCGATATGGGCCGAGATCCGCCCCACCACTTCACCGCCGCGATGGGCCAGGAACAGCTGCATCCTGGCATGATCATGAAAGGGGTTCTTGCCCGGGGTCAGCATTTCCACCACTTCGCTGCGCAGCGGCGGGACCCAGTTGGGATCCGATCGGTTCAACCGATAACCCAGATCGATAAATGCGTTGAGCCCGGCCTTGTCGGTCACCGGGGTGACGGTTATTTCTGCATTTGCCACGATGCTGCCTTTGTTCAAGGTCAATGAGACCCGCCTCTGGTGGCGGCACTACGCCAAGCCGCGCCGCAATGGAATGACTTGATGACGCTTCAGGAAAAGATCGATCCGCCTGTGCCCAATTCGCAGATTCCCGATGACATGGAAATGCTGCGCGCGGCGGTGGAACTGACCCGCGATATCGCGGCCGCGCGGCCCGAAATCTATTGGCCCGATATGCTGGTTTCGGCCGCGATCGGCTATGCCGGGATCGCCGGGGCGATCCTGCTGCCGGGCTGGCAGGTCTGGGCCAGCGCAGTGCTGGCAGTGTTCTTCCTCTATCGCGCGCTGCTGTTCATTCACGAGCTGACCCATATCCATCGCAATGCCTTGCCCGGGTTCCGGTTCGTCTGGAACGTTCTGGTGGGGATCCCGATGCTGACCCCCTCGTTCATGTACGAAGGGGTGCATACACTGCATCATGCCCGGACCAAATACGGCACGATCGAGGATCCCGAATACCTGCCGCTGGCCTTGATGAGGCCGTGGTCGCTGCCCGCCTTCATCCTGATCGCGGTACTGCTGCCCATCGGCCTGCTGATCCGCTGTGCGGTGCTGGTGCCGCTGGGTGCGCTGATCCCGCCGCTGCGCAAACTGGTGTGGGAACGCGCCTCCTCGCTGTCGATCAATCCCGATTTCCGCCGCCGTCCGCCCGAAGGCGATTTTGCACGGATGGTGTTCTGGCAGGAACTCGGCGCGGCAGTGTGGGCCTGGTGTCTGCTGGCCAGCACGCTGTGGCTGGGTTGGCGGCCGCTGCTGATCGCGCTGGCCGTGGTTTCGGCGACTGCGGTGTTCAACCAGATCCGCACGCTGGTGGCGCACCTGTGGCAGAACGATGGCGAGGCGATGACGGTCACCGCGCAGTACCTCGATTCGGTCAACGTGCCGCCGCCTGAACTGTTTGCCCCGCTGTGGGCCCCGGTCGGCCTACGCTATCACGCGCTGCACCACCTGCTGCCCTCGATGCCCTATCACTCGCTGGGCGAAGCGCACCGGCGCCTGAGCAAGCACCTGGGGGCGCAATCGACATATGAAAAAGCCAGCTATCCGGGTCTGCTGCCGCTGGTCGGCCGGATCGCCCGCAGCACGATGATGCGGAGGTAGGTTTCCGGCTCACGCCGGTGCGGACAGGGCATCCGCCCTGTCCTGGCCTAGCTAGCCCGCTCCCCCGGCCCGACCACCCGCAACTAGGGTACCCTATGGGTGGTCGGGCCGGGGGAGCGGGCCGGCTAGGCCAAGCCAATCGCGGAGGCGATTGGCGCACCTAAGCAAGAAATCGCTCACTCCTCGGTCTTGACCAGTACCGTCTCACCCACCAGCAGGAACAGCAGGAACGGCGCCCAGGCCGCGATCAGCGGCGGGTAGCCGCCGAAATTGCCCATCGCCAGCGCCGCGTTATCGACCACGAAATAGGCAAAGCCCAGCGCCATGCCGATCACCGCGCGGATCCACAGGTTGCCAGAGCGCGCCAGGCCAAAGGCCGCGACCGAACCCAGCAGGGGCATCAGCAGCGCCGATAGCGGCCCGGAAAACTTGTGCCACCACTTGCCTTCCAGCTCGGTCACCCGGCGGCCCGAGGCCTTGAGCGCCTTGATCGAGCGGCTGAGCGCGACGAAGTTCTGCCCATCGGGATCGACCCGTCCGATCGCCAGCTGCGCCGGGGTAACCCCGGTAGCGATCACCTGGCTGGGCATCGCGGTCTGCTGGGTCGAAGCGACTTCGAACTTCATCGGATTTTCGATCCGCCAGCCCGGATTGGCATAGCTGGCGCGCGGGCTGCGCCATTGTTCGGTCACCATCCCGGCGGCATCGCGGCGATACCAGGTCACCCCTTCCAGCCGGGTCGCCTGGCCTTCGCCGCTGACGGTCTGCGCGGTCAGCACATTGGCGCCGTCGGGAACATAGACGTTGGTCCTGATTCCGGTGTCCTTGGGCAGCGGCTTGTAGCGGGCCTTGTTCCAGGCCTTCAGCGTGCCGCCGCGTTCCACCACCACGGTTTCGTTGAATGTGAAGCTGACCAGCGAGATCACCCCCGCGGTCAGCAGCAGGGGGGCCAGGATCTGGTGCGCGGACAGCCCGGCGGCGCGCATCGCGATCACCTCGCTGTTCTGGTTGAGCGGCCAGAAGGTGAACAGCGTCGCCAGCAGCACCGAATAGGGCAGGAACCGCGCGATCAGTTGCGGCGTGCGCAGCGAGACATAGTACCACAGCTGCGCCTCGCCATTGCCGGGCACCGCCAGGATATCGCCGCTTTCGCTGAGCAGGTCGAGCATCTGCAGCACCAGCACCAGCATCACCAGGATCCCCAGGATCCGGGATATGAACAACCGCGCCAAATAGAGCGTGATGGTGCGCGAAGGGAACAGATCGCCCAGCATCAGGCCGCCTCCGCCTTCTTGCCGCGATTGAACAGCTTCATCACCCGTTTGCCCAGGTTGCCGACGAACTTCTCAAGCGCGCCGATCGGCTGACCGCCGGGGACAAAGGCGATCCGCCAGAACATCCACACGATCAGCAGCGCGAACAGCACGAACGGTCCCCACAGGATCAGCATCGGATCGAACCGCCCCTGCGCCGCCGCCGCCTGGCCGTATTCGTTGACCTTGTGATAGGCCACCACCATCACGATCGACAGGAACATCCCCAGCGACGAGGTTGAGCGCTTGGGCGGCACCGCCAGCGATACCGCCAGCAGGGGCAGCAGCAGCATCATCACCACTTCGACCATCCGGTAGTTGAAACTGGCCCGGGTCTGGTTGCGGGTGGCCTGTGAAACCTGCTCGTTCCAGCCGATCCGCAGCAGTTCGGGCAGGATGTATTCGCGTTCCTTGCCGCCGCGCTGGCGGAATTTCTCGATCGCCGGCAGGTCGATCGGCAGGTCGTGGCGCGAAAAACTCAGCACGCGGGGGGCGTGGCCGGGTTCGTCCTGCACGATCTGGCCCTGCGTCAGGCGCAGCACGATCGTGTCGGGGCTGTCCTTCAGCGCCAGGAACGTGCCCTCCCGGGCCGAGATCGTCGCCACCTGCCCGCTGGGCGAGGTGAAGCGCGCGAAGATCCCGATCAGATGGCGGCCGTTATCCTCGCTCTTGTCGATCCGAAGCGCCATCTTGTCTTCGAGCGTGGTGAATTCACCGACCTTGATCGAAGCCCCCAATGCGCCCGAACGCAGTTCGAAATCGAGCTGTTCGTACCAGTAGCGGGCATAGGGCTGGAGATAGCCGACAATCCCGAAATTGACCGCCGCCAGCACCAGCGTGATCGCATAGGGCACGCGCAGCAAACGGGTGTAGCTGAGCCCCACCGCGCGCATCACGTCGAGCTCGCTGGTGGTCGAAAGCTTGCGGAAGGCGAACAGGATGCCCAGCATCAGCCCCAGCGGAATCGCCAGGCTGGCATATTCGGGCAGCAGGTTGGCCAACATCCGGAACACCACAGAAATCGGCCCGCCTTCGTTGCCGACGAACTCGAACAGCTTGAGCATCTTGTCGAGCACCAGCAGCGAGGCGGCGATGATGAACACCGCCAGCATCGGCATCAACACCAGCCGGAAAATGTAACGATCGATGGCGGGGATGAATTTCACGTGGGGCTTTGCGCTCGGGGTCCTGAAACTGTTCCCTTAACCGCCCGCGCGCCACGGCGAAAGCGCTAATGGCCTTGCGCTGTGTCATGGTGCGCCACGCCAATTTGTGCTCTTGTGGGAAAAGTCGCCAGAACAGGAGCGTGCCGATGCCGCCAATCCCCGGAAAGCCCGCCGAAACCCATGCGGTTGAGCGGATCGGCTGGCTGCGCGCCGCGGTGCTGGGCGCCAACGACGGGATCGTTTCAACTGCCAGCCTGATCGTCGGCGTGGCCGCGGCGGCCGCGGGCAAGCAGGAAGTGCTGGTGGCCGGGGTGGCGGGACTGGTGGCCGGCGCACTGTCGATGGCAGCGGGGGAATATGTCTCGGTCTCCAGCCAGGCCGATACCGAGGCGGCCGATCTGGCGCGTGAGCGCAAGGAACTGGCCGAACAACCCGAATTCGAACTGCAGGAACTGACCAATATCTACCGCCAGCGCGGGCTGGACGAAGACCTTGCCACGCAAGTGGCCGCAGCGCTGACCGCGCACGATGCGCTATCGACCCACGCCCGCGATGAGCTGGGCCTCGCCGAAATGCACCGCGCCCGCCCTATGCAGGCCGCGCTCGCTTCGGCTGCGACCTTCGCAGTCGGTGCCGCGCTGCCGCTGGTCATCGCGCTGCTGCTGCCGTTGGGGTCGCTGGCGGTGGGTGTGTCGCTCGCCGCGCTGCTGTTCCTGATGCTGCTTGGCGCGGTCGGCGCGCAGGCTGGCGGCGCACCGATCGGCAAGGGTGTGCTGCGGGTAACCTTCTGGGGCGCCATCGCGATGGCCGCGACCTACGCGATCGGGAGCCTGTTCGGGACGAGTGTGGGGTAGGGTGAAGCCGCAAGGCGGGGCTACTTTTGCTGTGATCTTGGCCTGATCGGAATGTCAGCTTTGTTGGGGAAGGCGGACCTTGCCTGTGGGCACATAGCCGCTAAGCTTCATGCTTAATGATCAAGCAGTCTGCAAATCTTGCCTGGGTGCTCGTCCTTTGCGGCTGCGCCGACTTCGACGAACCCGAGGCTGTCGATCCTGCCCCGGTTGTTGGATGCTACGTTGCCCTCGACGCACCAGCACTGAGCGTTGAACAAGCTGGCGTTCGGATTGGACAAAGTGCCGAAATCCTTCCTTATCAGTACCAACAAAGGAGGGTCGGTATGGTTCTGAAAATGCCAATAGTCGCAACGGTTCACGAAGGAAGGCTGCAGATAGGAGGCGGAGAAGAGCACTTATATCGAGTGATCTGGAACGACGGCAAACCGTTCATTCGAATCGCAATTGGCCGGGAGGGAGTCATCCGAGATTACGAGCGACGTTCACAAAGACCATGCTGATCACGCGTCCGCAGTTTGTCGATTCCTGAAAGACTGATTTGCAGCCGACCCACTGAATTCGATCGCGCGCAAAGGCCCGAACTCAACGACCTCGCTAAAACCCTCTACGCCTTCTCCAGCGTGCACTGCAGCGGATGCTGGTTCTGGCGGGCGAAGTCCATCACCTGGTTCACCTTGGTTTCGGCGATTTCATAAGGGAAGATCCCGCAGACGCCGACGCCGCGCTGGTGGACGTGGAGCATCACCCGGGTCGCCTGTTCCATGTCCATCTGGAAGAACCGCTTGAGCACGATCACCACGAATTCCATCGGGGTGTAATCGTCGTTCAGCATCAGCACCTTGAACTGGCTGGGCTTCTTTGGCTTGGCTCGGGTCTTGGTGGCGACGCCCAGCTGGCCCTGCCCGCCCGAATCGCCTTCACCATCTTCGGCGGCGCGGATTTTCGGGTCAGTGAGGGCGGGTTGGCTCTGCATCATGACGAAATATCGCACTCAGAGGGTAAAGGACAAGTGTTCTTGGCCTGAAAAGCAAAACGGACCGGACAGCGATCGGGCTGTCCGGTCCGGATTGGGCTCGCGGGTAGCGGCGGGGAGAGGAAGCGCCGACCCGCGAGGAACGGCTGCCCTTAGGCGGCCTGCTTGACCTTTTCGACGGCCAGGCTGACGCGGGTCGAGATCGGCGCGAAAGCGTCGTTCGCCAGCTTCACGGCCTTTTCCGAGTGCTTCGAACCCGAAGCGACGGCGGCGTCGAAGTTGCGGCGCAGGATTTCACCCTGCAGCTTGAAGAAGTCGGCCGGCGACTTGACCTGGGCCAGTTCCTTGACGTCGGCGGTCAGGGTTTCAAGCGCGGTCTTGCCTTCGGCGAGGTAGTCCTTGCCCATGTCCTGCAGGCCAGCGGCCAGGACCTTGCCCGATTCGACCAGCGCTTCGACGTTGCCCTTGGCGAATTCGCCGTATTCGGCGGCATAGGTCTGGCCCTTTTCGAAGGCGTCCTTGGCGCGCGCCTGCGCGTCGGCGGCGGCTTCCTTGACCTTGGCGGTGAAATCTTCGGCGGCGGTCTGGGTCTTGCTCATGATGGTGTCCTTGAACTGGGCGACGGTGGTCGGCTTGATAGCGGTCGGCTTGGCAGGCGCCTTGGTGGCAGCCTTCTTGACGGTCTTCTTCGGCGCGGCGGCCTTCTTGGCCACGGGAGCCTTCTTCGCCACAACCTTGGCAGCAGCCTGCTTGGCCGGCGCCTGCTTGGCGACCGGCTTGGCTTCGGCCTTGGGCGCGGCCTTCACTTCAACCTTGGCGGCTGCTTCGGCATAGGCCTTTTCGGCAGCGGCATCGATCTTGGCTTCGGGTGCACTAGCCATTGTCACAAATCCTTCTGACAGAACCGGCACAGTCCGGCTCATGTTGCAGTGCACAAAATAGTTATTGCACTTGCGAAGTCAAGGGATTTTTGTGCAGTGCAGCATAAACTGCACTTCTGGCTATATTTCAGTGATTTACCGCGATTTCACATAGCGCCCAGGGGCATCCTCGATCACCGGATCGCCGCTGCCGCCGGGTACGCGCTTGCCCTTGGCCGGCACTTCGGCCTGGTCGCGGGCGCGGATCCACCCGATCCAGTGCGGCCACCAGCTGCCGGGGGTTTCGCTTGCTCCGGCGATGAACTCGGCCAGGCTTCCCGCCGCTTCGGGGTTGGTCCAGTACTGGTACTTCTTCGCGCTGGGCGGATTGACCACCCCGGCGATGTGGCCCGATCCCGCCAGCAGGAAGGTCTTGTCACCGCCAAGGTGCTCCATGATCTTCCACACGCTGCTGACCGGGGCGATGTGGTCCTCGCGCCCGGCCTGGATATAGGCCGGGGTCTTGATTCGGGTCAGGTCGATCGGCGTGCCATCGGCGCTCAGCGCATCGGGCGTGACCAGCTTGTTGTCGCGGTACAGGTCCTTGAGGTAGTCCATGTGCCAGCGCGCCGGTAGGTTGGTGACATCGCCGTTCCAGTGCAGCAGGTCGAAGGCCGGATAGTCTTCACCCAGCAGGTAGTTCTTGACCACATAGTTCCAGATCAGGTCGTTCCCGCGCAGCAGGTTGAACGTGAAGGCCATGTAGCGCCCGTCGAGATAGCCGGTCTGGGCCGAGAGCTTTTCCAGCGCATCGAGCTGCTGGTCGTCGATGAACACCTTGAGCTCGCCCGCTTCGCTGAAATCGACCTGCGCGGTGAAGAAGGTCGCGCTCTTGACCTTGTCGGCCTCGCCGCGCCGCGCCAGCACGGCCAGCGTCGCGGCCAGCGTGGTCCCGGCCACGCAATAGCCGATCGTATGGACTGACTTTACCCTCAGCCGGGTACGGACCTGGTCGATCGCGTCGATCTGGGCGCGGATGTAATCGTCCCAGACCAGGTCCTTCATGCTTTCGTCGGCCGATTTCCAGCTGACCACGAAGACGGTCAGCCCCTGTTCCACCGCCCAGCGGATGAAGCTTTTTTCGGGCGAAAGGTCGAGGATGTAGAACCGGTTGATCCACGGCGGGAAGATCACCAGCGGCACTTCCAGCACATTCTCGGTGGTCGGGCTGTACTGCACCAATTGATACAGCGGCGTTTCATGGACGACCTTGCCGGGCGTGGTGGCGATATTCTCGCCCACCTTGAAGGCTTGCGGATCGACGTGGGTCAGCTGTCCGCTCTTGAGGTCGGCCAGCAGGTGCTCCATGCCCTTGACCAGGTTCTCGCCGCGGCTGGCCAGGGTCTTTTCCACCACCAGCGGATTGGTCAGCGGGAAGTGCGCCGGGCTGAGCATATCGACCAGCGTGCGCGCGGCGAACTTCAGCTGTTCGCGCTGGGCGGGATCGCCGGTTTCGACCGTATCGGCCATGGCCAGCACCTGTTCGGCCAGCAGCAGGTAGGTCTGGTGGACCAGCGCATAGAACGGCTGCGAACGCCATTTGGGATCGGCGAAGCGGCGGTCCTTGCGCGGCAGCTTCGGGCCATCGCTGCCGGCCTCGCCCGCCTTGGGTCCGATCCCGTACTGGCCCAGCACACCCTGCCACAGCTCAAGGCTTTCCTCCCAGAACCGCTTCTGGGCTTCGGGCTGGGTCAGCGGCAGCGCCTTGAGCCAGCCCTGCATGATCCCGGCAAAATTGCCCGGATCGGCGAACAGCATCGGCAACTTGCCCTGCGCCGCAGCAGCCTGTTCGCGCTGGAATTCCTGCCACAGCGCCTGCATCCGCTGCGCCACCTGGTCCCATTGCGCCAGATCGCCCACTGCTGGCCCATTGGCCTCGCCGCCCGGCATGAACTGCGAGAACAGCTGCTGCGGGGCCGCCATCATCGCCGCCAGGATATCGCCAGGGTGCTCGCCGTCGGCCGAACGATCGCTCATCGAAAAGGCTCCTTCAGAGCCCTCCATAGCCCGATGCGGTGACATTCGCGAGACTTTGTGCGCCTGCACACAAAACCCACTGGCGCAAATTGCACCTTTCCCCGATAAGGCCCGCGCGCCCAAGCCTGGCGCGATCACAACCGGAAAGGTCCAATGTCCGAGGAATTCTACCGCATCAAGCGACTGCCGCCCTATGTCATCGCCGAAGTCAACGGCATGCGGGCAGCGGCGCGCGCCGCGGGCCAGGACATTATCGACCTGGGGATGGGCAACCCCGATCTGCCCCCGCCGCAGCACGTGATCGACAAGCTGTGCGAAGTCGCCCAGAAGCCCAGCGCGCACGGCTATTCGGCCAGTTCGGGCATCCCGGGGGTGCGCAAGGCGCAGGCCAATTACTATGCCCGCCGGTTCGGGGTGGAGCTTGATCCCGAGAGCGAAGTGGTGATGACCATGGGCTCGAAAGAGGGTCTGGCAAGCCTCGCCACCGCGATCACCGGGCCGGGCGATGTGGTGCTGGCACCCAACCCCAGCTACCCGATCCATACCTTCGGTTTCATCATCGCCGGGGCGACGATCCGCTCGGTTCCGACCACGCCGGACGAGAATTACTGGCGCGCGCTTGACCGGGCGATGGCCTTTACCGTGCCGCGCCCCTCGATCCTGATCGTCAACTACCCCTCGAACCCCACCGCCGAAACGGTCGATCTGGCCTTTTATGAACGGCTGGTCGCCTGGGCGAAGGAGAACAAGGTCTGGGTGCTGTCAGACCTGGCCTATTCCGAGCTGTATTACGATGGCAAGCCGACCCCTTCGATCCTGCAGGTGCCGGGTGCCAAGGATGTCGCGGTTGAATTCACCTCGATGTCGAAGACCTTCTCGATGGCCGGCTGGCGGGTTGGATTTGCAGTGGGCAACCAGCGGCTGATCGCCGCGCTGAAGCGGGTGAAGAGCTACCTCGATTACGGCGCCTTTACCCCGATTCAGGCGGCAACCGTCGCTGCGCTGAACGGGCCGCAGGACATCGTGGATGCCAACCGCGCGCTTTACCAGAAGCGCCGCGATGTGCTGATCGAAAGCTTCGGGCGCGCGGGGTGGGATATTCCCGCTCCCGCGGCATCGATGTTTGCCTGGGCGCCCTTGCCCCCCGCGCTCAAGGAAATGGGCAGTCTCGAGTTCGCCAAGCAGCTGTTGACCCATGCCGAAGTCGCCGTCGCCCCGGGCGTCGGTTACGGCGAAGAGGGCGAAGGTTTTGTGCGTATCGCATTGGTAGAAAACGAACAAAGACTGCGCCAGGCGGCGCGCAACGTGCGCCGCTACCTCCAATCGATGGGCATCAACGCCTCGGCCGCCTGAAAAGGGTCCCAAAATCGGCCAATTCCTGCGGTTCTCCCCTATTGCGCGGGCCGCGGGAATTGTGCAGCCATGCTGCGGGGAAAGATTTCGGGCACTGGCCTTGAGAGGGCAACTTGCGGCTGTTTCGCTGGTTTTCGGCAGGGCCTATCCCTGCCGCCTATGACTTGCGCCGGGTCGGCTGGCAGTTGTTGGGCGATTCGCATTCGTCCGGCCCCGCCCAGGCGCATGTCGTGCTGGGCCGCCCGCACGATCTGCCGCTTGTCCAGTGGCTGAGCCTGGCCGGTGCCAACCCGGCGCAGCGCAAGTGGATGATGATGCTCGAGGTCGAGGAATCGAGCGAGCGGGCACGGATGCTGCGGCTGGGCTTTGGCGATGCCCTGGCGCGCGGCCCGACGCTTGAAGAGATCGAGGCGCGCGTGCTGCGGCTTGAACAGCTGGCCCAATCGCTGCCGCGTTACCGGATTCATGGCCCGATCAAGCTCGACCTGCTGGCGCGCGAGGCCTATGTGGCGGGCCGCGCGGTCGGGCTGCATCCGCGCGAATTCGCGCTGCTGTGGCGGCTGGCGGAAACCCCGGGCGAGGCGGTCAGCGCCAGCGAACTGCTCTACGACGTCTGGCGGCTGTCGTTCCGTCCAGAAACCAACAGCCTGGCAGTCCACGTCAGCCGCCTGCGGACCAAGCTGCGGACCTCGGGCGTCGATGGCATGGTCGAGACCCTGGCCGACGGATCATACTGCCTGGTTGCCCGGATGCCGCGTCCGGCGCTGGCGGCTGGCAGTGAATTGTCGCTGGACGGCTTGCTGCGAATGGGCAAGGAACAGGCCCTACCCTGAATGTCTGGAGGAACCGAGCGACCATGGACCTGACCGTAAACCCGCAAGGCCGCATTGCGATCGATATCGACCAGGATGGCGTGGCCCAGGTCAGGCTGATCCGCGCCGACAAGATGAACGCGCTCGATCCCGACATGTTTGCCGCGCTGATCGATGCCGCCCGGGTGCTTTATGACCTGAAGGGGCTGCGCTGCGTGGTGCTGTCGGGCGAAGGGCGCAGCTTCTGCGCCGGGCTTGACCTGACCAGCATGGCCCAGACCGGCCGGCATGACCGCGTGCCCCTGACCGAGCGGACCTATGGCAATGCGAACCATGCCCAGCAGGTGGCGCTGCAATGGCGCAAGCTGCCGGTGCCGGTGATCGCGGCGGTGCACGGGGTCTGTTTCGGCGGCGGGCTGCAGATTGCCAGCGGCGCCGATATCCGTGTGGTCGCGCCCGACGCGCGCATGGCGGTGATGGAAATGAAGTGGGGGCTGGTGCCCGATATGGCGGGCTATGCGTTGTGGCGCGGGATGGTCCGCGACGATGTGCTGCGCGAACTGACCTATACCAACCGCGAATTTTCGGGCGCCGATGCCCAGACGCTGGGCTTTGCGACGGTGGTCGATGCCAATCCGCTGGCCCGCGCCAATGCCATCGCCGCCGAAATCGCCAACCGCAACCCGCACGCCCAACGCGCGGCCAAGCGCTTGTTCGGCGATTATCTCCACGCCAGCGAGGCTGAAATCCTGATGGCCGAAAGCGTCGAACAGCAGGCACTGATCGGCAGCAAGAACCAGATCGAAGCGGTGATGAGCCAGATGGAAAAGCGCAAGGGCGCGTTCGTCGATCCCTAGGCCTTCAATCGCTCGGCGTGCCACGTCACGTGGTCTGCCATGAAGCTGGAGATGAAATAGTACGAGTGATCGTACCCCGGCTGCATCCGGATCGTCGCCGGGATTCCGGCCTTGCGGCAGGCCAGCACCAAGAGCCCGGTCTTGAGCTGTTCGTGCAGGAAATTGTCGGCCTCACCCTGATCAACCAGCAGGTCGGGCAGGCGCGCGCCGTCCTCGATCAGCGCGCAGGCATCGTATTCGCGCCAGGCCGCCTTGTCGGCGCCGATATAGCCGGTCAGCGCCTTATCGCCCCAAGGGCAGTTGAGCGGGCTGACGATCGGCGCAAAGGCGCTGACTGACTTGAACCGACCGGGATTGCGCAGGGCAATGGTCAAGGCGCCGTGGCCGCCCATCGAATGCCCGGTGATCCCCTGCCGGGCCATGTCGGCCGCGGGGAATTCCGCCGCGATCAGTGCGGGCAGTTCCTGCTCGATGTAGCTGCGCATGCGGAAATTGGCCGCCCAAGGCTCCTGGGTGGCATCGACATAGAAGCCCGCGCCCTTGCCGAAGTCATAGCCCTCATCGTCCGGCACGTCATCGCCGCGCGGACTGGTGTCGGGAGCGATCAGGATCACCCCGTGCTGCGCGCAGGCAGCGCGAAATTCGCCTTTCTCGGTGACGTTGGCGTGGGTGCAGGTCAGCCCCGACAGGTACCACAGCACCGGCAGCTTCGCGCCTTCGGCATGATCGGGCACGAAGACCGAAAAGGTCATCGGCGTGCCGGTTGCGCTCGACTGGTGGGTATAGACCCCTTGCGTGCCGCCATGGCTGCGGTTGGCCGAAAGCTGTTCCATCATTTCGCCCGGTGAAAGCCGCACAGCTTGTTGCCGAAAGGATCGCGCAGATAGGCGAGATAGAGCACCCGGCCATCGGGCGGGCAGCGCTCACCCGGCGGATCCTCGATCGCGGTGCCGCCGTGCGCCAGCCCCGCCGCATGCCAGGCATCGACCTCAGCCGGAGAGGCGGCCAGGAACCCCAGCGTATGGCCGTTGCCGCCGTGGGTCGGCTCGCCATTGATCGGCCTG
>WBZX01001438.1_pt1 | contig 13925 bp, 10 predicted proteins | sample 5204211 | NCBI WGS metagenome assembly WBZX01 (sample SAMN12344362, study PRJNA552823) | activated sludge metagenome | biome: Activated sludge suspended growth; feature: Nitrification reactor; material: Wastewater; isolation source: activated sludge from nitrification reactor of wastewater...
GCCCGTGCTGCGCGACAACCAGGCCGTCTCGCGGCTGCATGCCGAGGCCTACAACATGGTGGCCTACCCCTGGAGCACGCGCTTCCAGCAATCCAACCAATGGGCCATCGAGACGCTGGCGATGGCTGTCGAAGAGGGCGCCACCACGCGCGAGCGGGCGAGGCCCACGCCGAGATCAACGCCCTCCAGGCGCTCGGCCGGAAACCCGCACCCGGGGCGACGCTGTATGTGACGCTCGAGCCCTGCTGCACGCACGGCCGCACGCCCCCGTGCACCGAGGCCATAGCCAAGGCGGGCATCACGCGCGTGGTCGTCGGTGCCACCGACCCCAACCCGGCGCACGCGGGCAAGGGTTTCGACCTCCTGCGCGCCGCCGGTGTCGAGGTCGTGACCGGCGTGCTCGCCGATGACTGCGCCGACCTGAACCTGATCTTCAACCACTGGATCACCACCGGCCGGCCGCTGTTCGCGGCCAAGTCGGGCGTGACGCTCGACGGCAAGGTGGCGACCCGCACCGGCGACTCCCGCTGGATCACCGGGGAGCAGGCGCGCGCCGACGGGCATCGCTGGCGGAGGCTGTTTCCGGCCATCGCGGTCGGGGCCGGCACCGTGCGCGCCGACAATCCGCGCCTGACGGCGCGACTCGACGGCAAGGAATGGTGTCCCTGGCGCTTCGTCTTCGACGGCCTGCTCCGCACGGTGGCGGACAAGGCGATGCCCAATGTTTACACCGACGAGTTTCGCGAGCGCACCATCGTGGTGACCACGGTGCACGGCGGCATGGGCTACGTGCGGAAATTGCAGGCGCTGGGCGTCAAGACGTGGGTGCTGTCGGGGCAGTCGCCCAAGGTGGGCTTCGCGGACTTCCGCGCCCGCTGTGCCACCGAGGGCATCACCGGGGTATTTTTCGAGGGAGGCGCGCAGTTGTTGAGTGAAGCGCTGCAGGCGCGTGAACTCGACTACCTGTTCACCTATCACGCGCCGGTGCTCCTGGCGGATGAGAAGGGCAAGGGTCTCCTGCGCGGCCTGCGCACGGAGACTCTCGCCGACGCGATCCGCCTCACGCGGGTCCGCCATGAGGTGCTGGGCGATGATTCGCTGATGCGCGGTTTCGTGCAATACCCCGGGAAGATGTTTGTGGACGAGGCGACGTTTAGCAGGAAACTCTACGGCGAATGAGCAACTCCGAGAGATTTCACTCCCGGTTTGTCATTCTCGGGCTGGGCAGCAAGCCGCTAGGCTGGCGTGGGACTCGCCAATGAACATTCCGTGTCATTGTCATGCTGAGCGCAGCGAAGCATCCATCATGATATCCGCAGGCGGTCGTGCCGATGGATTCTTCGCTGCGCTCAGCATGACGGATTGGGATGCTTAACGGGCCAGACGGCATCATTTCTGTGAGCCCAGTCATCACCATTCATCTGGCAACGGGCAACGCGCACAAGGTGCAGGAGATGCAGGCGCTGGCCGTGGCTTCAGCGCTGCCGCTGAACATCGTCGCGGCGGCGGGGATGCCACCCGTGACGGAGGACACCGGCACCTTCACGGGCAACGCCCGGAAAAAAGCCGCCGCGCTCAAGGCCGTGCTGCGTCCCGATGTCTGGGTGTTGGCGGACGACAGCGGGCTCTGTGTGGACGCGCTGGACGGAGCGCCCGGGGTGGAGTCGGCCTACTATGCCGGCCCGGCGGGCGACAGCGCGGCCAACCTGGCGAAACTGGTTGCCGTGATGCGGGCCGTGCCGCCGGGTCGGCGCGGGGCGCACTTCGCCTGTGTGCTGGTGCTGTTGGGACCCGGCGGGACGGAACAGGTGTTTGAGGGGCGCAGTCCGGGCACGCTGCGCGTGGAGCCGGCCGGTGGGTTGGGATTCGGCTATGATCCGCTTTTTGTCCCGGAGGGCTTTGACCGCACCTACGCGGAGCTTTCGGCGACCGAGAAAAACAAAGCCAGCCACCGCGGACGCGCGTGGCTGGCCTTGGCGGAGTGGTGGCGGCTTACGGTTATTATGGAATAGCCGGGAGGCTCTCGATATAGGCCTTGCGGACAGCGTAGTCGGAGGAAGAAAGCTCGCGGAAACCGAGGCGATCCGCGCCGATGACGAGCGGCTCGAGCGGGATATCGTGCTCGGCGATTGTGAAGCCGTAATGCAGACCCCAGAAGCGGTTGGGCGCAGCATAGCAGCGGATATTCCAGGGCTCCATGGCCACGCGGCTTTCAAAGAGAGCGATCATGGAGCCACGAATGTAGAGGGAAGCATTGCTGCTGATGCTCGAGTCCATGTCGGAGTGCCAGTCTTCAATCAGGCGGGGAAAGTTGTGGGCTCCGCCACTGTATTGGGCATTGGCGGCGGCCAGGGGAGGCCGGTCAGTCAGGCCGTTGGCGTTGTGATTGCTGGGGATCATGCCCATGAGCAGCGCGGTGGAGAACTCTGTGGCGGCGGGCGGCGGTAATTTGGTCTTCCAGAGCGTAGCACCGCCGGTGCCGGGGGTGCTGCTCGTGGGCAGGGCACCCGGCTTGATGCCCGTGGCATCAGTGCCCAGGCCCTCGTATTGATTGGAGGAAGAGGGGGCCGCCGTGTCCCAGGTGCTGACCCAGCTGCTGTTGGTTATGCGAAAGGCGCTCACGGCGTCATTCCAGCCATTGGTCTGGAAATAAGGCGCGCTGGCATTGCTGTAGGTCGGTTGGGAAAGCAGCGTGATGGCGTCGGCCATGACGGAGGCCAGCTTTTCGTTCGCCGAATCGGGGTAGGTGGCGCTGAAGCCGCCGTAGAAATTGGGTGTGCCGGTGCCGGTGTCGCTGGTTGAGCTGTCGATCGTGCCGTCGGCATTGAAGTGGCCGATAATATAGGCGGCGTCGTTGGTCACAAAGGTAAACCCGGTCTTGGTCGCGGTGGTGTAAGTGGCGGCGGGTCCGCGGCCATTGATCAGACGCACACCGGAGTCAATTCGGTCGTTCTTGCCGGCGGTGATGGTCTGGGCGCGGCGCTCGGCATCGACCGAATGAATGTAGATCGCGACGCCGTCATACCAGGCGAGAGCGAGATCGGGGGCGGGGACGATGAGTGTGCGCGGATCTGCGGGGACAAGGCCCGGGGTGCTGGGAGTGAGATACGCCGGCGTGTAGTAGAGCTGGAACGGATCGGGCCGGTTCATGTCCTCGGCGGTGCCGGTCGTCGGAAACACTGTGTAGGAAAATGCGGCGGCCAGGTCGCTATCGGTGCCGAGGTCGAGGGTCGTAGGCACGCCGCCAGCGTTAAATATGGAGTTGGTCCAGTTGCCCGCCACCGGGGCGGCGGTGTTGTAGCCTGAGCTGGTGATGGCGCTGGAGACCACGCGGCTGAACATCATCTTGAAGCGGGCCATGTCGAAATCGATCTTGGCGATCGCCCGGGGCTTGTAATTGGTGGTGGAACGCGCGGTGCCGCCGACGATGTTCGAGTTGTAGCCGACATTGCCGTTGGCCCGTCGTGCATCGAAGAAGTAGGCATCGGCTGGGTAGGGTTGCGTGGCATTCTCGGCCGGGAAGTTGTCCCCTGAACCACCAATGACGCTGTAGCCAGTGTAGGGCAGCGGGTCGACAGTGACGACAGTATTGTCTGCGACGGGGGCAGCCAGACCTGGAACAATGGTGATCACGCCGCCGTTAAGCGACGATGCGACCAGATATTTGTCCGAGCCGATATGAAGGATGTTGCCTGCATGAATGGTGCCGACGCCAGTGTCCAGCACCAGGGTCTGGGCACCAGCGGGGTAACCGGCGGCGTTGTTGACAAAGTAATTCTTGCCTGTGCCCATGGCGCTGCTGTTCGCGTCGATGGTGACGGGGGCATTGTCAGCCGCGCCGGCAGCCGGGCGGATGCCGGGCGAGGCGATACCGATGGGATAAACGGTGGCGGTGGTGGCGGGAGCCGCCACGGGGGCGCGGGTGACCAGATAGCGGTGGGGGTTAATGTAAACCATGTTCCCGGGCAGGATGGTCTTCGTGTCACCATCAAGGTTGAGGCTGGTGGCATTCTGCGCGGCGGCGCCGGCCATCACGAAAGTCGTGCCCGTGCCGCGGGCCGGGGGCGTGACAGTGACAACCGCGTTGTCCGCCACCGCAACGGCGAGGCCGGGTTGGCAAAGTTTGAGCACTCCGCCCACAAGGTCGGCCTGCACCAGGTAACGGTAAGCGCCAATGGTCACCATCTCGCCGGCCCGGATGAGGCCGGTGCCGGTATCGACAGCGAGGTCGGTGGTGCCGGCCGCGTAGCCGCTGGCGTTGTTGACGAGGTAACCAGTTCCAAGGTTGTAGCCTTGCTGGACAGTGCGGACGACTTGGTTGGATCCCACCACTGTGCCCTCGGTGTAGCGGTTGGGCAGCACATTGTCATACATCGTGTCATCCGCCATGAGGGCGGGGGTGGTGCCGGGGGTGCTGCCTTGGTTCCAGCCATAGGAGGGCTGGCCGGGCAGGACGACTTCGCGAAGGGTATGCGTGCCGTCACCGTTGATGATGTTGAGCCACGAGCGGTAGGAGCGGGGCAAAATGGGCTGATCCGTGCCGTCGGGCAGTTTGCCGGTGCGGATGGTGTCGTCGGGGCTGACAACGATGTAGAGTCCAGCCTTGCGGGCGATTTTCAGCGCCTTGGTGGCATCATTGTCGCTCGTGACCTCCCAGAGTGCGGTGGAGTTATTCCATTTGTAGGGGTTCCGCGGCTCGATGAGCTGGCGGCCGCTATCGCGGTCGTCCTCAGGCGTGGTGGGGAGGTTGGTCTCATTGTCGGAACCGATGCCGGGAAGCTCCAGCTTGGAGACGCCGTGGACGTTGGTGCGGACATTGCCGCCGTAGGTCGTCGTGGCAAAGGTGCGGAACTGATTCTGGGTGGTAGTCGTCTCGGTTGCGGTGCCGTATTTTTGATCCCGCCACACGCCGCCGGAGGACTTCAGATTCACCCCGGCACCGGAAACGGGCTTGTAGAAAACGCCGCCGGTGCCCCCGGCACCAGCCGACGTGTCGCCGGCGCGCTTGATGTAGGTGGCCTTCATCTGGCCGTCGGCATACAGGCCGCCGGCGGCCGTGACGCGGCTGGTGAAAGTGATGGTGCCCGAACCGCCGTTCTCACCCCGGGCGGTCAGGCGGTTGTTGGTGTGGACAGGGCCGGCGATGGTCATGTTGGGGCCGGGAAAGAGCTCCAGATCCATGTTGTAGAAAATGCCGAACTGGAAGAGGGGCGTGAGGCTAAGCTGCATGTCCTGCTCGGCGTAGGAGCTGACGGAGCCCATACCGGGGTGGGAGGCCGTGGCCTTGGCGATGATCGGGATCTTGGCGGTGCTGACCTGGAGGCCGTTGTTGGGGCTGGTCACATCAGTGATCAGGACGTAGGGCGAGGCACTCTCGATGGCGGCGCGCATCTCCATGCCGACGGAGCTGCTCGTATATGTCGTGTCGAGGATGCTGCTGGGCGGCATGTGGATGCGATTGCTGCTCGTGCCGGTCCAAGGGAACTTGCCGACCGGGGCGGAACCCATGCGGTTGAGCTTCGGGATGAGCTGCTCGGCGGAGTAGAGCGCGATGTTCTCGGACATGTTCTTGGCCCGGAGAATCAGACGATTGCGCTCGTTGCCGCGCCGCTCATTCATGCTATAGCTAAGCATGCTGGCGGTGAGCAAAGCCATCATGGCTGTCAGCATCACGACGGGGAGCAGGGCGGACCCTTTCTTACTGGCGGGAAAAGTAGCGGTGCAGTTAGGGGTTGAGTGCATGGCGGGTTATTTCCGGGGGGAGATGGTGTAATTGAAGCTACTGCTGGAGAGCATGTTGTTCACGGTGCTGCCATTGATGAACTCGACATTGATGGAGATGAAGCCGTCGGATGGGGTGGAGGTCGGCGACTCGGTGGAGAAGATCGGGTAGAGGTCGCCAGAGACATAGGGACCGTTGGGATAGGTGCCGGTCACCGGACTAACAGGCACGGCGCGACCTTTGCTGCGGGCATTCAGCAAGCGGGTGCCGGCGCGGCTCGGGTTGGAGTTCAGGTTGATGGCGCTCAACTCGGCGGCGATGCCGCTGAAGGGGTGGCCGTTGGAGGATGCTGCGGAGCCTTCACCCCAGTCGTCGGTCTCATAATAGCGGACCGGCGCCTCCGCGTTCACTCCCGCCTGGTTCGTCGTGACCCGGTAATAGATGCGGATCTGTCGGATGTCGGTGTTGCGGTAGAGCGAGGTCTGGGTCACCAGGACGATACAGTCGCCGTGGGCGATCCACTTGTCATAGTCGTTGTCGGCGGAATCGATCTCAGGACCCGTCGGGAAGATCGGATCGGTGGTCACATTCACCGAAGTGTCGAGCTTCGTGTAGTAATCGAAAAGGTAGAAGGTCGAGGCGTCGAGGGTCTCCTTGGTGATTTGCGCCGTGAACGCCCGGAGGCTGGCGTTGGTCGCCAGGCGCTGGGTATCTTTATACATGGTGCGCAGGCCGAAGAGGAAGGTGCTCATGGTCATACCCAGCACCAGCACGACGATGGTCATGCTGATCATGACCTCGGCCAATGTGAAACCGGAGGTCGCTAGGCGGAGATTGCGGGTGGTTTTCATGCGCTGTGGATCCGATACGCCGAAGATTGCTTAGGCTCGGCTGGAGGAAGGGGATTGAGGGTGGATTGCATGGGGCTCGGACGTTATTGGGGACTTGCCTGAGTATCTTTTACTTATCAAAGCGGCTGCGGAGGAACACCTCCCGGTCGCGCACGGTGCGGGTGGCCGCACCGTCCTCAAAGGAGTAAGTGTAGACGATGGTGATCTTCTTCACCTCGGAGACATTGCCGTCGGGGACCTCGTCGATCCAGATCCAGAGATTCAGGTTGATCTGCTGGGACATCGAGCCGGTCACGGTGGAGAGGGGCATGGCACCGATCCAATTGTCGATGGCATCCGATCCGTCGGCACCCGCGCCAGCCGCCGGCGCATTGGGAGCGGGAGTGGTGGTGGGGCCCTTGGGCGTATCGGCGCTGCCATCGGCCAGAGTCGGGGTGTAAACGACGCGCAGCCACTTGACCGTGTTCTGGTTGATGCGGACCCGAACATTCGGTGCGGGTGTCGCTGCCGCGTCGGTGGGGTCCACCACCTGATTGGGGAGCAGCTCGGTATATTCAAGCTGCTTGATCTGCTCGACAATGCCGTAGACCACGCTGGTGCAGGCGGCATGGAGGACGCTGGCCTCTGTCGTGCGACGCGACTGGATGAAGGTGCCGATGAAGCTGAGCATCACCGTCGCCATGAGCGTCAGTGACACCATGACTTCGACGAGCGTCAGGCCGCGTTCGTGCAGGGCGGCAGCGCGATGGCGGGACCGCGCGGAGTCGGGCAAGGCAGGGAGGGGTGCGGGGTGGTGTGGCATTGCACACCCATCTTGCCAGAAATACGGCCCGGGCAAAACAGACGTAAGGCCTGTGCATTAGCCTCTATCCTGGCCAGAGGCCAAAGCCTCTAACCACGGAAGGCCTCAGGATGCGCGCCCGCGCCCGGCCTCGGCGTAGAGGGCGGCGGCTTGGGAGCGTCGGGCGATGTCCAGCTTCGTGAAAATCGTGGCCAGGTAGTTCTTCACCGTTTTCTCGGTCAAACCCAGGCGGTCGCCGATTTCCTTGTTGGTGAGCCCCTCCGCGAGGAAGGCGACGACCCGGCGTTCCTGCGGGGACAATTGGTCAAGCTTGGCCGCCGCAGATTTTTCGCCGCGGTGCTTCATGAGGTTCAGCACCTGGCCGGACATCGAGGGATCGAGAACCGCCTGCCCCCCCGCGACGGCGCGGAGGGCGCTGGCGAGGGCCTGGCCGTCGTTGTCCTTGAGCAGGTAGCCCTGCGCGCCGGCGCTCATGGCCTCCTGCAAATTGTGCGCGTTGCTGCTGGAGGTGAGGATGAGCACCTGGGTCTGGGCGCGGGATTTCTTGATCTCCCGGCAAGTCACCACGCCGTCCCTGTCGGGCAGGTGGAGATCGAGCAGGGCGATGTCGGGCTTGAGCTTCGCGACAGCGGCGAGCCCTTCGGCCGAAGAGCCGGCTTCGCCGACAATCTGGATGTCGGGGCAATCCTCCAGGGCGCTGCGCAGACCGAGCCGGATGATCGGGCTGTCGTCGATCAGCAGCACGCGGATCAGGCGGGTGCTCGGAGGGGCGTTCATGCGGGCGACGCAACCGGGAGGGTCAGTAAAACGCGAGTCCCTTTTCCCACGGCGGATTCGATGCGCAGGCTGCCTCCGAGTGCGGCGGCGCGCGCCTCCATGTTGACCAGGCCGTGCCCGCCCGGGCTGCCCGCCTGCGGGACAAATCCGCGTCCGTCATCCTGCACCGCCAGCGCCACCTGCTGATCCCCCCGTCCAACCAACAGGGTGAGCCGGCGCGCCTGGCCGTGACGCAGGCTGTTGCTCAGCGCCTCGCGGAGGATGTTCATGATCTCGGCGATTTGCAGCGGAGGGATCAGCGCCACCGCGTCCGCGTCAATGCGCTGTTCGATCTGCACCTCCTGCCCGGCGGTGAAAGTGCCGATCAGTTCCTCGAGGGCCCCCGCGAAAGTCTGCGTCGTCACGCGGGTCGGCTCCAACTCCTCCAAGTAGGCGCGCACTTCGCGATTGAGGCGGCGCAGTTCGCCCATGCACTGGGCGAGGCGGCCCTGCAACTCGGGGGCCAGGGCGGATTTCTTCTGCACGCTCTCCAGGGTCAGACAGACGGCATAAAGGGTCTGGCAGATGTTGTCGTGCAACTCCCGCCCGAGGCGGACCCGCTCGGCCACCGAGTGGCCCAGGAGCGAGCGGTTCACCTGGAGATCCTCCTCGGCGCGGACCCGGGCCCCGTGTTCCTCGGCCAGGGCGGTGCCCCGCTCGTGCGAGATCTTGGCCAGGTGCTCCAGGCCGGCGGCTTGGGCCCGGGAGGCGTCCCATGGCGCGCGGCTGCCCGCCTCACCGGCCGGATGTCGCCGGGCGGCCATGATCACGAGGAGCAGCGGCACCAGCGCCAGCAGCAGCGACAGCAGGATGATCACGGCGGTCACGCGCTGATGGAGCATCTGCGCCTTCAACAGGGCCGGCGGGGCGAAGGATACCCGCACCTGCCAGCCGGGGGCCGCGCCCAGTTGTTCGGTAAACGTCAGGGCCCCGCGCGCCGGGTTGGTGGCGAAGGGAGCATCAATCCGGCTCAGCTCGATGGCCCCGCCGAGCATGGCGCCCAGCTCACGCTGGAAGCCCGCATCCCAGCTTTCCGGCGGGCGGCCGCTCACCGTGACGGCCCGGTTGAGGCGTTCCCGCGCCTCGGTCACCGCTATGCCCTGCAATTGCCGTGTCTCCCGCCGCAGCCACCATTGGAGGGTGATCGTCGCCCCGAGGAAGAGCAGCAGGAACAGCAGGGCCAGGCCGAGCGTGCGGGTGGAGAAATTCATACAGGGGCGCTTACCGGGTGCAGGCTAGAGTGTTCCGGGCGGGTGCGTCAAAACCTTCGACAAACGTCCGCCGACAGGTAGGTTTTTGACCCTTTTATGCCGTCATTCTACATCACGACCGCAATCGACTATGCGAACGGTTCCCCGCACCTGGGCCATGCCTACGAGAAGGTGCTGACGGACGTCATTGCGCGCTTCCGGCGGCAGATGGGCGACCGGGTGCATTTTCTCACCGGCGTGGACGAGCACGGCCAGAAGGTGCAGGCCAGCGCCAAGAGGCAGGGCGTCGCCCCGCAGCAGTTCGTGGACGAGGTCAGTGCCGAGTTTCGCGCGCTGTTGCCGCGCCTCAACATCGCCAACGACGATTTCATCCGCACCACCGAGCCCCGCCACAAGCAGGTCGTGCGCGCCGTCCTGCAGCAGCTCTTCGACAAGGGGGAAATCTACCAGGCGGAATACACCGGCTTCTATTCCACCCGGCAGGAGCAGTTCCTGCAGGAGAAGGACCGGTTGCCCGACGGCACCTGGCCCGAGCTGTTTGGTGAGGTCACGGAAATCGTCGAGTCGAACTACTTCTTCAAGCTCCGGCAGTATCAGGCGTGGCTCGTGGAGTTCTACGAGCGCAACCCGGATTTCATCTTCCCCTCGTTCCGCCAGAAACAGGTGCTGGAGTTCCTCAAGGAGCCGCTCAATGACCTGTGCATCTCGCGGCCGAAGGAACGACTGGAGTGGGGCATCCCGCTGCCGTTTGACGAGGGCTACGTGACCTACGTGTGGTTCGACGCGCTGCTGAACTATTACTCCGCCGTGGCGGACCGACCCGATCTCTGGCGCGAGGTGCATCACGTCATCGGCAAGGACATCCTCGTGCCGCCGCACGCGGTTTACTGGCCGATCATGCTGCACGCCGCCGGGCTCTCGCTGCCCAAGGGGATCATCGCCCACGGCTGGTGGCTGCAACGCGGCGCCAAGATGTCGAAAAGCACCGGCATCGCCCTCAACCCGCTCGACCTCGTCGCCGAGTTCGGGGCGGATGCCTTCCGCTATTTCCTGATGCGCGAGATGAACGTCGGCCAGGACAGCGATTTCACGCGCGAGCAGTTCTTGGTCCGCTACAACAGCGAGCTGGCGAACAACCTCGGCAACCTCGTGAACCGCACGCTCAACATGACGACCCGCTTCGCCGGCGGCGTGCTGCCCGCCGCCGAGGGCGCGGAGGAGCTGGAGCAGCACCTGCACGCCCTCTGGGCGAAGACCCGCGACGAGTTCATCCCGCTCTGTGAGGGGCACCAGTTTCACACCGCCCTGGAGCGCGCGATGTTTTTCCTCACGGAGACCAACGCCTACATCGAGAAACGCGCCCCGTGGAAGCTCGGCAAATCCGCCGAGGCCCGGGACCAGGCGCTGTTGCGCACCTCGCTCGCCACCATGGCCGAGGCCCTGCGCCTGGCGGTCGCCCTCATCCAGCATGTCACCCCCGACACCACTGGAAAAATCAATGCCGTGCTCGGCTACACCCCGGGTGCGGTCTGGCGCGATGAGTTGAACTGGGGCGCCAGGCTCAATGGTGCCAAGGTCGCGCCGGCCCTCGTGCTCTTTCCCCGTCCGGCGCCGCCCGCCAAGCCGTGAGGGTTCTCCCGGTCAACCCGGAGGCGAATGCCACGCCCGAGTCGCTGCGGGCGTTTCTGACGCAGTGCGCCGCCCTGGCCGGAGAGGCCGGACGGCCGCAGTTGGTCAGCATCAGCCTGTCGGTCGAGCATCTCGATCCGCTGGCGGTGCTCGAATCCATCTTTGAGCCGGCGCACCTGCACTTCTACGCGGAGCGCCCCGCGCAGGGATTTGCCGTGGCCGGGGCGGAGGCCTTGCTGGAGTTCACCGCCACCGGACCCGGGCGCTTTGCCGCTGCCCAAGCCTTCATCGCCCGGACACTGGCCGACACGATAGCGATCGGCCCGCTGGAAGAGGCGTTTGCCGGCCCGCATTTCTTTTTTGCCAGCAGTTTTGCCGATGAGGTGCCGGCCGACGCCGCGTTCCCGGCGTTGCGCCTGTTTGTGCCGCGCTGGCAGGTGGCCCGGCGGGAGGATCGCACGGTGGCGGTGGCCAACCTGCTCATCACGCCGGATGTCCCCATCGATGTGTTGGCAGCAAAAGTCTGGAAAGCCCACGCCAAGTTCCGCGCCTTCGACTACGGCCGGGCCAAACGGCGGGAGCGGCCGTCCGCGCCCAAGGAGACCGCGGAACTCGGCGGCGATTACCCGGGCGCGGTGGCGCAGGCGCTGCAGGAGATCGCCCGGGGGGATTACCACAAGGTGGTGCTGGCCCGGGCCCGACGGCTCGCCACCCGCGAGCAGTTTCACCCGCTCAGCGTGCTCAATCACCTGCGGCAGCACTACCCGGAATGCTACGCCTTTTCGATCGGGAACGGTCGCGGCGCGAGTTTCATCGGGGCCAGTCCCGAGCGGTTGGTGCGCGTGGCCGGCGGGCGCATGCATACCGAAGCGCTGGCCGGCTCGGCCCCCCGGGGTGACTCGGCAAGCGCGGACGCGGCCTGCGCCCAGGCGTTGTTGCACAGTGAAAAGGACCTGCGCGAGCACCGGCTCGTGCTCGAGTCCATCGCGCGCCGCGTCGCCGACCTGGGCCTGAAGCTGGAACACGCCGCCCAGCCGCGCGTGCTGGGCCTGGCCAACGTGCAGCACTTGCACCTGCCGATCAGCGCCACGCTGCCGGCGGGCGTGCAGACCCTCGACCTCGTGGCCCGCCTGCACCCGACCCCGGCCGTGGGGGGCACGCCGCGCGCGGCGGCCGTCTCCGCCATCGCGCGGCTGGAGGGGTTCTCCCGCGGGCTCTACGCCGGCCCGCAGGGTTGGGTGGACCACCGGGGCGGCGGGGAATTCTTTGTCGGCATCCGTTCCGCGCTCGTTGACGGACGCACGGCGACCGTCTTTGCCGGGGCGGGCATCGTGGCGGGCTCGTCCCCCGAGAAGGAATTTGCCGAGACCGAGCTGAAATTCCAGGCTCTGATCAAAGCCCTCACCGACTGATGCAAGGGAGCAAATATGGAACTCAGAAAATCAGGAACTGAACTCAGCCTTTGCTTCCTGAGTTCCCTCTTCCATTCCGCTTAACCATGTCCCTGGACTTTCGAAATACCAACAGCCTGTGGGCCAGCGTGCTGGTCGAGACGCTGCACCGGCTGGGCCTGCGCGAAGCCGTGATCTCGCCCGGCTCGCGCTCGACCCCGCTGACGATGGCCTTTGCCCGGCACCCGGGCATCGAGGCGATTCCCGTGCTGGACGAACGCTCGGCCGCCTTCTTTGCGCTGGGCCTGGCGCGCCAGCATCGGCGTCCCGTCGTGCTGCTCTGCACCAGCGGCACGGCCGGGGCCAATTACCTGCCCGCGCTCATCGAGGCGCAGGAAAGTGGCGTGCCGCTGCTGGCCATCACCGCCGACCGGCCGCCCGAGATGCGCGCGTGCCGCTCCGGCCAGACCATCGACCAGCAGAAGATTTTCGGCGGCCACGTGAATTTTTATCATGAGGTCGCCGTGCCGCAGGCGACGCTCCCGATGCTCCGCTACCTGCGCCAGACGACCGCCCACGCCTGGGAGCGCAGCCAATGGCCGGCCTCCGGCCCGGTGCACCTCAACGCTCCGTTCCGCGACCCGCTGCCTCCGATCGAGGATGGCAGCACGGACGCGGTGCGCCCGGTGCTCAACGAAGGGAAGTTTTTCGCCGCGCTCCGCCCGGCGCAACGCGTGGAGTCGCGGCTGACCTCCGCCGTCCGCCTTGCTGGTCGCGGGATTATCGTGGCCGGGCAGGTCCGCCCGGGCGACCCGGCGGCGTATGCCCGCGCGGTCGGGCAACTCGCGCGGCGGCTCGGCTGGCCCGTGCTGGCCGACGCCTTGTCGCCCCTGCGGCACCAGGCGCACCTCGTGCCCAACCTGGTCGCAACCTATGATGCCATCGTTCGCTCGGCCAGTCTGACGAAACGGCTCCAGCCGGATCATGTTCTGTGTCTGCACGACTGGCCGACGAGCAAGGCGCTGCGCCAGTGGCTGACGACGGAGGACACGGCCGTCACCATGGTGCGCAGCGACACCCAGAACCCCGATGCGCTGCACAGTCGCACGACACTAATTCGCACTTCCGTGGAATCGCTGGCGGCCACGGTCCGTCCCGGTCCGAAGGAGAGGGGCTGGCTGGAGGCATGGATGGCGGGTGAGCGGAGCATGGCCCGCCGCCTTCGAAACGGGCTGGCCGCGGCATCAGGTCTATTCGAGGGCCGCGCGAGTGCGCTCCTGCCGGGCCTGCTGCCGAGGGGCACGCCGCTGTTCGTGGCGAACAGCATGCCGGTGCGCGATCTGGAGTATTTCTGCCCGGCGAACAGCCGCGGCCTTGACGTGCACTGCAACCGGGGGGCCAACGGCATTGATGGCACGCTCTCGACGGCGCTCGGGGTGGCGCATGGCAACCAACCGTCCGTCCTCCTGACCGGGGATCTCGCGCTGCTGCATGACACTAACG
>WBZX01002119.1_pt1 | contig 13922 bp, 18 predicted proteins | sample 5204211 | NCBI WGS metagenome assembly WBZX01 (sample SAMN12344362, study PRJNA552823) | activated sludge metagenome | biome: Activated sludge suspended growth; feature: Nitrification reactor; material: Wastewater; isolation source: activated sludge from nitrification reactor of wastewater...
CTGGAGGCGCTGATGGACATACCATCCCCCGACACGTCGGAGTTGGAGCTGTGGTCGCTGTTGGTGGAGAAATACGAGGAGGGGCATTTCCCTATCGCGACGCCCGACCCCATCGAAGCGATCCGCTTCCGCATGGAACAGGCTGGTCTGGCTCCGGCCGACCTGCAGCCCTACCTGCAGAGCAAGAGCAAGGTCTCGGAGGTGATGAACCGCAAACGGCCGCTCAGCCTGAGCATGATCCGCGCACTCCATCACGGGCTCAAGATCCCCGCCGAAGTGTTGGTGCAGGAAACCCAGGCTCCTTACATCAGCGGCCGTTCCAAAGGCCGCAAGTAGAGGGTAGCCGCCCTCCGGCCCAGCCCGATCCTCAACGCCATCCTGGCGCAGCTCTGAACAATCCCGTCGTCTTATCGCGCAATTGCGGCGCGCTCCCCGGATGCCAGAAAGACGGTGGCTCAAGCCTGCGGAGCGACCGGAAATATCCGTTTCCGCCTCTTGCCCGGCTGGACCGGCGCCGGCGGTGCGGTGCGGCGCGGCTTGGGCGCATGACGCTTGATGCCGAGCCGCCGGTTCTCGGCGGTGCGCGTGATCTGTATCTCCTGCATCCGCTGGAACACCGTCAGCAACTGGTCCGGCAGCGCGTAGCGATCGAGACCGGAGCGATCGAGGGCAAGGAGCAGTTCATGCGTGGCCTCGAGGGTCGAAAGGCAGCCGGGCTCCGGCTGGCGCTTGATGAGGTAGCGGCTCGGCGCGGCGCCCGAGAACATGATCTTCGGCAGCCCTTGCAGGTTGGGGCTCAGCCGCAGCATTGGCCGGACGAGGCGCCAGGTTGCGTCCAGCAGAAACACCACAAGCCGGCGGCCCGAGAAATCGGCGGCGTGCAATTCGCCCTTCGAGAGATCGCGGGCGTCCTTGCCCGGATAGAGCAGCACCGGAAAGTTCCCCGGATCATCAATCAGCGCCTGCACGGCTTCGTGGCTCCCGAAACTCCCCCCGATGTGGATTTCGCTGTCCGCCAGGCAAAGGTGGGTGAGCCGGCCGGTGTTCGCCTTGATGCGCTTGAATTCATGCGGATGCATCAGGATCACGAACTTCGTGCGCGTCGGCATGGGCGTGATCGATCCGCACCAGCAGAGCGCCTCGGGCCAGAAACATTTGTAGCACATCTTCCTCATCGGAAGGCCAACGATTGCCTCGCAACCACCCCTTTGACCAGAGGCAAAATGCGCCGGGCCGTCCGGGTTCGTGTTTTCACCCTTGCCTGCGCCCGTCCGGGCCGGAGAGTTCCGCCCATGAATTACCGGACCAAGGCCGAATACTTTATCCAAGGCATCACCCAGGGCTTCGTGGAAGCCGCCGAAGTCATTGCGTGGTCCGACGAGGTGGTCGTCACCGCCGCCACGCCCGAGGACTGGATGCTCGAAATCTCCAGCTGCGGCCCGGATGACCGCATGGTTATCCTCAGCCACCTGAACACCGTCAAGGGCGTGGCCGACCCGGTCGAGCTCGCCGCCCTGTTGAAGGCCAAGGGCGTCAGCTGACGGCACGCCCTGTCAGGCTGTCAGCAACGGACCGTCTGGCGTTTCGGAGCCACGGCCGCACCGCGCCGGCATTTGACGATGTGCTCGGCGGCGACCGGCACCGTGCAGGAGGTGCCGCCCATGTCGATTTCGACCTTTCCGATCTTCTTCGCTACCTCCATAGCCTTCGTCCCGAGCGGCGCCACATAGGTGCCGACGCTGATTACGAAACCGTTCATCGTGTATTTCGCGCCGTCGGGCGCCCGGCCGATTTCCCGCACCGCGCGATCCAGCAGCCTGCCGTATTTGGCGAGGGGCAGCTGCTCGTCCGGCACGGTCGCGGCAATCGCCCCGAGCGTGGTCCAGCCGGCGCGCATCACATGTTCCTGTTTCGACTTGGTCCACTTGACGCCAAGCTTGAAGCCGGCCGGGTGCTCCGACGCCACCCAGGCGACGGTGTAGCCGGAAATCATGTCCCAAGCCGCGTGGTCGGCCCACCCTTGCAGTTCTCTCACGGTCATCTTGCGGCCGTCCGCCACCATGCCGGCCAGATATTGAGCATCGCCAATGCCGGTGCCATAAAGCTCCATCGCCAGCGTCTGGTCGCCCTTGATCCGCTTCGCGATGGGCTTCATGTCGCCGATGCGAACCCCGAGCAGCGAGTCGGGCGCGCCGTGCCGCATGAGGATGCGCCGGATCTGCTCGCTACCCTTGGCCTTCAGCGCAGCCATCACTTCCTTGAGATTCATGGCACAAGGACTTGTTAGTGCAGAGGCGGACGCGGTTGGTCGGCGCAACGTCCCAGAGCGCTATCGCGCCAGTTCGTAGAGATACTCGACGTAGGACAGCGCCGCGCCGTCGAAGCCGCTGACCTTGGGGTTGGCGGACTCGATGACGTAATACTCGTCGGGGGCGTGCGCGCCGCCGCCATGGCCAAGGCCGAAATGCGCGGCAGGCAGGCTGAGCGGCGGCTCGGTGAAGACGAAGCCCGGGTAGGAGCCGGCAAGGCGCGGCCAGAGCACGGGGTCGATGCCATTGCGCTTCAGCACCGCGAGCTGCGCCTGGATCACGCGCGATTCGGCGGGCGTGGCGGTCGGGTTGTAACCGCCCGTGAAATTGACGTCGATGTCGCCGTAACCGCGCTTGGCGAGGTGGGCCTTGAGCTTGCCCAGGACCTCCTCGGCGGTCTGATTCGGGACCAGCCGCAGGTCGAGTTTCACCGCCGCCTTGTGCGGCAGGACGGTCTTGCCGCCGGGCCCGGTGTAGCCGGCGTAGATGCCCTCGATGTTGACGGTCGGCTGCGAGACGAGCCGCTCCAGGGCAGCCTCGAAAGGCAGGTCGTCGATCCACCGCATCGCGCCGGACGCGACCTGGTATTGCCGCACCGTCAGCTTGCGAGCGGCCGTCTGCACGAGGATCTTCTCCGCCTCCGTGATCGGGCGGACGTTCTCGAAAATGCCGTCGATCAACGGAGTGTTGCCATCGGGTGTCACCAGCGTGCTGAGCGCCTGCACCAGACGCCAGGTCGGGCTGTCGATCATCGCCTTGAACGAGGAATGGGTGTCGCGCATCGGGCCCTTGCCCCAGGTCTGCGCGTTGCTCGTCAGTTCGACCTCGATAACGCCCTTGGCACCGAGGTTCACGGTCACGCTGCCGTCGATGCTCTGCATGCCCATCGGCAGGAACACCCCGATGGTGCCGGCCAGTGCGGCCTTCACCTTCGGGTGGAGCGCGATCTGCCGGACGTTGGGCGAGCCGATCTCCTCCTCGCCCTCGGCGATGAGCACGAGGTTGACCGGCAGCTTCCGGCCGGAGGTGCGGAAGGCGTCGAGCGCGGCTAGAAAGCAGGCCTGCGGGCCCTTCTGGTTGGTGGCGCCTCGGCCGATGATGACCTTGCCGACACCGTCGCGGTCCACGATCCGCGCTTCCAGCGGCGGGGCGACCTTCCACTCCGCCGGGTCGAACTGCTTTACGTCATACATGAAATAGATGCCGACGGTCGTGGGCGCTCCCGCGTCGAGCGTGGCGAACACGCCGGGTTTGCCGGTCGTGTCGATGCGCTCCGCATGCTGGAAACCGACTTCCTTGAGCAGGCCGATGAGATGGTCCGCCCCCTCGGGGAAGCCGCGGTTCTCCGCGGCAATGGCCGGCTTGCGGATCCAGTCCTGCAGGCGGGCCACTGCGCGGTCGTGGTTTTTGGCTATCTCCGCCTTGAGCCCGGCGACATCCGCATCGGTCGCCAGCAGTTGCGTCATCAACCCCGCCGTGAAAACGGCGGCCAGCCCCAGGAAGCGTCGGTTCATGGTTGCCAACCATGTCGGCGGCACCATCCGCGGCAACGTCAAACCCTCACTGGAAGTAGCCCGCGGCCTCGATCACGCCCGCATCAGCTGGCTCGTCCGGCGCGCCCACCTCCCGGCAATCCTCTGGGAACGCTTGCTGCCGCAGCCGCCAACGCACCGCGCACATCCCGTCCGTCAGCGCCTCGTGCAGGGCCGAGCCAAAATCGTAGGCCCGGCCATCGAACCCCGCCTCGGCACCAGCCTGGTCGATGGCGAGCATGACGGCAAACATCCGGGCGCGGATTTCCGGGATGAGCACGTCCACGGAATCGACACCCGACTCGAGATTGGAGCGGCAGCCGTCCAGATTGCGGCTGTGATGCGAGCGGCAGGCCTCGGGCCGGGCTTCGTAGATGGTGCAACTGCCGTCGCGCAAGAGGACGCAAGGCCGCTTCAGCGCCGCCCGCTCATTCATCGTGCGCCCGGCAAACGCCGCGCGGTGCGCGGACGTCCCGGCGATGACCGCCTCGAGTTCTACGGGAGAAAAATGCGTCTGGATATATTCCGCCGCCAGCAGCACCTCGTGGGCCTGCACGCCGACGGGCACATGGCAGCAGGTGCCGCAACCCGCCCGGCACGCCACCGCCGTCCGCGCCGCCGCCGGGGCGGCAGCATAGGCCCGGTCGAAGCCCTTGTGCGCCGACCGGAAAACCGCGAGCAAGTCCGCAGGATTGCGTGTCCGCCCCAACGCCTTCAGCACGTAGCCTCCGGTTTTCTCAAACAGGGCCTCTTCCTCGGGTGTCCACGCGGCGCACATGGCTGACACTAGGAGTCAGGAAGCGGCCGTTGACAAGGCCCGTCGTCCCGCGCGCCTTCACCCCGTTACCGCCGTGCGGGCCGCCACCGCCGCGATGCGCTCGACCAACGCGACGCGTTCCTCCGGCGTCGTGTCGTGGCGACAAGGTTGAACGGCGGGTTCCAGCCGGTCGCCGCAGCGCACCAGCAGGCCCCAGCCGTCGGGAATCTCGTGCTGCCGGCAGATGCCCTCTTCCGTCACAAGATATAGCAGGCTGGCGGCGCGCCACCGGGCGAGTTTCGCGAATTTTGTGCCTTCGTGCAGCTTGCGCTGGGCGGTGCGATACGCGGCCTGCAGGCGATCATGGGTCCGGTGTCTCAGCCCACGCAGGTCGAGCGCCTCGAACTCGGGAAACAGTTCCTCCCGCCGCCGCAAGTCCGGGCGGTGGACGCCGATCAGCGCGCGCAACGCCATCAAGCGTTCGCTCATGCGCGCAAGCAACTCGGCCGCGCCGGCTTCGCGGGCGCTGTCCCGCAGGAAGTCGGCGCGCGAGGCCTTGCACTCAAAGACGGCAGTGACGGCGTTGTCTGCGAGCACGCGCGGCGTGGCGGCCACCGCCCGGTAGCCCGAGCGCGGCAGCCGCACCTCGGTCGCCGCGAGCAAAAGCCGGCGCTCAGCGGCCCAAGCCAGAGCCAGGCGCTTCAATTCAAGGTGCGCGGCGGTTTCGGACAACCGGCGCGCCGGGGGACAACTTGCTTCGTATAGGCGGGACACGCGGCCACCCTACCTGACCCCGCTGACAGCCTTATGTCAGGAGCTCGAAATATTGAGTCCCCGCAATAGGCTGACGTCGCGATGCCGGTGGCAGGGCGGAGCGGCCCGCTCCACCGCAGCGCACCGGGCCGGTGCGCCCTGCCCGCCATATAATAGGCGAGCCTTAATCCGGAACCATGCAGTCGGGAAATGTGGAAGCGAGCTTGCTCGCGACTTTTGGCGCGATGTCGCGAGCAAGCTCGCTCCCACAGTAGGCGCCGAAAGGTGAACGAAACCTCGACTGCAATGAAGGAGTCCTGCTGCATCGTTCGCTAATAGTGCCGATCATTGCTGCCGCGGACCTCGTCCAGCACGGGACTGCGCGGCACCACGGGGCGAACCTCAACGGTGAGCCCCAGCGCCAAGCCGGGGCACTGCTTCGCGATCTCCGTGGCCTCGTCGAGGCCGGAGGCGCGGATGTGGAAATACCCGCCGATGATCTCCTTGCCCTCGGCGTAGGGGCCGTCGGTCACGCGCGCTCCGTCTGGACCGGAAACGACGCGGCCGTCGAGGCCGAGTGGGTTGGCGTGTTCGACCTGGCCCTTGGCGGCGAGCGATTCGAACCAGTCGTTCCACTGCTTCGTCATCGCCACTCGCTGCTCCGCGGTGAGGTGCGCGTGGACATCGGCGCCGGCGTTGCGAAACAACAGCAAATACGGAGTGGTGGAATTCGCCATACAGGGGTGTTATGCGGCCGCCGGAAGGCGGCAACACCGAAGCGATGAACTCGCGAATTCCTCGCCCTGCCCCGCGCGCCTACCGGGGAGATCGCCGCTGCGCCGGCACGGCCTCGATCTCGACATAGACAGTCGTGGCGCCGGTGGCGGCGACGGTGTCAATGGCCGCGCCGACCTCCTTGATGGTCTTGGATTCGGCCCCCTCAGCGCTCACGCCCACGCGACAGAGGAACTCCCACTGCGCAAAGCCCTCGGGCGGCGTCCGGCGCTGGGAGCGGCGGACGTATTTGTTAACCTCGTGCCGGATCTTGTCGCGCACGCGGGCATCATCCTTGCCGGCAGCCTGGAGAGGAAAGTTTTTCTTCATCGGCCGATCATCGTTGGCCGCCCGGGCGACAACTCAACGCGAATTGTGAGTCCACCGGCCGCCTTTGAGTTTGTCCCCGTGATCAACAACCCATTACCTCGCACCTGCAATGTCCCATCCCGCCTGCCCGCTCTGCTCGCTCGAAGATGTCCTCGCCCACCCCGACCACTGGGAGTGCGCGACTTGCGGCCATGAATGGCCTCGGGAAGCGGCCCCCGAGACCGCGCGGGTCGTCAAGGATGCCAACGGCAACCCGCTGGCTGACGGCGACAGCATCACCCTCATCAAGGACCTGAAGCTCGGCGGCTCCCAGGTGCTCAAGGCCGGCGCCAAGGCGAAGAACATCCGCCTGCAGGACGGCGACCATGAGATCGCGTGCAAGGTTGACGGCGTGGCCGTGGCCCTCAAGGCCATGTTCGTGAAGAAGGCTTAGGCTTTCGCACCCGCCGCCGCCCTCACGGCCGGCGCGACCTTCGTGCCCAGCAGCTCGATGGCGCGCATGATCTGGGCGTGGGACAGCACGCGATTGTCCAACAGCACGGTCAGGCGGTCGATGCCGCCGAGCCACTCGCTTTCACGCAGGATCTTTTCCGCCGCTGCTTCCGGACCACCCACGAGCAGGGCGCCCGCCGGGCTGCACTGCGCGTCGAACTGCGGCCGGGTCGGCGGCGGCCAGCCTCGTTCCCGGCCGATCTTGCCAAAGGCGTCGCGGTAGGCCGGCCAGAAGGTCTCCTGGGCCTGTTCCGCGGTATCCGCCAGGAAGCCAATGTTGTGGATGCCGACGAAGGGTTTGTCCGCGTGACCGGCCTCACGCCAAGTCTCGCGGTAGAGGTCCACCAGCGGGCGAAACTGCTTCGGCGAACCGCCGATGATGGCGACAATCAGCGGCAGGCCGAGCTTGGCCGCGCGGATGACCGACTGCGGCGTGCCGCCCACGCCGATGAAGACTGGCAGCGGCTGTTGCACTGGCCGCGGATAGACGCCCTGCCCCGTCAGCGCGGGCCGGTGCCGGCCGGACCACGTGACATTCGTGCCGGCGCGAATCTTCAGCAGGAGCTCGAGCTTCTCCGTCGCGAGTTCCTCGTAGTCCTCCAGGTCGAAACCGAACAATGGATAGGATTCGATGAACGAGCCGCGGCCGACGATGATCTCGGCGCGCCCCTGCGAAATGAGATCCACCGTGGCAAATTGCTGGAAGACGCGCACGGGATCGTCGGAGCTGAGCACGGTGACGGCGCTGGCGAGGCGGATGCGCTTCGTGCGCGCAGCGGCGGCGGCCAGCAGCGTGGCCGGCGACGAGGCCACATAATCTGCACGGTGGTGCTCGCCGACGCCGAACACATCGAGTCCAACCTGGTCGGCCAACTCGATCTCCTCGAGCAGTTCCTGAACCCGCCGGGCATCACCCACCGGGCCACTCGTTGCTGTCGCCACAAAGCTGTCCACGCCGATTTGCATCGGCCCGATATAGCCACAATCGCCGGTTTCGCCAGCGTCCGCGTGTCAGCGTTTCCTCGCGAACTCCCGCAGCGCCTCCTTCCCCACCCAGCGGGCGGAGGGATGGCCGGACTTCGCGAGCTTTCGCGCCAGCCGCCCGCAGGCTTGGCGCAGGCCGGGGCTCTGCAGGCCGACCATGCGCAGGGCCCAGCTCACGCCCTTTTTCACGAAATTGCGCTCGTCCGTTGCGCCCCACTCCAGCAGCGGCAGGAAGCGGCGGAACTGCTCGTCGGGTATGCCGTCGGAGTGCGCGGCGAGGCAGGCGAGCAGCACGAAGCCACCGCGTTTCTGGAATTCGCCCTTCATTTTCGCCCAAGGCTCGACTCGTCCCCAGGCCAGCGGGCTCTGGTCAAACTGTTTGAAGCACACCGTGTCCACCACGCCCCAGTTATCGAAGTCGCGGCACCAGCGGTTCATCCCCGCCACCGTGAGCTTGCCCGGCTCGCCGACAAAGGCCGCCAACAGGCGCGCCTCGTAGATATCCGTCTTCCAAAGCCCCTCGGCAAGCGACTGGCTGCGCCCGAGCTTCTTTGCGATCTGTTGGATGGTGCCGACGGACACGCCGATGGCCTTGTCGCTCGGCAGGCCATAGCGCGCCATGCCGGCGCGAACCTTGCCGTTGGCCGCCGTTTTCAGGGCGGCCAGCGCAGTCGCGACCGTGGAGCCTTGAGGCATAGGTTTCTTCGCCATGCGGGATGTGCGGGTGGAGCGCGGCCTTCCGCCTTCGCCAAACCTATGGCGGACAGACTGGACGCGCTTTCAAGATCAACCAACCCGGCCTCCGGCCGGGTTCCACCTTGGCTTCGATCAACTCGCCAAGCTGGTTGGAAACAGTGATGGCGACATCTGCCGCGTCGAGCCGGCCCTGACGCTCCAGCGCGAAGGCCTGCTCGACCAGCTCGACGCGCAAGGCGGCAAGCTGGCCGTGGAGGCAATCGCTGGCAGCGGCCGGCATGGGCGTCAGGCATCCACCATGACCTTGAAGCCGCCGTAGAGCATGCGCTTGCAGTCGAAGGGCGTGTTCTTCGGATCGCACATCTGGGCGAGTCGCGGATCCTTCATAACCTTGGCGTTCACCTTGTCCCGGTGGGCCTTGGACTTATAGACGATGAATGAGAAGACTACGGTCTCACCCGTCTTGAGGCGGATGCCCTTGGGGAAAGGCATGCAGAAGGCGGAGGCGGACGTCAGGTCGTCGCCGAGGCACTCCTTGTAGTCGAGCGCGCCGTGGTCGCGCCAGACCTTGCCGGCTTGCTGGGCGATCTTGAAGTAGTGCTTCAGCTTTTTCTTCAGGACCGGGACGACGAAACCATCGACGTATTTGGGCATGGGGATCGGGGGTTGGGGGTGAGGCGGACGGGAGTCATTTCCTCGGAGCGGACTCGGCGAGCTGCTTGAGCGTGCCCAGGCCCTTTTCGAAGTCGCCGCCGATCATTTTGTCCATGCTCATGAACAGGCACATGATCTTGGCGAGGTAGCTGTTGGTGCCGGACATCGTCCAAGTGACGGTGGTTGCGCCGCCATCGGAACGGAAGGCAAACTCCGTCGGGCACTCGCCGGGCATGGGCTTGAGGAACTCCAGCTTGATGCGAATGATCTCGGCGGGCTTGCTCTCGGAGATGGTCATCCTGCCCGCGCCGACGTCACTGTTGCCCTCCCAACCGTAGCTGGCGCCGACACCGGAGGCCGGGCCCTCGAAAGTGCGCTTCATGGTGGGATCGAGCTTCTCCCAAGGCGACCAGGCTTGCCACCGATGAAAATCGTTGATCTCGGCAAACACCGTCGCCGCCGGGGCGGCGATGGTGGCACTGCGGGTGACGCGAAACTCAGCGGGCTGGAAAAGGGCCGCGACCAGGACGATCACGATGATCGCCGCGAGGATGAGGAGGATTTTTTTAAGCATGGGGATGGGGGATGTGAATGGTCTTCTAGCAGCCGGTCACGCCACTGACAAGCCGGGCGAAGCGGCTCCGGACGGCGCGGGCTCGGTGGCGACCAGGGCGGTCAGAAGGGCGAGAATGACGACAGCGGCGAGCACAGGAAGGCGGTTCATAGGCTCTACGAACCGGCAGTTCGCTTTCGGACAGCAGGATTGAACTTTATCGCCACCCGGCTTGTTTGTTCTTCCATTCAGCATGTCCGTATCGCCCCGTCCCAATCGTTGTAGCCATTGAAAAGCCTCAACCCCGCAGCCTTCCACCCATGCCCACCCCTCCCACGCCCCCGCCCGCCCCGTTCCTGCTCTTTTTCCGAAATTCCGGCCCCGAGACCCACGCACACCTCTCGCCCGAGCAGCGCCAGCAACTCGTCACGCGGTGGAACGCCTGGTTCGAGGGCCTCGTGGCCGAAGGCAAGGCGACCGAGGGCCAGCCGCTTGAGCTCGAGACCCGCGTGGTTTCGGGCACCGGTGGGGCGCGGGTGGTTGACGGGCCCTTCCCCGAGGCCAAGGAAGCCATCGGCGGCTACGTGAAACTCATGGTCCGCGACTTGGAGGAAGCCACGGCCATCGCCCAGCGCCACCCGGGCCTGCCTTACGGGCTCATCATTGAGGTCCGGCAGATGACGCCCACCTGCCATCTCGGCGTGAACACCAAACCGAACGAGGCGAGCGAGGTTGTCGTTCACGGGTAACTCGCGCCCGATGGCCGACACTCCGGCAAAGCCTCCGCAGCCCGCGCAGCTGGTCGAACATTTCTTCCGGCATGAGACGGGCCGCCTCCACGGCGCCCTGCTCCGCCTGCTCGGTGTGCACAATCTGGCGCTGGCGGAGGACGTCGCCCAGGAGGCCATGCTCCGCGCGCTTCGCACCTGGTCCATGGGCGGCGTGCCGCCCAATCCCTCGGCTTGGATCACGCAGGTCGCGATGAACCTCGCGAAGGACCACCTGCGCCACCGGAAGATGTCCGCGGGCAAGGAAGCCGCCATCATCACCCACCACGAGCAGACGGTCCCCACGCCGGCCATTGCCTGGGAGACGGCCCATGAGATTCGCGACGACTCCCTGCGCCTGATGTTTGTGTGCTGCCACCCGTCCGTCGCACCGGACGCGCAGGTCATCCTCGCCCTGAAGATGATCTGCGGCTTCAGCACCGCCGAGATCGCCCGCGCCTTCCTCAGCAGCGAGGCGGCCATCGAGAAACAGCTTACCCGCACCAAGCAGCGCATCCACGAGGCCGGCATCGCGTTCGAGATCCCCGAGGGTGAGGACCTCGCGCCACGACTCAACGGCGTGCTCGGCGCTCTCTATCTCCTGTTCAACGAGGGCTACAAGGCCTCGTCGGGCGACCGCCTGTTGCGCGAGGAACTGAGCCACGAGGCCCTGCGCCTCGCCTCGCTTCTGCTGGCCCACCCGGCCGGACGCACCACTCGCGCCCACGCTTTGGTGGCACTGATGCTGCTGACGGCGGCGCGCTTCCCCTCGCGACTCGACGAACACGGCGCCCTGCTCCGGCTGCACGATCAGGACCGCTCCAAGTGGGATCGGCTCATGATTGAGCAGGGCTTGCTGCACCTCGCCGCCGCCGCCGAGGGCAGCGACCTGAGCGAATATCACCTGCAGGCTGGCATCGCCGCCATCCATTGCACGGCGGCGGATTACGCTTCGACCGACTGGGCGCGCATCCTGCGCCACTACGACGAGCTCAACCGACTGAAGCCCTCGCCCATCGTCGCCCTCAACCGCGCCGTCGTGGTCGCGCACCTCGCCGGCCCGCAGGCCGGGCTCGACGCCATCGCGGCGATTCCCGACCGCGACCGGCTCGGGTCGCACTACCTGCTGCACGCCGTCATCGGCGAACTGCACTGGCGGCTCAGGGACGAGCGAGCCGCGGCGGACAGCTTCCGCCGGGCCCTGTCGCTCGCCCACGTCGGCCCCGAGCAAGTCTACCTCACGCGCATGCTAGAGCGCACCGCCGAAGACAATGCGCCGCTTTCCGCCTGATCCGCCAACCCCAGCCATCACCCCACATGGATACCCCCACCCCCTCCAAAGCCGCCCGCCTCACCGGCTGGGTCATGACGATCCTGCCGTCGCTGCTTTTTGCCTTCAGTGGCATCATGAAGCTCGCCCATCCGCCCGCGCTCGACGAAGGCTTCGCCAAGATGCAGATCCCGGTTTCGTGGGCGCTGCCGCTGGGCATCCTCGAACTGACCTGCCTGGTGATCTACCTCATCCCGCGCACGGCGGTGGTCGGCGCGATCCTGCTGACCGGCTATCTTGGCGGAGCCATCCTCACCCACCTGAGGGTCGGCGACTTCAATGGCGCCCACATCGTCTTCGGTGTGATCCTCTGGGGCGGCCTCTGGTTGCGTGACCCGCGCCTGCGCGCACTGATGCCTTTCGTGAAGTGAACGGTTTTATTCTGAATCCATGAATCCAGGAATTGGTCCCAAACTCGGCTCCTGGCTTTCTGGCTTCTGAATACTACTCGAGCCTTCAGCGCGCCGGGTGCGCTTGGAAGAACTTCACGATCAGTTCCGGGGCGGCATCGCTTGGATAGCGATGACCGCCGTCATGGAGATAAACGGTCACATCATGCCCGGCCTTCGAAGGATACTCGGTGAGGCCCAGCGTATCCGGCCGGAACGGGCCGCAGCCGTTCAGCTTGAGCACGTGCGCGATCATCTTTTCCTGCCAGGCGAACTTCACCAGGGGATCCTGCGGGCTGCCGATGTGCAGCACGGGTTTCGGTGTCAGGCGATCGGCTCCGCGTCCGAGGACGGCCGAGGACGGGGCCATGGCGGCAAAGACGGCGCCCCGCTCCGCCCACAGCAGGTAGGTGAAGCCGCCGCCGTTGGAGTGACCGGTCGCGTAGATTCGCTTCGCATCGACCGCATAATTCTTGGTAAGCCCGGCCAGCATGACGTCGAAAAACCTGAGATCGCGATCGCCTTCGAGGCCGGCGCGACCCTGCCAACCGGCTTTCTCCCCCTTGGGGTCCGTCAACTGGCCGGCCGTCGGCAAGCCCTGCGGATAGACGACGATGGCCTCGGCCCATTTCTCATGGATCGGAAAGCTGCGCGCGGCCTGCCGCATCGTGCCACCATGTCCGTGGAAGGCGAAGACCAGCGGCGCGCCGTCAGACGGAATCTTGTCGGGCACACGCACGAGCGCCTCGCGGGTCACGCCGTTGACGACCCAGGTATGGCGCTCAAGGGTTGCGGCGGCCGCGCCGCCGGCGAACGTCAAGACGAGAAACAGCCAGCCAAGTCGAGCGAGTTGCATGACTGAGGAGACGGCCGGGAGCGCAGCCGGTTTCAGGCCATGCAGGTGGCATGGGTCTCCGACCCGTGTTTAGCTCGATCCCTCACGGGCCGGAGACCCGTGCCACCTGCCTATTTTCTCAGGGCCGCGCAGAAGCGCGCGAGGCGCTCGACGCCCTTGCGGAGGATATCGTCGGACGTGGCGTAGCTGAGGCGCAGGTAGCCTTCGGCGCCAAACGACGAACCCGGCACGGCCGCGACCTTCTCCTTCTCGAGCAGCTGGGCGCAGAAGTCCGTGTCCTTGAGGCCAAAGCTGGAGATGTTGGGGAACAGGTAGAATGCCCCGCCGGCGAGCAGACAGGTGATGCCGGGAATCCTGTTGAGTTCGGCGTGAAGGAATTTGCGGCGGCGGTCGAAGGCCGCCTTCATCTCCTTCAGCGCGGCCTCGGCCTTGGCCTTTTCCTTCAGCGCGGCGAGCGCGCCGTATTGCGCGAAGGTGGTGGCGTTGGACGACATCTGGCTCTGCAGTTCGCCGCAGGCCTTGGCAATCGGGGCCGGGGCCACGAGGGTGCCGAGGCGCCAGCCGGTCATCGAGTAGGTCTTGGAGAAGCCGGCGACGGTGATCGTGCGCTTCTCCACCTCGGCGCCGAGCATGGCGAAATTGATCGGCTGGTTGCCGTCATACATCAGGTGCTCATACATCTCGTCGGCGAGCACGTAGAGGTTGTGCGCCACGCAGAGGTCGGCGAGTGCCTGAAGCTCAGCCTT
>WBZX01002121.1_pt1 | contig 13918 bp, 13 predicted proteins | sample 5204211 | NCBI WGS metagenome assembly WBZX01 (sample SAMN12344362, study PRJNA552823) | activated sludge metagenome | biome: Activated sludge suspended growth; feature: Nitrification reactor; material: Wastewater; isolation source: activated sludge from nitrification reactor of wastewater...
CCGAGCTCGAGGTGGCCGACGCCTCGTTGCTCTCGGCTGACTCGCTGCCCGAGGCGCTCCGACCCGCGCTGGTGGTCTTCGACCGGGTTCCCGGCCCGCTCCGTGACGCGCTCTCCACGGCGCGCATCGAACCGGACGGTGCGCTCTCGTTCGCGCTGCCCGACGATGCCTCGATCGCCTTCGGTCCGGTCGAGGACGTGCCCGCCAAGCTGGTCGCGATCCAGTCGTTCCTCGAGCAGGTGGACCTGACCTGCCTGGACGTGCTGGACGTGCGCGAGCCCGGTCGCGTCACTGCCAGCCGCCTCGACGGGTGTGCGGTGCCGCCGCCGACGACGCTCGACAGCACCGTCCCGACCGACGACGCCGACACCCCCGCTGCGGGCGCGACACTCCCCGCCGACGGCGGCACGCCACAGTGATCGTTGATAGCGCCGCCGCGATGGTCGTAGTCTCACGTTCCACACGAGGTTCATCACGGCTCCACCTCGACTGCAGGTTCAGACCTGGCTCGTCGGCGGTGGGGTTCGTGCTGTTCCGTACACCCGGGAGCATTGCCGCCCCGGTTCCTGGAGGTGGCTAAGTCCCATGGCCCACAACCCACAGAACTACCTGGCCGTCATCAAGGTGGTCGGGATCGGTGGCGGCGGCTGCAACGCCGTGAACCGGATGATCGATGCGGGTCTGAAGGGCGTCGAGTTCATCGCGATCAACACCGACGCGCAGGCGCTGCTGATGAGCGACGCCGACATCAAGCTCGACATCGGACGTGAGCTCACCCGCGGGCTGGGAGCGGGATCCGATCCCGACGTCGGCCGCCAGGCCGCCGAGGACCACCGGTCCGAGATCGAAGAGGTGCTGCGCGGCGCCGACATGGTCTTCGTGACCGCGGGTGAGGGCGGTGGCACCGGCACCGGCGCCGCGCCGGTCGTCGCGGAGATCGCGAAGAGCCAGGGCGCTCTGACGATCGCGGTGGTCACCCGGCCGTTCCTGTTCGAGGGCCGCCGCCGTTCGGTGCAGGCCGACCAGGGCATCGGCAGCCTCAAGGAGAAGGTCGACACGCAGATCGTCATCCCGAACGATCGCCTCCTCACCGTCGCCAACGAGAAGACGTCGGTGCTCAACGCCTTCAAGATGGCCGACGAGGTCCTGCTCCAGGGTGTGCAGGGCATCACGGACCTGATCACCACGCCCGGTCTGATCAACACCGACTTCGCCGACGTGCGGATGATCATGAGCGATGCCGGCAGCGCGCTGATGGGTGTCGGCTACGCCACCGGTGAGGGACGTGCGCTCCAGGCAGCTCGCCACGCGATCTCCTCCCCGCTGCTCGAGGCGGCGATCGACGGCGCACGGGGCATCCTGTTGAACATCTCTGGTGGCAGCGACCTGACGCTGTTCGAGGTCAATGAGGCCGCCTCGGTCATCCACGAGGTCGCGCACCCCGAGGCGAACATCATCTTCGGTGCGGTGATCGACGACGAGATGGGCGACGAGGTCCGCATCACCGTCGTGGCTGCGGGCTTCGAGCGCTGGGACGATGCCAAGTCGCCTCGCCGCAACGAGCCTGCCGCAGAGCCGTCCCGGCCCTCGGAGTCGCGTACCAGCGTCATCACCGACGTGTTCGCCGACGACGATGACGACGACGACTCGCTGTTCGACGGCGACGACGACTTCGACGTCCCTTCGTTCCTGAAGTGACCACCGGTGCCCGGCACGCCCGTGCCGGTCGCCCCGTGGTCCACCACCGTTGCACCGACCGACGCGACGGTGACCTGTTCGTCGGGCTGCCCGACACCGTGCTCCAGCAGCGGCGTGCGGCGATCGCCCCCACGCCGTGGACCTGGCTCGACCAGGTGCACGGCGCCGACGTGGTCGTCGTGACGCGACCCGGGGAGCACGCTGGTGCGCCCGCCGACGCAGCGGTGACCGATGTCGTCGGCGCGACCCTGGCGGTCCACACCGCGGACTGCGCCGGTGTGCTGCTCCGCTCCGGCGACGGTGACCCCGCGGTGGTCGGCGCGGCACACGCAGGCTGGCGGGGGCTGGAGCTCGGCGTGCTCGGCGCGACCGTGGCCGCGATGCGCGAGCTCGGTGCCGTCACGGTCCGCTGGCGCCTGGGTCCGTGCATCTCGCCGGCGGCCTACGAGTTCGGCGACGAGGACCTGGGCCGGCTCGTCGAGCGATTCGGTTCGGCGCTCGCGGCGCGGACGTCGGAGGGTGCGCCCGCGCTCGACCTGCGTGCCGGAGTGGCAGCGGCGCTCGACGAGGCGGGGGCCGTGCCCGACGGGCCGGACCCCCTCGCGGTGCGCTGCACCGCGACGGACCCCGACTGCTACTCCTGGCGCGCTCGTGGTGACCGGGGCCGGCAGGCCGCGGTGACCTGGATGGCCGACGCGTGACCGTCCAGCCCGATGCGGCGATGGTCGAGCTCGTCGCCGAGCGGGCGGACCGGCTGCGCGCCCGGATCCGTGAGCTGACCGATCGGCCGGTGACGCTGGTGGCGGTGACCAAGGGCCACCCGCCCGAGATCGCGGCAGCGGCGTTGGCCGCGGGCTGCGTCGACCTGGGTGAGAGCTACGCGCAGGAGCTGGTGCCCAAGGCCGCGGCACTCGCCGACGGCGACGTCGCGCCGCGCTGGCACTTCATCGGTCGCCTCCAGTCCAACAAGGTGCGGGCGCTCGCCGGCATCGTCACGCTCTGGCACACCATCGACCGGGACTCGCTGGCGGTCGAGGTCGCCCGACGGTCGCCGGGAGCCTCGGTGCTGGTCCAGCTCGACCTCGCCGGCCTGCCCGGACGCGGCGGCTGCGACCCCGCGGAGGTGCCGGCGCTCGTCGGCCGGTGCCGCGAGCTCGGCCTGGACGTGCGCGGCCTGATGGGCGTCGGCGCGCCCGGCACGCCCGAGGACGCACGGCCCGGGTTCCGGCTGCTCGACGACCTGGCCGGCGAGCTCGGTCTGGACGAGCGATCGATGGGGATGAGCGGCGACCTGGAGGTCGCGGTCGAACAGGGCGCGACCCTCGTGCGCGTCGGCACGGCGCTGGTCGGCCCGCGCTCGTGACGTCGCCCTCGGCCGACCGCCTGCAACTACACTCGCCGCCGAGGAGTGCAGCATGTCGAACTGGATGAAGAACACCCGGACCTGGCTGGGCCTCGGCAACGAGCCCTACTACGAGGACGAGTACGGCGAGCCGGGTGACGACTACGAGGAGTACGACGACGAGGACTACGTCGACGACGAGCCTGCCGCGGCTCCTCGCAGCCGCGCGGCGGCTCCTCGCAGCGCCCGCTCGTCGGTTCGCTCGGTCCCCACGGGCCGCAGCGAGGACTGGGACGAGGGCGACGGCGGGGTCCGCGTGATCAACGCCCCGGCCGCCGAGCCGGAGCCCCGTGGCGTCGTCCGCCCGCTGCCCTCGACGGCCAAGCCGCACGTCGTGTCGCCCACCGGCTTCAACGACGTGCAGCAGGTGGCCGACCGCTTCAAGCGCGACCAGCCCGTGATCGTCAACCTCCAGGGTGTCGACCGCGACCTGTCCCGTCGCCTGATCGATTTCGCGAGCGGCCTCTGCTACGGGCTCGAGGGCGACATGGAGCGCGTCGCCGACCAGGTCTTCCTGCTGACCCCGCGTGGTGCCGAGGTGTCCGACGACGACCGTCGCCGCCTGCGCGAGGGCGGCCTCGTGGACGAGGAGCGCTGACCACTCCCGTGCCGTCCCGCCGTCGCCACCACCCCCGAGTCGCGTCGTGAAGCTGCTGATCTGCCTGGCACTCCAGGCCTTCGTGATCCTGATCTTCGTGCGCATCATCCTCAGCTGGTTCCCCGCCAGCGATGGCCTGTTCATGACGGTGCAGCGCTTCACCTTCACCACCACCGAATGGGTGATGGGGCCGCTGCGCCGGGTCCTCCCGCCGGTCCGCCTCGGTGCCGCGGCGCTCGACCTGTCGCCGATGATCGTGCTGCTGGGCGTGTGGGTCCTGCGGATCCTGCTGCGCTGCTAGCGGTCCCGCCCGGGCGGGACGCGCCGTCGTCGGCGGGGACCTGCACTGATTCAGTGAGCGGCTCGCCGACGGGACTACCATGCGCGCATGGAGCTGACCCCGGAACTGTTCGAGAAGACCGAGTTCACCGAGCGTCGTAAGGGCTACGACATCGAGCAGGTCGAGACCTTCCTGGAGCAGACCGGGACCGCCTTGGCCCAGCTGCTCGCGAGGACCCGTCACACCGAGGAGCGCGCGGCGCACGCCGAGGCCCGCCTGGCACAGGCCGACGCAGCGATCGCCGATGCCCGCCAGCGCGCCCAGGCCGCCGAGCAGCGTGCAGAGGCGGCCGAGCGCGCCGCGCAGGAGGCCTCCCAGGGCGCCGCTGCCGCGGTGGCGGCGACGGCCCGTCAGAACGAGGAGGCCGAGGTCGAGCAGGCGGCCAAGACGCTGCTCATGGCCAAGCGCACGGCGGAGGCGACGGTCAACGAGGCCCGCGGTCAGGCCCAGGCGCTGCTCGAGGACTCCCAGAACCGCGCCCAGCGCCAGCTGAACGAGGCCAATGCCGAGGCGACCGAGCTGATCCGCCGGGCGAACGAGCAGGCCGAGGCGGAGTTCGCCGACCGGCGTGCAGCGGTGCTCGAGGAGGTGCGCGGGCTCGAGGGCCGCCGTGCACAGCTCGCAGATGTGATCACGCAGCTCGAGTCGCGGCTGGCGGGGTACCGCGAGGAGCTCGGTCGCACCGCACAGGAGATCACCGCGTTGGCCGAGGACCCGGCTCGCCTCGGGGCCCGCCCGAACATGTCCATGGCACCCGACGAGGTGCTGAGCTCCGACCCCGAGCCGTCCGCCCCGTCCGTCGAGCAGCCCGCGGCCGAGCCCGCCGTGGACCTGGCCGACCAGCCGGTCGTCGAGGTGGCCGAGGAGCCGGCCGCCGAGACCGGGGGAGCCCAGGGCGGCGCGTCGGCCAGCGCCAGCGCTGCGGGTGGGGGTGCCGCGACCGCCGTCGCGACCGAGGCACCGCCTGCGGAGGAGACCGACGGCCACTACGTGGACCTGACCGGCCAGTCGCCCGCGTCGGCAGAGGTCGGCACCGACGATCGTTGGGGTCCCGGCAGCTGGTCTGAGGTCGAGGCGGACCTGATCGACGACGACGGGGTCGTCGAGGACGCCGACGGGCACATCGATCGTCCGACCGAGGCCGTCGGGCGCGCGGATGTGCCCAGGGACCGGTTCATGGAGGAGCTCGACAGCGCCGTGAACGAAGCCGTCACGGTCGACCAGGACGAGGACGCTGCGATGACGGCGTTCTTCGAGGGCACCAGCGACACACGCACACGCCGATTCGGCTGGCGTCGCTGATCCTCGGCACCGCCCCCACGTCGGTGTGCCGCGTGCGGAGTGACCTTGCGCGCTCACTGACGCGCTGTGGAGGCGCGGCTAGGGTTCTCCAACTCATCTGGCCGGGTCCCTCCCGACAGGTGGTGGAGGAGGCCGGAATGGCGACCAAGCGCCCTGCATCGTCGACGAAGAAGGCGGCACCCGTGAAGAAGGCTGCGCCCGCGAAGAAGGCGGCACCGGCCAAGAAGGCAGCGCCCGCGAAGAAGGCGGCACCGGCCAAGAAGGCAGCGCCCGCGAAGAAGGCGGCGCCGGCCAAGAAGGCTGCGCCCGCGAAGAAGGCGGCGCCGGCCAAGAAGGCTGCGCCCGCGAAGAAGGCGGCACCGTCCAAGAAGGCAGCGCCCGCCAGGACGACGCCGTCGGGCCGCAGCACCGGCATCGTCAAGAAGGCGCCGCCGGCGAAGTCACCGTTCGACAAGAAGTTCCTGGACGCGCAGCGCGCCGCGCTGCTCGAGGAGCGCGAGACGCTCGCCACCCAGGCCGAGGCGCTCAAGGCCGAGGCGGACGCACTCGCCCGCGACCGCGAGCCCGGTGACGTGCAGTTCGACGACGAGTCCGGCGAGGGCGACACCCTGGCGGTGGAGCGCGACTTCGACCTCGCCCGTGCCGCGGCCGCACTCCAGACGATCGAGGAGATCGACGCCGCGCTGGGCCGCATCGACAAGGGCACCTACGGCATCTGCGAGTACTCCGGCCAGACCATCCCGAAGGAGCGCCTGCGGGCGATCCCGTACGCCCGCGAGCGCGTCGAGTTCAAGACGCGCAGCTTCCGCTGAGGCCGGGCGTACCCACACCATGACCGAGGCCGCCGAGACCACGACGTCGCACCGACTGGCGCCCGCGCGTCGGTGGGGGCTGGTGGTCGGCATGGCCGTCGCGGTGATCGCGCTCGACCAGCTGTCCAAGCGATGGGCGCTGGGCCGGCTCTCGACCGGCGACGTCGTCGACCTGATCGGCTCGTTGCGCTTCCGGCTCGCCTTCAACACCGGCATGGCCTTCTCCAAGGGGTCCGGGTCCGGTGCGATCATCGGTGTCGTCGCGCTCGGCATCGTGGCGGTGCTGGCGTTCGTGGCCCGCAAGGTCGACTCGCTGGTCCAGCTCGTGCTGATCGGCATCGTCATGGGCGGGGCGCTCGGCAACATCATCGACCGGGTCATGCGGGTGGGTGAGGTGAACCCCTTCACGGGCGAGACCGCGACCGGCTTCATGTCCGGCGCGGTGGTGGACTTCATCGACCTGCAGTGGTGGCCGGTGTTCAACGTCGCGGACGCGGCGGTGGTGTGCGGCGGCATCGCGTTGGCGATCCTGAGCGCACGAGCGCCGGTCGAGGAGCCCGCCGTGGAGCCGACCGCCGACGACTCCGACGCGTCGCGGTCGTGAGCGAGCACCGACCGGCGCCGCTCATCACCGAGGAGGTGCCACCGGCCCTCGCAGGCCAGCGAGTGGACCGCGTGGTCGCGTTCATCACCGGTTGCTCGAGGGCGGAGGCCAGTGCGCTGATCGACGACGAGCAGGTGCTCGTGGACGACGTGGTGGTCACGAAGCCCTCGGTGAAGCTGGCCGAGGGCCAGCTCGTCGCGTTGCTGTCCGAGCCCGTCCGTCCCGTCGAGGTGGTCGAGCCCGACCCCGACGTCGAGGTCCGTGTGGTCTTCAGCGACGACGAGATCATCGTGATCGACAAGCCGGCGGGCCTGGTCGTGCACCCGGGCCCCGGGCACTCCGGTTCGACGCTGGTCCACGGCCTGCTGGCCCGCTTCCCCGAGCTCGCCGGGGTCGGGGAGCCGTTGCGGCCCGGCCTCGTGCACCGTCTCGACCGCGGCACGTCGGGCCTGCTGGTGGTCGCCCGGACTCCCGAGGCCTACGAGGAGCTGGTCCACCAGCTCTCGAGCCACACCGTCGCTCGCGTGTACACCGCCATGGTGTGGCGTCACCTGGAGCATCGCCAGGGGGTGGTCGACGCACCGATCGGTCGCTCCCGGCGTGACCCGTTGCGGATGACCGTGTCGGTCGAGGGCCGCCCGTCGCGCACGCACTACCGGGTCGATGCGGCGTTCGACTCGCCGGTCGCGACGTCGTTGCTGACCTGCGAGCTCGAGACCGGCCGGACCCACCAGATCAGGGTGCACCTGGCCTCGATCGGCCACGCGGTGCTGGGCGACGACCTCTACGGCGGCATCCGACACAGCTTCCCGATGCCCCGGCCGTTCCTGCACGCCCGCGAGCTCGCGTTCCTGCACCCCGCGACCGGCGACGAGGTGCGCTTCGAGTCGCCGCTGCCGGCCGAGCTCGCCGAGGTGCTCGACCGCTTCAGCTGAGCGGTCGGTCCGGATCGGTCAGCCGGCGTCGCCGGGCCAGGGCCGGTTGCCCTCGGTGATGCCGGCGAGGTCCTCGAGGGTGTAGGCCTCGAGCAGTGCACGCATGCGCCCGCCGACGTCGTGCCAGATGGCCAACAGCACGCACTGCCCCTCGTGGTCGCACGATCCGTCGGTGTGGGGCTGGCCGAAGTCGCCGGCCTGGATGGGGCCGTCGACGGCGGAGACGATCTGGGCGAGGGTGATCTCACCGGGCTCGCGGGCCAGCACGTAGCCGCCGCCGACGCCGCGCTTGGACCGGACCAGTCCGGCGCCCTTGAGCGCCAGCAGGATCTGCTCGAGATACGGCTGGGGGAGGCCGGTCCGCTCGGCGATGTCGCGCACCGAGGTCGGTCCGTCGCCGTGGTGGAGCGCCAGGGACAGCAGCGCCCGGCTCGCGTAGTCACCCCTGGTCGAGACCTTCACGGCGCCATCGTAGGCGGGGTGCGGGTGGTCGGCCTGCCGGGGACCCGCCCGGGAGTTGCCGGTGGCGGGCGCGAACTCGGTAGCGTGGGCCTCGGACATAGCCAGGAGACACGAGTGGTGGGCGACGAAGGGGCGACCGACGAGGTCACGCCAGCACAGGTTGAGTCGTTGCCTCGGTCCGGCGCGCGTCCCCAGCCCGTGCTGCCCGCGTACGACGGTGCCTGCACCTCCAACGTCGTGGACGTCCTGGTCGAGGACCCCGACCGGCCGCCGACGTGGTTCCCGACGGGGATCGAGGGTGCCGACCAGATCGTCCTGCTCGTGCTCGACGGGCTCGGCTGGCAGCAGATGCAGGAGCGTCGCGGGCTGCTGCGCGGGCTGACGCTCATGGAGTCCGCTGCCATCACCACCGTCGCCCCGACGACGACGGCCACGGCGTTGACCTCGATCTCCACCGGCCTGCCGCCCGGCGAGCACGGCGTCATCGGGTACCGCATGTCGGTGGAGCGGGACATCCTCAACGTCCTGCGCTGGACCACCGCCAAGGGCGACGCTCGCGAGGTCATCCCGCCGGAGTCGATCCAGTCCGAGGTGGCCTTCGGCGGCCAGCGACCGCCCGTGGTGGTGCGCGCCGAGTTCCGCGACACCGGCTTCACCCGGGCGCACCTCGGCGGCTGCCGGCACGTGCCCTACCGGATGCCCTCGACGATGCTCGCCGAGATCACCCATCAGCTCGCGGCCGGCGAGCCGTTCGTGTACGCCTACTACGACGGCATCGACAAGGTCGCCCACGAGTACGGCCTCAGCCACTTCTACGACACCGAGCTGGTCTTCGTCGACCGCATGGTCGAGTACATGATCCAGGAGCTCCCCGCCGGTGTGGCGCTCGTGATCACCGCGGACCACGGCCAGGTCGACGTCGGCGACCGTGTCGCCCCGCCGCACCCCGAGGTGCTCGGCCGTGTCGCCCACCAGTCGGGCGAAGCGCGCTTCCGGTGGCTGCACGCAGCGCCTGGTGAGTCGGCGGACCTGTTGCGAGCCGCGACCGAGCACCACAGCGACGTCGCGTGGGTCGTGTCGCGCGAGCAGGTGCTCGACGAGTGCTGGTTCGGCCCGAAGGTGCTGCCCGGACCCCTGTCGCGGCTGGGTGACGTCGCCCTGGTGCCGTTCGAACCGGTGGCGTTCGAGGACCCGGCCGACACCGGCCCCTTCCGGCTGAAGGGCCGTCACGGTTCCATGACCGAGGCCGAGGTCATGGTGCCGCTGCTCGTCGCCCGCGGCTGAGCTCGCCGCGGAACGGCGGTCCGCGGTCACCTAGGATCGTGCGATGTCCGACCCGCTGTCCGCTGCTGTGACCGGAACCGAGGCACCCGAGGTCGTCTCGCCCGACGGTGTCGAGCCCCCCGCCCCCGAGGGCGACGAGGACCCGACCACCGAGATCGAGTCGCCGGCGAAGATCATCCGCATCGGCGCGATGGTCAAGCAGCTGCTCGAAGAGGTGCGCAACACGTCGATCGACGACGCCACCCGCGAGCAGCTCCGCCGGATCTACGGCAACAGCGTCGACGAGCTCAAGTCCGCGCTGTCGCCCGAGCTCGGCGCGGAGCTCGACAGCCTGTCGTTCGACTTCTCCGGCGACGAGCCGCCGACGGAGTCCGAGCTGCGCATGGCGCAGGCACAGCTCGTCGGCTGGCTGGAGGGCCTGTTCCACGGCATCCAGGCGACGCTGGTCGCCCAGCAGATGGCGGCGCGCCAGCAGCTCGAGGGCATGCGGGGACAGCTCCCCGGCATGGAGCGTGGCCCCGCGCCGGGTCCCGGCCCCGGCTACATCTGAGCTGTTGCTAACCTGCTCCCATCGCGCCAGGGGGAGGAACCATGGACGACGGACTCGATCACATCGACGCGTCATCGCGCCGCTCGACCGCCGCTGCGGGAGCAACGCTCAGGAGGGCGGCCGCGCTCGCAGTGCTGGTCGTGCTCGCAGCAGCCTGCACGGCACCGCCCGGTGGTGGCGGCAGCACGGGACTGTGCCCGTCCCGTAGCCGTGCCGTGGTCGCGAGCTGGGATCTGGAGCACTTCGAGGTGCCCCGCGCCCTGTCACCCAACGGGCAGTGGGTGCTGACGAGCCTCCAGGCGACACCGGCCGAGCTCGAGCTCTGGCTCCGCCGCACCGACGGCTCGGTGCCCGCGGAGCTGATCGGGACCGAACCGTCGACCACGGCGATCTGGTGGGCGCAGGTCGCGGACGACGGCTCCAGGGTGCTGCACGGCGACCGGCTCTGGCGGCGTGGCGACAGCCCCGTCGACGTCGTGGCGCCGGCGGTCGCGCCGATGGCCGGCTTCGATCGACAGCACCTGTCGGTCGGCACGACGGCGGCCGGGGCGGAGCAGATCGCCTGGTTGGAGAGCTCGCTGCCCATCGGCGCCTCCGACGGCGACAACCCGACCTACCGGACGGTCGTCACCGACGTCGTGACCGGCGACGTCCTCCGCGTCGTCGCGGGGCACCCCGGCGGTGACCCGTCCGGCGGCGGCGCCAGCCCCAGCGCGACCCACAGCGCCTGGGCGGCGGCGTTGCCCGGGAACGACCTGGTGGACCTCGGCTCCGGCGCGGTCGAGTCGCTCGCACCGATGCGCTCGGCGATGGCGGCCGAGGGCATCCCGGCGCCGACCAGCCTGCCGAACACGTGGGTGTGGGCCGTCGACGCCGCGGACGGTGGGCAGTACGTGCTGATCCGTGCGCACCGCAACGCGGACCGACGCCTCTACGTGTGGGATCTCGCTGCGTCGCAGCTGACCCGGGTCCCCGTGGCACAGGACCAGCTGTCCTCGGCGGTCGGCATCGCTGCGGACGGCCGGGTGGCGTACCGGATCGACTCGACCGCCGGGACCGTCGTGCGGGAGTTCGACCCCGCGACCGGCGTGACGACACCGGTCGCGCAGGGCCCGTTGCTCAGCTCGGCGCGCCTGTCGGGGATCTCCCTGCCGGCCACCCCGGACCTGCGCTCGGTGGCGGGCACCTGGTACCGGGCGTTGCCGTCGGAGGGCGCCGACCTCACCGTGGCCCGCTGCACCTGACGCCACGGCAGGGGGAGTGAGGTGCTCGGCGACGGGTCGGTCGATCGCGCGCGATACTCGGATTCCATCGCTGTGATTTCACAGCGGGACCGTGGTCGCGGCCGTTCCGGCCGCCCGACGCCTGGGGAGGCGAGCCCGACGTGGCGGATTCCTTCGTCCATCTGCACCAGCACACCGAGTACTCGATGCTCGACGGGGCAGCCCGGATCGGGGACGTCGTCACCTCCGCGGTCAAGGACGGCCAGCCCGCCATGGGCATCACCGACCACGGCAACATGTACGGCGTCCTGGACTTCTACAAGGAGTGCCGCAACCAGGGCGTGAAGCCGATCATCGGCTCCGAGCTCTACATGGCCCACGAACGCCGCGACGAGCGCCTCCAGCTGCGCGGTGCCCGGATGGACGACTCGGGCGGCGAGGCCGAGGGCGGCAAGAAGCCCTACTACCACCTGACCACGCTGGTGGAGAACGCCACGGGCTACAAGAACCTGATCCAGCTGTCCTCCCGTGCGTTCATGGAGGGCTACTACCGCAAGCCCAAGGTCGACTGGGAGATCCTCGCCGAGCACTCCGAGGGGCTCATCGTCACCACGGGCTGCCTGGGCGGGCACGTGCTCCAGGCGATGATGAACTCCGGGTACGAGGCCGCCTGCGAGCGGGCCGGCCGACTGCTCGACATCTTCGGTCGCGACCACCTCTTCGTGGAGCTGCAGGACCACGGCATCCCCGAGCAGCAGCGCACCAACCCCGAGCTGGTGCGCCTGGCCAAGCGGCTGCGCCTGCCCCTGCTGGCCACCAACGACAGCCACTACGTGCACCAGTCCGACGCGGTGTCCCACGACGCGCTGCTGTGCGTGCAGACCGGCTCGCTCATGAGCGACCCGGACCGGTTCCGCTTCCACGGCGACCACCACTACCTGAAGACCGCCGCGGAGATGCGCTACCTGTTCCGCGAGGTCGAGTCCGCCTGCGACAACTCCTTGTGGATCGCCGAGCGCTGCGACCTGGAGATCGAGTTCGGCAAGCCGTTGCTGCCCAACTTCCCCCTGCCCGAGGGCTTCGAGGACGACGCGGCCTACCTGGAGCACCTGACCTTCGAGGGCGCCCGCGAACGGTGGGGCCAGGACCTGCCCGCCGAAGCGGTCGAACGGCTCGCCTACGAGCTCAAGGTCATCGGCGACATGGGCTTCTCGTCGTACTTCCTGATCGTGTGGGACCTGATCAAGCACGCCCGTGACGCGGGCATCCGCGTCGGCCCCGGCCGAGGCTCCGCCGCCGGGTGTGCCGTGGCCTACACGCTGCAGATCACCGACCTGGACCCCATCAAGTACGACCTGCTGTTCGAGCGGTTCCTCAACCCCAGCCGCATCTCGATGCCCGACATCGACATGGATTTCGACTCCCGCTACCGGGACGAGATGATCCGCTACGCGGCCGAGCGCTACGGCCGCGACCGGGTCGCGCAGATCGTCACCTTCTCCACCATCAAGGCACGAGCCGCGGTGCGCGACGCCGCCCGCGTGCTGGGCAAGCCGTACATCGTCGGCGACAAGGTCGCGAAGGCCATGCCGCCGCTGGTCATGGGTCGTGACACGCCGCTGTACGCCTGCTTGGAGGAGCACCCGAAGTTCGTCGACGGCTACAAGATGGCCGCCGACATCCGCCAGATGTACGCCGAGGATCCCGACGCCCGAGAGGTCATCGAGGTGGCCCGCGGTCTGGAGGGCCTGCGCCGCCAGGACGGCATCCACGCCGCCGCGGTGGTGATCACCAAGGATCCGCTGACCGACTACCTGCCGATCCAGCGCAAGCCCGAGGCCGGCAAGGACCCCGAGGAGTCGCCGGTCGTCACCCAGTACGAGATGCACGGCGTCGAGGAGCTGGGCCTGCTCAAGATGGACTTCCTGGGCCTGCGGAACCTGGACGTCATCTCCGACACGCTGGAGCTGATCCGCGCCACCCGTGGCGTCGAGGTCGACATCGACAACGTCCACCTGGACGACCAGCCCACCTACGACCTGCTGGCCCGGGGCGACTCCATCGGGGTGTTCCAGCTGGAGTCCACGCCGATGCGGGCGCTCATGCGCTCCCTCGCGCCGACCGAGTTCGAGGACGTCGCCGCGCTCGTCGCGCTGTACCGGCCGGGGCCGATGGCGGCGAACATGCACAACGACTACGCGGACCGCAAGAACGGCCGCAAGCCCGTCGAGTACCTGCACCCCGACGCCCAGGAGGTCCTGGGGGACACCTACGCGCTGATGGTGTACCAGGAGTCGATGATGCGGATCGCGCAGAAGTTCGCCGGGTACTCCCTGGCAGAGGCGGACAACCTCCGCAAGGCCTGTGGAAAGAAGAACAAGGAGCTCATCGCCAAGGAGCGGGTGAAGTTCACCGAGGGCTGCGAGGCGACCGGCTACGGCGCGGACCTGGGCACCGCGTGGTTCGACATCATCGAGCCCTTCGCCGACTACGCGTTCAACAAGTCACACGCGTACGGCTACGGGTTCATCAGCTACCAGACGGCCTACCTGAAGGCGAACTACCCCGCGGAGTACCTCGCCGCGCTGCTCACCAGCGTCAAGACCAGCCTGGAGAAGGCGGCCATCTACCTGGCCGAGTGCCGGGCCATGGGCATCGAGGTCGTGGTGCCCGACGTGAACCGCTCGTCGAGCGACTTCACCCCCGAG
>WBZX01002122.1_pt1 | contig 13916 bp, 15 predicted proteins | sample 5204211 | NCBI WGS metagenome assembly WBZX01 (sample SAMN12344362, study PRJNA552823) | activated sludge metagenome | biome: Activated sludge suspended growth; feature: Nitrification reactor; material: Wastewater; isolation source: activated sludge from nitrification reactor of wastewater...
CCGGCCCGGCCCGTGATGCGGCGGCACCGGCCGTCGCATCCGGATCGCCGAACGCCCACCCGCTGCTCACCCAGCGGCGCGTGCGGTGCTCGCACCGATCCCCGCACAACCCATCGAGTGCCCGTGAACGCCGGCAAGGCGACTTCACGGGGCACCCACACCTGCCCGCCTCGCCATCTGCGCGCGTCGGGCCAAACCCCGCCCGCCGTTCTGCCCGTGGCATGCCGGCCCATTTTTTTCAGCAATGAAAGGAATCCATCGATGATCACCATCACCGCCATCCTGAACGCCATCGAAGCGCACGCTGAGCGCGCCATCGTCCCAGAGCTTCGCCTCATCAAGAAGGAGGTTGAGAAACTGCGCCCGTCCCTCTACCCGGATGACCAGGAGCACGCCGACGCCCTGCTGCTGAAGCTGGACCGCCTGCTGTCCGACCAGGTCGTCGTCGCCACCGAAGCCGGCGTCTTGGCGCAAGGATTCCAGGCAGTGGCGCAGGCAGCCTGAATCGCGGCGACACCACCGGCGATTCGCCCGCCGGCTCGCCAGACATCCAACAACCCCGTGGGGCTCAGCCCGACGGGGTGGGGTTCCACGATATTTCGAGAGGAACCCGATATGAACAAGGTGAGTATCAATGCGGCGCAACAGCGCTACGTGATCGAATGCGGCGAGGGCTATACCTGCCTCGGCTTCGCCAATGCCCGGGACCACGCCAACCAGATCGCCAGCAAGCTGAGCCGTGCCAACCTGGCATTCACGGACGAGGACTACGCGACCCTCGCCGGCTACGATAAATACCTGAAAGCCATCCAGGCCTGGAGCCAGTCGCCCCTGACGCGCACGACCTACTTCGATCCCGGCACGGATGCCAAGGCCGCCAGGGTCCTGGAATCCTGCCGCACGCACGAACGGAAGGTCCGCCTGATCCTCGGTGATACCAGCACCGGGGAACCCTGGCTGGAGGAACACGATGTCATCGGCCGGATCGGCCGCTCGACGGGGAGTTTGAAGGTCCCCTTGCTGATCGAGCCCGGCGAGCATGGCGGCTGCGCCATCCTGTGCGCTTGCCTCCTTGCCATCGTGGATTGGGAATCGGGCGACTTCCTGTATCGCCATGCCGCCTACCGCGAAGCCGACTTGAGCATCAAACCTTCGGGCGACGCAGACCGGTCCTGGAATGTTCTGCGGCGCGAAGAAGTCGTCGCCAGTTTCCGGGACATCGGCAAGGCCGGCGCCTACCTCGCCTTCATGCGCGGCGCGACGATCGAGCCGCGTGTCTTCCGGTGACTTCGAGGGCAGTACCCGATGGAGCAACGCCTCCCCGGCAGAAACGCTGGGGAGGCGGTCGCCCGCAGAAAACCAACCGCGCTACGCCGCCAGGCGGCACTGGGCGTATTCGCGGTCGATGAGCCAGTGCAGGAACTGGGTGTCCTTGGAGACGCCCCAGTAGTGCGCCTTGCATCGGGCGATGTAGGCGTCCAGGTCGTCGAGCGTGCGGATGTCCACCGGCTCGATGTCGGTGATCTTCCGGAAGCGCTCGACCTCCCGGCGAGTGAGTCGAATTTGCGAGCCGAGGCGGATCATCGTCGTTCTACGTGAAGGGTTGAGCCTTCATCTTGATCAAATTTTTCAGGCTTGTCGCGGGTTTTACGGCGGTCCCGCAAAAAATTTATGCAGTGCCAATAGGCTGACATCCCGGTCACACTGGAGTGCAAGTAGGCCCTTTGGACCAAGCTGGCGGCACCTTTGCGCCGCAGGAACCGATCGGCACGCCCTCATCACCAACGCCATTCGCAAGCCCGTCGGATTCCGGCCGCTTGAACGTTGCGTCCTCTGCATCCCCTTGAATCCACCCTACTGATGCCGGAAACTGACTGGGCATACCTGCATTCCATCGTGGAATGTAGTCCGGCCTCAGGCCGGCGTCGCAGTCGATACCTGCCTCATTCATCGTGCCGACCGATGTTGCGTACATTCGTCCGCACATTCATCCCAAGCGGGGACCTCGTCCCCTTTGGGATCGGCGTTCCCGCTTTTCTTGTTTCATAGAGGAGAACGCCATGAATCTATCTGCCTTGTCCCGCGCCGATCTGGTCCGCGAATTACTCTCGCCCCTGGTTTGCGCGTCGGGTGCCAACCCTTTGCACGTCAGCGATGCCGTGGCGCAAATGGGCATGCTCGGCACCACCGATACTGTTCTCGCCCATCGCCTGGGCATTGCCCGCGAACTGCTGCTGCGCGACCTGCGTGAGCAGATGCGCAGCGGCCCGCTGATGACCTCCCCGCAAGTCCTGCGCGATTGGTTGCGGCTGTATTGCGCTGGCCTTGAGCATGAGGTGTTCCTGGCGCTCTACCTGGACGCCCAGCATCGCCTGATCGAAGTCGAGGAGTTATTCCGGGGGACATTGACCCAGACCTCCGTCTATCCCCGGGAAGTGGTCAAGGGAGCCCTCGCCCGTAACGCCGCCGCGCTGGCTGTGGCCCACAACCATCCGTCGGGGGAGCCCGAGCCCTCGCGGGCCGATGAGCTGCTGACACAGAATCTGAAGCACGCGCTGAGCCTGGTGGATGTGCGGGTGATCGACCATTTCGTCGTCGCCCGCGACCAAGTAATCTCGTTCGCCGAACGTGGACTTATTTAGCGCCATGCGCGGCCCGCATACCGCGCCGTGTCCGACCCCGAGTGGCATGCCCGCCTCGCAGGGGCGGGCAGCTTCCTCTGTCACGTGAAGGAGCCATCATGTCGGCGAAATCCCTTTCACTTTGCCCCCTCTGCGCAGGTGACGGCGTGCTGTTGGGTACGCTGGGCCGCCTGCGCTGGTTCCGTTGTCGCGACTGCGGCATGAACTTCAGTCGTCAGACTGGCACGCGTCCCAAGACCAAGTCGACGTCTCATCAAAAGGAAGGAGACCTGCATGGAAACACCCGCTGTGGCAAGCTTGCAAGCGCAGGCTGAACCCTTGGCCTCGTTATCGATCTCGCATCTGAGTTCAAGCACCCGCCTGAAACTGGCCGATGACGAGTTGTCGGTCAACGCCTACCCAACCGACTGCGGCGGCATCATCTATGTCGGCGCACCCCGTTACCGGATACCGACGGAAGCCGATCTGGCCACGATCTTCGAAGTCGCGGAGCAAGCCGGCATCGTCTGGCTGAAGTTCGATGGCGAGGCGGCCGTGATCGACGGGCTTCCAGTCTTCGACATGTCCGGGCCCGAGGCATGAGTCGGCATCACGTCCGGCTCTCACACTGCGGCGGCGCAATCGTGGTCGTGGCCGGATACGACCGGCCGTTGCGCCAGCTGTTCCTGCAGGTGCTACGCGACCCGGAGGGCAGTCCCACGTGCAAGGACGACGTCCTCTACGACAGTCTGCATGAGCCGGCCCTCGACTGGAGCATTATCGGCACGCTGACCGACAAGCTCGCCACGCTCGGCATTGCGGTGCCGGAAAGCCTGATCGAAGCGGCGCACCTGGATCAGTGCTTCAACGCAGGCAACCGCGTGGTTCGACACCATGCCGACCGGCCGCCGGAAGTGCTGATGGCCGGCTAAGTGCATCCGCCGCAAGGTAGTCCCATACTCCCCCGCAGGGCGTTGTGCCGACAGGCCGACGCCCTATTTTCTTGGAACATTTTCAAGGCGAAGCATCTGGAAATAGTCGTGTACTGTTGCCTCGGCCTCTTCTCGGCTCCAATCCTGGCCAATTCGGACAACCTCAAAGCCCAGCGTGCCTAGCAAATGTTCCACGGTGGCCTCGCCGCCGCTGAAATCGCCAGCAACTTAATGGCGCCTGGTCGGGAAAGGCATAGCCATACACTGCGCCCACGATTGCCTTTGAGTCATACAGGCAACCGGTCGCCGGTTCGCGCAGCACGTATTCACGAGCTTCGCTGAAACCGTATTTGTCGAGGAAGTAGGCGCGGCCAACGCGGTCGTATTCCTCCATTGCCGCACGTATTGCGGCAGGGTCTCGGATGTCCTGAATGCTCATGTCCTTCCCCTTCATCAACGCGACCAAGTTACCCTATGTCACGGATTCCCAGTCTGTGTAAAGAAGTCGTTCGAGTTCCAACATCGTGACCGGATACTCGTTCAGCATCTCGCTTAGCGTTGTTTGATCTACGAGCAGCACGTCATTGAGTTCGGCCTGCTCGTGTGCCTGGGTATTGAAGAACTGATTTGTCAGTCCTACCTTCTTGAACTCCACGTTGGGATGTCGACGGCGGTAGAAAGCCTCGCCGCCAACCACGTCCTTCACCGTTTCCCAACCGAGCTTCGTGCCCTCATTGCTAGATGTCTTGGTCTGAATCAGCACGCCTTGGTCGCCAGAGATGGCCACCACGTCCACGCCCTGGTCCTTTGCGCCTGGTGTGCAGTAGCAGAGGTCATACCCCTGTTTGCTCCATAAGGCTGCAGCAAGGCCTTCGAAGTGGCGCCACTCCATCCGCAAAGCAAACTCAATGTCGACGCGCTCCTGGATATCAGCCGCATTGCCTGCAGGAATGACATCGGCGATGTCGAAATCACCGGGCGACAGGTCTCCTGAGCCGTTGAGCATGTCACTGGCCAGCTCACGCTTCTTGGTCAGCAGCTGGTCGAGCTTGACGTCGAAAGTGGAGAAGTCATCGGCGGTCACGACCGGATAGTAGACGTAGACCTCCTTCTTCTGCCCAATGCGATACGCCCGGTCCGTCGCTTGGTCTTCCTTCGCCGGATTCCATGTTCGCGTGTAGTGAATGACGTGGTTGGCCGCCTGAATGTTCACGCCAAAACCAACAGCCACCGGCGAGAGGATGATGACCCCAAAACCGGGCTGTTCTTGAAAAGCCTTGATGCGCTTCTGTCTGCTCGCCGTGTGGCTCGCTGCCGCACTCGTATCGCCATTGATGATGTCGGCGCGAACCTTAAAGGTCTGTTCGATATAGTGCTGAAGCAGGCGTTGGATGTTTCGGAACTCACAGAAAACAATCGCCTTCTCATTCTTGTCACGGATGCGCTGCAGTTGTCCCAAGAGCCAGTCCAACTTTGGGGCCTTCGCGCGGTACTCAGCGAGGGGCTCAGGCTTGAACGCGGTCAGCCCATAGCGTCGTGGGTCAGTGCAGACCAAACGGAGGTACTGCAGCAGGCCCAGATGGTTCTTGAACGGAACCGACGCGGTAGGGTCGTTGCGCTTCTTAAAATCCTCAATCGCCTTGGCGTAGAGGTTGCGCTGAGCGGATGACAGCGAAAGCTGTCTGCACTCGTCGACTACTACCTTCTGCGGTAGGTCCTTGGCAACTTCAGCCTTGGTGCGACGAAGAATCTGGGGAGATATGCGCGTCCGGAGCTCCTCCACCCGAGCGCGTTCCTCCTCGTTCCTGGCCTCGATGGGTTTACGGTAACGCTGCCCGAAGTCGTTTAACGCACCAAGAAGACCAGGCTGAATGAAGTCGAACAGGCACCACAGGTCCGCAAGCGTGTTCTCAACCGGCGTCCCTGTGCAGGCCACCTTGAAGCCCACGTTCTGCTTCTTCGCCGCGCGGGTGACCATCGCCGCCGGGTTCTTGATGCGCTGCGCTTCGTCGCAAACCATCACAGACCAACGCTCCGCAGCGAAGGAAAACTCCAAGTCCCGAAGCGTTTCGTAAGTCGTCAGGACGATTTTCGCTTTGCCAACCCATCCAGGCTTGAGGAAGCGAACCAGTCCGTCCTCGGTGCGCAGTCGAGCATCGATTGCCTCCCGCGGAACCCGCAGAGGCGCCAGGGAGTCACCGTAAGCCGTGAGTATGGGTAGGAGACCCGGACGAATGAACTTGCCGGCCTCTTCCATCCAGTTTTCCAGCAAAGACACTGGCGCCACAACCAGCATTGGGGCGACATCAAGGTCCTTCTCTGCAAGCCAAGCCATGAAGGCCAGGAGCTGGAAGGTCTTTCCGAGACCCATGTCGTCTGCCAGCACCGCACCGCGCACCTGGTGCTCGGCTTGGGACTTGTACAAATGCTGCAACCAGGAAAGGCCCTGCCGCTGATGGGGCAGCAGGGTGAAGTCACTGCTCAGACCAGGAGGGTCTTCAGGCTCGCTTGGAAGCGCCAGTAGAGCTTCGCGCCGCTGCTCGTCGTAGTCGACGGCCTGAATGTTGGACCGAAGAATGAGCGTCTTCTTCGCCCCGAGCTTCTCTTTGCGCTCCGCTGCCTTCCGCTCTGGATCGAACTTCTTGTGCTTGACCTCGTCCAGCACCTCATCAAAGGTGCCTGCAATAACCTTGGCCTCTTCGAGAGGCATCGGCTTAGGAAGCCAGGGCACCTCAAGCGTGTCTTGGCCTGCCGCGTCGGCCTTTGAAATCGCTTCCCGCAACTTCTCGAGCGCATCCTTCGTGGCTGGAACAGCAATGGGCTCGGTGTCACCCTCGGGGGTATATGCAATCAGGGGCAGTACGTTCTCGGGGAACCAGCCCTCATCGTCTTTCTTCTTTGCGATGTAGGGGGAGTAGTACGGTTTCTCTACCCCGATACCCTCGATACGCGATGAGTACGCGCTCAGGTCATGAACCTGGGCGTAGGAAACCATGGATTCCGACTTACGCCGCTGCTCCAAAGCAGCTTGCAGCTCCGCGAGGTGACTCGGCGTCTCCCCTTGGAGTTCTAGGTCGTAGCCGTTCCAACCCAGCAATTGGAACCCTTTGGACAGAGATGCCTCAAGGCGGGCGACGAACTTCGCCAACTCCTCATCTGTCAGCCACTCTGTCTCCGATGAGGCAGGACCGGCAGCGCTCGCAGACTCAATGAGGAGCCCGACCCGCAGTGGGTAACCGGTTGCGTCGCGCCCGATGTTCGGAACAAAGCGCTCATACTGGAGCCCCGCGCACTCGCGTGCCTTCTCGAACTGCCCCTCATCGATGACGTCTTGAGCGTCTGGGCCGAGCGTTGCGAAAGGGTTGAGGATGAAGGCCTGAGCGCGAGAGCCTGCCACGCGTCTCAGCGGCAGCCGCTTTACCTCCTGCAGAACGGTCTTGACCTGAGGAGTGATGAGGACTTGGACAATGCCCTCTGGGGTGACGATGTCGTAGCGGTCGAGAACTTCCCGTGAGCTGTCGAATCGCTCAACCCAGTCAGGAGGCGCCCCGGTAAAGGAGGGTTCAATCTCTATAACGCTATCATCGGCGATGGGTGCCGACTTCCTCAGTCCGATGTCAAGGCGCTCCGGCGTGAGTACAACTGAGCGATGCAGGAAGTCGTCAAGCCTGGCGCCGGCCTTCAAAGCCAGACTACGGATTCGCCCCCAAGTCTGTCGGTGCACCTTCTCGTTGCGCTGGTCCGGCGCGCGCCTAGAAAAGGCGACTACCTCGGTGAATAGCTCCCAGTGCTCAGGGCGCATGAGTTCGGTCTGATCATCCCGAACGAGCAGCGCCCCCAGAACCTCGGGTTGCTCGACGAAATGCTGACCCGAGCGCCATCCAGAAACGGCGATGGAGAAATCATCGTCGGTCAATGAGTTCCGGCTCTCCAGCGCAGGCACGCATGACGTGAAGGGTGGGAACTCCAGCACCTCGGCCAACTCGTCGTATCCCGGGCTCCGCAGGGCTTCGTAGATAGAGTTCCACGAAATGCTCACCTCGTCGTTGGGCTCCTGGTTTGCGAATCCATCGTCGATGAGCTGAGCAAGATAAGCAGGCAGCATCTCGCCCGCCAGCAAGGTGCCTTCACCCGAGCGGTGGATGACCACCCCTTTGTCCGACAGTTGGCGGCGCCACGGTTCCGCAGGTTCCGTCTGAGCTTTCTTGAAGAAACTGAAGACCATATCGCGTTGCTGTCCTATCGCCACCAGCCCTTGCCCGGCTTGTATTGAAAGCCCCAGTCAAGAAGTGCCTTGTCGACTCGAAGGTCGTTGTCATCGGTCCGAACCCACAGGTTACCGTTCAAATTCCTATTGTCCTCGACCTTGAGCTCATGAGCACGAGCAAAAGCATAAAGCGCAGCCATGCTTAAATCGTGCTCGTCGCATGAATGCCGCCCGGTCTGGCCGGTCCCTAGTGATTGAACAGGTGGGCGAGGAGCGACCGGTGCAGGCGTAAGTTCAGTAGGCGCAGGCGCAGGTGCAGGAGCAACTGCCCGTGGTACGACTCGTCTCGCGGCAGCGTTCGGAGTGATGTCAAAGTGCTTTTTGAGGGTTGCCTCGAACATATCCTCCCATTTTTTCCAACCCTTGATGCCGTCTTGGTGCTGCATCCACAGCATACGGTTCTTATGCTTGAGGGAGTTTGACGCATTGACGGTTGTGCCTACCGGACGAGAGGCATCAAACGGCAAGGTCTTGCGCACGTCGTAGCCATAGAACGCATTGCCCATGCCGCCGAATTCAACTGCTACAAGGTCCCCGAGGGTCATGATGAAGGCGTTGTTAGAGCTGTCCGTTGTCTTCAGCTCTGTGTACAGCCCTTTCATCTTCTTGCGCAGTGCCTCGAAATCGCGGTCTCTCGAGTGGAGGGCTCGTGCACCGAGCGCGAATTGGATGTCCATCGATTTCACGTAGCGAAGCCAGAAGTTCGCTCGGCGACGGTCACCGACGCCATCCTCGGCGAGTTTGGTGAAGAAGGCCTCAATGAACTCGCGCTTGAGCCACTCGGACACCATCTCCCGAGCAGCCGAAATCACGCCGCCCCAGCGGGTCTCATTTGAAGGAAGCCAGGGGTTACCCCACCACTCCACAGCGGCGTTCCGAAGAGGCTCGTTGATGCCGGGCTGCACCGTAGATGCGAACTTGTCGAGCATCAGAATCAGGCCCCGGTCTCTAAGCACCAGATTCGTTGACAGCAGCTCCAGCAGTCGGGGTATGAGGTCCTTGAAGTGCTCATGGCTCAACTTGGTGGCTTGGCGCACCTGAGAAAGAACCAGTTCGCGCAGAAACCAAGACGACTTGACGACGCCGAGTTGCTCACAGAGGAGGTCAACCTTGGTCGTATCACCTGACAGGACATCGGCGGCGTAGGGGGCGCAGGGGTCCTCCCCGAAAAGTTGCCGGTTCCCCACCGCAGTCGTGACCCAATCGGGGTTGACCTTCTTATCCACGATGTTGCGAGTGCGCTCGTTTAGGTAATCCCTCAGGTCTCCCCAGTTTTGTTTCCCGACAGTGGGCGCTTGAGCCACCTTGGCATCGTAGGTGAAGTAGCTTCGTACCAGCCCCTGATAGCAACGGCGATACCACCGTGGCTCATCTACCCACTGGTCAATGCCGGTTTGGCTGTCCAGCACTGCCTGGAAGCGCTGGCGGTCTTCCATTATGCAGGGACCGGAGGGGCGGCTCGGGACACACATGCCGAAGGAAACCAGTCGGGCGTCCTTGAGTGTTTCGAACCGCTGGGCATGCCAGAACTTACGAACCGCGGCTTCCTGCATGTCCTCGGGGACGTTCGAGCCAGAGCCGGCCTTGTTGTGCTTCTTCAGGCCTGTGATAACCGAGTCCAAATCGTCGGTCTGAGGGAACGGCCGCTCCGCCACCCGAAGGCTGCCGCGTAGAAGTCCTGAGAGACGGTCGAGCGCTGTCATCGCAATGCACAGTCGCCAAAGTTGCCGGTACCTGCGGGGGGAGCACTGCGAGATTCATCCACGGCAAGAAACTCCATTCGCATTTCGACGCGGCGGCTCTCCTCAGCCGTATCCTTTGCTGCGTTAAAGGAGTAGCCTCCAACAAAGAACAAACCACGTACCTGCTCCTTCTGCTCGGCGTTGAGGAGGCTGGGACCGCTGGTTGCGAACATCGTGCAGAGAACCTTCTGACTGCGAAGCAGGCTGAGATTCAGGTTGGCAAGGTAGGTACCGGTCTTGTCTGTGTACCCCTCAACCACGATGCGTTTCAGGATGCTTTTCCCGAGCTCATCGTTGGCCAAGGTGATGATTTCCGGCACAAACTTCCTGAGCACGTCCTCTTGTTGGGAGTTCAGGCGCCAGTCGCCGAACGCGAACTGCGCACGCTGGCCAAAGTCAATGACCTGACGGAGTTTGTCGACCTTGATGCCCTCGTGTCGCTTCGCGGCTTCCTCGAAGCGTTCCATGATTTTTTCGATGTTCTTGCGATGTTGCTCCAGCTTCTTCTCGCGCTCGGTCACGTTCTTGGTCACGGCGAGCAGGGCAACGCCCATGACAACCAAGAACAGGACCATCAAGGCTGTCATCAGGTCGGCAAAGGAAATCCAGAAGGGCTTTTCCGCTTCATCGCGGTTGCCCCTTCGCACTACTGCACGAGCACCGAACATTGCTTAGCGCCTCGCTGCAAGGCTGCCACCGAGCGTCACTTCCAGCTCTTGAACCGCCGTCGACAGGAGGCCGACTGCACTGCTCAGCTTGGTGTGGAAGTCGTGATTGACCTTCGCCAAGGTCGACACAACAGACTCTCGGAACGCGTCGCTGGAGTCGGCTAGCACTTGGCTCACCCCGTCGAGATACTCGTCGGCGGCCTTCTGCGCTTGGCTGAGCTTGGTGGTCGACGTCTCGATGCGCTGCAGGACGTCGCCAGTGAGGCTTACTTCCTTCTTTGCCAGCTCGACTGTGGCCCGTACGTCTCCGAGCAGCGCACTGACAGCATCCCTCTGCGACTTGTAGTCTCGCAGTGCCTCCTGGAGGGCGCCCGAACTCGTGGTGAGGGCACCAGACAACTCGGTCAGTTTGCCGCTCACCGTCGCAGCTTGGCCCATAGCGCTGGTCACCCGGTCGCCAGCAGCAGCGAAGTTCGTTGCCGCGGTGTCCAACCGATTCGCGCCAGCGCTCATCTTGTCCACGGTTGAGGCAGTTGCCGCCGTGAGCGTCGAAACACTTTGCGCCATGGTCTGCGAAGCTGCGGAGATTTCCTTCACAGCGGCTTCGACGCTGCCGGTCATCTCGGAGACGGCGTTCGAGGCGCGGTCCGCCATAGATTGTTCACGCGCCCGATTGTCTTCGAACACCTTCGCCTGAGATTCGCTCAGCTTACTCAGGATGGTGGTCATCTGCTGACCGATGGAATCGAGCGTTGCTTGGAGCTTCTGCTGTGTCTCGGCCTGGGACGACTGCACCAACTGCCGAATCTGGTCGACGAACTCCTCGGTCTGCGTGTTGATGCTGGCTTGGCGCTCCTCCATTGCCCTGATGGAGGCGGCCATCTGCGCCGCCATGTCGTCGGTGGTTTTCTTCCCGCTCTCCTCAAGCTTTCCGACAAGGGCGTTGAGGGAAGCAACAGCATCCTGCATACCTTGAGCGGTCTGTTTGTTCAACTCGTTGATGCCGTTAATTTGGCCACCGAAGAGGTCGTTCAGTCGTTGGCTGAAACTGACCATGATGTCGTTCAGCATCTTCACGGCGGTCGCACTTTGGTCACCGGAGGCGGTCTCGACCGAATTAGCAATCTTGTCGAGGGGCCCCTTCAGGCTCTTTTCAATGCTGCCGGCGATGATATCGCCAAGAACCTGATTGTCTTCTCGTGCTGCTTCGACCTGCCGGTTGGTCGACTCCTCGATGCGCTGAGCAAGCTGTGCATGAAGTTGCTGACCGGTCGAGAGCTGCGAAGCGGTCAGCTCGCGGAGGATGTCGCCGAGCTCCTTGACCAGGGCGTCCTTGAGAATCTTAGATTGGCTGGCTGAGGCTTCCGATGCATTGACCAAGCGCGAGAGGTACTCCTCTCCGGCCCCTGCCTCAAAGCGGGCATCAATTCCGTGGGCAATCGCCTCTGTCTTCCGGTAGAGCGCAGCTAACAACAGCTTCTCGAGGAAGGTGACCGCCATCGCGGCCGCAATGGCGGCTGCGGAGATGAGAAAGGCCTCACCGACTGCATGCATCAGCGACTCGAGGCTGGCGCGGACGGTCGCTGCATTCTCGCTCACCTGGAAGCGACGCAGGCCTTCAATCAAGCCCGTGAAGGTTCCGATGATGCCTAGGCCGGTGAAGATTCCGGGCAGGTGCTTGAAGAATTCGGTTCGGAGCCTGCTGTCGACAACGAATTGCTCGTTGAAATATGTATCTGCCGCGATGGTTGACCGAACGGCAACCACTTGCATCTGGCCATCACGTTCTTCACGCTGAACATGCAGAGACTCTGAATACTCCGCCCAGAGGTGGGCCAGTTGCTTGTCTCGCATGAAGAGCTTCTTGAAGTCACCCGGTGACGTCTTGGCCTCAAGCGAACCAACGCCAGAAAGAATATTCCGCAGGCGGAACCAGTGAATTACGCCAGGCACCAGAAAGAGAGCCAAAAAGCCCAGCACTAATACGCTCAGCAAGCCACCGGTCACCAGAAGGTGGGTTGCAATATTCGAAACCTCAATCACTTGTTCGTTACTCCCTCTTTATCAGCAGCGGCACGGACTGGCTCAGTGTCCTCAACGCCGTTCACCCTGCAGTATTCGAACAACAGAGTCTCGAGCATGTTGGTCTGTGACCGATTCTCGCGGCTCGAGGCGGCTCCGAGCAGCCGCTTGAATCTCGGTGTCACTCGAAAGCTGACAGCAACTGACTTTTCCTCAGCCATGGCTCGATGGTCAAATTTGTATGGCTGTCCACAATACAATATGCTGGCTGCGTTCTTGAACCACCCCGGTCAGATAAAGGGTGTATAAATGGCCCTAGCAGAGTGGCTGGTATGGGAACGCTCGATCATCATCACATCTGTACTCTCACGAAATTTGTTCGAACCACCCACGGAAGTCGGCGACATCGTCATAGCCTCCCGGCCGCCTTCAGCGCAGCTTCGATGGTGGTGAGCGGCAGCACCAGCGACCGCGGGGCATCCAGCAGGGGCAGCGCGCCATAGGCCTGGTACCAGGCGGCTACCCGTTCGTTCTTGGCGTCGATCAAGAGAGCGACGCCGCCGACCTCGGCTGCGGCCAGGAGGCAGCGGCGTCCGGCGGCCAACAGTAGTTGTCCGCCCAGACCGTGGCCCTGCACCGTCTGATCCACGGCCAAGCGCCCCAGCCGGAATACCGGTACGTCGTAGCGGGCGAGTCCTTTCTTCACCAGCGCTGGCGTGCGCGCATAGTCGATGGACGCCGGGCTGAGACTGTAGAAGCCTAGGACGCGTTTGCCGTCATTGACGGGCCAGGCGACGAAGGTTTTCGCGCCCCCCTTCTCGTGGCTCTGGCGCGCATGGCGGCGCAGGAACTCGTTCAGTTCCGGCTCGCCACAATCGAAGGACTCGCGGTCGTGCGCCTTCGAGATCGGCGCTTCGCGCCAATCCGGCAGACTCATGCGCCCTTGGGCAGGCGGCGCGCCGCCGCCAGGAGCTTGGCATTGGGCGCCGGCGGGTTCTCCAGCGCATCCAGCACCCGCAGGCTGTCGCGCTCGGACAGGGTCAGGTGCTCGGCCTGTTCGATGACCTTGCGGGCCGCATCCAGGGCATGGCGCAGGATGAAATCAGTCATGTCGGTGTGCTCGAGCGCCACCGCGCGCATCAGCGTCGCCTTGTCGTCCGGGCGAACGCGCAGGGCAAGTCGGCTGTTGTCTTCAACGATCGCACGGGGCATCTCGGGCTCCTTATGTGTACGCCTTCAAATGGTACAGCTGGAAAGCGGGAGCCGCAACCACGTACGTACTCAATTCATACAGCCGAGCTACACCCTGCCGGGGCTTTGCCCGATTCCGCGTGGGTCTCCAGATCGATCACCGCATCCGCCATGGCGGTCAGTTCCGGCGTCTGGGATACGAAAAACTCCCGCTGATAGCCGCCCAGCCGCAGCACCTCCCGCTTCATCGCCATGAACATGCGCTTGCGCTCGGGGTCCAGCGGCCCATCGGCCTCGTCCGAGAACAGCGCACCGTAGCGCCGCCCCGTGTGCTGGGCGAGGTACAGCGCCACCGCCCGAATCAGGCACTCGTTGACCCAGACCCGTTCGCCGCCGCTCATCAGACCGACGCTCTTGCTCTCGCCCGACTCGCCGTCGTGCACCAGGATGTCGAATCCTTCCTTCTGCTCGCC
>WBZX01002123.1_pt1 | contig 13915 bp, 12 predicted proteins | sample 5204211 | NCBI WGS metagenome assembly WBZX01 (sample SAMN12344362, study PRJNA552823) | activated sludge metagenome | biome: Activated sludge suspended growth; feature: Nitrification reactor; material: Wastewater; isolation source: activated sludge from nitrification reactor of wastewater...
CCGGCCGAGCTGCAGTCCCTGGCCCGCGCTGTGGCCGGGCTTCCGGGGCTGCGGCTGCGCGGGCTGATGTCCATTCCCGAGCCGGTGGATGGCCTGGACGCCCAGCGCGCCCCCCACCGTGAATTGCGCCGGCTGTTCGATGCGCTGGTGGCCGAGGGGCTGGCGCTGGACACGCTGTCGATGGGCATGAGCGCTGACCTGGAGGCGGCGGTGCTCGAAGGTGCCACCCTGCTGCGGGTGGGCACCGCCATCTTCGGCGCCCGCGCGAGACCTGCGGGCTGAGCCACGGCGCTCAGTGGGTGGTGGGCTGGGCCGGCGCCGGCTCCCACCCGGGCAAATGCCATTCGGTCACCTGCAAGCCGCAGTGCAGCTCCCAGCTGGAATCGAACCAGTCGCCCATGCCGGCGGGGCTGGGTGCCTGGGCGGGTGCGGGTGTGGGGGCTTGGAGGTTCATGGCGGGCGTCCGGGTGTGAAGGGCTGCGATGGACGCCATGTTCGGCCGCTGCACACCCCCCGCCCATCGCCCCCCGGGGGGTGTGAATTTCGCGTTTTCCGCCCCCCCTTGCGGGGGATGCTCAAAGGAAGGAAGGGCCGCCCCTGTAACTCCTTGACCCCCCCTCGTGGGGCGCTCAGAACGCCAGGGCCGTGCTGTTCTTGACTTCCTCCATCACCGCGTAGGTGCGGGTTTCGCGCACGCCGGGCAAGGTCCAGATCACCTCGCCCACAAAGCTGCGGTAGGCCGCCATGTCGGAGACCCGGGTCTTGAGCAGGTAGTCGAACCCACCGGCCACCAAATGGCACTCCAGGATCTCGGGGCGCACCTGCACCGCGGCGCGAAAGCTGTCCATCACGTCGTGCACGGTGCGGTCGAGCAGCACCTCCACGAACACCATCAGCCCGGCACCGAGCTTCACCGGGTTGAGCCGCGCCTCGTAGCCCAGGATGTAGCCCTCGCGCGTGAGGCGCTTGACGCGCTCCAGCACGGCGGTGGGCGAGAGGTGCACCTCCTCGGCCAGTTTCAGGTTGCTGATGCGGCCGTCGCGCTGTAGAACTCGCAGGATGCGCAGGTCGATCTTGTCGGCGCTGCGCTCGGCCAGGGGCTGTTCATTTGGGGTGCTCATACTGGCGAAAACTCCGTGGCTGCGCCAAAACTCCGAATCTTTCGCCGCGATTGTGGGCATAAGCTGCGCATCCCAACAGTAGTGTTTGCTCTGCCATGACCACCACCTCCACCCCGTTCCCGCTGCCGCCGCAAACCGCCCGCCTGCCGCTGCCTTACCGCGACGAGGCCCAGGTGCTGGGCGAGGCCCGCGCCCGCTTGGGCGTGCTGGACTGGCACCGCGTGGTGGCCGTGGCCACACCCTGGGTGGACGCGGTGCGCGCCCACCCGGCGCCGTTCTGGGCCATGGAGTCGCTGCTCAAGGAGTACCCCATCTCCAGCGCCGAGGGCCTGGCCTTGATGCGCCTGGCCGAGGCCTTGCTGCGGGTGCCCGATGTGGAAACCGCCATCGCGCTGACCGCCGACCAGCTGGGCCGGGGCGAGTTCGACAGCGGCGACGGCAGCAAGGGCCTGCTGGCGGGGCTGTCGGCCAGCGCCATCGCGCTGTCGAAGAAATTCCTGCCCGATGCCGAGTCGGGCTCGGGCCTGCTGGGCCGGTTGGGCGCCCGCACCGTGGTGGCGGCCACCGTGAGGGCCTTGCAACTGCTGGGTCGGCAGTTCGTGCTGGGTCGCAGCATCGCCGAGGCCATGGGCGAGGCCGATGGCCAGCGACAGGCCCAGCCCGGGCTGCGCTACTCGTACGACATGCTCGGCGAGGGCGCCCGCACCGACGCCGACGCGCTGCGCTACCTGCGCTCGTACCAGAACGCCATCGAGGTGATCGCCGCCAGCCCGGCTGGCGGCAAGGGCCCTGAGGCCTCGGACGGCATCTCCATCAAGCTCTCGGCGCTGTTCCCGCGCTACGAGGACGCCCAGCGCGAGCGCGTGTTCGCCGAGCTGCTGCCGCGCGTGTGGACGCTGATCGAGCGGGCCGCGCCGGCCCACCTCAACCTCACCATCGACGCCGAGGAGGTGGACCGGCTGGAGCTCTCGCTGGAACTCTTCGACGCGCTGGCCGCGCGCATCGCCCAGGTCTACCCGCTGTGGCGCGGCTTCGGCCTGGCGGTGCAGGCCTACCAGACCCGCGCGCTGGCCGTGGTGGACGAGGTGGCCGCCATCGCCCGCAAGCACCAGCTGCGCTTCATGCTGCGGCTGGTGAAGGGCGCGTACTGGGACGGCGAAGTCAAGCGCGCCCAGGAGCAGGGCCTGCCGGCCTACCCGGTGTTCACCCGCAAGCCGCACACCGACGTGGCCTACCTGGCCTGCGCCCAGGCGCTGATGGCGCACCGCGAGCTCATCTACACCCAGTTCGCCACCCACAACGCCGGCACCATCGCCGCCCTCCAGGCCATGGCCTTGCAGACGGGCGCCGAGCCCGGCCGCCACTTCGAGATGCAGCGCCTGCACGGCATGGCCGAGGGCATCTACCGCGAGGTGATGAAGGATGGCCGCACCGCCTGCCGTGTGTATGCCCCGGTGGGCGAGCACCGCGACCTGCTGGCCTATTTGGTGCGCCGCCTGCTGGAGAACGGCGCCAACTCGTCCTTCGTGCACCAGCTGGCCGACCCGCAGGTGGACCCGGCCGAGCTGCTGGCCTCACCGCTGCTGCTGGCGGTGCAAGGCCCGGGGGCCGAAGGCCAGCCGCTGCCGGTGCACCTGTACGGCGAAAGCCGGCGCAACTCCGCAGGTGTGGACCTCACCTGCCTGGCCCAGCGCGGGCCGCTGGACGCCGCCGTGCGCGCCACCGTGCTGCCCACCGTGCTGCCCACCGTGCCCATGGCCACGGCCGGCCAGTGCGCGGTGGCCATGGGTGTGCTGCAGGCCGGCTTTGCCGCCTGGAGTGAACGCCCGTTGGCCGAGCGCGCCGCCATCGTGCGCCGGGCCGGCGACTTGCTGGACGCGCGCCTGGCCGAGTTCTGCGGCCTGCTGGTGAAGGAAGCCCACAAGACCCTGGGCGACTGCGTGGCCGAGGTGCGCGAGGCGGTGGACTTCTGCCGCTACTACGCGACCCAAGCCGAGCAGCGCCTGGCCGAGCAGGTGCTGCCCGGCCCCACCGGCGAGAGCAATGTGCTGCGCCTGCACGGCCGTGGCGTGTTCGTGTGCATCAGCCCGTGGAACTTTCCGTTGGCCATCTTTGCCGGCCAGGTGGTGGCCGCGCTGGTGGCTGGCAACACCGTGGCTGCCAAGCCGGCCGAGCAGACCCCCGTGGTGGCCCTGCGCATGGTGGCCCTGCTGCACGAGGCTGGCGTGCCGGCCGATGCGTTGCAGCTGCTGCACGGCCTGGGCGACACCGTGGGCGCGGCCCTGGTGGCCGACAGCCGCACTGCGGGCGTGTGTTTCACCGGCTCGACCCAAGTGGCGCGGCTCATCAACCGCTCACTGGCCATGAAGGACGGCCCCATCGTTCCGCTGATCGCCGAGACCGGCGGCCTCAACGCCATGGTGGTGGACAGCACGGCGCTGCCCGAGCAGGTGGTGGACGCGGTGGTGCAGAGCGCCTTCCGCTCGGCTGGCCAGCGCTGCTCGGCACTGCGCTTGCTGTGCGTGCACGAGGGCATCGCCGATGGCGTCATCGAGATGCTCAAGGGCGCGATGGCCGAGCTGCAGGTGGGCGACCCGGCCGAGCTGCGTTGCGACGTGGGCCCGGTGATCGACGACGAGGCCTACGCCGGCATTCAGGCCCATGTGCAGCGTCTGAAGGCCGAAGCGAAGCTGCTGGGCGAAACGCCGGTGGCGTCCGCCTTCCCGCGCCTGGTGGCGCCGGTGGCCTTTGAACTCAAGGCCATCGGTGAACTCAAGCAAGAGATCTTCGGGCCTGTGCTGCACGTGGTGCGCTGGGGTGGCGACGTGGAGGCCGTGGTGCGCGAGGTGAATGCGCTGGGCTACGGCCTCACCTTCGGCATCCAGACCCGCATCGACAGCCGCGCCGAGCGCTTGGCGCGGCAGGCCCGCATCGGCAACGTCTACGTGAACCGCAACATGATCGGTGCGGTGGTGGGCGTGCAGCCCTTTGGCGGTGAAGGCCTCTCGGGCACGGGCCCCAAGGCCGGCGGCCCGCACTACCTGTACCGCTTCTGCGCCGAGCAGACGGTGACCATCAACACCGCAGCGGCAGGTGGCAACGCGGCGCTGCTGGCGGGCACGGTCTGAGGCGCTTGCTACATTGCCGGCCAACTGCGGCCGCGCCGGCCGCCCGCTGGAGTACCGGATGATCGCTTTCACCCTCGTGGCCTGCAGCCACGACCGCCACGCCGCACAGATCCTCGAGATCTTCAACGACGCCATCCTCAACAGCACCGCGCTGTACGACTACAAGGCCCGCACGCCGCAAAACATGGTGGCCTGGTTCGAGGCCAAGCGGGCCGGTGGCTACCCGGTGGTGGGGCTGGAGGACGCGCAGGGCCGGCTGCTGGCCTTCGGCAGTTACGGCGCGTTCCGGGCCTTTCCAGCCTACAAGTACACCGTGGAACACTCGGTCTACGTGCACAAGGACCAGCGCGGCCACGGCCTGGGCAAGGTGGTGATGCAGGCACTGATCGACGAAGCCCGCCGCCACGACCTGCACGCCATGGTGGGCGCCATTGACGCGGCCAACGCGGGCAGCATCGCGCTGCACCAGAAGCTGGGTTTTTCCCATGTGGGCACGCTGCCGCAAGTGGGCTTCAAGTTCGGCCGGTGGTTGGACCTGGCCTTCTACCAGCTCACCCTGGAGACGCCAGCGCAGCCGGTGGACGGTTGACGGCGCATAGCAGCCGTTGGTGAACGTCTGCTGTCGGGTGCGGCAAAGGCCTGGGCGGGCAGGCTGCGCCGCTCAAAAGTGGCGGTCGGCTGCGCCGACTGCGCTGCGGTGCTCGGTCATGCGGCACGTCGACAACTCGCTGCACTCGCTGTGCTCGTTACGCTCAAACAAGGTCGACGAGTTTGTCTGGGAAGCGTGCTGCGCACGCCGCCGCATGCCCTGCGCGCCTCGCCGCCCCTCATTCTCGTCGCACCCTGCCCGCCCAGCCCTTTGCGGAACCGGCGGTGGCGTTGAACCTGTAGGAATGCAAACACGGCCTGTCGAGCGACAGGCGGGCAGCCGGGGCTGGCGACTTCTGGGGCGCTGAGGAGCGCAGCCTTCGGGGTGGCGCGCGCAGCGCGCTTCGTCAACCGACTCGCAACGCTTTGTCTGAGCGGAACGAGCGCAGCGAGAGCAGCGAGTTGCGTGCGCACCCCGAAGGCGAGCACCACAAGGCAGTCGGCGAAGCCGACCGCCACAGCATGAGCCGGACCCGGCTGGTCGCCTGGCGCGGGCGCACCCAAAGCAAGAAAACCTGGATTCCCGCCTGCGCGGGAATGACCGAGAAGCGCCGCATGCCGCCTCAGGCCCGGAGCACCAGCTCCGCCGCAGCCAGGTCTTCCAGCGCCGCGCCCACCGACTTGAACAGGGTGATCTCGTCGGCACTGCGCCGCCCCATGCGCTCGCCGCGCAACAGCTCGGCCAGGTCGGCGGCGATGTGGCCGTGGGTGATGACGCCACGGCCCAGCGGCTGTGCCAGGTCACCGGCTTCGGCCAGCGCACCGGCATAGGTGTCCACCACGACGCGGCTCAGGGCCACGGCCGTGTCATCCACCTCGCGCATGTGGGGCTTGAAGCCGCCGACCAGGTCGAGGTGGGTGCCGGGTTGCAGCCACTCGCCCAGCACCACCGGCTCTGTGGACGTGGTGGCGCAGCAGACGACGTGGGCGGTGCGGACGGCGGCTTCCAGATCGGGCGCCGCCTGAGCGGCCAGGCCGTCGGCGCGCAGCTCAGCGGCCAGCGCCTCGGCCGCCTCGGGCCGGCGGCCCCACACCTGCACTCGCAGGCCAGGCCGCAGGGCGGTATGGGCGCGGGCCATCCAGCCGGCCAGGCGGCCGCTGCCCACCAGCAGCAGTCGCTGGGCATCGGGTCGGGCCAGGTGGCGCGCGGCCAACGCCGAGGTGGCAGCCGTGCGACGCAGCGTGAGTGCCTCGCCATCCAACAGTGCCAAGGGCTCGCCGGTGCGGCGGTCCATGGCCAGCACGCTGGCCTGTACCGTGGCCTCGGCGGCGGGCATCACCGTTACCAGCTTCACCACCAGCAGGCGCGGGTTCCAGGCGGGCATCAGCAGCAGCGTGTCTTGTGCCGAGAGGGTGTGGGCGTGGCGCAGTGGCACCTCGGCGCCGGCGCAGAAGGCGCTGTGCAATTGGTCGGCCAGTTCGGGCCAGGGCAGGGCGGCATGAACGGCGGCGGCGGAATAGATGCGCATGGGTGGCACTGTAGACGCGCTCGTGCTGACGGGGCTGCGTGTGGGGCTGCGTGTGGGGCTGCGTGTGGGCCCGCAGGCGGGGCTATGGCCGCGATCAAGGCAGGCGATTGGACGCCGCCGCAGCGGCCGCCTAGCATGCATCCATCACAACAGCCGTTCCCCCCGCCACCATGAGCGACATCCCGCAAGACCTCTACACCGAGCCCAACCCCATCGATGTGAACACCCTGGCCAACCTGGGGCCGCTGGCCCGCATGGCCGGTATCTGGGAGGGCAAGCGCGGCCTGGACGTGAAGCCCAAGGCCGAGGGGCCGAAGAAGCAGGCCTTTCACGACCGCATCGAGCTGCAGCCCATCGACCCCGTGACCAACGGTCCGCAGCTGATGTACGGTCTGCGCTACCACCAGTTCGTCACCAAGCCCGACAACATCAAGACCTACCACGACCAGGTGGGCTACTGGCTGTGGGAGCCGGCCACCGGGCAGATCATTCATACGCTCACCATCCCGCGCGGGCAGACGGCGCTGGCCGGCGGCACGGCGTCAGCCGATGCCCATGCGTTTGAGCTCACCGCCACGCAGGGGCTGGACACCTTCGGCATCTGCTCGGCGCCATTCCTGGATGCGGCCTTCAAGACCACGAGCTTTCGCATCAAGGTGACGTTCAACGCCGATGGCAGCTGGACCTACGACGAAGACACGGTGCTGCAAATCCGTGGCCAAGCCGAGCCCTTCCACCACACCGACCGCAGCACCCTGGTGAAGGTGGCCGAGCCCACGCCCAACCCCCTGGCGAGGTAGGGCGCCCGGCTGCGGTGCCCCGCCGCCAAGCTCAGTGCATCAACACATGGCCGGGCTGGCGCCGCACCAGGTCGGTGACGGCCGCAAACACCTCGGGCGCCGACTGGTGCAGGTAGCAGGCCAACTCGCGCACCTGCTCGGCACTGATGTCCAGCGTGTCGTCCTCCAGCACCTGCAGCCGCTGCCAGCCGTGGCGGCTGCGCAGCGCGCCGAACACGCCGCCGGCCACGGCCACCAGGGCCAGGGCGCCCAGCGGGCGCAGCAGGCATTCCAGCAGGCGCGCGCGCATCGGCGCCTCGGCCGCCCGGTACAGCTCGGCCACGCTGTCGGCCTGCAACACGCTGCGCAGGCCAATGAGGGGGGCGGGGGCGAACTCGTTGAGGGTGGCGGCGGTGGTCATGTCGGCGGGCTCCCGGGCTGGGGTGGGGATGGAGCAGAGGTGGCCATTCTGGGCAAGGCCCGTGACGCCGGTGTGTCGCGCTGGTAAGCAGGGGTGTCATTGGCAAACGCCGCCACAGGCCGCCGCCGCGTGCGGCGCCGATAATCACGGGTTTTGCGCATTGCAACAGGCTGCCCCGGCCTGCGCCACCACCCCATGTCCGCCGAACTCGCCGAGCAGGTCCGCCGCCGCCGCACCTTTGCCATCATTTCCCACCCTGACGCGGGCAAGACCACGCTCACCGAAAAGCTGCTGCTGTTCTCGGGCGCGATCCAGATCGCCGGTTCGGTCAAGGCCCGCAAGGCCAGCCGCCATGCCACGTCCGACTGGATGGAAATCGAGAAACAGCGGGGCATTTCCGTGGCATCCAGCGTGATGCAGATGGAATACCGCGACTGCACCATCAACCTGCTCGACACACCCGGTCACCAAGACTTCTCGGAAGATACGTACCGGGTGCTGACCGCCGTGGACGCCGCGCTGATGGTGATCGACGCGGCCAACGGCGTGGAGCCGCAGACGCGGCGCCTGCTGCAGGTTTGCCGCGCCCGCAACACGCCCATCCTCACCTTTGTGAACAAGATGGACCGTGAGGTGCAAGAGCCGCTGGCGCTGATGGACGAGATCGAGCGCGAGTTGGGCATGACGGTGGTGCCCTTCACCTGGCCGGTGGGCATGGCCAAGTTCTTCGGCGGCGTGCTGGATTTGCGCAAGGACCAGATGCGCGTGTTCAGCCCCGGCGAAGACCGCGTGGCCGGCGCCGAGGAAATCATCGACGGCCTTGCCAACCCGCTGCTGGCCGAGCGCTTTGGCGACGTCTACAGCCAAGCCGCTGGCGAGATCGAGCTGGTGCGCGAGGCCGCGCCGGCCTTTGACGAGGCCGAGTTCCTGGCTGGCCACCAGACGCCGATGTTCTTCGGCTCGGCGGTGAACAACTTTGGCGTGCAAGAGGTGCTGGACGCCCTGGTGGACCTGGCCCCGCCGCCGGCCGAGCGCCCCGCCATCCAGCGCGTGGTGCACCCGGAAGAGGCCAAGTTCACCGGCGTGGTGTTCAAGATCCAGGCCAACATGGACCCGGCCCACCGCGACCGCATCGCCTTCTTGCGCGTGGCCTCGGGCAAGTTCACGCGCGGCATGAACCTGAAGGTGGTGCGCAGCGGCAAGACGCTGCGGCCCAACACCGTGGTGACCTTCATGAGCCAGAAGCGCGAGTTGCTGGACGAGGCCTATGCCGGCGACATCATCGGCATCCCCAACCACGGCGTGCTGCAGTTGGGTGACACCCTCACCGAAGGCGAGGCCCTGCAGTTCACCGGCCTGCCCTTCTTCGCGCCCGAGCTGTTCCGCGCTGTGGAAGTGGCCGACCCGCTCAAGACCAAGCAGCTGCGCGCCGGCCTGACGCAGCTGGGCGAAGAAGGCGCGATCCAGGTCTTCCGCCCCATGGGCGGCAGCGTGCTGCTGCTGGGCGCCGTGGGCCAGCTTCAGTTCGAGGTGGTGGCCCATCGGCTGGAGCACGAGTACGGCGTGAAGGCCCGCATCCAGCCGGCCCGCTACAACGTGGCCCGCTGGGTGACGTGCGACGCGGCCGATGGCGGCGAGGTGGAGCTCAAGCGCTTCATCGACGGCAACAGCCACCGCATGGCGCTGGACGCCGTGGACGCGCCCACGCTGCTGCTGGAATACGCGGGCGAGCTGCGCGCCATCCAAGAGAACTGGCCCAAGATCAAGTTCCACGCGCTGCGCGAGCACGCGGGTCTGGTGTTCCAGCAGCGCATGGGCGATTGATACGGCATTGCCATCAAGCGCAACGGGGTCTCGTTGTGCGGTGGAGGCTGTTGTCGGCGCAGAGCGGTCATCCCCGCCACCGCCGTCATTCCCGCTTCTCAGCTCCGTCATTCCCGCGAAGGCGGGAATCCATGTCTTCGCCTTGGGTGGCACGCCACCGCCGGTGGTTGCAGGGCAGTCGTGGTGCTTCGGACAGAGGGCACATTCGCGTGTGGGTTGACAGCGGCGAGGGCCAAGGCGGGACAAGAGAGCGCAGGTGCGACAGGGGGCACGGCGCTTGTCCGCGAGGAGCCCGTTGGCCGAAGGCGCCGCCGCTGACCTGCTGCAGCCGACGCTGAAAGACATGGATGCCCGCCTGCGCGGGCATGACGGAGCGACTGGGAGCGGGAATGTCGGCAACGCGCCGCATGCCGCCGCAGCCCTCTCCAACGGGATTGCGGTGCATAGTTTTTGCAGGCTGGCCGCAGCGCCCCAACGCGTTGATTTCAAAGGCGTTTTGCCTTTGCCCCGGGTGGGCCTGTATATAAGTTTTGTACTTCAGCGTGCGCAAGGGCGCTGTTCGGCACCCCCGCGACCCGTGGGCTTGCAGCCAAGGCCTTGATTCTTCAGCACATTTCCCGCAGGCCACAGCTGTGGCACAGCGTATGCGTTGCACTGTGCAAGCAACGAGACGCAGAGCGAGGAAAACAACATGACGAACAAGGCACGGATCCTGGTGGTGGACGACGAAGAGGTCGTTCGACTCAGCCACCTCAGAACGCTGGCCAGCGAGCACTGCAAGGTTGAAGCCGTGTGGAACGGCACCGACGCCCTGCAGGCCATGGGCCGCCAAACCTACGACCTGGTGCTGCTGGACCTGCGCATGCCGGGCATGGATGGCCTGAGCGTGCTCAAGGCGATCAAGCAGAACTGGCCCGAGATCGAAGTGATCGTCATCACGGGCTACCCCGAAATCGAATCGGCCAAGCAGGCCACCCGCCTGGGTGCCTACGACTACCTGGCCAAGCCGGTGGGTCCCGATGAGGTGATCAGCGCGGCCAACAGTGCCATGTTGCACAAGCGCTGGGCCCTGCACCGCGACCCGTCCCCCGCGTCGAACGAATCCATGACATCCAGCTTCGGCTGCCAGTCGGCAGGTCTGCCGACTCAGCCGGCCATTTAAGGAGCAAATCATGAGTGCGCTGCCCAAGAGAGTGTTGGTCGTTGATGACGACCCGGTGGTTGGCAAGAGCTTCAACCGTGTTTTGTCGCAGAAGGGCTATGTGGTCGTGACCGCGCAAGATGGTCGCGAGGCCCTGAACAAGCTGCAGGATGGCGACTACGACGTGGTCTTCACCGACATCCGCATGCCCGGCATGGACGGCCTGGAACTGGCCGAACAGGTCAAGGCCCGCAAGTCGTGGACGCCGGTGGTGATCGTCACCGGCTTCGGCTCGCAAGCCAACGAGGCGCGCGCCAAGGCGGCCGGGGTCAGCGCCTTTCTGCACAAGCCCCTCACACCCGAGCAGATCGAAGAGACCGCACGGCAGGCCATCGCGCAACCGGCCATCCCCGCCGCTGCCGCCACCCACGCCGCCCATGCTGCGGCCGTGGACATCACCCAGACCATAGCCGGCCTGCATGCCGAAGTGGGCATGGGTGCCGAGGCCAGCCTCAAGAAGATCGGCCTGTTGGTGGCAGCCCCCTTCATTGGCCTGGCCTACTTCCTGGCGCTGCCCTTCGTCGGCCTGGGCCTGCTCGCCAGCATGGGCGTGAAGGCCGGGGCTGAGAAGTTCATGACGCCCCAGACCCGCGGCGATGTGTGGCAACTGGCGCAGTTGCTGGCGGCCCCCTTCATTGGCCTGGCCTATGTGGTGCTGGCCCCCCTCGCGGGCTTGGCCATCCTGGGCTTCATGGCGCTGAAGCTGCTGGCCCGGCGCCTGCTGCGCCGCCAGACGCTCAGCTTCGTGAAGAACGTGGCCCTGTTCTTTGCCGCCCCCTTCATCGGCCTGGCCTACATCACCCTGCTGCCGTTGGCCGGTTTGGGCACCCTGGCCTGGATAGGCCTGCGCCAAAGGAACCAAAAGGCTGATCCGCTGTGAGCTTGACGCCCCATAAAGCAAGCTCAGCAGGGACTCACTAGGATGACCCACACGCCCCTCGCCACCGCGACGGGGCGTGTGCCCGGTCACCTTCAAGACCGATGGGATGTGTCATGAAACGCTTTCACGCGATCGGCCAAAGCTGGTTTGCCCGCTTTCCCGCATCCTGGCTGGCCACGGGCCTGATGGCCCTGGTGCTGGCCGCGCCCGCAACGGCCCCGGCGGCCGGTGCCGACGAACTCTCCAAAGAGACCCGTGCCTGTCTGGACTGCCACGACAAGCCGGTGTTGAACAAGGCGCTCGAGAACGGCGAAACCCTCTCGCTGGCCATCTCTGCGCAGGCCTACGCCGCGTCACGCCATGGCGAAACCGACTGCACCGATTGCCACTCGGACGCCGACGGCGCCACACACGGCAAGGCCAAGAAAGCCATCGCCAGCCGGCGTGAGTACGCCCTGGGCATGGGCGACAGCTGCGCCGATTGCCACAAGCGCCAGGTCAAGGCCTATGACGACGGCGTGCACTCGGCGATGGTCAGCGCCGGCAGCGACAAGGCGCCGGTCTGCGCCGATTGCCACAACCCGCACACCCAACCCAACGTCAAGCAGGCGCAGCCCATCGAGGCCACGCCCTGTGCCAAGTGCCACAAGGACATCTTCAAGGCCTATGCCCAGGACGTGCACGGCCAGGAGCGCATCGCCAAGGGCAAGGCCGCGCCCCTCTGCGCCGATTGCCACAAGGCGCACGCGGTCAAGGCGGCGTCGTTCGGCACCGGCGTGCAGGACGCCTGCCTGGCCTGCCATGAGAACGCCGCGGCCCAGCACCAGGCCTGGTTGCCCAATGCCGCACGCCACTTCGAGGCCATCTCCTGCCCAGCCTGCCATGCGCCCAACGCCAAGCGGCGCGTCAACCTGCGGCTGATCGATGCTGGCACCCAAACCCAGCTCAGCGAGAAAAAGGGCGTACCCCAGTTCGTGGCGCGCACCGCCGCCGCCGACGCCACCAACATGGGCCTGGACGAACGCGCGCTGCTCAGCCTGCTGAAGGACTTCAACCAAGGCAGCGGCAACGACAAGGTCGTGCTGCAAGGCCGGCTGGAGGTGAGCGCTGGCGTGGAGGCCCACCAGATCAGCGACAAGGCCCAGGCCCTGAAAGACTGCAACGCCTGCCACCAGGCCGGGGCCGAACCCTTCCAGAGCGTCACCCTCACCATCGCCGGGCCGGACGGCCGGCCGCTGCGCCACGGTGTGCAGCAGAACGTGCTGACCTCGCTGACCTCGATCGACTCGGTGCGCGGCTTCTACGCCATCGGCGCCAGCCGCATCCAACTGCTCGACGTGCTGCTGGTGCTGGTGGTGCTGGGCGCCATTGCCGTGCCGTCGGCGCACATGAGCCTGAAGTGGTACTTCCGCCGGCGCCGCGCGCAAGAGGTTGCCGCGCAGAGCACCACACCCGATCGCCACGCGAACTGAGCGCGAAACAACCGCGAACCTGCTGCCAACCAGCCGGGAGCCACCATGACCAAGCTCTACATCCACCCCCTGCCCGTGCGCATTTGGCACTGGGTCAACGCCCTGGGCTTCGTGCTGCTGATCGCCACGGGCCTGCAGCTGCGCTACACCGGTGCCGTGCAGGTGCTGGCTTTCAAGACGGCGGTGCAGGTGCACAACTGGATCGGCTTCGTGCTGATCGCCAACCTCTGCATCTGGTTGGGCTTCTACTTGTTCACCGACAAGATCAAGGTCTACCACCCCGAGCTCAGCCCGACCAAGCACTTCAAGCAAACCTTCCGGCAGATGCAGTTCTACGGCTACGGCATCTTCCGTGGCGACCCCAACCCCCACCAGGTCAGCGCCTACCGCAAGTTCAACCCGCTGCAGAGCGTGATGTACCAGATCGTGATGATGCTGGTGGTGCCGGTGCAGTTCTACACCGGCGTGCTGATGTGGGACGTGGCGCGCTTCTCGTCACAGGTGCAGATGCTGGGCGGGCTGCGCGTGGTGGACACCCTGCACGTGCTGACCTTCATCTTCTTCTGCGGCTTCATCATCGTGCACGTCTACCTCTGCACCCTGGGCCACACGCCGCTGGCCCACTTCAAGGCCATGTTCACGGGCTATGAAGACGTGGACGAAGAGGGCGGGCAGGCGGCCGGGCACTGAGACACCAGCCGAATGGCTGGCTGCTGGCTGCTGGCGGCGCATGGCCGTCATCCCCGCCACCGCCGTCATTCCCGCGTAGGCGGGAATCCAGGTTGTTAGCTTCGGCTGCAGCAGCGCAGCGGCGGCGCCTTCGGCCAACGGGCTCCTCGCGGACCCGCACCGTGCCCCCTGTCGCACATGCGCTCTCTTGTTCCGTCTTGGCCCTCGGCGCTGTCAACCCACACGCGAATGTGCCCTCTGTCCGAAGGCACCACCACTGCACTGCAACCACCGGCGGTGGCG
>WBZX01002124.1_pt1 | contig 13915 bp, 11 predicted proteins | sample 5204211 | NCBI WGS metagenome assembly WBZX01 (sample SAMN12344362, study PRJNA552823) | activated sludge metagenome | biome: Activated sludge suspended growth; feature: Nitrification reactor; material: Wastewater; isolation source: activated sludge from nitrification reactor of wastewater...
CGAGGATCAGCATCACCGTCAGCTGCCCGCGGACGAACTCGCCGAGCACGGCGTCGACCTCGCCCGCCACGTCGACCACGAACGGCCGCCAGCCCGGCGGCACCAGGTCGCGGATCGCCGCGATCATGCGATCGAAGTCGTACAGCAGGTAGAACGCGAACACCGGCACGATCACCAGACTCGCGAGCGCGCCGAGCATCGACATCGTGCCGCCCAGCAGCCACTGCAGCGCCGTTGTCGCGGGCCCGACGGCCTTGTCGGCCACCGCCTTGCCATCGAGCCCGAGCTGCGCGAAGGCCTCGCCGACGCTGTGCGGCACCGGAATGCCCATCGCATCGAGCTGCGGCTGCAGGCGCGCGATGAGCCGCTGCATCGCACCCGGCAGCTCCGCCGCGAAGCCGGTGACGTCGCGGGCCACCGCCGGGACCGCCAGCAATCCGAACAGCGCCAGCGCGCCGAGCACGACCGACAGCACGATCACGATGCCGACCGCGCGCGGCAGCCCTCGCCGCTCGAAGCGATCGACGACCGGATCGAGCATGTACGCGATGAGGAACGCGAAGAACACCGGCGTCAGCACGCCGCGCAGTGCCCACAGCAACAGACCGACCAGCAGCATCGCCGCCAACGCGACGACCCAACGCGGGAACAGCCGACGGGTCTCGTCGTTCATGGCCGGCCAGGGTTGTATCACGGCGAGGCGGCGGCCCCGCGCCAGGTTCACCGCCGCGGGGCCGTGCCTGCGATCGACGGCATTCCGCAGCTACGGCCCGCCGCGGCGGTGCAGTGGTCGCGCGAGCTCGGCCACCGCGGCCGACAGCTGTCGCCGCGGCAGCGCATCGCCGTAGAACTCGAGCAGCTCGGGGTCGTTGGAGCGACGCCGCCGGCGCAGCGCGCTCTCGAGGTAGCCGGCCAGCAGCGCCACGCCCTTCAAGTCGCGCTCCTTGGCCGACACCACCACCGCCTGCATCGCGATCGACAGCGGGTGCGCGCCCACGAACCATGCGCCCTCGCCGATGCGACGCCAGCCGTCCCACCACCCGCGTCGGCTGCCGTCGCCGCGCACGAGCTCGGCGCGCAGATCGTCGTAGACCACCGCGCGCCAGCCCCGGTTGCGTGCGCGCAGTCCGGTGACGCTGCCCCAGTGCGGTGTCGGGTAGAACGCGGCCTGATCGAGGCACTCGCGTCGCCACAGTCGCAGGCCCGAGCGAGGCGCACCGCAGGGATGATCGAGCTGGGGTGCGAAGCTGCCGTCGTCGTGCACGATCCCGAGCCGACACGACGCGATGCCGACCGTGCGATCACCGGCACAGCGGTGCACGAGCTCCGCGAACAGCTGCGGCGGTGGCCGCACGTCGGCGTCGATGTTGGCGACGAAGTCGATGCGCTCGCCCTCGGCCTCGGCGAGCTCGACTGCGGCGCGGAAGCCCTGCGCCAGCACCTCGGCGTAGCGCGCGGCGCCGGTGGTGCCGCGGCGCTGCAATCGGATCACGTCGATCCAACGATCGCGCGCCGCGAGCCGCTCGAGCAGCGCGGCGGTGTCGTCGCGACTGTCGTCGTCGACGATGACCCAACGACGCGGTCGCAGCTCCTGCGCACGAATCGTGCTGGCGAGCTCCTCGAGCAGCTCGCCCTCGTCGTGCACCGGCGTGACCAGCACCCAAGACGGCAGGTTCCGCACGGTCGCCGACGTTAGCAGCAGTTCGGGGCGGCGGTGCGCAGCGCAGCGCGATGGTGGCGCAGTCGCCACGGCGGCCCGAGCTCGCGGCTGCACGCGCGTGGGTGTCGGGCATCACTCGCGCGGCGCGCCGTCGGCGGCAGACGCCGGCACCAACACCCGCACGTCGTCGCGGTGCCATGGCCCGCGGCCTTCCCACTGCCAGCGCTCGCTGCGACCGTCGCCGGCCCGCACCTCGAGGTAACCGGGGGTCTTGCGGGGCAGCCGCAGGTTGCCGCGGATGGTGAAGCCGCCCTGGGAATCGGTCCTGGCGCGGCCGAGCGTCTGGATCCAGACGCCGTGGGCGTCGACCTGCCGCAGCTCGACCTCGACATCGCGCCGTGGCGCGCCGAGGGCCGCGCCCGCCCGCGGTGCGTCGAGCACCTTGCCGTGGACGCGGACCTGGCCGCTGCTGGCATCGGCGTAGGAGCACCGCGTGCGGTCGGTGGTCGGGATCCCGTCGCCCGTGAGATCGATCGCGTCGTCGGGGCAGTGCTCCGGCGTGCCGACCGCGGGCGTGCGTGCCCAGGTGATGTGGGCGGGTCGGCGCGTCCGCGGGCCGCAGCCACCCGCGATCACGACCACGACCGCCCACGCAGCCCACCGCCCGCGACCGCGGCCGCGCCCGTGCGCGCGCGCCCGCCCCACGCCGCAGTGAACTCCATCCACCGCGATCGCACGTCCTGGCACCGACCGCTCGCTCGGCTCACCCATGGTTGATCAACCGCCTCGCCGTGGTAACACTTGCGGCATGCAGGGTTACCACCAGCAGCCCCAATTCGCCCAGCGTACCTCGCCCCGCGGTGACCTGCACGAGGGCCTGCAGCGGTTCATGACCGGCGTCTACGGCTGGATGGCCGCCGGCCTGGCCGTCACCGCCGCGATGGTGATGCTCATCGCCACCAACATCTCGGCGATCCGTCTGCTCTACGGCCCCACCGGGCCCACCGGCCTCTACTACGTCGCGCTCGCAGTGCCGCTCATCATGGCGTTCGTACTGCCGGCGAAGATCCCCAGCATGTCGCGCGGCATGGCAGCGGCGCTGTTCATGCTCTACGCCGCGGCGATCGGCGTGATGATCAGCTACGTGCCGCTGGTCTACACCGGCGCCAGCATCCTGGGCGCGTTGGGTGGCACCGTCGGCATCTTCGCGGGCATGGCCGCGCTCGGCTTCATCACCAAGCGCGACTTGAGCGGCATGGGGCAGTTCATGTCGATGGTGCTGATCGGAGCGGTCATCGCTTCGCTCATCAACCTCTTCCTGCACTCGAGCGGCTTGTCGTACGCCATCTCGGTGGTGGTCGTGGTGGTCTCGGCGGGCCTGACCGCCTACTACAACCAGATGCTCCGCCAGCTCTACAAGATGCACGGCGGCGCGGGAAATCTCGCCATCAACGGCGCGCTGGCGCTGTACGTGAACTTCATCAACCTGTTCCTGTCGCTGCTGCGGCTGTTCGGCTCGAGCCGCGACTAGCCCAGCGCTCGACCGCCGACGCCCCCGTCGTGCGCCGCGCGATGCATCGAGAAACTCGATACATCGCGCGCAAAACATCGATTGGTCGTGCCCGACGCTGCGGCTAGCCTTTGTCACGGGAGTCCGTGACCTGGCTGAACTACCACCACCTGCACTACTTCTGGGCGACGGCGAAGGACGGCACCGTGGGGGGCGCCGCGAAGCGACTGCGGCTGTCGCAGCCCACCGTCAGCGCGCAGATCCGCGAGCTCGAGCGTGCGCTCGGCGTCACCTTGTTCGACCGGGCCGGACGCCGCCTGCGGCTGACCGCGGTCGGGCAGCGGGTGTTCGAGCGGGCCGACGAGATCTTCTCGCTGGGGGACGACATCCTGCGGCTCGTCGGTGATCCGGTGCCCGAGGTGATGCGTCTGCTGGTCGGCTGCGCCGACGCGCTGCCGAAGCTCGTCGCGTACCGCCTGTTGCAGCCAGCGCTGGCCACCCAGCAGGACGTGCGCCTGATCGCACGGCAAGGCAGTCTCTCGCACCTGCTCGGGCAGCTCGCGGTGCACGAGCTCGACCTGGTGCTCGCCGATGCCCCGATTCCGCCGGGCCTGCACCTGCGCGCGTTCAACCACCTGTTGGGCGAGAGTCCGGTCGCGTTGTTCGCGATGCGGGACCGCGCCGAGGCGCTGCGAGCGGACTTTCCGCGGTGCCTCGACGGCGAGGCGATGCTATGCCCGGCGGCCGACACTTCGCTGCGCCGCTCCGTCGACGCGTGGCTCGAGGCCAACGGCGTGCGCCCGCGGATCGTCGGCGAGTTCGACGACACCGGGCTCCTCAAGACCTTCGCACGGGCTGGCTTCGGCGTCTTCGCAGCCCCGACGATCGTCGCCGACGAGCTCGCCCATTCCTACGGCGTGGTGCCGATCGGCACCTGCAGCGCCATCCGCGAGCGCTTCTACGCGATCACCCTCGAGCAGCGGATCCGCCACCCCGCGGTCTCGGCGATCTCGGCGGCCGCCCGCGCGCTGCTGGTGGGCTGACGCGACGAACCCCTCACCGAACGGAACCGAAGCGTGCCCCAGAGCGAAGCCAAGCCACCGACCACCCGACCCATGCCTCCGGGTGCGTGGTCACCGATGCACCGCGCGGTCGGCCGCGTGCTCGCGCCCGTCGAGCGCTTCGCCCAGATCGAGAGCGCGAGCGGGATCCTGCTGGTGGTCGCCACCGTCTTGGCGCTGCTGTGGGCGAACTCGCAGTGGTCCGACGCGCTCGGGCAGCTGTGGGCCACCGAGCTGACGGTCGGGATCGGTGGGCACACCGTGGCGCGCTCGTTGGCGTGGGTCGTGAACGACATCCTGATGGCGGTGTTCTTCTTCGTCGTCGGGATGGAGATTCGCTCCGAGATGGCCAGCGGCGCGCTCGACAGCCTCCGCAAGGCGACCCTGCCGCTGGCGGCGGCAATCGGCGGCATGGTGGTGCCGGCGTTGATCTTCGCGGCGCTGACCCACGACGCGCCCTCGCTGGCGCGCGGCTGGGGCGTGCCGATGGCGACCGACATCGCGTTCGCGCTCGGCGTGCTGGCGCTGCTGGGACCGCGGGTGCCCGCCAGCCTGCGGGTGACACTGCTGGCGGTGGCGGTCATCGATGATCTCGGCGCGATCGTGGTGATCGCCGCCTTCTACAGCAACGGCGTCGAGCTCACCGGGCTCGGCATCGCCGGGCTCGGCATCGCCACGATCGTGGTGCTGCAGCTCGCGGGCGTTCGCGTGCGCAGCGTCTACGTGGTGCCCGCGATCGCGGTCTGGGTCGGCGCGTACGTCGGCGGCCTGCACCCCACGATCGCCGGCGTGGTGGTCGGCCTGCTCACGCCGGTGACGGCGTGGTTCGGACGCCGCGAGCTCGTCGATGCCGTCAGCCGCAACGTCGCGGATCCCGAGCCCGACGAGCCGGTGACGCCGGCGTCGCTGCGAGAGGTGCGGCAGGCACAGCGCGAGGCGACCTCGCCCGCGGCCGATCTGATCGACGCGCTCCATCCCTGGGTCGCGTTCGCGATCATGCCGCTGTTCGCACTGGCCAACGCGGGCGTCGACCTGCGCGCGGTGACCTTCGACGACACCACGATGCTGACCGTGGCCGCGATCGCGGGGGGTCTCGTGCTCGGCAAGCCCCTGGGCGTCTGCCTCGGCGTCGCCGTGGTGGTGCGGGCCGGCATCGCCACGCTGCCCCCGGGCGTGCCCGCGCGGGCGGTGTTGGTGCTCGGCTTGGTGGCTGGCATCGGCTTCACGATGTCGCTCTTCATCGCGACGCTGGCGTTCGGCGATGCGACCGCGCTCGATGCCGCTCGGCTCGGCGTGCTGGTGGCGAGCGGCGTCGCAGCCGTCGCCGCGTGGGTCGCCGGGCGCGTCCTGCTGCGCGCACCGGGCTAGTACGGTTTTTCTATGACGCACGCCGGTGGGTTCGATTGGACGGCGCACGCTCACAGCCGAAGACTGATCGACATGCACATCAACCTCCGCATCCGCGACCTCGTCGTGAGTGACGAGCTCACCCAACACGTCGAGCGACGCGCTCGCTTCGCGCTCTCTCGCTTCGCGTCCCGTGTCAGCGGACTGCACGTGACGCTGACCGACGTCAATGGCCCCCGAGGCGGGGTCGACAAGGTGTGTCGTGCGACCGCCTCGCTCGACGGCCTGCCATCGATCACGGTCGCATCGCGCGACGAGAGTGTGCGCGACGCGGTGGACCGCGCCTTCGAGCGCCTGTCGCGGAGCATCCAGCGCGCGTTCGAGCGTCGACTCGAGCGCCGCAGCGCCGGCTGGCCGAGCCTGGGGACGGTCGACTCGTGATCGCCGCCATCGCGCTCATCGGCCTGCTGTTCGTCGTGGCGCTCGCCGCGTCGGCGTTCGCGGCCACCGGGGTCGTGCTCGAGGCCGCCGGCGACCACGATCTGCCGGCACTCGACCCCGCGGCCTCGACCACCCGCGGCGTGCCGCTCGACCGACACGGGCGCCCGAGGACCGCGGCGCGCCCACGCTAGAGGCGCGGCTGCGGCCACGCGCCGCAATCACGACAGCTGCGCGAAGCGGGCCCGCGCCAGCACCAGCAGCTGCTCGGCCTCGGCGCCGAGCGCTGCGCCGCGGCGGTGCAGCACGCCGGCGCGCAGGGGCGGCGGGCCGTCGACGAGCGGTCGACTCACGACGCCGCGCGGCAGGAACGCCAAGCGGAAGCGCGACACGATCGCGGGCCCGAAGCCCCGTGCGACCAGCTCGACCACGCGTGGTGTGGCACCGACCTCGAACGCGGGATCGAAGCGCAGCCGCGCGCCGCCGTGCTCGAGGAAGCTCCGCTCGATGCGCTCGCGCGCGGGGCCTTGGCGCAGCACCACCAGCGGCACGCCGTCGAGATCGCGCAGACTCACCTGCGCGGGCAGTCGCGCCGCCATCGCCCGCGGCGCGATCACGGCCCACGACAGCTCGCCCAGCACCGTCGCCGACAGACCCGCGGGCGCGCGGCCCTGCTCGAGCGTCGCGAAGCCGAGGTCGACCTCACCGGCCCGGATCGCCCCCGGCAGCGCATCGTCGTCGTACTCGCCGATGCGGAGCTCGAGCGCGGGATGACGCTCGCGCAGATCCGACAGCGACTCCGCGATCAGATCGAAGGAGCCTGGTAGCGTGCCGATGCGCAGCGCGGCACTGCGACCGGCGAGCGCGTCGCGGGTGTGCACACGCCACTCGTCCCACTGCCGCACCTGCTGCTGTGCGCGTCGCAGCAGCTCGGCGCCCTGCGGCGTGAGCAGCCCCTGGCGCTGCCCCGGCGCGCGCTCGAGCAGGGCCTCGACGGCGAAGGCGCGCTCGAGCCGCTGCAGCAACCGCACGTAGGTCGCCCGCGAACGCCCGCGGCCGCGCGCCGCCGACTGGATCGATCCACGCTGCGCGATGTCGATGAAGGCCCGCAGGTCCTCGAGGTCGACATCCATCGCCGTCGGCGCGTGGCCGCGGACGACGTGCGCGCGGCGCGTCCGGCCGGGCCTGGGCAATGTCTCGTTCACGAGTCATATCATGCGCCCAAAATCGCCATCTTGAGGACATTATCCCGGGGTGCTAGCCCAGATGGGATGAAGCTCTCCGGCCGGATCCTGTGGCTGTGCGAGGACCCCGAGGCGCTGCGGCGCCAGCTCGACGGCGCGGAGGTCACCGACGTCGCGGCCCGTCCACTGGCCTTCGGCGTCAACACCGACGCGATGATCAGCGGGGCCGCCTGCACGCTCGGCTACACCGGCGACATCCTCGGGCCGTACTTCCTCGAGAACTTCGAGGAGGTCGTGCGCAAGGACGAGATCCGCAGCGGCGGCTTCCAGGTCGTCGTCGGCGGCGATGCCTACGGCAGCGGCTCGAGCCGCGAGGTCGCCGTGGTCGCGCACCAGGGCGCGGGCGTGGAGCTGGTGGTGGCCAAGAGCTTCCAGCGCATCTTCCAGGAGAACATGGTCTACAGCGGCCTGCCGTTCACCACCGACTTCGGCGTGCTCGCGCGCCTGTCGGCGGGCGAGGAGGTCGACACCGCCGCGCTGGCGCAGGCGCTACCGCCGTTCTTCCGCGCGGTCGCCGAGGCCGGCGGTCTGCTGCGCTACGGCTCGCAGTGGCTGGCCGGGACCCTCGAGCCCAGCTACGAGGTCGACGTCGCCGCGCGACCGATGACCTGCATCGAGAAGATCGTGGCGGCGCGCGCGTGGGCCGGCCGCGGCCGCCCGCTGGGGATCGCGGCGGTACAGCCCGGCGATCAGGTGCTGTGCGAGGCCGGCTTTCGCGGCGTGCACGAGTACACCGGTGGCATGGTGATGTCGCTCTACGCCAGCGAGTGGGACCGTGCCCCGGTCACGCGCCCCGAGCAGGTCGCGGCGTTCGAGGATCACTTCGTGCTCATCGACCAGCCGACCGTGCCCGACAACGTCAAGCGCGCCCGGCTCGCGCCGGCCCGCCAGCTGCGCGACGAGATGGTCGAGTCGTGCGAGCGCAACGGCATCCGCGTGCACGGCCCCGGCCGCGCGCTGCAGGCCGGCGTATGTCACCGCATCGTCGTCGAGGACTACGCGCGCCCCGGCGAGATCATCGTGCTCACCGACAGCCACACCCCCACCGCCGGCGTGCTCAATGCCTTTGCGTTCGGCGTGGGCTCGACCGCGATGGCGTTCGCGCTGCGCACCGGCATGATTCCGGTGACGGTGCCGAAGACCGTGCGCGTGTGGGTCGAGGGCGACGCCCGCGGGCTGCTGTCGCCCAAGGATCTGATCCTGCACCTGATCGGTGATGCGTTCTTCCGCGAGGAACAGTGGCGCGAGTCGCCGACCGACACGTGCGTGATCCAGCTCGGCGGCCCGGGCCTCGATCAGTGGAACGTCGACGAACTCAGCGTGCTCACCAACATGACCGTCGAGGGTGGGCTGATGACCGGCATCGTCGAGCCCTGCAAGGCGCTGCGCGAGTTCCTGGTCGAGCACGGCCGCGGCGACGATGTCGAGCGCCGCTTCGTCGCCCCCGACGCCGACGCGCAGTACGTCCGCACCGTGCGGGTGAACCTCGACGACGTGCCGCTCACGGTCGCGACGCCGGGCGACTCGCGCAACCGCAAGCCGCTCGCGGAGGTCACCGACGTCGACGTGCACAACGTCGTCATCGCCAGCTGCACCGGCGGCTCGCTCGCGGATCTGCGCGCCGCCGACGTGGTGCTGCGCGGCCGCACGATCAAGCCCGGCGTCCGCGTGACCGTCACGCCGTCGTCGGCCGAGGTCCACCGCGCCGCGGAGGCCGAGGGCATCCTCGCGCGCATGCGCGCGCTCGGGGCCGTCGTCACGCCGCCGGGCTGTGGCTCGTGCATCGGCAACGGCCCGGGGATCCCGCTCGCCGGCGAGACCACCGCGAGCACGACCAACCGCAACTTCGATCGCCGCATGGGCGCGCCGGGGCCGGTGTTCCTGGTGTCCCCCGCGGTGGCCGCAGCGAGCGCGATCACGGGTCGACTCACGGACCCACGCGCGCTGCCAGCGGCGTGATCGCACTCCGTCTTGGTGCGGACACGAGCCTCGATTGCGGTAGCCTGATTGCCGTCGTGGGACCCTCGCCACCGCACTCGCACTCGCGCTCGCCGTCGCGGCCCCGACGGCCGGAGACGGCGCACGCGAGCGCAGGGACGCCGCGGGCCATGGGGCGCCGACGCCCGCGACGCGGCGCGAAGCCCCGCGCAGCGCGCCCGACGATCGCACCGCCCGCGAGCTGGCGCTGCTGCATCAACACGCGCTGCGCGATCCGTTCGCAGGCCCGCCGCTGGCCGACACCCACGCCGGCTCGCCCGATCTGCGCGACCCCTTCGTGCCCGTCCACGCCGAGGTCGAGCCGCTGCCCTCGCCCGACCTGCGCGACCCCTTCGTGGACGTGACGCGCCCACCGAGGGCGACGACAGCTCCACCCGCGCCCCCGCGCATCGATGCCTGCCGACCGACGCTCGACGGCGTGCCGCTGCAACGGGCGCGCGCCCTACCCCCGCGGCCGCCGACGTGCGACGTCGCACCTGCGCCGCGTCGCTCGCCCCCGCCGCCACCACCGGCCCCGAAGCCCCCGAGTGCAGCGACACACGCGGGCGTCGCGACCCTCCGCGCGTGAGGCCTGCGGCCTCGCCGTGGTCGTTGGTGCGTTGCGGGGCCCGTCCGCGGGCTGCTAGCGTCCGAGGCCGCATGAAGCAGCTTTCCAGCTATCTCGCGGGTGCGTGGCGAACCGGCGACGGCAAGCCGACGCAACTGGTGAATCCGGCCACCGACGCGGTGCTCGCGAGCGTGCACGCCGTCGGCGGCCTCGGCGAGGCGCTGGCGTGGGCCCGCAGCGAAGGCGGTTCCCACCTGCGCGCGCAGAGCTTCCGCGATCGCGCCCAGACCCTGGGCGCGCTGGCCAAGCTGCTGCACGGCGCACGCGAGGAGCTGATCGGCATCGCGGTGGCCAACGGCGGCAACACCCGCGGCGACGCCAAGTTCGACATCGACGGTGCGATCGCGGTGCTGGCCACCTACGCCACCATCGGCGCCGAGCTGCCGGTCGCGCCGCAGCTGGCCGAGGGCGAGCCCGAGCCGCTGCACAAGGGCAGCAAGCTGCGGGCGCAGCACGTGCTCACGCCGCGGCTGGGCGCGGCGATCCACATCAACGCGTTCAACTTCCCCGCGTGGGGCATGGTTGGCAAGTTCGCGGTCGCCCACCTCGCGGGCATGCCGGTGCTGAGCAAGCCCGCGACCAGCACCGCGATGCTCGCGGCACGCATTGCCGAGCTCATGCTCGAGTCCAAGCTGCTGCCGGCCGGCGCGTTCCAGCTGTTGCTCGGCCCCGCCGGCGATCTGCTCGATCACGTGGGCCCGCAGGACGTCATCGCATTCACGGGCTCGGCCGACACCGGCGCGAAGATCCGCGGCCACGCCCGCGTAATCGCGACCAATGCCCACGTCAACCTCGAGGCCGACAGCTTGAACGCCGCGATCATCGGCCCCGACGTCGAGCCCGGCAGCGAGCTGTTCGACCTGGTGGTGCGCGACTGCGTGACCGAGCTGACCCAGAAGGCCGGCCAGAAGTGCACCGCCACGCGGCGCATCCTGGTGCCGCAGGCCCAGCTCGAGGCGCTGCGCGACGCGCTGCTCGATCGACTGTCGGCGATCGCGGCCAAGACCGGCGACCCGGCCGACGACGCCGTCCGCATGGGTCCGCTGTCGAGCCGTGCGCAGCTGGCCGACGCCCGCAGCGGGATCGCGAAGCTGGCGAGTGCTGCCCGCGTCGTGCACGGCAACCCCGAGCGCACCGGCTTCGTCGGCGTCGCCGATGGGGTCGGTAGCTTCCTCGAGCCCGTCTTGCTCGAGGCCACCGCCGCCGCGGCCCGCGATGCGGCGGCGCCGTTCCACGCCCACGAGGTGTTCGGCCCAGTCGCGACGCTGCTGCCCTACGACGGCAGCGTGGCGCAGGCGGCCGAGATCGTCGCCGCTGGGCAGGGCTCCCTGGTCGGCACGCTCTACAGCGACGATCGTCAGCTCACCGCGGCGGCGATCGCTGCGATCGCGCCGTGGCTGGGTCGCATGGTGCTCGCGACCGAGAAGATCGCCGGCGCCTCGCTGGCGCCCGGCTGCGTGTTCCCGGTGGCCAACCATGGCGGTCCGGGTCGTGCGGGCGCCGGTGGTGAGCTGGGCGGCAAGGCCGGCCTGGCGCCGTACCTGCAGCGCACGACGCTGCAAGGTGGCGCCGCCGAGCTCGCGCGGCTGCTCGGCCACGAGTGACGACGGCCACGGTGACGACGCCCGCCACCGCGAGCGTCGGCTCCGGCCGCGGCGCGCCTCACATCGCCGACATCACGCCGAGCACGATGAGCATCGGGATGATGACGGCCACCAGCGCCTCGCCGGCGATGAAGCCGGACGCCAGCGGCAGCATCCACGGCGGCTGCTGACCGCCGCGGCGGCGGCTCACCGCGGCGGCGAGCACGGCCCCCACGAACATCGTCACCACCGCGCTGGCGGGCACCAGCATGCCGATGCCGATGCCGGTCGGCGACGGCACGAAGCGATGCCAGCGGCGGTTCTGCTCGAGCACGGTGAACACGATGCCGAGCACGACGGCAACGCCCAGGGCCAGCAGCGCGCTGGGGTGCAGCACGTGCAGCCCCTGCGAGAGCAGCTTCGCGAAGCCGACCCACTTCTGCGAGATCGGGCTCTGCAACCCGTGCTCACCGCCGATGCCGTAGATGTCGCGCAGCACCGGGTACGCGAACGCCAGCGAGATGGCGCCGACCGGCACCGCCATCAGCTGGATGATCGTCACGTAGCGCGGCGTCGAGCCGACCATCTCGGCGGTCTTGTAGCTCTGCATGAGCCCCTCGGACTCCGCGACGATCGAGCCGGTGACGCCACTGGCGACCATGTTGGCCTGCACGTTGCCCGGCGCGATGAAGCCGAACACGCCCTGCATGAGGTTCGACAGCGCGCTGATGGGCCCCCAGTTGGTCTCGCCGAACACCCGCAGGCCCACGAGCATGAGCGGGATCGTGAACAGCAGCGCCAGCAGGGTCTGCCACAGCGGCAGGCCCAGGCCGTAGCGCTGCACAAGCAACAGCGCCACCGCGGCCACGCTGCTGCCGATCACGACCCACCGCATCGGGAAGTCGCCGGCGTCGACGCTGGCGCCCGACAATTGCCGGAAGGTCCGCGCCAGGATCCGCCACTTGAGGAACAGCGAGGTCAGCCCGCCCGCGACCATCATGCCGGTCGCAGGCCACATCACCCACAGCAGGATGTCGGTCTTGTGCGCGTCGGCGGCGATGATGCCGGCGGCGGCGAGCAGCGGCGGCGCGATGACCCACGACAGCAGCGACCCGACCACCATGTTGGCGCAGATCCGCAGCCCGATGATGATCCCCGAGCCGAGGTTGAGCAGGCTCAGCGACACGCCGAAGCCGGTCACCGCCGCGAACGCGCCCAGCTTCATCGGCACGACCTCGGCGATGAAGTGGCGCAGCGTCGCGAACGACAGCGCCGCCGAGCTGACCAGGCCGCCGATCATCGCACGCGCGGCCTGCCGCGCGCCCTCGCCCCGGGCGTCCAGCACCAACAATGTCTCGCCGGCGGCGAGGCCGTCGGGGAACGGCAGCTTTTCGTCGACCACGAAGTGCTGCCGCAGCGGCACCGCCATCAACACGCCGAGCACCCCCGCGGTGGTGAGCCACGCGAAGATCTCGAGCTTGCCCAGCTGCAGGTCGATCGCGACGTCCGGATCGGCCGTGAGCATGTCGAACGCGGCCAGGATCGTGCACAGGAACGCGGTCTGCCCGGCGATCAGCCCCGCGGCCTGGGCCAGGTTGCTCTCGCGCTTGATGCTCGCGCCCTTGGCGACGACGCTCAGCATCATCCAGCCGAAGAACGCCGAGACCACCGCGATGTTGGGCCCGAAGCCGAGCTTGAGCACCACGTAGGGGTACGAGACGCCGATCAGGACCGCGACCGCGAGCGCGACGACCACCGCGCGCGCGGTCAGCTCGCGCTCGGCACTCACGGGCCGCGCTTGGCGTCGTCGGCCTTGGCGTCGGCGCCCTTGGGCGCTGGCGCCTTGGCCTCGTCGGTGGCCGGCGCCTTCGCGTCGGCCGGCCCAGTCGGGCGGGGCGCGACGATGGGTCCGCCGCCCCGCGGCTGCGCCTTCGCCTCGCCGCCGGGGGCGAGGCCCGGCTCGCGTCGCTCCACCGGCGCCCTCGCGTCGGCGGCGGCGCCAGGCTTCGCGTCCGCCTTCGCGTCCGCCTTCGCGTCGTCGCCCTTCGCGTCGTCGCCCTTCGCGTCCGCCTTCGCGTCGTCGCCCTTCGCGTCCGCCTTCGCGTCGTCGCCCTCGACGCCGTCCTCCGCGAGCGCCTCGTCCTCCCAGCGCGTGCGCAGCCGGTCGACCCACGCCTCACGTCGATCGGAGCCCGCGGCGTAGGGGAAGCCGGCGGCCGCCAGCTCGGCACGACGGAACGCGGTGTCCCCCATCAGTCCGAGCGTCAACGCAACCGCCGCGCACGCGCCCACCACGACGCGCGCGCCGCGACCCGGTAGGGTCGGGATCTCGGTGTTGCCCGGCGGGCGGAAGTACATGCTCACGATGAGGCGCAGGTAGTAGTACGCGCCGACCACCGAGTTGAGCAGCGCCGCGATCACCAGCACCCGCATCACGAGGTTGTCGTTCTCGAGCGCGGCCCGGAAG
>WBZX01001877.1_pt2 | contig 13910 bp, 11 predicted proteins | sample 5204211 | NCBI WGS metagenome assembly WBZX01 (sample SAMN12344362, study PRJNA552823) | activated sludge metagenome | biome: Activated sludge suspended growth; feature: Nitrification reactor; material: Wastewater; isolation source: activated sludge from nitrification reactor of wastewater...
CGGGATGCGCCACTTCGACGTCCAGCTGATCGGCGGCATGGTGCTGCATTACGGCAAGATCGCCGAAATGCGCACTGGCGAAGGCAAGACGCTGGTCGGCACGCTGCCGGCCTACCTCAACGCCATTTCCGGCAAGGGCGTCCATGTCATCACGGTCAACGATTACCTCGCCAGCCGTGACGCGGAATGGATGGGGCGCCTGCACCGCTTCCTCGGCCTCACCGTCGGCGTCAATCTGTCGCAGATGGACCACGAGGCCAAGCAGGCTGCGTACGCTGCGGACATCACCTACGGCACCAATAACGAATTCGGCTTCGATTATCTGCGCGACAACATGGTCTACGAGGCCGGCCAGCGCGTGCAGCGCGGCCTCAATTTCGCCATCGTCGACGAGGTCGATTCGATCCTGATCGACGAAGCGCGCACCCCGCTGATCATTTCCGGGCAGGCCGAGGATCACACCGACCTCTACCTGCGCATGAAGGATGTCGTGCCGCAACTGACGCGCGCCAAGGAAGAAAACGGCGAGGGCGATTACTGGGTCGACGAGAAGGGCCATCAGGTCCATCTTTCCGAGGCAGGCTACGAGCACGCCGAGCAACTGCTGGCGCAGCACGGCATGCTGCAGGAAGGCGGCAGCCTCTACGACACCGCGAATATTTCGCTGATGCACCACCTGAACGCGGCGCTGCGTGCGCTGACGCTGTTCAACCGAGACCAGCAATACGTCGTGCAGAACGGTGAAGTGGTCATCGTCGATGAATTCACCGGCCGCCTGATGGCCGGTCGCCGCTGGTCGGATGGCCTGCACCAGGCCGTGGAAGCCAAGGAAGGCGTGCAGATCCAGGCCGAGAACCAGACCCTGGCCTCGATCACTTTCCAGAACTACTTCCGCATGTACGGCAAGCTGGCCGGCATGACTGGCACGGCGGATACCGAAGCCTACGAATTCCAGCAGATCTACGGCCTCGAAACCGTCGTCATCCCGACTCATCGCCCGATGGTGCGCAAGGACATGAACGACCTCGTCTTCAAGACCGCCGACGAGAAGCACGCGGCGATCATCGCCGACATCAAGGACTGCGCCAAGCGCGGCCAGCCGGTGCTGGTCGGCACTACGTCCATCGAAGCCTCCGAACTGCTCTCCAATCTGCTCGACAGGGAAAAGCTGCCGCATTCGGTGCTCAACGCCAAGCAGCACGCCCGCGAGGCGGAAATCGTCATCGAGGCTGGTCGACCGGGGCAGATCACTATCGCCACCAACATGGCCGGACGCGGTACCGACATCGTGCTCGGCGGCAGTATCGAAAAGGCGATCTCCGCGATCAAGCACGACGAGTCGCTGCCGGAGGCCGAACGCGAGACGCGGATGACGCAGATGCGCGAAGAATGGCAAAAGCTGCACGATCAGGTGCTGGTGGCCGGTGGTCTGCACATCATCGGTTCCGAGCGCCACGAATCGCGCCGTATCGACAACCAGTTGCGCGGCCGGGCCGGTCGTCAGGGCGATGCCGGTTCGTCACGTTTCTATCTGTCACTCGACGATCCGTTGCTGCGCATCTTCGCCGGTGAGCGCCTGCGCACCATCATGGACAAGCTGAAGATGCCCGAAGGCGAGGCCATCGAGCATCCGCTCGTTACCCGCTCGCTGGAGTCGGCGCAACGCAAGGTGGAAGCCCGCAACTTCGATATCCGCAAGCAGTTGCTGGAATACGATGACGTTTCCAACGACCAGCGCAAGGTGATCTACCAGCAGCGCAACGAACTGCTGGAGACCGAGGATATTTCGGAAACCATCACCGCGATGCGCCACGGCGTCATCGCCGAAATTTTCCGCAACCATGTGCCAGCCGAGTCGGTCGAGGAGCAATGGGACTTGCCCGCGCTGGAGCGTGCGCTGGCGGGCGAATTGCTGATCGCGGCGCCGGTGGCCGAATGGGTCAAGAATGAACCGACGCTGACCGATGAAGAAATTCTAACGCGCATCACGCAGAACGCCGACGAAGCCTACCAGGCAAAGATTGATCTGGTCGGTGCGCCGACTTTCCACCAGTTCGAGCGTAACGTGATGTTGCAGAATCTGGACACGCAGTGGCGCGAGCACCTGTCGGCGCTGGATCATCTGCGCCAGGGCATCCATCTGCGCGGTTATGCCCAGAAGAACCCGAAGCAGGAGTACAAGCGCGAAGCCTTTGAACTGTTCGAAGCACTGCTCGACCGGGTGCGCAACGAAGTCACCCGGATTGTCTTTACCGTGCAGGTGCGTTCTCAGGAAGATGTCGAGGAAACGGTGCCGCATGCCGAGGTGCAGAATGTCCAGTACCAGCATGCCGATTATGACGAGGCGCTGGGCGGCAGCGATGGCGAGGTTGGCGAGGCAGCGCAACAGCCGGCAGTCGCTGGGCCTAAAATCGGGCGCAACGACCCCTGCCCCTGCGGTAGCGGAAAGAAATACAAGCACTGCCACGGAAAACTTTCCTGATTCGACCCCCAAGGCACCCAAGGCGGTGCCTTGATGCTTTTGGAGCCTGCTTCATGCCCGTCAATTACCTTACGCCTGCCGCCGATCAACTGCTGCCCGTGCCCGGGGTTCGCCTCGGCACGGCTGAAGCCGAAATTCGCAAGAAGAGCCGCCGCGATCTGACGCTGATCGCCCTGGACGCCGGTTGCTCCGTAGCCGGCGTATTCACGCAGAACCGCTTCTGCGCGGCGCCGGTTCAGTTGTGCCGCAGCCATCTCGCGGGGGACAAGGAAATCCGCGCGCTGGTCATCAATACCGGCATCGCCAATGCCGGTACCGGTGAGCCAGGTCGCCAGACGGCGCAGGCGACCTGCGACGCGGTTGGCGCTGCCCTCGGCATTGCTGCCGAACAGGTGCTGCCGTTCTCGACTGGCGTTATCCTCGAAGCGTTGCCCGTTGACCGCATCAAGGCCGGACTGCCGGCCGCACAGGCCGACCTCAAGGCCGACAACTGGCATGCCGCCGCCCACGCCATCATGACCACCGATACCGTTGCCAAGGCCGCATCGCGGACGGTTGCGGTCAACGGCAAAAAAGTGGCGATTTCCGGTATGTCCAAGGGCGCCGGCATGATCCGGCCCAACATGGCGACCATGCTCGGCTTCCTGGCCACCGACGCCGGCATCGCCCAGCCTTTGCTTGACGCGCTGGTCAAGGAAGCCGCCGACCTGTCTTTCAACTGCATCACGGTCGATGGCGATACCTCGACCAACGATTCTTTCGTGATGATCGCCTCCGGCCAGTCGGGCATCAGCTTCGCTGCTGAAACCGACGCCGGCTGGGCCGAGGTCAAGGCGGCGATCATTGCCGTATCCGTCGAACTGGCGCAGGCCATTGTGCGCGATGGCGAGGGGGCGACCAAATTCATCACCGTGGCCGTGCAAGGTGGCAAGGACGCCGACGAGTGCCGCAAGGTCGGTTATGCGATTGGGCATTCGCCCTTGGTCAAGACTGCCTTCTTCGCCTCCGACCCCAATCTCGGCCGCATCCTGGCAGCCATCGGTTATGCCGGGATTGCCGATCTCGACGTCGATGGCGTCAGGGTCTGGCTGGATGACGTATTGGTCGCCGAAAATGGCGGCCGCGCTGCCGCCTACCAGGAAGAGGATGGCGCGCGGGTCATGGCGCAGGCCGAAATCACCGTGCGCGTCGATCTGGGGCGCGGGAATGCCGCCGCCAGTGTCTACACCTGCGATTTCTCGTACGATTACGTCAAGATCAACGCCGACTACCGCAGCTGAGGAAACCCCATGAGCGCTGTCCGTCAGGATTTGACCCGCACCACGCTGGCCGTCGTCTGCATCTTCCTGTTGATCGTGGCTTCGCTCTGGGTTTTGCGACCCTTCCTGGCGGCCACCGTGTGGGCGACAATGCTGGTCGTCGCCACCTGGCCCATGCTCAAGTCGCTCGAAGCGCGCTTCGGCAACCGGCGTTCCCCGGCCGTCGCGGTCATGACGCTGGGCATGCTGTTGCTGCTGGTGTTGCCGCTCTGGGGGGCGATCGAGACGATCGTCGATCATGCCGATCAACTGACCGATGTGGCGAAGAAAGTTGCGGTTACCGGGGTGCCGCATCCGCCGGAATGGGTCGCCGGATTGCCGTTGATCGGCGAGAAACTGGCCCACAGCTGGCGTCAGCTGGCCGATAGCGGCTCGGACGGCCTGGTCAGCAGGGCTACGCCCTATGTCACGGTGGCTGCCAAATGGACGCTCGGCCAGGCCGGCAGCCTGGGCGGCATGCTGGTTCAGTTTCTGCTGGTCGTCGTCATTTCGGCCATTCTCTATTCGAGTGGCGAAGCCGCCGCGCGCAGCGTCCGCCGCTTTGGCCAGCGCCTGGCGGGCGAGCGCGGCAGGAATTCAGTGATCCTGGCCGGGCAGGCGATTCGCGCCGTCGCGCTGGGGGTCGGGGTAACGGCCATCGTGCAAACAGTGCTCGGCGGTATCGGGCTGGCCGTCGCCGGCGTTCCGTTTGCCGCGCTGCTGTCGGCGGTCATGCTGATGCTTTGTATTGCCCAGCTCGGGCCGGCGCTGGTGCTGTTTCCGGCGGTCGGCTGGATGTACTGGACGGGCGACAATGCCTGGGCGACCTTCCTGCTGGTGTGGAGCCTAATCGTCGGCAGTCTGGACAACTTTCTGCGCCCGATGCTGATCAAGCGTGGCGCCGATCTGCCGCTGCTGCTGATTTTCGCCGGCGTCATCGGCGGCATGCTGGGCTTCGGTCTGGTCGGCATCTTCGTCGGCCCGGTCGTGCTGGCGGTGACCTATACGCTGCTCGAAGCCTGGATTGACGACGCGCTGGACAAGGTCGAAGGCGCCGACTAGGCGCTCTTGCTTAGCCGGATCGTCCGAAACCAGCCGCCAGCCAGTGCCGGCTGGTCGTGCAAGACCCGCAGGGTTGGTGCTGCGCCCAGCACATCCTCAAAGACGACATCGAGTCGGGTGGCGACCCGGCGCAGCAGCGGGTTGGCCAGGCGGCGCAGCAATGCCGTCTGGCCGCGGTACAGGAATTTGTCGAAAATGAGCAACTGGCCCCCGGGGCGTAACACTCGCGCAACTTCAGCCAAACAATGAGCCGGCTCCGGCACGACGGCGAGAATCAGATGCAAAATCGCCATGTCGAAACTGGCATCGGCAAACGGCAGGCGCTGCGCGTCGCCTTGCACCGGCGCAAAGTCTACCGATTTGGCGCGCGGCAAGGCGCGACGCAACATGGCGCGATTGAGGTCGAGGCCGATATAGCTGTGCTGCACCGGCAGGTGCGGCAGGTCAAGGCCGGTGCCGACGCCGGCCAGCAGCACGCGCCCTGGCGTTGCGGGCAGGGCGGCCAGGCTGCGCTGGCGCGCCGCTTGCGTGGCACGCGCAATCGCCGCGTCATAGAACGGCGCGATCAGTGTGTAGCTGTGCTTCAGACTCAGTGCAGCACCCGTGGCATGGCCAGTGTGAATTCCGGGATTTCGGCGTCAAAATGTGTGCCGTCCTCGGCCACCATCTGGTAGGTGCCTTTCATGGTGCCGACCGGCGTGGTCAGTGCCGAACCGCTGGAATACTGGAAGCTCTCGCCGGGTTTAAGCAGGGGCTGCTTGCCGATGACGCCGAGGCCGCGCACTTCCTGAACCTCGTTGTGGGCGTCCGTGATGATCCAGTGGCGGGAAATTAGCTGCGCCGGCACTTCGCCGACATTCCTGATGGTGATGGTATAGGCGAACAGGTAGCGGTTTTCCTCGGGATCGGACTGGTCGGGGATGAATTGCGCTACGGGCTGGACTTCGATACGGTACTTGTTGGCGTTGGGCATGGGATAATTTCGTCTGTTTTTGTTCAGGGAAGCATCATGTCAGTCAAAGATTTCGTCATCGCACCGAGCATTTTGTCCGCCAATTTCGCCAAGCTTGGCGAAGAAGTGGCCAACGTCATTGCCTCGGGCGCCGATTGGATTCACTTCGACGTGATGGACAACCATTATGTTCCCAACCTGACCATCGGGCCATTGGTTTGCGAAGCGATTCGCCCGTACACCACGGCACCGATCGACGTTCATCTGATGGTCAAGCCGGTCGACCGCATCATCCCCGACTTCGCCAAAGCCGGCGCCAACATCATCACCTTCCACCCCGAAGCCTCGGAACATGTCGACCGCAGCCTGTCGCTGATCCGCGATGCCGGTTGCCAGGGCGGCCTGGTCTTCAACCCGGCGACGCCGCTCGACTATATGGATTACGTCCTCGACAAGATCGACGTCATCCTGCTGATGAGCGTCAACCCCGGCTTCGGCGGCCAGAAATTCATTCCCGGCACGCTGGCCAAAGCACGCCAGGCAAGGGCGAAACTGGACGCCTACGAGAAGGAAAGCGGCCGCCGCATCCGTCTCGAAATCGATGGGGGCGTGAATACGGCGAACATCGCCGAGATCGCCCGCGCCGGGGTCGATGCTTTCGTCGCCGGCTCGGCCGTCTATGGCGCGGGCAAGGACAGCGATCCGCACCGCTACGATTCGATCATCGGCGCCTTGCGTGGCGAGCTAGCGAAAGTCTGATGCATTTCGAATCAGTCACCTTCGATCTCGACGGTACGCTGCTCGATACCATCGCCGATCTGGCCGAAGCTTGCCGGTTGATGCTGGAAGAGGTCGGCGCGCCGCCGCGTAGCCAGGCCGAGGTGCACAGCTTCGTCGGCAAGGGCATGGCGGTGCTGGTCGAGCGCTGCCTGACGCACGAGCAGCCGCCCAGCGCCGAACAACTGCACGCGGCCATCGAATCCTTCAAACGCCACTATGCTGCGGTCAACGGCCAATTCACGCTGATTTACCCGGGCGTGATCGAGGGCCTGCAAGCCTGGAAAGCCAGCGGCGTCAAAATGGGCGTCGTCACCAACAAGCCGGGCATGTTCACCGAAGCGTTGCTTGAGCGCATGGGCCTCGCCGATTATTTCGACGTCGTCGTGTCCGGCGACACCACCGCCAACAAGAAACCGCACCCCGAACCGATCCTGCATGCCTGCCGCCTGTTTGACGTGCGCCCGGATCGCAACCTGCATATCGGCGATTCGGAAAATGATATCCATGCCGCCCACGCCGCCGGCTGTCTCGCCTACGCCGTACCCTACGGCTACAACGAGGGCAAGCCGGTGGACAGTGCCGATTGCGATGCGCTAGTATCCGATTTGCTTGCCGCCTACCGGCAAGCGCTCAACTTCAAAGACCTCAAACATTAATGACAACGCTGCGACTCTGGAACGAATGGCAAGGTTGGCGTCGCTGGCGCCCCTGATCTCCATTCGCGCGCCCTTGCGGCGCACCGCACCAGACCGCATCACCCTGTCATTTCCGAGGCTTCCCCATGACTGAAATCGAATTCAACGCGCTTGCCGCGCAAGGCTACAACCGCATTCCCGTTACGCTGGAAACGTTTGCCGACCTCGACACGCCGCTCTCCATCTATCTCAAGCTGACCAGCGGCGCCAGCGGCGGCCACTACACCTACCTGCTCGAATCGGTGCAGGGCGGCGAACGCTTTGGCCGCTACTCGATCATCGGCCTTGCCGCTTCAACGCGCATCGTCGTCAATGGTCACCAGGTGCTGGTGCTGACCGGTAACCGTGTCGCCGAGCGCGAGGATGACACCAATCCGCTCGACTTCATCGGCAAGTTCATGCAGCGCTTCAGGGCGCCGCCCAGCGCCGGCCTGCCGCGCTTCTGCGGAGGCCTCGTCGGCTGCTTCGGCTACGACACCGTGCGCTACGTCGAAACCAAGCTGACGCGCACCCACAAGCCGGACGACATCGGCACGCCGGACATCGGCCTGCTGCTTTCCGAAGAAATCGCTGTCGTCGACAACGTCTCCGGCAAACTGACGCTGATCGTCTACGCCGAACCCGGTTTCCCCGGCGCCTACCAGAAGGCGCGGGCAAGGCTCATGGAGCTGCTGGCCAAGTTGCGCACGCCGGTCACGATCCCGAGAGAAACGCCGGTGCATTCCCAGGAGGCCGTCTCCACTTTCGGCGAAGCGGCGTTCAAGCAGGCCGTGCTCAAGGCCAAGGACTACATCACCGAAGGCGACGTCATGCAGGTCGTGCTCTCGCAACGCATGACCAAGCCCTTCGGGGCCAGCCCGATGGCGCTCTACCGCAGCCTGCGCAGCCTCAACCCGTCGCCCTACATGTTCTATTTCGATTTCGAGGATTACCACGTCGTCGGTGCTTCGCCGGAGATTCTGGTGCGCCTCGAAGGCGAGCGTGTGACGGTACGGCCGATTGCCGGCACCCGCAAGCGCGGTGCCTCGCCGGAGGAAGACGCAGCGCTGGCTGCCGAACTGCTGGCCGACGAGAAGGAGCGCGCCGAACACACCCAGTTGCTCGACCTCGGGCGCAACGACTGTGGTCGCGTGGCCAAGGTCGGCACCGTCAAGCTGACCGAGAACATGATCGTCGAGCGCTACTCGCACGTGATGCACATCGTTTCCAACGTCGAAGGCAAGCTGCAAGCCGGGTTGGACGCGCTCGACGTGCTCAAGGCGACTTTCCCGGCCGGCACCGTCTCCGGCGCGCCGAAGGTGCGGGCCATGGAAATCATCGACGAACTGGAGCCGGTCAAGCGCGGCATCTACGCCGGTGCAGTCGGCTATCTCGGTTTTCATGGCGACATGGATCTCGCCATCGCCATTCGTACCGCTGTCGTCAAGGACAGGAAGCTGCACGTCCAGGCCGGTGCCGGCATCGTCGCCGATTCGAACCCGCAATCGGAATGGGATGAAACCCAGAACAAGGCCCGCGCCGTGCTGCGCGCCGCCGAACTGGCCGAACAGGGGCTGGATACGCGGATCGACTGATTCCGCTCGCCAGCCGCATTTCAGAAAAACCGCCCGTGAAAATGGGCGGTTTTTTTTCGTCGACCGCAACAGGCCGCGGGTGGCGGAGAATCGTCGCCATCCCGGCGCGTGTCCAGGAACTCCCGACCCTGAAGAGGGTCAAGAAAACGGGCACGCTTCCCCTCGGCCACAAGGAATCTTCAATGCCCTTCTCGTACTGCGATGACAAACAGCAAGTCATCGGCTGCCCGCATGTGGGGCGGGCACAGCAGTTCCTCGTCAAAATTCTGCATCATTGATAACGAAACCATAAAAGGAGGCAGCATGACTTACCGCAACGAGCACGACCTACTGGGGGATGCGCTGGTCCCGGCCACAGCTTACTGGGGTATCCACACCCTGCGCGCCATCGAGAACTACCCGATCACCGGCAAGGCGATCGGCAGCTACGCCGAACTGGTGCGCGCGCTGGCGCTGACCAAGCAGGCGGCGGCGCTGGCCAACGCAGAGCTCGGCCAGCTCGCCAAGACACGCGCCGACGCCATTGTCGCCGCCTGTCAGGAAATCGCCGGCGGCAAGCTGCACGGCGAGTTCGTCGTCGACGTCATCCAGGGCGGTGCCGGTACCTCGACCAACATGAACGCCAATGAGGTGATCGCCAACCGCGCGCTCGAACTGCTCGGCCACAAGAAGGGCGACTATGCACATCTGCACCCGCTCAACCACGTCAACATGTCGCAGAGCACCAACGACGTCTACCCGACGGCCTTGCGCGTCGCCACCTGTCTGTCGATCCGCGCACTGCTCTCGGCGATGGCCGGCTTGCGCGAAGCCTTCGCCGCCAAGGCCGAGGAGTTCAAGGACGTGCTGAAGATCGGCCGTACCCAGCTACAGGATGCCGTGCCGATGACCCTTGGCCAGGAGTTTTCGACCTATGCCGTGATGTTGCAGGAAGACGAGGCACGGCTGGGCGAAGCGATTGCGCTGATCCGCGAAATCAATCTCGGCGCAACGGCCATCGGCACCGGTATCAACACCGATATGCGCTATTCCAAACTGGCCATTGGTCACCTGTCGCGCCTCTCCGACCTGCATCTCGAAGCGGCACCCAACCTGATCGAGGCGACCCAGGACTGCGGCGCGTTCGTCCAGCTCTCAGGAGTGTTGAAGCGCGTCGCCTGCAAGCTGTCGAAGACCTGCAACGACCTGCGCCTATTGTCGTCCGGCCCGCAGGCAGGGCTCAACGAGATCCGTCTGCCGCCACGCGCCGCCGGCTCGTCGATCATGCCGGGCAAGGTCAATCCGGTGATCCCGGAAGTGGTCAATCAGATCGCCTTCGAAGTCATCGGCAACGACATGACCGTCACCTTTGCCGCCGAAGCCGGCCAGCTGCAGTTGAACGCCTTCGAGCCGATCATCGCCCACAGCCTGTTCAAGAGCGTGCTGCACCTCGGCAAGGGCTGCAAGACGCTGGCCGCGCATTGCGTGCGCGGCATCACCGCCAACCGCGAATTGCTGGCCGAGCGTGTGCGCACCTCGGCCGGGCTGGCGACGGCGCTCAACCCGCACATCGGCTACGAAAACGCGACGAAGGTCGCGCAGGAAGCGTTGCGCAGCGGTCGTGGCGTTGCCGAACTGGTCGAGGAAATGGGGCTGATGGCACGCGCCGATCTGGATGCCGTGCTGGCCCCCGAGGTGCTGACCGCGCCGCGCCGGATGAACTGACGCGGTCGACCGCCAAAATGGGGCAATTTTCATCGGTTACAGTGGCAACCGCATCGGCAGCTGGTGATTGCTGCCGTCCTGCTGATCGCCAACGAATTTCCCCAACAGCGGGCAATGTCGCGCGCACGACGCTGCATGCCAAGCTGAAGAAATACGGGTTGATCCGAGTCCTGTCGCCGCGACTAGGGCGCAGGCTGGATGCTTGCCAGACGGCGCACGATGTCGTCGAACACGGCGCGGGAGTTCATGATGAACGTGTGGCTGGCCGCCACCTCGACCCGCTCGCCGCCGTCGCTCGCCACCTCGTCGAGCGCCAGGATGCCGTCGTTGGCCTGATTGCCGAACGGCAGCCAGTTGGCGCGCGGGCCGCCGGTGCCGGCGTAGATGACGGTATTGGGCGGCAGCGGCAGGCTTTGCATGAACGACTCGTCGGCGAGCAGGCCGCCCATCTCGCCGGTCAGCGCCCGGTAAAGGCGGTAGCGCGAGAAAAACCGCGCCGCCTTGCAGGCGCGCATCGGCGGCGCCAGGAAAAAGCAGTGGCGGGGTGGGTTGGCCGTTAATTTACCCAGCGCCCGGCGCAGGATGACCGAGCCCAGCGAATGGCCGATCACCGCGTAAGGCTGCGTGCCGGCCACTTGTGCGATACGGCGCGCCAGTCGGGCGCTGACGCTGTCCAGATTCTCGGCCCAGGCGGCGTAGCCGAACAAGTGCGTTTGATGCCCGAGTTGTGCAAGGCGCCGCTTCAGGATCAGCATCGACGCCGGCGTGCGCCCCATGCCGTGGATGAGGACGATGTTCATGGTCAGCGCTCGGGCAGCCAGCCGAACTTGCGGAACAGCCATTCGGTGAACCACAGGCTGAAATAGGTGGCGAACCAGGCGAAGATGGTGTCGGACAGGAAATGCCCGCCCGGCACCATGCGTACCAGCGCAAAAAAGCCGCCGAAGGCGATGCTGGCCAGCAGCCAGCGGCGGCGCACGGCGGGTGCGCCGAGCCAGCCGAAGGCCATGATGAACGAGGCGGTGGCGACATGGCCACTGACGAAGGAGCAGTTCTTCCGGCACTGGTCGGCCGGGATGAAGGCCGGTGTGAACTGCTTGCTGCCGCCGAAATTGACGGTATTGACCGGCCGCGTGCGCCCGGAATGCTCCTTCAGCGTGGCGTCGACCAGCAGCACCGGGCCGAGCAGGCCGCCGACGATCAGAAAGCCGATGGCGACGCGCCGTGCCTTGAGCCCGGGAAAGGCCCGCCAGAAGCCGAGCAGGAAGAGGACGAGCAAAACCAGCAACAGGCTCTGGCCGAGGCGCGGCAGGCCGTGGTAGGGGAGCGCCAGCAGGGCGCTGTCGCGGGCCAGCAGCCATTTTCCGTCACCTTGGTAAAACAGGCCGCTGGCCGCCAGGTCAATCTGCGGAAAGGCGATGAAGAGCACGGCCAGCAGGCCGAACACGATCAGCGCGATGCGCAGTTCAGTAGCCCTTGAAATCATGGAGCAGATAGACGTCGATCTGGCGCACGGTTTTCGCATCGACCGGCGCGTTCAGCCGGGCCAGCAGTTCGCTGCCGGCAAAATGCCGGGTGAAATTATCGCCGATCGGGGTTTCGCTAATCAGGATGGCGTCGCGGCCGATCCAGGGGCGCAGGTCGGTCGTCAGCTTGTAGTGGTCGCTGGCGACGCCGGTCGGATTCCAGCTGGCGGCAGCCGGCTTGAGGTCGCGCAATTCGTAGAGCATGTGGGCAAGCAGGGTGCGGTTGTCGGCGACCAGCACGGCGTCGGGGTGGGCCTGCAGCAGCGGCTTCAATTGCCGACCAAGTTCGTCCCAGCCCTGGGCGCGGGCGTAGAAGTTCATTTTTGCCCTTTTTTCGGCGTCGACCGCAACCAGCACATTTTGCCAGTGGTAGGCGATGCCGATCAGGGCGATGTTGAGCGCGATGCCGGCGATCAGCAGCTTCTGCCTGCCGCGCTGGAGCATCCAGGCGACGACGGCAATGGCGGCCGGCGCGAAGGCAGGCGCCGCCCAGTTGGCGTTGGCCGTGCTCTTGAAGGCCTGCGCCGAAACCACTGCCCACAGCGGCAGGGCAAACCAGAGCAGGAGTCGTGTGCGCTCGTCGCGCCAGCTTTGCCTGGCCTGAAAGAGGAGGATGAAGAAGACGCTGCCCAGTACCGGCCCGAAGGCGCCCCACTGCGCGGCCCAGAACTCCCCGAGCGCCGCCAGCCCGCCGCCGGCCTTGCGGTTCACGGTGATGTCGGCGGTGTGTTTCAGTGTCGGGAAGTCGTGGACGACGTTCCACCACAGGTTCGGGCCAAGAATGAGCAGCGCCAGCCCGGCCGCCAGCCACGGTTTGGGCGAAGCGAGGCGTGAGCGATGAAAGGCCAGCAGATGCAGGAAGGCGGCGCCCAGCCAGGCGGCCATCGTGTATTTGGAGAGCAGGCCGAGGCCGCAGATGGCGCCGAGCAGCAGCCAGTCGCCCCAGGCATCGCTGGCCAGCGCCCGCAGGTAGGCCCACAGCGCCAGTGCCCAGAACAGCGTCAGCAGGGCGTCGGTCGAAACGAAGAGGCCGAGCCAGGCGAAGATCGGCAGGGTCAGCACGGCGAGTGCCGACCAGAAGGCGATACGGGCGTCGTAGAGGCGGCGGGCGATTGCCCAGCAGGCAGCGGCGGCGAGCGGGTAGCAAAGCATGGCCAGCGCCTTGACGCCGAGCAGGCCGTCGCCGAACAGCACGGTCGAGACGGCGATCAGCGCGGCGACGCCGGGCGGCTTGGAAAAGTAGCCCCAGTCGAGGTGTTGCGCCCAGGTCCAGTATTGCGCTTCGTCGACGTAGAGGGTAACGCCCATGTGTGGAACGACCCAGAAGCGCCAGGCGAGCAAGATGGCCGTCAGGCCGAGCAGGATCTTGCCGCCGGATTTTTCGTATATTCCGGCGTCGACCGCAACCGGTGTCACGCCGGCTTGTGCCAGCCTTCGTCGGCGGCCAGCGGGCGTTCCGGGCGCGCCGAATAGGAGCGGATGGTGCCGGACTCGAAGTAGATGCGGGCCAGCAGCTCGGCGAGCACGCCGGTGGTGATGAAGTGCACGCCGGCGATCAACCCGCCGATGCCGACGATCAGTGCCGGACGGCCACCAATCTGCTCGCCGAGACCGAATTTAATCCACGCCAGCCAGGTCAGCACGAGGCCGGAAAGGGCTGTGAGACCGAGGCCGATGCCACCGAAGAAGTGACCGGGGCGGGCACGGAAGCGCATGAAGAAGTAGACCGCGATGAGGTCGAGGATGACGCGGAAGGTGCGCGAGATGCCGTACTTGGAAACACCGGCGGTGCGCGCGTGGTGTGTCGTTGGTTCCTGAGCGATGCGGCGCGGCGTCG
>WBZX01002125.1_pt1 | contig 13910 bp, 12 predicted proteins | sample 5204211 | NCBI WGS metagenome assembly WBZX01 (sample SAMN12344362, study PRJNA552823) | activated sludge metagenome | biome: Activated sludge suspended growth; feature: Nitrification reactor; material: Wastewater; isolation source: activated sludge from nitrification reactor of wastewater...
GGTGGACACCCCCGCCGGCCAATACGGCGTGGACGGCGTGGTGGTGGCCGCCCGCTGCGGTGTGGGCCTGGTGGTGGCGCGCAAGAACGCAGCGCGCATCCAGGCCCTGCAAGACCTGGTGCAGAACCTCACCGCCATCAACGCCCAGGTGGCGGGCGTGGTGATGAACGAGTTCTGAGCCCCCCTCTGCGATGAAGGCCGGCACCGCGTTCAGCGCGCTCGCGGTACGACGCGAGGCGGTTGCCGCAGTGGTGCTTTTGCTGGCCCTGCTGGCGGTGGTGCTGCCCACGTTTGCCGAGCTGTACCAGCTGGTCTGGCAAACCGACGAGCAGGGCCACGGCCCCATCATCATCGGCGTGGCGGTGTGGCTGATGTGGCGTGTGCGCCATGCGCTGGTGGCCCTGCCCTTCACGCCGGCCCCCGCAGCGGGCTACAGCCTCATGGCCCTGGGCTGGGTGGCGTACGTGTTGGGTCGCTCGCAAACCATCGTGCAGCTTGAATGCCTGGGGCTCATCGTGCTCGCCGTGGCGCTGCTGCTGCTGTGGCGGGGCGTGGCCGCGTTGCGGCTGCTGTGGTTCCCGCTTTTCTTCCTGCTGTTTGCCGTGCCTTTGCCGGGCACGGTGGTGCAGGCGCTTACCGTGCCGCTGAAGTCGGCCGTTTCTTACGTGGCCGAGGCGGCGCTGCACGCTGCAGGCTACCCCATTGCCCGCAGCGGCGTGACCTTGCAGATTGGCCCCTATCAGCTGCTGGTGGCCGACGCCTGTGCCGGCTTGAACTCGCTGTTCACGCTCGAGTCCCTGGGCCTGCTGTACATGAACCTGGCAGGCTACACCTCGCGCTTTCGCAACGTTCTGCTGGCCATCCTCATCGTGCCCATCTCGTTCGCATCCAACGTGGTGCGCGTGCTCATCCTGGTGCTCATCACCTACTACTTTGGCGACGCCGCAGGCCAGGGTTTTGTGCATGGCTTTGCCGGCATGGTGCTGTTCATGGTGGCGCTGGTGCTGATGCTGCTGACCGACGCCCTGCTGGGGCGCACGCTGTTCAAAGAGGCCCGCGCGTGAACCATGGCATGCCCACCCGCCGCGCTGTGGTGATAGGCGCCTTGCTGGCCTCGGGCCTGGCTGCGGCCGAAGCCATGCGCCCGCGCAACCGGCTGGCCCTGACGCTGCCCCCTCTGAACCTGGCCACCGACATACCCGCCGCTTTTGGCGACTGGCATGTGGACACCAGCGTGGCCCCTGTGCTGCCCGACCCCACAGTGCAAGCCAAGCTGGACGTGCTTTACAGCCAGGTGCTGGCCCGCACCTACCGCAACGGCGCCGGCCAAGTGCTGATGCTCTCGATTGCCTACGGCAGCGACCAAAGCTCGGAAGCCACCTCGGTGCACCGCCCCGAGTTTTGCTACAGCGCGCAAGGGTTTCGCGTGCGAGAAGCGGGGGTTTCCAGCCTGCAATTGCCCGGCCAGGCCATTGCGGTGCAGCGCTTGATTGCCACCGCTGACCGCCGGTTTGAACCCATCCTGTATTGGGTCACCTTGGCAGACCAGGCCACCTTGCCAGGCCTGGGCCGCAAGCTCACACAATTGCGCTATGGCCTGCGCGGCCAAGTGCCAGACGGCATGCTGGTGCGCACGTCCACCATCGGCATGGACGCGGACGCTTCGTTTGCGTTGCAAGCCAGCTTCCTGCAGCAACTGCACAGCGCGCTGCCGGCCCCCACGGCCGAGCGCATTTTTGGAACATCCAACAAGAAAGTATGACCATGGGTCAAAACAAAGTTGCCCTCATCACCGGCGTCACCGGCCAAGACGGCGCCTACCTCGCCGAGTTCTTGCTGAAGAAGGGCTACGAGGTGCACGGCATCAAGCGCCGCAGCAGCCTCTTCAACACCGACCGCATCGACCACCTCTACCAAGACCCGCATGTGGACGGCCGCAAGTTCATCCTGCACTACGGCGACCTCACCGACTCCACCAGCCTCACCCGCATCATCCAAAAGGTGCAGCCCGACGAGATCTACAACCTGGCCGCGCAAAGCCACGTGGCTGTGTCGTTTGAAGAGCCCGAGTACACCGCCAACGCCGACGGCATCGGCGCGTTGCGCATTCTTGAAGCCATCCGCATCCTGGGCCTGACCAAGAAGACCCGCTTCTACCAGGCCAGCACCAGCGAGCTCTATGGCCTGGTGCAAGAGATACCGCAGAAGGAAACCACCCCCTTCTACCCGCGCAGCCCCTACGCCGTGGCCAAGCTCTACGCCTACTGGATCACGGTGAACTACCGCGAGGCTTATGGCATGTACGCCTGCAACGGCGTGCTCTTCAACCACGAGAGCCCGCTGCGCGGCGAAACCTTTGTCACCCGCAAGATCACCCGTGCCATTGCCCGCATTGCGCTGGGCCTGCAAGACTGTTTGTACCTGGGCAACATGAGCGCGCTGCGCGACTGGGGCCATGCGCGCGACTACATCGAAATGCAGTGGCTGATGCTGCAGCAGAGCCAGCCCGAAGACTTTGTGATTGCCACCGGCGTGCAATACAGCGTGCGCCAGTTTGTGGAGTTTGCCGCCAAGGAACTGGGCATCACCCTGGCCTTCAGCGGTGAAGGCGAAGCCGAGGTGGGCACCGTGGCCGCCATCAGCCCCGTGAACGGCGAGCTCAAGGCCAAGTGCAAGGTGGGCGACGTGGTGGTGAAGGTGGACCCGCGCTACTACCGTCCCACCGAAGTGGAAACCTTGCTGGGCGACCCCAGCAAGGCCAAGCAGAAGCTGGGCTGGACGCCCACCACCACCCTGCCCGAGCTGGTGAAAGAAATGGTGGAAGCCGACTACACCGCCGCCCGCAAGGACAGCTTGGTGAAGCTGGCCGGCTTCCAGACCTTTGACCACCACGAGTGAGCGGCCCGCCATGAGCAGCCACACCGTCGACAAAGCCGCGCCCGTTCTGGTGGCCGGTGCCCGCGGCATGGTGGGCAGCGCCCTGGTGCGCCGCCTGCAAGCCGGTGGCCACACCCAGGTGCTGGCCCCAGGCCGTGCCGAGCTGGACCTGATGGACCAGGCTTCCGTGCAGGCCTACCTGCAAGCCCACCAGCCGGCCTACATCTTCATCGCCGCCGCCAAGGTAGGTGGCATCCAGGCCAACAACACCTACCGGGCTGAGTTTCTCTACAACAACCTCACGATCCAGAACAACCTCATCCACGGCGCTCACCTGGCTGGCGTGCAGCGGTTGATGTTCCTGGGCAGCAGCTGCATCTACCCGCGCGATTGCCCGCAGCCCATCAAGGAAGAGTATTTGCTCACCGGCCCGCTGGAGCCCACCAACGAGCCGTATGCCATTGCCAAGATTGCCGGCATCAAGCTCTGCGAGGCCTACAACGCGCAATACGGCCGCCAGTACGTGAGCGTGATGCCCACCAACCTCTACGGCCCCAACGACAACTACGACCTGGCCAACAGCCACGTGCTGCCCGCGCTGATACGCAAGGCGCATGAAGCCAAGCTGCGCGGCGACAGCGAATACGTGGTGTGGGGCAGCGGCAAGCCCATGCGCGAGTTCTTGTATGTGGACGACCTGGCCGACGCCTGCGTGCACCTGATGAATCAGGGCTACAGCGGCCCGCTGGTGAACATTGGCACCGGCACCGATGTGACCATACGTGAGCTGGCCGAAACCGTGATGAAGGTGGTGGGCTTTGAGGGCCAGATTGTCTTTGACGCCAGCAAGCCTGATGGCACGCCGCGCAAGCTGTTGAATGTGGCTCGCTTGAATGAGCTTGGTTGGCAATGGAGGACACCCCTTGCCGAGGGGGTGGCCACGGCCTACGCCAGCTTTCTTCAGGGCGCAAGCCATTCAGCCTGAAGGTGGAGGCAGCACGGTCGTGAAAGATCATCTTGTTTGGCGACTCTGGCGCCGCCCGCGCCTCGCTGCAGGCCTGCCGGGGTTTCGCGCCTCCTGGCAGTCATATGCCAATTCGGCCTGCTCATTTGAGGGGTACAACACGCTGGCAGGCAAGGCATACCTGCTTGACTCCTCACTTGGCCTGGGCTCATACCTGAACAGTGCCAGATTGAATCAAGTTCAAGTGGGGCGCTTCTGCAGCATCGGTTTCGAGGCCATAGTTGGCTTGGGCGAGCACCCATCGGATCGCATCTCCAGCCATCCCGCCTTCTACAGCGTGACGCCACCTGTAAAAGTCAGTTGGGTGGATAGGAACACCTTCGCTGAGAATTCACCGGTGACTGTCGGCTCAGATGTCTGGGTTGGCGCACGCGCCGTTGTGCTTGCAGGTGTGCGGCTAGGTCACGGCGCCATCGTGGCCGCCGGCGCCGTTGTTACAAAGGATGTTCCGCCATATGCGGTGGTTGGGGGCGTGCCGGCCCGCATCCTTCGCTATCGTTTCGACGAGACCACTCGGGGAGCATTGCTCGCTTCCGAATGGTGGTTGGCTCCACCGTCGCGCTTGCGGCAGTGGGCGCCCATACTTGGCGCCACTCCCAGTCCGGGAGGGCTGTCAGAGTTGGCAAATGCCGCAGGGCCACTGGTTGCGCAGCCTGAGCGGCACCGTGCGCCTTAGCCTGCCCGCCACCAATTCGCGCACATGGGCGCTGCTGGACCAGGCAGCGCAGTCTGCGACCAACTTTCTCACCATGATGGTGGCGGCTCGCACTCTGCGGCCCGCCGAGTTCGCTGTCTTCTCACTGGCAGTATTGGCCACCTTGCTCGTGGCATCGTTTCATCGAGCCTGGGTCACCCAACCCCTGAATGTGCTGGGCAACACCCACCCTGAGACGTATGCCACACGCCTGGCAGCTCTCTGGCGTGCCCAATGGCTGTTGTCGCCGCTCGCCGTGTTGTCCTTTCTAGCGCTCTCCATATTGGGCTTTGCCAGCCCACCTCTGCTCATCTCGGGTGGTCTTTACCTCCTTGCCTTCTTTGGCCAAGAGTTGCATCGCCGGGCCGCGTACACGGGGGGCGCCTTGCGTCGGGCCGCCACGATCGGTTTGATCATAGGGACTACCCAACTGCTGCTCTTGACGGGTCTTTCAAGTGTGGGCGAGGGCTATCGCCTGGCGAGCCCCATGGCAATGATGGCCCTGGCGCAGGGCCTTGGCTGGTTGGTATGGAGTCTATGGACCAAGGACACCTCGGCACCACGCCATGTGAGCCTGCCAGAAGTTCAGGCCACTCTTGTTGAACAGTTTTCTCATTCGCAGTGGGTAATCGCAAGCCAAGTCGTCTATTGGATCGCTAGCCAAGCCTATCCATTCATGCTCGCGCCGCTGGACAAGACGGCCACGGCCAACTTTGCGGTGGGCTCTGGTTTACTGAACATCGTGAACATCGTGAGACTGACCCTCGCCAATTACCTGCCCGCGAAATGCGCAGCTATAGAACGAGCGTCCGGCCGCAGCGCTTTGGTGACTTTCATGCGCCGCGAACTCAGGCACATCGCCATAGGTGGCGCCGTCATGACGGCGTTGCTCATGGTGGCGGCAGGCCCTGTTGTCACCTTCATCTACGGTCACCAATACCAGCAGGCGCCCGATGTGGTGCGCTGGCTGTGGTTGGGCGTATGGGCCAGTCTGGTCAGCGTGGTCTTGAACGCTGTTGCACTTGCCATAGGCCAGACACGGGGCATATTCACCGGTAACCTTCTTGGCGCAGCCTTCTCACTTACCGCTGGTCTCTTTCTGGTTCGCCAATTTGGCCTTTGGGGTGCAATCGCGGGCAATGTGCTGGGTTACGGCATTCCTGCGGTTTGGCAGGCCATCGGCATTCGGCGCACCCTACGCACCCAGGCACAAGAACAGGCCAAAGCCCGATGATGCCCCATCCAATTCACCGCCCAATCGTTCAGGCCCGGTCCTTAAAAATGACAGATGGCCTATTGGTTGTCTGTCTGATACTGGCCAGCTTTTTTGCTCTCGACCCTTTCGTCATCAACCTCGACAAATACCCCGGAATTAAACACGTTCCATTTGTTATGACGTTTCTGGTCACCGCACTTGCACTGATTGGTGGAAAGATATTTCAAGACCCGCAAGGAGAAGGGAGAAGCCACCCATGGGGGCCGCTGTTGGCGTTGTCGTTATGGATCACCTGCGGGAGCATTTACGCCAGATTTGGAAAAAATGTTGAAGAGACATACCTGATCATGGGGGCATATATGTTGCTTGCACCGGTCTATGGATGGTGGATCAAAAACCAGACGAGCGCGCGAAAAATCATTCTATCGCTATATTTCTCTATTGCCATCTTCATTCTAGCCGGAGCAATGTGGCAAGCCATCCAATTGAGACAATGGAGCCATTTCCATGAAGAAGAGTTCTTAACTGTACCTTGGGCAGTTTATCTGTACTTTAGCGCTCAGACTAAGGCTAAAAAAGTATTGGCTGGATTCGCGCTATTGGTGCTTACTGGGCTAGTGATAAAGAACACTTCATTCTTGGTGGCAGCCTTGGCGGTCATGTACGTATTTGGCATCGAGTTCAAACGCGCAGCGCCGCGCCTCATAGCGATAAAAAAGATCCTTGTAATCTATTCGGCAATTCTTGGGATCACGATTGCAGTATCCTTGCTTGCCTTGATTAAGATGATGTCCCCTGCGTGGGTACCGGACGGAAATCCAAAATACCGTCTGTACACCTATGAGATTGCCTTCGAAAAATTTGCCTCATCCCCGTTTTGGGGAAACCTCTTTACAGGCCCAGCGGCTGAGAAGTTTGGTCTCTTTCAAGTTTACGCAAGCACCCAAATACTACCTTCGCACAGCGATCTGCTGGACCTACTGGCAAATGGAGGGGTGTTGGCAATCACATTATTCTTGATGGCTGCTGTCGTTGTAGTTCGGCGACTTTATTCCCTCATAAGGACGACTGAAAATTTGCCGCCACAAGACGCTGGAATATTTCACTGGTTAGCGTTCTCGTGCCTCTGCGCACCAGTTGTATACGCGTTCAATCCAATAATGTCCCAACCAGGTAAGGCATATGTTATGTGGTCACAACTCGGCATGCTCGTTGGCTTCCTGACCTCAGTTAAGCGAACCAATGAGAAGCCGAAGTAAATAGAAAATGGCGAGCAAAATGCCGGAAATTAGCATAATAACTTGCTCCTACAATCAGGAACGATTCCTAGGGCAGGCAATGGAGTCTGTCGCCTCACAGAAGGGTGTGAGCCTTGAATATATTGTCATTGACGGCAACTCAACAGATGGAAGTATTGACCTTATCAGATATTATGCCAAGCATCTTCGCTATTGGACGTCTGAGAAGGACAGCGGGCAATCCCAAGCGCTAAACAAAGGCCTGCGGATAGCAACAGGTGAAATTGTTGGATGGCTTTGCTCTGATGACCTGCTTCTTCCTGGCGCATTGAAACAAGTCGTTGAATTCTTTAAAAAGAATCCGGAAATTGATATTGTCACCGCAGATGCACTGGTAATTGACGAAGATGGCTTGCTAGTCAAATCAAAAAAAGAAATCCCATTCCGCTCAAAAATAGCCCTAAATAGCTTCAACTATGTTGCCCAACCATCCACATTCTGGAGGCGGCGATTGCATGAACGGCTCGGCTATCTTAGAGAAGACTTGCATCTAACGATGGACTTTGAATTCTGGCTTAGGCTCGAAAAGGCTGGCGCCAAATTCAAACATACTAACCAGTACTGGTCCTGCATGCGCAAGCACAGGAATCAGAAGGTGGCGACACAGGTTGACCGTGCAGTTTATGAAATGGCTTTGCTCGCAAGCGAGTACGAATCCAAAATACTAAGAGATATTCCAAGATTCATGCGGTTAGTTGGTGCACGAGCTATTCGTACGTCGCAGAAATTGGCAAGGGGATCGTATTGGGCAAATTCCGCTCAACATCTGAGTAGTATCTCAAACAACAAGCCCGTCATCACAAAAGAATCAGTTCGGCAACAGATAATATTCGTCGAACCGATTTTCCGCGGGAGTAGGCTACAGGTATTGGCAAACGCCCTCGGATCGTTGGATGAGGATGTTGAAAAGATAATAGTAACGCGGCGAGATTATCTTTCCGATCACTTTCAGGAACTGATCGTCAGCAAGTTCACCGGAATTAAGATAAGGCCCTTTGATAGTGATCTGGATGGCGCGTGGATAAAGAACCTTGATAAGTGCGAATTTCGCCTAATGATAAATGAGGTGGCCTCCGTCGTTCATGAAAGAAGGGATAGGGCTACGACGATCATATTCATGGCGCTCGACGATTACCTAAAATCATTCCTAAGGGATATCCGCGCGGTCACAAATGCAATAAAAGGTCAGAGAGTACTGATCTTCAAATACCGTGTTGAATATTTATTGAAATTGGACCCGCAGAGACGATTGAGGGACCTGGCCCTTAGAATTGCGACCACTCTAGCGTACAGGCTTACTCGCGCAAAGTTTGTCGTCTTCGACGAGCGGCTTATTGCCAAAAATCCAAACTCGCGGTTTTGGCTATTACCCGACCCCTGGTTTGGTGAATTCTCAGAGAATCTGGGGAAGGGCGGAAGAGAAGCACTAAATATCAACCAAGACGCCGAGGTTATTTTGTCGCTTGGCCGTCAAGACAAGAGAAAAGGTATAGATTTTCTTATAGAGGCGGGTTCAATTATTTTCCGCAATCCCGCGACCATCTTATTAATAGTTGGCCGCATAGATGAAGCGTATCGCGAAGATTTTGAAGTATTGAAGACTGCTCATTTTGGTCGCCTCATTCACATTGACCGGTTTGTGGATGAAGCTGAATTGCCGATGCTGTTCGCTTCCGCGTCTATATTCTTAATGGCATACGATCGAGACTTTACAGCGACAAGTGGCACCCTTGCCAGGGCTGCAGCCTCGGGTGTACCAATATTATCTACCGATCACGGATTGGTGGGACATCGGGTCAAGGAGCTTGGACTCGGTCTAACCTTCAAAGCTCATGATTTGAATTCTTTTGCTTCGGCGCTATCCGGCATGTTAGGCGCATCAAATGAGTGCAAAAAAATATATCAGAGGAATTGTGGCGTATTTGCCTCAACTTGCACTATTGGCAGGTTTGAATCGAGTTTTAGAAGCGTACTCGAGAGGAATTAAGTGAAAAAAATAAATATACAAATAATCCACGCGTATTCGGATTCGAATAAAGGCGATCTTGCCATCGTGGCGGGCATGGTAACTGGGATTCGGCGAATTCATCCAGACGCAGTAATATCTCTTCAATCCGTGTTCGACTCGTCTGATCCCGACTTCGAGTCCCATCATCGATTCGTGCGTGATATGGGCTTAACCGTCCTCTCAATGCCCATTCCATCTCCATATATAGACGATAGGTCACATGGATTGGTGCGCAATATTAGAGCGGCGGTAAAGTTGTTCGCTGATTTTATAAAGGAATTCTTGATTCTCCATGTGCCTGGCGCTCGCTCAATATCTTCTTCTCAGTCAGCGTCTTTGGACTCAACCAGGGCTGCCGATATAATTCTTCTCAAAGGTGGTCAGTATATATACAACGACCAGGGCGGTATTCGTGCGCTGTTGTACCTTTGGCGAATACTGCACCCGATTTACGTCGCAGCGCGACTGGGAAAGCCCGTTGCTTTAATGGGTCAAAGCATTGGTCCTCTGGTGAATGAAACAGGGCGACGCATGACTGCAAGTGCCTTGTCACTGATGCAGACGATATTGGTTCGCGAGAGGAAGTCCCTGGCGCTGATGGATGAGCTGGGCCTTTCTGAGAAAACCCGGCTTTCGCCAGATTTTGCATTTCTTGTCGAGCCAATCGAAAACACCGATCCCAACACTTCGTTCTATACGATGGACAGAGGAAATTGCTTTGGTGTTACCGTGGTAAATTGGTATTTTCCAGGCGAGCCGGATCCCAAGAGTGCTCGTGATCGTTACGTTAATGAACTAACTGAATCTTGCAAGAATATATATCTAAAATATAAGCTTGAAGTTATTCTGATACCTCAGGTGACCGTTAAGCATCATGGCGAGAGTGACATGGATTTGTTGTGCTTTATCTCGACGCAACTTCACACCGCAAATATACCTCACCGAATCATTTCAGAGGATCTCTCCCCAAGTCAATTGGCAGGTGTATACGGTCGTTGCAGGTTCTTAATAGGAACTAGGCTTCACTCCTGTATACTGGCAGCCTGTGCGGGAACTCCAATATTAGCAATACGTTACCAGGGATTTAAAACAGAAGGAGTTATGGCTGAATTAGATCAGTCAGAGTTGGTTTTAGATATTTCTTCTGTCACCGAACGCTTGATATTTGACGCAGTTACTTCTATATTGTCAGAACGAGAGACTATTTCGACGAGACTGCTATCGAAAGTGGTCGAGTTTCGTGGCAAGTTACTTGATGATTTGGACAGAGTTCTGGATTTCAGAAAATGAACAGCAGTGCAATCAGCATCTATTTGGCTCTTTTTCTTTGTCTGTTGCAAGGTGTTCCCACGCCTGCGTTATCTCAGTCGTCGATGTTGGGCGGGATCAACTCCGATAGGCAGGTCAAATTCGGACTCCATATTCACCGCTTTTCGAGCACCAATTTTCCGGAACTGTCATTTGGGGCGTGGCGACTTTGGGATGCGGGTGTGAATTGGAGAAATATTCAGCCATCTAGAGATCGCTGGGATTTCACTCGCCTGGATGCAATTGTCCTAGAGGCAGAGCGGCGAGGAATTGAGTTGAGTTATGTTTTTGGCGCAACACCGACTTGGGCCGCAGCACGTGCGAGCGAGGCCGGCGCTTACGGTCCTGGTTCTGCGTCGGAACCACTCAACAACGACGACTGGGCCGCATATGTCCAAACTGTAACTCGAAGATACAAGGGGAGAATTAAGAATTACGAAGTCTGGAATGAGCCGAATTGGAAGAATTTTTACACCGGCGATTGGAAGACATTGGCAACTCTTGTGCGCACCGCAGCGCGCATTATTCGCCTTGAGGATAAGGGGGCCAGATTTGTTTCTCCCGGCTTTGCTAGCCAGGCCGGGCTTGATGCTTTTAATACGTTCCTAGACACCGGGATTGGCGATGTGTTTGATGCGATAGGATTTCATTTTTATACATCTCATCGCCCGCCTGAAGTCTTGCCGGCAATGGTGCTAAAGCTGCGCGGATCCTTAGCGTCGCATGGAATATCAGGTAAACCAATTTGGAATACGGAGTTCGGATGGCTGGTATCTGATTCTGGAGTGCTCTCGAACCCTGCAGCCGTTGGTTTTTCCGGGAATGCGAAAGTGTTTGATCAGAAAGAGGCTGGCAGTTTCATTGTCCGTGCATCGACTCTCCTATTTTCAGTCGGTATCTCTCGGTCTTATTATTACTCTTGGGACAACGACGAAATGGGCGTTTATAGCGGTAGGAGTCGTAAGCTTAAAGTAGATTTTTACAACGGATTTAGAGCTGCGGAACGCTGGCTTGGAGCCGCGACCACCATAAAGTGCGGTGAAAATCCTGGCAGAGGGCTGTATAGATGTGCTGTGTCCCGTCCACAGCTCCCCGATTTTGAATTGGTTTGGTCCGTTGTTGGTGCTCTTCAGCCAGAAGATCTCGGCTCTAAATGGAAGTACTTCGAGGATATTTCGGGCGATCGGTACAACAATATTGGAAGCCCTTCCTTTATATTGGTTGGCGCAGGGCCAGTTGCGGTTTTTAATTAGTTCAGTTGACCACTTGTCTCAAAGAGCCAATTTCTTGATGTATTCATCTATATTTCGATATTGCTCTTTGCTAGCTGTTATTCATGCCACGAATTTTGATTATTCATAACCATTACCAGTATCGGGGTGGTGAGGATTCCGTTGTGGAGGCTGAGGCTGAGTTATTGCGTGCGCGTGGGCATTCTGTTTCTGTCTATTCTGCCAACAATGCCACCATCACAACTATGGGCAAAGCTAGACTTGTTGCAAATACTGTGTGGTCTACCTCATCTGCGAGCGAGATCAAGCGCCAGGCCCACGAATCGCGGGCGACCATATTTCATGTACATAACACCTTCCCACTTATTTCTCCGAGCGTTTACTGGGTAGCGGAGAGTATTGGTGTTCCCGTAGTTCAGACCCTTCACAACTTTCGTCTTTTGTGTCCTCAGGCCATGTTTCTCCGCAACGGAGGTGTCTGCGAGGACTGCTTGGGCAAGGCGCCCTGGCGAGGTGCCGTCCATGGCTGCTATCGGGAGTCGAAGGCGCAGAGTGCGGTGTTGGCGAGCATGCTCGGCGTCCATCGCATGATCGGCACTTGGCAGCGCAAGGTCACGCGCTACATCGCATTGAATGAGTTCTGCAAGGCCAAGTTCATTGAAGGTGGGTTGCCCGCCAACAAGTTGCGTGTGAAGCCAAATTTTGTGGACGTGCCAGCTTTGCCTGATGGGTTGCAGAGGGCCGGGTTGCTGTTTGTCGGGCGACTTTCTGTTGAGAAGGGAGTCGTCGCTTTAGCGCAGGCCAGTCTGTCCATTCCCTCAGGGTCGTTGTGCGTAGTGGGAAGCGGTCCTGACTCGGCTGAGCTTGCGGCGTCGCCAGGCACCCGCATGCTGGGCCACCAGCATGCGGCTGGCGTAAATTCAGCGATGCGCATCGCTCTGGCGTTGGTGGTGCCCAGCATTTGGTATGAGAACTTTCCACGCACCATCGTGGAGGCGTTTGGCAATGGATTGCCGGTGATTGCCAGCCGCATTGGCGCGCTGGCAGAGATTGTGGAAGACGGTGTCACGGGGCTGCTGTTTCCCGCAGGGGATGCCCAGGCATTGGCAGAGCGGATGAACTGGGCACTGGCGCATCCCCACGAGATGCAGGCCATGGGCCAAAACGCCAGAGCGCGCTACGAGGCCTTGTACTCACCAGAGGTGAATTACCGGCAACTGATGGGCATCTACCGGGAGGCCATAGAGGCTCGCCAGCAGATGGGGTAGCGGGTCTCGGCGGTGCCTGCTGTGTCAGCGGCTGTGCTTGCCCACCAGCAGTTGCCTCGCAACGGCCACGATGAACGCGGTGTTGGTGGACAAGTAGCGCCGCCAAAGCCGGCCGGGCTCCGACCCCAAGCGGTGCAGCCATTCCAGCCCGGTGTGCCGCATCCACGCAGGCGCACGGCTGATCAGGCCGGCATTGAAGTCAAACGCCGCACCCACGCCCAGCATCACGGCCTGTATGCGCCCTTTTTGTTGGTGCATCCAGATTTCTTGCTTGGGGCAGCCCAGGCCCACCCACACGGTGTTGGCGCCTGAGTGGTTGATCATCTGCACGATGTCTTCGTCTTCTTGGGCGCTGAGCGGGCGAAACGGTGGTGAATAGGCGCCAGCAATGCGCAGCTGTGGAAACTCAGTGCGCATGCGCTGGCAGAGCGCGGTGAGCGTGGCGTCGCTGGATCCGTAAAGAAAAACCGATTGCTCGCTGCCCTGCGCGTGGCTGAAGTACCGCCACATCAGGTCTGGCCCGCTCACGCGGCCTTGCTCGGGGTGGCCCTGGCGGCGCATCAGCCAGGCCACGGGGGCGCCATCGGGTGCGGCCAGGTCGGCATCGGCGAGGGCTTGCGCCAGCGCGGGGTCGCTCTGCGCCGTCACCACCGAGTGCACGTTGCAGAAGCAAACGCTGGTGCTCTTGTGTGCTGCGGCCCAGCCGGCAATGCGGGTGATGGCGGCATCCCACGTGACCACATCAATGGGCGTGCCCAACACTTCGGAGGTGGTTCTGGTGGTCTGCACCTTCATGGCGGCACGGCCCTTGCCACGGCGATCTTGATGCTCATTGCTGCCCTGCGGTTGCGTGTGTGCAGAGATTATGGCGGGGGCCTGCGCCGCTGGCGCGCGCTGCGCACTACTGCACAACAGGCTGTAGAGGATTGCGCCATTCGGCCTCGCATTGCTGCCAGATCAAGAACCTTCGGGCCGTTTTGGTGTC
>WBZX01002126.1_pt1 | contig 13905 bp, 7 predicted proteins | sample 5204211 | NCBI WGS metagenome assembly WBZX01 (sample SAMN12344362, study PRJNA552823) | activated sludge metagenome | biome: Activated sludge suspended growth; feature: Nitrification reactor; material: Wastewater; isolation source: activated sludge from nitrification reactor of wastewater treatment...
GGATCCGTGACGGCGTCCGCATCGCCCGGGCGACCAAGGCGGCTCGCAGCGGTGGCACCGGCGTCAGCCAGGACCTGCCGTCGCTGGTCCCGCTCGGTGGCGGCGCGGCGTCGGATTCCGACACGCCCCCTTCGAAGGACGTGGTGGTCGGGGCGCTCACGGGCGCCGGTCTCACCGCGCAACAGGCCGGGTGCATCTACGACGGTGTGTCGGCCAATCCGCAGACCGCGAAGGACGTGACGGCCCTGCTCAAGGGGCTCGCCGGGGCGAGCACGGCGACGGCATCGGCCGGCACGCCGGCAGCGTTCGATCCCGCGACGCTCCCGGGCCTCGCCAACCTGTCCCAGGAGAGCACCACCCGCCTGGTCCTCGCCATCGCGCCGTGCCTCGACCAGGCGGCGTTGCTGGGCCTCCTCGCCGCGGGTCAGGGCCTTGGCACCGGGGCGGGCGGCACCGACGGGATCGCAGCCCTGCTGAGCTCGGCGCAGGGGCTCGACCTCACGAAGTTGGCCGGCTTCGACCCCAACGCGATCGCCACCGCAGTGGCCGGTGCGCTGGGCTCGGACCAGGTCCGTCAGATCCAGGCGCTGCTCGCGACGGTCGGCACCACCGGGGCCGAGCTGCTCAACAACCCGCTGTTGACGCTCGACATCACCAAACTCGACCTCAGCACCCTCACCCAGGAGCAGATGCCGCTGTTGGTGCTGGCGCTCCTGAAGGGCCTCACGAGCGACCAGCAGGGCCAACTGATGAAGCTCGCCCAGGTGAACCTCGACCAGCTCAACATCAAGATCGACCCCGACAAGCTGAAGCCCGAGGAGATCGGCACGCTGCTCCTCATCCTCGCTCCCCTGCTCGCCGGGGCGATCAAGACGACACCGGTCACCGTGCCGCCGGGAGGTGACCCGAACCAGGTCTACATCCCGCCGGGCGCCGACCTGTCCAACCTGAACCCCCTCATCTTCCTGAACCGCGACGACGTCATCGCCCAGTTCCAGAAGCAGGGAATCGATCCGGCGTTGGGCGGGTGCATCTTCGACGGTCTGTCGGATCTCGCCCCATCGACGATCGCCGCGTTCTTCTCACCCGACGCGGCGCCCGCCGCCGCCGGTTCGGTGCTGCTGATCGCGGTCAGCTGTCTCGCTCAGGGGCGATAGCCGCAGGACGCCAACGCCGTCCTCAGACCGCGGCGGTGCCCGAACGGTCGATGACCGTCGAATCGGTGCCGAGGTAGCCACTGATGACACGCTCGTTCGTGAGCACGTCATGGGGGGTGCCCTGGGCGATCACCCCGCCGAGCTCCAGGGCCACCATCTCGTCGCACATGGACCGCAGGAGTGGCATGTCGTGCTCGATGACAACGAGCGCAGCGCCCGTCTCGTCGCGGATCCGCATGAGGAGCGGGGCCAGGGCCTCGGCGTCGCGCTGGGCGACGCCGGCCGAGGGCTCGTCGAGCAGCAGGACGACGGGATCCGCGGCGAGCAGGCAGGCCAGCTCGACGATGCGGCGCATGCCCGTCGACAGCTCGGACGTGAGTTTGCGGCGGTGTTCAGCGAGGTTCAGGAGGTCGAGGATCTCGTCGACACGGGCCGCGGTCACGAGCTCGGCCTCGAAGCTCGCCGGCTGGTGCAGAACGTCGGCGACCATCGAACGGTTGAGCACGTTGCGCTCGTAGGCGACGGCGACCGTCTCGGCGACGGTGAGCGACGGGAAGAGGCGGGCCTCCTGGAACGATCGGCCCATGCGCCCGCGGGCCCGTTCCCACGGTGCCCAGTCCGTCACGTCGACGCCGCGCAGCACCAGACGGCCGGCGTCGATGCGGTGGAACCCCGAGATGCAGTCGAGCAGGGTCGTCTTGCCGGCTCCGTTCTGTCCGACCAGCCCGAGGATCGTGCCGGGGTGGACGGTGAGGTCGACGTTGTCGACCGCGGTCACGCCACCGAAACGTTTCGTCACGCCATGGCATTCGAGGACGGGGCCCGTGCGGACCAGCGGCCCAGTGGGAACGGTGGGCGTGACCGGCGTTGCTGCCGCCGGCGCTGCGTGCGCCGGTGTGGGGGCGGGACCGGCGAACGGCGGTGGAGTGCTGGGGTCGAACGTCAGATCGACCGCGGCGCCCGACCCGTTGGGGGTCGCCGGGGTGGCGGCGTCGGCGCCGTCGAGGAAGACGGCGCGGAGGATGTCGGGCCGCTCGAGGAGGTCGCGGGTCGGACCCTCGAAGCGGACGGCCCCCTTCTCCATGAACACCGCCCGCTCCGCGAGCGTCAGTGCGATGTTGACCGACTGCTCCACGAGGATGATCGTCATGCCCTGCGCGTGGAGAGCGCGGACGATTTGCAGGAGGCTCGCGACCACGCCGGGGGCGAGGCCGAGTGACAGCTCGTCGATCATCAGCACCTTGGGGCGCAGCATCAGGGTCTGGGCCAGGGCCAACTGCTGTTGTTCTCCGCCCGACAGGTCGCCGGCCAGGCGGTCCATCAGCTTGGCCAGCACCGGGAACACCTCGAGCATGCGCGCCAGGTCCTCGTCGATGCGGGCGTCGTCGTTGCGGAAGGTCCAGGTGGCGAGGCGGAGGTGCTCGGCGACGGTCAAGGTCGGGAAGATGCTCTTGCCGCCGGGCATGAGCGCGACGCCGTCGCGGACGATGCGGTCGGCGCGGCGTCCGCCGAGCCGGACGGATCCGGCCGCCATCTCCCCACTCGCCGGGGTGAGACCGCAGATCGCCTTGAGGAGGGTCGATTTGCCGGCGCCGTTGGTACCGAGGAGCGCCACCATCTCGCCCTCATGCACCTCGAGGTCGACGCCGAACAGGACCTGGAGCGACCCGTAGCTGACACAGACGTCGTGGGCGGAGATCGCCAGGTCGCGCCCGTTCTGTCCCGCGAACGCGCCATCGTCTGCATCGTTCCGCGGGACAGAACCAGTGGGATCGGGGGCCGCATCGAAGTCGGGTGGGGTGTCGTCGATGCCGGCACGGCGGGCCAGCGGCCGCACGAGGAGGTCGCGCAGGCGTCCGAGGCCCTGGGCGACGCCGCCGGGGATCAGGTACAGCACCACCAAGAGGCCGACACCGTTGATGACGAGCTTGCCGCTCTGGGAGAGCTCACCGGCGAGCGACCGCATGCCCATCGAGCCCACGATGGCGCCGCCGAGCGAACCGAGGCCGCCGATCGTCGCGTTGGAGAACACCTCGATGCTCATGATCGGCTCGTAGGTCGACTTCCGGGCGCCGCTCAACAGGAGCACGTGCAGGCCGCCGGCGAGCCCTGCGATCGCCCCCGCCAGGAGGAAGCCCTGCAACGAGGCCCGTCGGGCATTGATCGACATGGCCTCTGCGGCCTTGCGGTTGTCACGCGCCGCGAGCAGGAGCCGGCCGCTTCGGGACCGTCGGGCACCCCGTGCGAGGAGGCACGCCAGCGCGAGCCCGATCACGCACAGCCAGAACATCGTGCGTTCGTTGGTCAGCGGGAAGCGGTCCCACACCGCCGGCCGAGTCACCTCCTGGGGCACGATGCTCGGGAAGATGTCAGGGTTGAGCACGTAGCTGTTGAGCATCGCCGCGAATGCGAGCGTCACGACGGCGAGGAACGGGCCTCTGATCCGCAGTGCGGGCACGCCGAGGACGAGGGCGCACAGCATGCCGGCGGCCACCGCCGCGGCGAGGGACAGGAACATGTCGACGTTCCACCGCGACATCAGGTTGCCGGCGACGATGGCGCCGACGCCGACGATCGCGAACTGCCCGAGGGAGATCTGGCCGTTCCATCCGGTCATCGCGACGAGGCTGACGGCGACGATGCCCCAGATCACCGAGATCGACACCGAGTTCAACGCGCTCGGGCCGAGGAGGTACGGCAGCGCCACCACGATCCCGACGAGGGCGAGCACCCCCGCGCCGATCGCGATCTTCACGAGCGGCAGGGCGGTGATGCGGGCGTCGAGGGGTTTGGTCGTGGCTGTGTCCTGCCAGGTGCCGTCGGCGTCGTGCGCACGGGAGGTGCCGGTGCGCTGCGCCAGGAGCGCCACGAGGATCACCACGAGGTTGACGACGTCGACGGTCTCGGGCGGCCAGTTCCAGCGGATGATGCCCTCGAGCGCACCCAGCACCATCGCTCCGACCACGGCCTTCGGCAGCGACTCCATCTTGGCGATCAGCGCGGCGGTCAGGGCCGGGAGCAGCACCGACGGGCCGAGCAACGCGCTCGACACCGACCCCGTGATCGGCGCGCGCAAGAGGAAGGTCAGCGTCGCCAGCCCACCGGCGATCGCCCACACGAGCGAGTGGAGGGTGGTCACAGGGATGCCGAGGAGCAGGGCGCGGTCGTTGTTCTCCGCAGACGCACGGATGGCGATGCCGGCGCTGGTGCGCAGCAGCATCCAGGCGAGCCCGCCGGCGACGAGCGGCACGGCGGCGACGATCAGCACGTAGTCGCCGCTGAATCGGATCGAGCTCAGCGTGAACAGCTCCCCGCTCAGCGGGGTCTCGTAGCTCCCGAGGATCAGGCTGGTGACCCCGAAGAGGCTCTTCGGGAGGAGGATCTCGAGGCCGCCGAGCAACTGTGCGAGACCGAGGCTGGCCACGGTGAGCACGAGTCGGGTCGCGCGGGCGAAGCGCCGGATGATGAGCACCTCGACGGCCGCCCCGAGTGCGACGCCGCCGACGACGCCGAGCGCCATCGCGACGGGGTAGGGCCACCCCCAGGTGAGGAAGAGGTGCGCCGCCGTGAGGCCGATCGCACCGCCGAGCGCCATCTGGGCGAAGTTGATGAAGCGGTTGGCGCGCCAGATGAGGATCAGGCCGAGGGACGTGAGCGCCGTCGCCGAGCCGAGCACCACTCCTTGCACGACGGCGCCGACCGGTGCGCCCTGTGGCGCTGCGAGCGCCAGCACCAGCCAGACGAGACCGCACAGGACGGCGCCGACGGCCCACCGCACCGGTGCGGGGGCGTCGGTGGGCAGCGCCCGCACCCGGTCGAGCGTCGACGTTGCCGACGCCGGTTCGTCCCCGCCCGTCGTCGGGTCGACGGCGACCGTCACGGCGTCAGGCCCGGGATCTGGCCGGCGCCACCGCTGTAGCCCCCGATGGCGTACCGCTTGCCCGGTTCGGTCTCGACGTAGGCGCCGTTCTTGCCGGTCTGGACCGACTTGCGGTTGGGATCCCAGTAGATCTCACGGGAGTCCTGGCTCGTCGTGTAGTCGCCGTCCCCGAACTTCCACGTGCCGAGGGGCCCGTTCGACGTCGGGTACCGGAACAGCCCCTGGGCGAAGCTGTCGGGCGTGAGGTTCGGCCCCGCCATCTGCACGCCGATCGCCAGGATCTGGAGCTGGGCGTAGATGAGGTCGACGCCGATGGAGGGCTCGTCCTTCCGAACAGCGCGGTACGCCTGATAGCCCACCCCGCGGCCCTGTGGCTGCGACGGGCCGGAGTAGCTCGGCCCGATCGACCGCTTCCACTGGTCGGGGCCGAACAACTGGCCGACGATGTCCTGGTCGGTCAACGCGACCCCGGTGTTCAACCACTCCGGGAAGTACTGCTGCTCGGACGCCTTCGCGGTCAGCACCTTCAGCAGGAGCGGGTCGCAGAAGCAACCGACCGTCGTGATGCCGGCGTTCTGGAGCTGTGGGATGAGGGTCGCCGCCTGCGTGGTCATCGACGAGATGTCGGGGGCGTAGTTCAGGACGATGCCCGGGTCGACCCCGCCGCCCTTCAACGTGTTGATGCCGTCGCGGAGGCAGTCCTTGTACCACGAGGAGTTCGGGGTGATGATGCCGAGCTTGCGGGACTGACCGTTGAGTGAACCACCGGCGTTCACGGCGGGCTTCCCGGCGAACCGGCTCAGGTAGTAGCTCGTGGAGTTCTCGGCAATTGAGGAGCAGTCGATGAACTGGCTCCACACGTAGGGCTGGCGGGCCCTCATCCAGTCGCGGGAGAGGTACGGCGCGCCGATGGCGATCACCTTCCGCGACGCCAGCGCGTCGATGTAGGGCGGTGTGATCGCCGAGACGTCGGCGAACGCCTTGATCTCCTCGCCGACCTTCAGCGCGTCGTTCTGAGCGCCCTCCTGGCCGCCACCGAGGACCTCCTTGAGCACGTCGCCGCGACCGTTGTAGATCTCGAGCTTCAGCTTTCGTCCGTAGAACTGGTAGGTGCGGTTGAAGAATTCGACGAGCCCGTCGAGGGTGCGGCGGATGTCCTGCTCGTCCTCGGACGGGAGATCGGCGCCGGCGGCCTTGGAGATGGCGTCGACGAGGCCTGACGAGAACGCCTCGATACGAACGGCGACCGTGATCGTGTCGGCGCTCACGCCCTTCGACGTGGCACCGCCGTTGGCGCCGCTGAACTTGATGCACGGCGGCGAGTAGGGGTCGCTCGGCACCTGATGGGCGCCGCACGCCGACAGGGCCTGGGGGCCGGTGTTGGTGCCGCCGGTGTTGGTGCCGCCGGTGGCGCCACCGGCGGGGACGGTTGCCCCGGGCCTGGTGGTCCCGCCACCGGTCGAGCCGGTGGTTCCGCCGCCGGAGGTGTCCGTGCCGCCAGCGGTGGTGTCGGTCGCGGCGACGGTGGTCTCGGTGCCGGGGACGGAGCTGGTCGTCTCACCGAGCACCTCGGTGTCGGTGGCGTCCGAGCCGGCAGTCGAGCCGGCCGCGCTGGCCGACGTCGTGACTTCGCGGATCTCCTGGCCGACCGACGGCACGAACACGGCCATCGCGGTGAACAACGCGGCGAAGCCGATCAGAGGCCCGTAGCCCCGGAACAGCCGCTCGGCGATCTTGGGTGCTCCCATCAGTCGGGCATCTCCCTCTTGGTCCGCTTCATGACGAATCGGTCGGCGCCGGCCAACAACAGCAGTCCGACCAGGCCTCCGGCGCCGACGAGCGCCGCCGTCCCACCCTTGGTGCCGGGTTCGATGCGCCGTGACACCAGTTCTGCCGACGGCAGTTCGAATCCCGGGCCGGTGGCCTCGGCGACCGGCGCCGCCACGGGGGCGGTGTCGATGATGCCGGTGTCGAGCGGTGGCGCCGACTCGACGACGCTGCTCCCGAGATCGTCGGCGGCGAACGAGCTCGAGGTCGAACCCGTCGATCGCGAGAGGGTCAGGTCGTTGACGGCGACCGGTGGCGCCGTCACGACCGGCGTCGGAACGTCGATCACGGGGGCGTCGATGGTGGGGGCGTCGAGGTCGGGGATCTCGAGGGCCGGTGGCTCGGGGAACTCGGTCGCAGCGGTGAACGCGGTGACCACGCCGGCGCTCAGGCTGACGGCGCCGCTGCCGCTGAGGATGCCGAGTGCCAGGTCGGCGACCTGCAGGATCGCCTGGTTGTTGCAGTCCTCGCTGATCATCTTGCGGTTGCTCTCCTCACGCAGCGGCGCGATCGCCTTGAGGAGAGGCTGGATGAAGTCGAGGCCGATGGGCGGGTTGTTGAGACCGACGACGATCGGGGTCATGGTGACCCGGCCCGGCTCGGTCACGAGTTTGGGATACTGCAGCGACACCCCCAAGGCGCTGAGGAAGCTCGCGACACCGCTGGCGAAGTCGTTGAAGTCGCCGGGGAAGTTCGCCACGGTGCGGTCGATCCCGAGGATCGTCGCACTGGCGAACGTGAACGTGCCGGTCGCAGTCTCCGTGCCGCCGCTGGTGGTCGACGCCTCCCACCGAGGGCTGTTGATGACGACCATGTCGCCGAGGATCCGGATGCGGCTCGCGGTCATCACGGCCGTGGCGGTGCGGACCCCACCCGAGAGTTGGGTGGTGACCTGGGTGGAGCCGTTGTCGATGGCGAGGATGCCGTAGTCCTGGCTGACGGTGGTGGTGCCGGCGGTGCTGGACTGCGGGGTGGCGGACGCGTTGGCGATCTGGGTGCCGATGACACCGCCGAGCTGCCCCGGTGTCGTCGATGTGCCGTTGTAGCCCGGTGATCGGACCTCGAGCGCCGTCGCCATCGGCTGGTTGCGGCGCGAGTCGTTGGTGGTCAGCGGCGGGAGCTGGTCGGCGGGGATGATGGGCGGGCGGTCGCCGCACGCCGAGGACGGGCCGAAGAAGATCTGCAGGAGCCCGAGCGACAATGCCGTGCCCTCGGCCGTCGCCGTCCGGTTCTGGTAGCGCGCTGTGGACTTGCCGAGCACGATCTCGAGCGGCTTGCCACCGCCGGGGCTGAGGCCCAGCGTCAGCGTACTGGCCTGCGCGGTCGCTTCGCCCGGGATGAAGCCCGCCGGCTCTCCCTCGATCTGGGCGTCGACAGCCGCCGGCAGCAGTGCCCCGCCGAGCAGCGAGGCCGAGCAACCCACGGCGATGCTCCAGGCGGCACGCCGGATCCGTCGTCGACCGCCGACAGCTGTCGACCGTCGGCCAGTCCTTGCCCCCTCCGTTGCCACGTCGACACCCCCCGGTGGTCTTCGCTCGATCTTATTGGCACTGCGTCAATAGGCGACCGGCACAGTATCCGACGCGCCTGCTCGGCACACGCGAACGACTCCGTACCCCGGGTCCCCCGACCCGAAACGTCTTATTGACCGTAGCTCAAGAAGGACGCCTCGTGCAGAACGGAGTGCGTCGTGGGGATCATTGCCCATCGGCGTGTCGTCGGCATCGTGTGCGGCGACGACTCAGCCGCGCGACTTCTTGCCGCGACGCAGGACCCGGGCGGCGACCGACGAGCAGGTCTCCATCATCAGCACCAGGTCGAGCAGCAGGTTCCAGTTCTCGACATAGAAGAGGTCGAGACGCCGGTAGGCCGAGAACGACGGGTTGTCGCGGGCCTCGACCTGCCACAGGCCGGTCACACCGGGCGGAACGTTGAACCGGTCCATGAGCTCGTCGTCGAACTTCGCGACCTCCTCGGGGAGGGCGGGACGGGGGCCGACGATGCTCATCGAGCCGTTGAGCACGTTGAAGAGCTGGGGCAGCTCGTCGAGGCTCGTCGCCTCGAGGAACCGGCCGACCTTGGTGCGTCGGGGGTCGTTGTCGAGCTTGAACAGGACGTTGTCGCGGCCGTTGCCGAGCGTCTCGAGCACCTCGTTGAGCCGTGCCTCGGCGTCGGGCACCATCGTGCGCAGCTTGTACACGGTGAACGGGGTGCAGTTGCGGCCGACGCGACGCTGGGTGAACAGCACGGGGCCGCCGTCGTTGATCTTGATGGCGATGGCGGCGACGATGAGGATCGGCGACGTCAGGAGCAATGTCGTGGCCGAGAGCACGATGTCGAGCGCACGCTTGACCCGCATCTGGCTCGACGAGAGTGTGCTGCGCTCGAGGTAGAAGAGCGGTTCGTGCGCCAGCGGCAGCGGGCGAAGACGGCGATGGTCGATGCCCTGGAGGCCGCTCGACAGGTGCACGTGCACCTCGTGACGGAGGAGCTCTCGGCTCAAGCCGTTGAGTTCGGTGCCGTCGATCGCGCTCGCGGCGATGAGGACGCCGTCGGCGTCGATGTCGACAACCGCTTCGAGCGTGGACGCTGACTCGCCGAGGTAGGGAACGCCCCACGCGTGGCTGCGGTAGCCCTCCTCGTCGCCGGTGATTCCGGCCACGTGGTAGCCGAGCTCGGGGTGGGTGTCGAGCAGCTGCTTGAGCGACACGGCTTCGGCGTTGGTGCCGACGAGGAGTAGGTTCCGGGCGTACTTGCCGAGGGCTCGCTGGGTGCGCAGCCACGAGCTGAAGATCGCCCGACAGGTGCTGAGCAACGCCACCGTGAGCAGACCGCCGGCGATGATGCGGGCGATCGGGAACGCGACGCCGTAGATGTCGGCGAACGCTGCCAGGAACAGGCCGGCGAACACCGCCGACCGGGCAATGCCGGACAGCTCGGCGGCGCGGCGGGCTGCGACCCGTGCCTGGTGGAGGCGTTGACCGGCGATGGCAATGAGCTGGATGAGCACGGCGAGCCCGGTGAGACCAACGACACGGCCGTCGTTGGTGTTGATCTCGGGCAGGAGCGGCAGGGTGAGGGCGAGGCCCCACCCGACGAGCACCGAGCCGACGTCGAACGCCACGAGGCGGCGACGCAGCGACAGTGAGCCCTTGCGGCGGGGCCGGACGCTGCCGAACGGCCCGTCGGCGTGCTTGACCGGGAGCTTGACGACCTCAGCGGGGCTGTGACCCGTGCTCGGCTGGAACTCGGTCGTACCACCAGCGACATCCGCCCGCGAGGCCGATTGGGCTCTCGCTCCCGGCGGCAACGCTGTATCTCTACTCATCCCAGTCCTTTTCCATCGCAACCGCAGCGCGAAACAGCATCCGAGGATGCTTGGTCCCGCTGTGATCCGTCCTGCGAAGGCCCCAGCCCTCGATTATTTGTTCACAAGAACACCTGAAACCGCAATGTACACAAGATGTTCTGTAATACCAGGAGAGACTTTCAATCTCTCCGCCGCGCCGTGTTGCGTACCAAGGTTTAGCGCCCGGGCACAGGTAGATCAAGCACCCTCGGGCCAAATGACATCTTTGTCATTCCGGTCCTCGGGGTCAGGATCGTTCCGTGGTAGCTGTGTCGGCGCGATCCCGGGTGTCCCTGAGCAAAACCTCCTGGGCGACGGTGGCAACGTGCCCACCCGCAAGGTCGAAGACGTGCCCGATCGCCAGTCCGCGGCCCCCGACGAAGCTGTGGCAGGTGAAGTCGTGGAGGTGCCACTCGTCGGCACGCATCGGCCGGTGGAACCAGATCGTGTGGTCGAGGCTCGCGGTGAACAGGACCCGGTACCGCAGTTCCTCGGGTTCGGCACCGATGGGATGGGCGCGGATCACCGCGTCGGTCGGGAGGTCGTCGGACAGGTACGCCAGGGCGGCGAAGTTCTGCAGCGCGTCGTCGCCGATCGGCTTCGACGTACGAAGCCACGCCGCTGCCCTCCCGGCGCCGAGCCGCGAGTCGGGTTCGAGCTGGTCCTCCGGCACGAACGCCCGCTCGAAGACCGGGCTCCACGACGTCGATTCCAGGAGTTCGGGACCCGGCAGCGCACGGTCCATCGTCACCACATCGAGGTCGGGTGACTCCTCCTTCGCCTGGAACGACGCCTCGAGGTTCAGGATCGCCCCGATGGCCTGGCGCGCGACGACCCGACGGGTGGCGAACGACCGGCCGTTGCGGATGCGGTCCACCTCGTAGCGGACCGGTTCGTCCTGGTCGCCGCGGCGGATGAAATAGGCGCGCAGCGAATGCACCACGAGGTGATCCTCGACGGTCGCGGCCGCCGCCTCGAGCGCCTGCGCCACGATCTGGCCGCCGTAGAGCCCACCCCAGGGGTACCGGGGGCCCGAGCCCACGAACGTGTCGGGGCCGTGAGAGGACAGGGTCAGGATGTCGGCGAGCTCCATCGGACCATTCTGCCCCACCCGTTTTGCCCCGCATTTCAATCGGCCGACCGGCCGTTCTGCAGGGCAGAACCCAGGTGGGTCCTACGTTCGCGCTCGTCGCACGAACTCGTGGGAGCGGAAATCACGCATCCGCTTCCAGTAGGAGACGGTGAACGCCGGCCAGTTGTTGGTGACGACCCCGTGCTCGTTCTTGTACCAGCTGTCGCAGTCGGCCACCCACACCGTGCCGTCGGCGTTGTGCTGGATCCGGGTGTTGTAGAGGTCCATCACGTCGTCGCGGACGTCGAGCCAGGCCAGGCGGTCGTCGCGCAGCTCGCGGACCGCGCGGCTGATGTAGCGCGCCTGCGCCTCGATCATGAAGATGATCGAGTTGTGTCCGAGGTTGGTGTTCGGGCCGTAGAGCATGAAGAAGTTGGGGAAGCCGGCGACGGCGACACCGAGGTGCGCCTTGGCCCCCTTCGACCAGGCCGTGTTGAGGTCCGCGCCGTGTCGGCCGGTCACCTCCATCGGCGCCAGGAACTCGGTGCTACGGAACCCGGTCCCGAAGATGAGCACGTCGAGCTCGTGACGGGTGCCGTCGGCAGTGACCACGGCGCCGGGCTCGATGTGGTCGAGGTGGGACAGCTCGACCTCGACGTTCGGGCGCAGCAGCGCGGCGTAGTAGTCGTTCGAGATCAGGATCCGCTTGCACCCCGGCGGGTAGTCGGGGATGAGGGCCTCGGCGGGAAGGTCGTAGGAGACGATCTTGCGGAGCTCCTTGGTGGCGACACGTTCGATGAGCTTGCCGAGCCGCGAGCCGCGCCGCATGAAGAAGAAGTTCTTCTCGAGGCGCCAGTAGATGTTCCACCGGAAGAGCCGCTCGGCGAACGGGACGTTGCGGAAGATCCGGCGCTCGAGCGGGGAGAACTCACGGTCGGGCTTGGGGAGGATCCAGTTGGCGCTGCGCTGGAACAGCGTCAGGTGACCGGCGACCTCGGCGGTCGGGGGCAGGAACTGCACGGTGCTCGCGCCGTTGCCGATGACGCCGACGCGGCGGCCGGCCAGGTCGATGTCGTGATTCCAACGCGCCGAGTGGAACACGTCGCCGCCGAACTCGGCGAGGCCCTTGATCTCGGGGGTGAACGGACGGTTGAGCTGACCGAGACCGGAGATGAGCACGTCGGCGGTGAGCGACGTGCCGTCGGCGACGGTCACGTGCCACTCCCCCGCGTCCTCGTCGAACCGGGCCGACGTGGCTTCGGTCCCAAATCGGATCCGGTGGCGCAGGTCGTAGCGGTCGGTCACGTCCTCGAAATACGAGAGGATCTCCGGCTGCTGCGCGAACTTGCGCGTCCAGTCCTTCTTCGGGGCAAACGAGAACGAGTACAGGTGCGACGGCACGTCGCACGCCGCGCCCGGGTAGGTGTTGGCACGCCACGTGCCGCCCACGCCGTCGGACTTCTCGAGGATCGTCAGGTCGTCGACCCCCGCCTCGAGGAGCTTGATGGCGACGCAGAGGCCGGCGGCGCCGGCGCCGAGCACGACCACGCGGGGGGAGGTTGGCGATCCGTTCATCGCCAACGTTCTACAAGGTGATCGACGCCAATGAGGCGGTCACCGCGTGGGGACCCACGGATTTCCAACCGTCACCGGGCTCGTAGCGGCGGATCACCCGCGCCGGGGAGCCCACGGCGACGCTGTAGTCGGGCAGGTCGGACGTGACGATGCTGCCGGCCCCGACCACGACGTGCTCACCGATCGTCACGCCGGGGAGGACCACCGTGTTGTGCCCGAGCCACGAGCCCGACCCGATGCGCACCGGAGCCTCGGGCTGGTTCTGGACCGAGATCGGCAGGTCGAGGTCCTCGTAGCCGTGGTTCATGTCGGTGATGTGGACGTTGTGGCCGGTCCACACGTCGTCACCGATCTCGATGTACTTGTGGCCAACAACGCTGCTGCCCCGCCCGATGAGGCACCGGTCGCCGATCACCACGATGCGCGGCGAGATGCCCGGGTGGTTGGGGCCCCAGCCGGCCGAGAGCGCCACGTGGCCGGAGATCATGGTGCCGGACCCGATGTGGATCGAGTCGGTGTTCATCAGCGTGTCGTAGGGGAAGCAGACGATGCTGCCCTCCCCGAGCGATCCGAAGGCGCGGCCGGCGGCGGAGTTGGGGCCGATCGCCCCGAGCGACTTGTAGAGGTCCCAGCTCCAGCGGACGGCCGGGCCGGCCACGTCGTAGAACTTCGACCGGACGCGGTCGCGGCGGCGCTGTGGAATGAGCTCTCGATTGAACATCAGCCGAGACGCTACCGTCCCCCTTTTGGCCGGGGCCACCTTCGCTCGGTTCGGTCGCTGCGCTCCCTGCTACCGCTCCGGTACCTCGGCCCCTGCCTCGGCCTTCGCCTTCGAGGTGCATGCGGGGCACAGGAACGGGTCGGGTTTGGCCGCGGCGACGACGGTCACGGGCGCGCCGCACGAAGCGCACGGATCCATGTAGAGGTTCTGCGCCGTGCCGGCGAGCTTCGTGTCTTCGTTGCGGCCACCCTTGGCGACGAGTCCCATGACCAGGACTGTACGTGGCGGACGCCGCTGCCGCCCACCGGCTCTCCCCGCCCCACC
>WBZX01001917.1_pt1 | contig 13893 bp, 17 predicted proteins | sample 5204211 | NCBI WGS metagenome assembly WBZX01 (sample SAMN12344362, study PRJNA552823) | activated sludge metagenome | biome: Activated sludge suspended growth; feature: Nitrification reactor; material: Wastewater; isolation source: activated sludge from nitrification reactor of wastewater...
GTCGGTGACCGCGCAGCGCGAGGGGTGGTCCGTGCTCGCGGCGCCTGCGCCGGGCTCGGTGCTCATCACCGACGTGGTGCCGACGGCCACCACCGGCGAGCAGGTGGAGGCCGTCGTGCTGGTGTGTGAGCCCACACCGTTCGGCGCCCGGAGGGCGCTCGACGCGGTCGCCGCGCTGCAGGTGACCGCGGTCGTGTGCGCCGACGAGCCAGGGGACCTGCAGGCGGCGCTCGCCTGCCTGGCCGAGGACCGCGGCTCGATCCCGCGGCGGGTGGGATCGCTCGCCGGGCGCATGCCCGAGGTCAACCCACGGCAGGTGGCGCTGCTCGGCGCGGTGCTCGCCGGTCAGACCACCGCGCAGATGGCCCGCGGGCTGCACCTGTCGCCCGCCAGCGTCAAGCGCGAGCTGGGGTCGCTGGCCCGGGCGCTGCGGGTGACGACTCGGGCTGCGCTGTTCGCCCGTGCGCTGGAGCTGGGCGTGCAGCCGGCGCGGCTGTCGGCCTGAGCTGGCGACGGTGCGCTCCGCCCGGCGCGACGCGAGCGCTCAGCAGCCCTCGGGGTAGGCGATCGGCCGCTGCTCGGAGATCTCGTCGATGATGCTGATCCAGAGCACGTCGGGCTCGCTCATCTCGAGGGACCACACCCGTCGGTCCGCGAAGCGCTGCAGCTCACGCTCGCTCGGTCGGCGGATGAGGGGGTCCGTGCTGTTCATGTCCATGAGCCCCTCGACCTGCACGTCGGTGTCCTCGAGTGCGGCGAGGGTCTCGCGCAGCGGGGCGCCCAGCAGCGACTTGCAGGCCAGCGGTGCGCCCGGCCCGGTCGCGGGCACGCTGACGTCCCAGCGCTCGCCGTCCCGACCGAGCCTGCCGAGGTGGATGGTGATGGCGCCGTCGTAGACCGTCGGGAGCCGGAACCCGCGGTCGTCGGTCCTCCCGTCCTCGTCGCGCAGGCCGAAGTCCGGGAGGTAGCGGCCGGTCATGGAGCCGCCCACCACCCGGCCGACCTTGTACGCACCGGTCGGTTGCTCGAGGATCTCCATGTCCAGTCCGAGTTCCTGGACGAGCTGCTCGAGCTCGTCGGGGTCGGGTCCGGGCTCGTCCCAGCGGAAGACCCAGCTGTTGCCGTCCCGTTCGACGCGCACAGCGCTGTCGCCGGGCTGGGTGCGGAGCAGGAAGGTGGCGGCCAGGACGACCACGAGCAGCACCGCCGCGGCGGCCGAGAGCAGCCGGCGCGGTCGCGGCGGGCGATCGGCCGCGCCGGGCAGCGGGTCGGCCGCGAGGTCGGCGCGGCAGGCGGCCGCGGCGACCTCGTCGCGCAGGTCGGCCAGGAACTGGTCAGTCATGGTGCCGTCCCCTCGTGCTCCCCGCCGAGGTCATCGAGCAGCTGGGTGAGGCCACGGCTGACCCGGGTGCGTGCCGCCGCCTCGCTGCACCCGAGCTGGAGCGCGACCTCCCGATAGGAGCGACCCTCCACCACCCGGGCGCGCACCGCGGCGGCCACACCGTCGCTGAGCAGGCCGACGGCGCGGTCCAGGGCCGCAGACATGCGCTGCGCGTCGCACCGGGCGTCGACCAGGTCCAGCCCGTCGTCGACCCACACCGGGGTCCGCATCGCCAGTCGTTGCCGCGCGCGTAGCTCCACCACAGCGGTGCGTTGGTAGCCGTGGAGCAGGTTGCGCGCGATGCCCCAGAGCCAGGCGCCAGGCTCGCCCCGCTCGGGGTCGTAGCGGGGGTGCGCCTCGATGGCGGTTGCGAACGCCTCCGCGCACAGATCCGCGGCGACTTCGGCGGAGAAGGTGCGGGACTGGAAGTAGCCGAGCAGGTTGCGGGCGTGCTCGTCGTAGAGCGCCAGGACGAACGCCTCGACGGGACCCGTGCCGTCGATGACGGCTTGCTTCCCTCGTCGGCGGAGCCCCACAGGGCCCTACGGTGCTGCACCTGTCCAGCGTGCGGCAACCGGCCGCGCAGAAGAAGCGCCGCCCGGCTCGTTCCCGTGCGCCGGTGGGATCACCCGATGAGCCGTCGTGGCCGGGTGGGCCGCGGGCGGTTGGTCAGCTCGCCGATCGACTGATTCCGGCAGCCGTCAACACGGATGCCGGCACACCGATCTCCCGCCAGCTCGCGTACTCGATGCCCTTGCGCTCGGAATACGCCTTGGCCACCCGGACGAACGCGGCCTCGAGCGATGCCATGTCGACCTCTGTGCCGAGCTCGGCGAGCTGGCGTTCCAGGTCGCGCCGCTCCTGGATGAGCCCGAGGCGGGTGACAGGGTCGGCTCCAGGGGCCGCCGCATCGATCTTCTCGAGGCGGCTCGAGATCGACGCCTGCGACCGGGCGCGCCCCCGCGCCGATCGCTGCTGCTCCAGGCCATCGAGGTAGTTGCGCACGGCGCGGCCCTCGGCTCGTCCGGCGGCGAGCGCTGCCTTGTGCGCGTCGCTCATCTTTGCGGGGCCCTTCTTGGCCACTGCCGCCTCCTGCTCAGGGGCTCATCGGATGGTGCGCGACGGTAGCAACTCGATGGCCCTGTCGGGTGGGAGGAGCGTGGCCGGCACGGTGCAAAGGAACCGGCGGGAATCGCCCATCGGTGGCTGTGTAACGCGGAGCGGTCGGTTCGCCAAGAGGATGCAATGGGAGTGGCAGGGTGGATGGGAGAGGACGACATCCGAGCGGAGCGGCCGCGACTGCATGTGCAGGTGCAGAACGCGATGGTCGGTGAGGCGCTGATCGCGGCGGCGGAGCGCAGTGGTTGGGAGCACGACAGGACGCCCATGACGGACGCCGTGCTGGTCGCCGACCGGCCGGTCGCCCGCATGGACGGTGCGCCGGCAGGGAATCGTGCAGTGCTGGTCTGCGAACCGACGTCGTTCGCTGCTCGCCGGGCCCTGGATGTGCTCGCCGAGCTGCTCGCCGTCGCCGTCGTCTGCGCCGACGCGCCGTCCGACCTCGTGTCGGCGCTCGAGGGCGTCCAGGTGGGTCGCGCCTCGGTCCCGACGCGGGTGCTCGATCTTGCGGCCGACATGCCGCACCTCACCGAACGACAGCTCGCCGTGCTCAGCGCGGTCGTCGCCGGTCAGACGAACGCCGACATCAGCAGAGGCCTGTACCTGTCGCCGGCGAGCATCAAGCGAGAGATGTCCGCCCTGTACGCAGCCCTGAGCGCGCAGAACCGGCCGGCACTGGCGGCGGCCGGCCGGATGCTCGGGGTGCCGGCCCGACCGGCGCGCCCCTGATCCGGCGCGGCTCAGCAGATGACCCCTGCGGGGCCTTTCGGTGCAACCGGGTCAGGCGGCAGGGTGCACTCATCGACCCTGGACTTGCCTGAACCGAGGAGATCGCCGTGAACCCCCCTCCACCCCACGGGTGCTGGTCGCCGCAGCCCTGACGACCGGTGCCATCTCGATGGGCACGCCCGTTGCGAGTGCCGGACCCAACGCCGACGCAGCGCCTGAGGAGCACTGCGTGGTCCACGTGCTCGGCAAGGAGGGGAACGGCCGGTACATCACCGACGAGCCGACCTGCTATCCGACGTTGGCCGAGGCGCTGGCCGACGCGGCCGGCGTCACACCAGCGTTCCTCGCGCGGCAGCTCGGCGTCGCTGGCTTCCCCGACGTGGTCGCTCTGTCGAGCAGGACGTTGGCGACGCACTTCGACGGGGCATCGCAGACCGGGTCGTCCATCGCGGTTTCCGGCGTGGACTGCGACGGTGGGTACGTCAACCTCTCCGCCTCGTGGATCAACCGCATCTCGTCGGCGATCAACGGCTGTCCGAACGTCAACTACTACGACGGGTACGACAAGACCGGCACCTACGACTTCACCACGGGATTCGGCGACAAGGAGCTGGGGGTGCTCAACAACGCGGCCAACAGCATCGGCTACGCGTGAGCGGACCATCCGGAGGTGGGCTGCCCGCCTCCAAGGCGGTGGCGCTCCGGCCGCTGCTCCCCTCGGATGCGGAGTGGTGCTACGCGCTCGCCTGTGGGCCCTCGGGCCAACGTTGGAGGTATCGGGGGCGGACGCCCACCCATGAGCAGGTGGCGGCCGACCTCTGGCGGGGCGTGTACGCGCAGTTCGTCGTGCTCGACCGGCGCGACGGCCAGCGCTCGGGTCTGGTCGGGTTCTACAACGTCGCCGTGGACGCGGGCCGGGCGTACGCGTTCGCGCTCGCCGACCCGCATCTGGCCGCACTGGTGACCGAGGGCTTCGGGCTCCTGTGCCAGTGGGGGTTCGACCAGCTGAAGTTCCAGCGCATCCTGCTCGAGACACCGGAGTTCAACCTCGGCCAGTTCGGCTCGCTCGGTGACGCTGCGATCGTCGAGGGCCGGCTGCGCAACTACGAGGTCTGGCAGGGCCGCTTGTGGGACTACTTCATCCTGGCGCTGACCGCGGAAGCCTTCGCGTCGGCCTTCGGGCCGTTGCTGGAGCGGCGCTGCGAAGAGCGAGACCCCTCCGCCGACCTGTTGGGCGAGCGCCAGTACGCCGAGCTGGTCACCGAGCTCTGGCCGCTGGACTCGCTCGGCCTGGTGGAGGTCATGGACGCGTTGGAACGTGTGGTGGACGGCGTCGTCGACGTGGCCGACATCACGGCGATCGATGCCGACTCACCCGACGACTGGGTGGAACGCACGTTGGCCGTCGCCCGGGGGGTCTAGCCCGGGGGCAGCGACGCCAGACCGCCGGCGCCGCTGTCGGGGCCGATCGCCTCCAGACGGGGGCCATCAGCCGTTCGCATGATCATCAGCGGTCGCGGCCCGTCACCCCAGTCGATCACGTAGCGATACCGGCCCGATTCGATGTCGGCGATGACGTCGTCGGCCGACCGTGGCGACCACGGCGCGGTGGTGGAGACGAGGGCGGCGATCCCACCCTTGAGGTCCCGGCGGCATCGATAGACGTGTCGATCGATCACGGCTCAGCACCCACCGCTCGGCACGGCCGCCAGGGGCTTGGGATCCCGCGTGATGAAGAAGCTGGCCTCGTCGGTGGCGCCGGCGGACACCCACTGGATCCGGACGTCCGCGTAGTCCTCGAACTCGGCGGTCCGGAGCCACCGCCCCTCATCGATCAGGTTCACCTTGACGGTGGCGACCCCCGCGCGTCGTGCCGTCTCGAGGCCGACGGACAGCGGCTCGCCGAGCAGGTCCGCGCACTCCAGCGGCTCGCCCGGGGCGGTGGCGTCCGAGGACTCGGACCACTCCTCTCCCGGCAGCGCCTCCCGGCCGATCCGGAGCTCGAGGGAGTCGTCGAAACCGCTGGGGAGGCGGATCGCGGTGAAGCCGTTGACGGCGTCGCCCTCGGTCACGACGATCTCCGACGTCCCGCCGCTTCCCGACATGCCGATGAACCGACCCACCCTCGATGGCCCGACGGGCTCCGAGATGACGGTCACGTCGAGTCCGGCATCGCGCGCCGCTGCCTCGACCTCCTCGGGGCGCGTCGTCAGGTCGGTGAGACGGATCGTCATGCCGTCGGCATCGGCGATCACCTCGACACCCGCTGCTGCGGGTGCGGGGCGCAGGGCGACGCTCGCTCCGGCGAGCAGCAGCAGCACCGCCGCCGCCGCACCGAGCCACCTGCCACGATGCGGGCGGCGCGAACGAACGGGTGGACCCGGCGCCAGGTGCCGCTCATCCGCTGCGAGGACCTCGGTCCGCAACTGTCCCAGGAACTCCTCCCGGTTCACGGCGTCACCTCCGGGTCCCGGTCCGATGCTCCGAAGAGGCCCAGCAACGCGGTGAGCCCGCGACTGACCCGGACCCGGGCAGCGCCGACGGAGCATCCACAGCGCGCAGCGACCTGGTCGTAGGGCAGCCCGTCGATGACCCTGGCGCGCACTGCGGTCGCGAGCGTGGGGCCCAACTCGTCGAGCCGAGCATCCAGCTCGGTCGCGAGCTCGGCAGCATCGAGCTGCTCGTCCACTCGGTCCAGGTCGTCGTTCGAGACGGTCGGCGTGGTGATGCCGAGGCGGAGGCGGGCACGACGATCCACCTCGGCGGTGCGGTGGTACTGGCGCAGCAGGTTCCGTCCGATGCCCCACAGCCAGGCCCCGGGTGCGCCCCGCTCAGGGTCGTACGAGTGCTGTGACTCGATCGCTGTTGCGAACGTCTCTGCGCAGAGATCCGCCGCGACCTCGCTCGAGTAGGTGCGTCGCTGGAACCACCGCAGGAGTGCGTCCGCGTGGGTGTCGTAGAGCTCGGCGATGGACAGGGGCGTTGGTCGGCTGCCCCCCGTCCCGGCCCGGAGGCCACCTCGTCCCATAGCACTACACGGTGGACCATCCACCCAGTGTGGGGCAATGCTGCGGTCGCCGACAGGGCCCGGACATCCTCAGCTCATGGTGACACCAGGGCTCTGGAGCGGAGCCCTCACGCGCCGACCTCGTGAGCCGGACGTGGCTGACCGCTGCGCACACCGCTGCGGTCCGGCGAGGCGCCCGCGACCGGGCTCACCCGAGGCCCAGGACCTCGCTCCACGCGTCACGAGCATCGTCGTCGAGGAGGTCCATGCGGCTCTCCACCAGGCCCGACAGGTCGGCCGACAACCGCTCCTGGTCCCGGAGCATGGCGCGTGCGGCGAGGATGGTCGTCGGTCGGTCCACGATGAGCAGAGCGGTGAACACCACTTCGGCCTGCCGGACGCGGCCCGACGATTCGCTGTCGGGCTGCTCCGTGCCGTCCGCGTCGAGCGCGGACGGCCCCGGCAGCAGCTCGTCGAGGAGCTGGCGGAGCCAGGGGTCCGGCAGGTCCGAGATGCCCGGTCGGCCGAGGGGGCGTCCGCCGCCCGGCGGGGCGAGCTCGTCGTCGGGGAACGGCCCGACCGCGGCGGTGATCCCCGCGGCGACCAGCGAGGTCGAGGACCAGCGCAGGCAACCTCGCCGGAGCAGATCGGGGTCGAGCGGGATCTCGTTGGCGCTGGCGAAGCGGATGATCCAGCGCCAACCGTCGGTGGTGAGCTCCAGTGGCGAGGAGAGCGCTGCGACCTCCTGGTGGAAGCGGTTGCGCCGCTCGTCGTCGCGCAGGAGCGCCGCGAGCTGCTCGGCGGCCGCCTCGTGCGCGTCCAGGCCGTGGCGTGGGTTGGCGAGCTGGTCGATGAAGTCCGACGCAAGGGCGAGCATGCTGGTCATGGCTCGATGAACAGGTGCACGTAGCTGTCGCTGTAGTAGGCGTCGGAGATCTTCGAGGGCAGCATCGGGTCCGTTCGTGCGGACCGGATACCGGTGGAGCGGTTGGGGGCGCCGCCATGGCCGAACGAGGTGGTCCACGGCTCGATCAGCCTCGGCGCCGACCGGATCGGGAGGCCGGCATCGGAGAGCTCGAAGTCCTCGTCGATCAGCACGGTGAATCGACCGTTCGCCAGTCGATGACTCGTGTCGTTCTTCAACGTCCGGCCATCAGCGGCCCAATCGCTCACGGCCATCCACACATCCGACCGCGTGTCGGTGTGCAGCTCTGCGGCCTGATCTGGTCGAAAGAGCACGCAATCGATGTGGAAGCGCTCGCGGAATCGATTCCGCAACTCATGGTTCGCCCGGGTCGAATGGACCGTCAGCGTCAGGTCGTCGAAGTCGGGTTGCGTCCTGGCCCAACGCTGGTAGACGCGCTGTGCGTCATGCGTCGTCGCGTCGAAGACCGTCCAGTCCGTGGGGTCGAAGTCGCTGACGACGCCGACGCGGCCGTAGAGGGCGGACGACAACGGCTGGGTGACGGGGGCGACGTAGGTCGCCGTGCCCCACGTCTGCAACGGGGACGAGGAGATCCGCAGCGGCCACTGGAGCGCGTGCGCATGGGCCCATCGGCTGGCCACGTACTTGACGGCCAGCGGTTGGCGGCCGAGGCGGCTGAGCTGTCGGTGCAGCTCGGTCGACGTGAACGACGCCAGCGACTGATCGACCGCGATGGTGGTCAGCGGCCCTGCGAAGCTCATGTCACCTTCAAGGTGAACGGTTCACTGGTGTCGCCCGACGCGGTGCGGACGCGGAGCTCCAGCGTGTCACCGGCACCGGGGAGGTCGTCGGCCGACAGCTGGAGCGTCAACCGGTCGCCCGTCTGCGAGGTCGGGGTGTGGGTGGCCTCGCCCACCAGCACGGAGGCGCCAGGGCCGAAGGCTGTTCCGTCGATCGTGATCTCGACCGGGGTGTTCGCAGGGGCGGTGTCCGGCGTGACCTTCGAGATCGTCAGCCCGCGCAGCTTGTCGCCGCGCTCGCCGTTGCGCTGGCTGGCGAAGACGACGTTCATGACGTCCTCGAGCTTGTCGGTGACCTGCTTCGAGAAGAGCCCCGCCAGTGCGGCGACCGCAGCGACGCCGAACAGGTTGATGCTGTCCGCCGGCGCCTGCGTCGAGAGGAAGCCGGCCCGGAACGCGACGTAGGCGATGGTCGCCAGGGCGGCAGCGATGAGCGGACGCAGCACGTACCACGCCGCCCACGATGCCCGGAACCGGCCGTTCCCGAGATAGGACGCGAGTGAGGTCCCGACGTGCACGGTGCTGCCGAGCACGCCGAAGCAGATCACGACCAGGAAGATGGACGTCTCTGCGCTGACCGACAGCTGCGCGCCGAGGTAGCTGACGTCGATCGCGGTGGTGGACGCAGCCGCCCGCTCAGCGACGCGCCAGGCCCATACGCTCGAGATCAGGGCAGTGATGCCGATGACGATGGCGTAGATGGCGAGCGCTGTTGGCACCCCTTTTGGTGCTCCACGCCGCCCGATGGTTGCGGTCATTTGGTCGTCCTTCCCCTCCGATGGACGGTCGCACCATACGACGTTGCGGCCGGCGAATGGAAGGCCCACTTCACTGTGGACCGCGAGGGACCACCTGATGATCCCGCACGGCCATTCGTTCCGATTCGGGGCCGGAACTGCTCGCTCGGGCGGCTCGGCGTGGGGACGTTCCGGCGTTCGGGCCGGGGGACCCGGGGGCACCCGGGCGGCATCCAGGTGAGAGCCCGTCGGGAGGCGACCGACGTCGACCGGCCGCCGGAGAACGCAGAAACCCCCGACCCGGACGGGTGCGAGGGCTTCAGGTGTCCCGATCGGGACGGTGGTGCGCGAGGGGGGACTTGAACCCCCACGTCCTTTCGGACACAGGAACCTGAATCCTGCGCGTCTGCCAATTCCGCCACTCGCGCGAGTGGAGGACGCATCGTAGCGCCCGGGCGCGCGACTTCCCAAGTGCGATCCCAGAGATGTCACCTGCGGTCACTACTCTGGTGCGGATGGGAATCAAGGGCTTCGAGGGCCGACTGGAACGAGCGGTGGAAGGGACCTTCTCGCGCCTGTTCCGCAGCGGCCTCAGCCCGGTCGAGTTCGGCCGCAAGCTCGTCCGTGAGATGGACGCCCACCGCACCGTCGGCGTCGACGGCCGCACCATCGTGCCCAACGCGTTCCTCTTCCACATCGCCCCCTCCGACGAGGAGCAGCTCGCCGACCTGTTGGGCACCCTCCGACGAGAGCTCGCCGACGCCGCCCGCGAGCACGCCCGTGACGAGCACTACGGCTTCGTCGGCCCCATCGAGGTGCAGATCGAGGCCGACGAGTCGCTGCGCGGCGGCGTGCTCACCGTCGACGCCCGCTTCGCCGAGGGCGACGGCGGCCTGCCCCCCGGCGCACTGCTGCTGCCCACCGGCGACCGCGTGCCCCTGGGCGAGTACGTCGTGTCCATCGGCCGGGCGAACGACTGCACCATCGTGCTGGCCGACCCGAACGTCAGCCGCCGCCACGCCGAGATCCGGCCCTCCGGCGACGGCTTCGTGGTGGTCGACCTGGGTTCGACCAACGGCACCAAGGTCAACGACGCCCGGGTGGCCGAGCACCAGCTGCGAGAGGGCGACGAGGTCCGCTTCGGCAACACCGTGATGCACTTCCAGGCGTCCTAGGCTCGCGCCCAGTGTCCGAGCAGCTGCTCACCGTCCTCAAGCTGTGCCTGCTGGCGCTCCTGTACCTGTTCTTCCTCCGCGTGCTGCGGGCCGTGTGGTCAGAGGTGACCCCGCCCAAGGTCGCCACCGCGGACACCGGTGGCGGTCGCCGCGCCAAGGCACCCAAGGCGCCCAAGGCAGCGAAGCCCACCAAGTCGGCCAAGCCGCGGCGTGGTGCCTCGGTGCCGACACGCCTGGTCATCGTTGAGCCCGCCGAACGCGCCGGTGCCGAGTTCGCGCTGGGCCCGGAGCTCACCGTCGGTCGCGCCGGTGGGTGCTCGATCGTGCTCGACGAGCAGTACGTCTCCCAGGTGCACTGCCGCATCTTCATCCGTGACGGCTCGGTCTTCGCCGAGGACCTGGGCTCCACCAACGGCACCTGGGTCAACGGCTCCCGCGCGGTCGGGCAGATGCCGGCGCGCCTGGGCGACCGCATCCAGGTGGGCAACGTGGTCATGGAGGTCCGGTGATCCACCTCCGCTCCGGCGCGGCCACGCTCGTCGGCCAGGTGCGCGCCGCCAACGAGGACTCGCACCTGGTCGCGGACGACCTGGCCGCCGTCGCCGACGGCATGGGCGGGCACCGTGCGGGCGAGGTCGCCTCGGCGCTCACCGTCGAGGTGCTCTCGGGCATGTCGGGTCGCCGGTCACTGGCAGACCTGGTGCTGGCGGTGCACACGGCCAACCGCAACATCACCGAGCGGGCTGCGGACGACGAGGCGCTGCGCGGCATGGGCACGACCGTCTGCGTCGTCGGCATGGTCGACGAGGACGGCGAGCACGTCGCGGTGCTCAACGTCGGCGACAGCCGCGTCTACCTGTTCGCCGCGGGCGAGCTGCACCGGCTGACCGAGGACCACTCGCTGGTCGAGACGCTGGTGCGCGAGGGGCGCATCACCCCGGCCGAGGCCGAGGTCCACCCCCAGCGCAACGTGTTGACCCGGGCCCTCGGCGTCGAGGCGCTGGTGGTGGTCGACGCCTGGCTGCTGGCGCCCTGCCAGGGCGACCGTCTGCTGCTGTGCAGCGATGGCCTGTTCAACGAGCTGGGCGAGGACCGCATCGCGGCGGTGCTCGCCGAGGGCGACGAGCCCGAGGTCGCCGCGCGCCGGCTGGCCGCCGAGGCCGACGCCGCGGGTGGCCGCGACAACATCACCGCCGTGGTGGTCGACGTGGTCGACGCGGTCGAGCCCGCCGAGCCGCTCGACGGCCGGTTCCGGCGCATCGCGACGCCGACGGTCGACCTGGACGACCTGTTCCACGACCCGGTCAACGACACCGCCACCGTGCCGCTGGTGCCCATCTCGGCCGCACCCCGCCAGGACCCCGCCGACCAGGACGACGACCTCGAGGGTCCGGTCGACGGTGATGCCGACGACGAGGATCCGCCGGCCGAGGACGACCCGGCCGCGGCGGACGAGGGGATCGATCCGGAGCTGGCCGCGGCGCTCGACGCGCCAGCGTTCGACCCCGCGCTGCTCCCGCCCGCCGAGGGCGACGACTCGTCGCCGCTGACGGACGGCGACGCGCACGATGACCAGGACGACCACGACGGCGACGATGGCGATGGCGAGTCACGACGTCGGGGTGGGTGGCGCACGGCGGTGTTCGTGCTGGCCGTGCTGCTGATCGTCGTGGTCGCGTTCGGCATCGTGGTGTACAACGCGGGGCAGGCCTACTTCGTCGGGACCGAGGGTGACGCGGTGGTCATCTACAAGGGGCAGCCCGACGGGTTCCTCTGGGTGCACCCCGAGGTCGTGGTGACCAGCGACCTGTTGCTGTCGGACCTGTCGCCCAAGGAGCGGGCCGACGTCGAGGGCGAGCGCCGCAGCTTCGACGAGCGCGTGGCGGCGCAGCGCTACCTCGACAACCTGACGACCCGGGCCACCGCCACCACCACCACGACGACCACCACGACCACGACGACGACCACCACCACCACGGCGCCGCCGGCGACGGCCGCGCCGCCCGCCGCCCCCGCGTGAGCGCGACCGAGGCCCCGCCCCGACCACCCGCGGTCGTCGCGCTGGGACGCAAGCGCCGTCGCACCGAGCTCGGCCTGCTGATCCTGGCCGTCCTGATCATCTGTGGCACCTACGCGCTGGCCAGCCTGGGTCGCAGCGCGTCGCTGCCCGCCGACATCGTGCCGTTCCTCGGTGTGCTCGTCGTGCTGCTGCTCGGCGCCCACCTGGCGACCCGCAAGCTCGCGCCGCTGGCCGACTCGCTGTTCCTGCCGCTCGCCGCACTGCTCAACGGCATCGGGTACGTGTTCATCGCCCGCATCAACGGTGACCTGGCCGGGTTGCAGGCCTCGTGGACCGCTGTCGGCATCCTCGGCTACGTGCTGACCCTGGCGGTCATCCGTGACATCAAGCTGCTCCAGCGGTACCGCTACACCTTCGGCCTGCTCGGCCTGGTGCTGTTGATCCTGCCGCTGGTGCCCGGCATCGGTCAGGAGATCAACGGCTCACGCATCTGGGTGTCGATCGGGCCGGTCAACTTCCAGCCGGGCGAGTTCGCCAAGATCTGCCTGGCGGTGTTCTTCGCCGGGTACCTGACCGAGCGGCGCGAGCTGCTCGGTGTGGCGACGTTCCGGATCGGGCGCATCAACACCCCCGACCCCAAGCACTTCGCACCGATCCTGCTGGCCGTCGGCGTGTCGCTGATCGTGGTCGTGTTCGAGCGCGACCTGGGCTCGGCGCTGCTGTTCTTCGTGCTGTTCATGGTGATGCTCTACGTGGCGACCGGGCGGGGCAGCTACGTCGCGGTCGGCGCGGTGCTGTTCGGCACGAGCGCCTGGCTCGCCTGGACGCAGTTCTCCCACGTGCAGGCCCGCGTCAGCACCTGGCTCGACCCGTGGAGCGACCCGCAGGGCTCCGGCTACCAGGTCATCCAGGCCGCCTACGCGTTCGCCTGGGGCGGCACCACGGGCACGGGCCCCGGCCTGGGCATCGCCGGACGCATCCCGGCCGACGAGTCGGACTTCATCTTCGCCATCATCGGCGAGGAGCTCGGCCTGCTCGGCGCCACCGCCGTGCTGTGCGCCTTCCTGCTGCTCGCGGGCTCGGGCCTGCGGGTCGCCCGGCGGGCCGGCGACGCCTTCAGCTCGCTGCTGGCCGTGGGGCTGACGGCGCTCATCGCGTTCCAGGCCTTCATCATCATCGCCGGTGTGATCCGCCTGCTGCCGCTGACCGGCGTGACGCTGCCCTTCGTGTCCTACGGCGGCTCGTCGTTGGTGGCCAACTACGTGCTGCTGGCCCTGCTGGTGCGCATCTCGGACCAGTCCGACCGCCGTGCGCCTGCCCCGGTGGTGGCCCAGTGAGCGCGGGGGACCGGCGATGAGCCGCCAGATCAAGGTGCTCGGCGCCGTGATCATGATCTGCTACATCGCCGCGTTCGCGAAGCTCAACCAGCTCCAGGTGCTGAACGCGTCCGAGTACAACGACCGGCCCGAGAACACCCGCGCCCAGCTGCGCGACTTCAACCGGCCCCGCGGCGACATCGTCAGCGCGGACGGCGTCGTGCTGGCCACCTCCGAGGAGCGCCGCGCCGAGCTGCGCTACCAGCGCGTGTACCCAGAGGGCGACCTGTTCGCGCACATCACCGGGTACTACTCGTTCCGGCTGGGCTCGACCGGTGTGGAGCGCACCTACAACGCCGAGCTGACCGGGCGGACCTCGTCGCTGCAGCTGCGCGAGCTCAGCGGGGTCTTCTCCGACCCCTCCAGCGAGGGCGACGTCATCCTCACCGTGCAGAGCCAGGTCCAGCGCACCGCGAAGGAGTCGCTCGGCGCCCTGACGGGCTCGGTCGTCGCGCTCGACCCGCGCACCGGGGCGATCCTGGCGATGTACTCGAACCCCACCTACGACCCGAACCTGATCTCGACCAACGACGGCCAGACGGCGACCGACGTCAAGACCGTGCTCGACGCCTCACCCGACAAGCCGCTGCTGGCCCGCTCCTACCAGGAGCGGTTCTTCCCCGG
>WBZX01002129.1_pt1 | contig 13888 bp, 9 predicted proteins | sample 5204211 | NCBI WGS metagenome assembly WBZX01 (sample SAMN12344362, study PRJNA552823) | activated sludge metagenome | biome: Activated sludge suspended growth; feature: Nitrification reactor; material: Wastewater; isolation source: activated sludge from nitrification reactor of wastewater treatment...
GCGGGGTGCGCGGCCGGCGGCGAGGAGCGGTGCGTGGCCGCGTGGAGCACGGCCTCGGGGACGTCCGTGATCGGCGTGGGGCGGTCCCCCGGGGCTTCGAGCGCCGTGTCGGCGAACTCGAGGGCCTGCGGCGCGGGCACGCCGAGGATGGTGGCGCCGCCGCCCGCGCCGCTCGCTGCGACGCCGCGGGCGGGGGTCGCGGGCGCCGCGGAGGCGGCGGGGCTCGGCTCGGCGAGGCCGATGATCGTCGGCGCGACCGGGGCTGCGGCGGCGGGAGCCGGGGCCGGCGCGGGGGGCACGGGGAGCGGCAGCGGCTCGGGCCACTCGACGAGCGGCTTGGTCTCGCGGAGCGCCTCGACGAGGAACGCGAGGGCGCCGCTCCGCTCGAAATGGCGGACGATGTCGCGCGCGGCCTCCTGCGGGTTGTTGCTCCACGCGGGCGTCTGCGGCACCTGGAGCTTGGTCGCGAAGGTGTAGAGCTCCCCGATCGTGAAGCACACGGGGATGCGCCGGCGCAGATCCTGAGCGTCGTACGCAGGCAGGAGGACCTGAGGCTTCGTCCCGGTGCTCACGCGGGGCAGCTTACCCCAGAACCCCGCGCGGGTTGGAATCCGCTCGGCGTTCCAGGCTCGGTCGCGCCGGGTGACCCTCCGAGGCTCCGGATCCGCCCGCCGGAAGCGCCGTCCGTCGTAATTGTGCGTGGATCCGTGGACGCCCGCATTATAAGAGGCCACCCCTTGAGCCACGTGGAACACGCCAAACGCCTGGGAATCGACTCGCGCGCGCCCCTCGTCGGCCGATCCGAGGAGCTCGCCATCCTCGAAGACGCGGTCCATGCGGTGCTCGACAAGGGCGAGACCCGCATCGTCTCGGTGATCGGGCCCTCCGGAGTCGGGAAGTCGCGCCTGCTCCAGGAGGTGATCGGCCGCCACAAGATCGGGCCGGACGCCATCCGCGTGTACCGCGGGAGCGCGCGCGATCTGGCCGCCTCGTACGGGATGTTCGGGCGCCTCCTCCGCGCGCGCTTCGGCCTCGTCGAGGGGATGGACAACGACGCCGCGAAGGCGAAGGTCCGCGAGGAGGTCACGCGCGTCACCGGGGATCGCAAGGTCGGCGACGTCCTCTACTTCCTCGGGCAGCTGCTCGGCCTCCCGTTCGACGAGAGCCCGCTCACGCGCGCGCTGCGCGACGAGCCGCAGCAGGCGGAGCTGCTCCGCCGCGCCGTTTTCAAGGCGTTCCTGGAGGCCGACGCGGCGACGAAGCCGATGTGCCTCGTGCTGGAGGACCTGCACTTCGCGCACGAGGACTCGCTCTCGCTGCTCCGTTACCTGCTCGAGTACGTCACGGGGCCGATCCTCGTGCTCGTGGCCGCCCGCGAGGAGCTTCTGGCGCGCGACGAGGACTGGTCGACCGTCGGCGAGCGGCGCCACACCGTGATCGAGCTCGGGACGCTCTCCGAGGCGGACGCCGCCGCGATGATGGAAGCGCTCCTCGCGCCGTGCGCGACGGACGGGCAGGTGCCGCGCGAGCTCGTCGAGAGCGCGTGCACGTTCGCCGCGGGCAACCCGCTCTACCTCGAGCAGATGGTCCGCATCTTCCACGACACGGGCGTTCTCCAGGAAGAGGCGAGCCTCACCGAGGAGCACGTGTGGACGGTCCACATGGACAAGCTCCACACGGCGCGCCTCCCGCTCACGATCGAGGACGCCGTCAACGCGCGGCTCGCGGCGCTCGACGGCGAGGAGAAGGCGATCCTCGAGCAGGCCGCGGCGATGGGCAGCGTGTTCTGGAGCGGCGCCTTCATCGCGCTGGGGCGCGCCGGCAAGGAGGCGCCCGACCTCTGGAGCGCCACGTCCGAGGAGGACGTCGACGAGATCCTCGCGATCCTCGAGGACCTCGTCGAGCGCGACTACGTGCTCGCGCTCCCGGACTCCACGTTCGCGGGCTCCGACGAGTACATCTTCAAGCACAACAAGGAGCGCGAGGCGCTCGTGAAGCGCACCGCGGCGGGGGCGGCGCGCCGGCACCACCAGGTGATCGCGGAGTGGCTCGACCACCAGCGCGGCGTCCACGCGAACGAGGAGCACCTCGCGATGCTCGCGGATCACCGCGAGAAGGCGGGCGACGCGGCGGCGGCGGGCCTCGCGTACCTGGAGGCGGGCGATCTGGCGCGCAAGCGCTACGCGAACGCGCGGGCCTCGGAGTACTACGAGAAGGGCCTCACGCTGCTCGGCGAGGCGCACGCCGTGAGGCGCATCGACGCGCTCCACAACCTCGGCGACGTGCTCGTGCTCATGGGGCAGGTCGACGACGCGCTCGCGGCGTTCCGCGAGATGCTCACGCTCGCGTACCGGCTGGATCTCAAGGGCAAGGGCGGCGCCGCGCACAACCGCATCGGGCGCGCGTACCGCGACATCGGCGCGCTCGACGACGCCGCCAAGCACCTCGCGACGGGCCTCGAGCTGTTCAAGGCCGCCGAGGACGAGCGCGGCATCGCGTCCTCCATCGACGACATCGGCAAGCTCTACTGGCTCAAGGGCGAGTACGACAAGGCGCTCGGCTTCATGCGCGACGCCCTCGCGCGGCGGCGCGCGCTCGCGGATCGCCGGTCGATCGCGCTCAGCTTCAACAACCTGGGCCTCGTGCTCCAGGACTCCGGCATGTTCAAGGAGGCGCTCGACGCGTTCGAGCAGTCGCTCCACATCCGCCGCGAGATCGGGGACATGGTCGGCCTCGTCACGACGCTCAACAACCTCGGCACGATCGCCCAGGATCAGCGCGATTTCGCGCGCGCCGTGCAGTTCCTCTCCGAGGCGCTGGAGGTGGCGGAGCAGATCGGCAACCGCAACCGCATCGCGCTCGTGCTCACGAACCTCGGCGAGGTCCACTACCGCAGCGGCAACCTCGACACGGCGATCGCGACGCTCCAGCGCGCCGAGGGGCTCTGCGACGAGCTCGGCGACAAGCTCGGCCTCGCGGAGGTCCTGCGCGGGCTCGGCAAAGCGCACCTGCTCCGCGGCGATCTCGTGAAGGCGCGCGACGCCATCGGGCGCGCCGTCGATCTGTTCGCGTCGGTGCGCAGCAAGGTCCACCTCGGCGCGGCGCTCCGCACGCTCGGCGAGATCACGGCGGCCGGCGGCTGGGGCACCGCGCACACCAAGAGCGCGCGCGAGTACTTCGCGCGGAGCGTCGCGATCTTCGAGCAGACCGGAAACGACATCGAGCTCGGCCGCACGTTCAAGGTGTTCGCGAAGTTCCTCGTCACGGAGCCGGAGTTCGCCTCCGACCCGAACGCGCGCCGCGACGCCGAGGGCATGGACGCGCGCGCCGACCAGATCTTCGCGCGCCTGCGGATCTCGTCGTCGCGGTCGCCGAGCTTCACCTCGGAGGTCTCGACGCAGGGCATGGGCCGCGGCGTGATGCCCTCGATCGTGGGCCTCCCCGACGCCGCGCCCCCCGCGATCCCGCCCGCCTCGGAGGAGCCCCGGTGAGCAACGGCGCCGCCCCTTCTCGCGCGCGCCGTACGAAGAAGGCGCGCAACGTCGAGGACGGTGTTCGCTCAGCTACGGACTCCGCTCCGCCGGGCTCCGCTCCGCCTGCGCTGAGCGGACTCCGTCCTCCCAGTGGCTGTCCGCGCGGCGCGCCGTACGAAGAAGGCGCGCCCCCTCCCGCCGTTCCTGACGTCGCTCGTGCTCCTTCCGAGCCTGTCGCGCTCGCTCCCAAGGGGCCCGACGAGTCCGTCGCGACGATGACGGAGCTCGTCCTGCCCGTTCACACGAACGCGCTCGGCGGCATCTTCGGCGGGCAGATCGTGGCGTGGATGGACCTCTGCGCCGCCATCTGCGCGCAGCGGCACGCGAACGCGCGCGTCGTCACGGCGGGCATCGACGACCTCACCTTCGAGCGCACGGTGAAGGCCGGGCAGATCGTCCGCCTCACCGCGCGGCTCACCGCCGCGTTCCGCTCGTCGATGGAGATCTTCGTCGACGTCCACGGCGAGGACGCCGTCGCGGGCGAGACGTGGCCGTGCGTCAGCGCCTTCCTGACGTTCGTCGCCGTCGACTCGTCGATGAGGCCGATCCCCGTGCGCCCGCTGCTCCTCACGACCGAAGGCGAGCGCGCCGCCGAGGCCGCGGCCCACGAGCGCCGCACCGCCCGCCTCGAAAAACGCAGGAAATAGCCTGCGGACGGCGTGCGCGCGCTTGCCCCGAGAACCGACGTTGACTAAGGGTCCGTCCTCAACGACAGGGCCGCTTGCAGGCGCGGCTTCACCGGAGATATCGCATGAGCGGCCATTCCAAGTGGGCCACGATCAAGCGCAAGAAGGGCGCCCTCGACGCCAAGCGCGGCAAGCTCTTCACCAAGCTGATCAAGGAGCTCACCGTCGCCTCCCGAATGGGCGGCGGTGACATCGACGGCAACCCTCGGCTCCGAAAGGCGGTCACCGACGCCAAGAGCCAGAGCATGCCGAACGAGACGATCAAGCGCGCGATCCAGCGCGGCACAGGCGAGATCGAGGGCGCGCAGTACGAGGAGATCTACTACGAGGGCACCGGCCCCGGCGGGACGCTCTTCCTCGTGGAGGCGCTCACCGACAACAAGAACCGCACCGTCGCCGAGATCCGCAAGGTGTTCGAGAAGAACAACGGCGCGCTCGGAGCGGCCGGCTCGGTGCAGTGGGCCTTCGATCGCAAGGGCCTCATCACGATCCCCAAGGAGTCGGCCAACGAGGACCAGCTCATGGAGATCGCCGTCGGCGCCGGCGCGGAGGACTACTCGGATCAAGGCGAGGAGTGGCAGATCGCGACGCCGGTGGCCGAGCTCGACGCCGTCGCGAAGGCGCTCGAAGCCGCGAAGATCCCGGTCAAGACCAACGCGCCCGGCTACATCCCCAAGAACAAGAAGCCCGCCGCCGGCCGCGACGCCGAGGTGTGCATCCAGCTCTTCGAGGCGCTCGACGATCACGACGACGTGCAGAACGTCTACGCCGACTTCGACATCTCGGACGAAGAGCTCGCCAAGATGGAAGGCTGATCGCCTTCGCGCAACGTCGAGGACGGAGTCCCCTCAGCTACGGGACTCCGCTCCGCAAGGCGGAGCTCCGCCTCCGCTGAGCGGACTCCCTCCTCCCAATGGCGGCCGCGGGGGAGGCTTTCGGAGACGCGGTGTGGGGGCTCCAGGTGCAACGTGAGCTCTGCCGCGCCCCCCAAAAAAACAGCTACGGCGCGGGGACTTCGAGCGCCGACTCGATCTGCGAGAGGTACGTGCTCCGCGGGTAGAGGCGGTGGAAGGCGGCGGCCTGCGACGCGGCCTCGGCGAGCTTGCCCTTGCGCGCGAGGCCCACGATCTGCCGCGCCCACGTGCCCTCGGAGCGCGCCTTGTTGGGGCCGGCGGGGCGCGCGCCGCGGGGAGCGCCGTTGGGGCCGTCCTCGGGCGCGGGCGGCACGCGGACGATGTCGTCGTCGGAGGAGGCGCTCGCGCGGACCGGCGGGACCTTCTCGGTGCCGGATTTCACGGGGGCGGCCGTCGGCTCGGGGAAGGCGCGCGGCGGCTCGGGGAGCGCCGTCGGCTCGGCGGGCGCGGTCCGCGACGGGACGAACGGCGACGTCCACAGCGCGCTCACCGCGCCGGCCACGAGGAGCGCGTTCGCCGTCAGGATGTGCCACCGCGCGAACGCGCCGAGCCTGTGCGCCGCGGCGCCCGCGTGCTCGGGGCGAGGCCGCAGCACCTTGGCCGCGGACGTCTTGTTCGCCGCGCCGGCGAGGCCCACGAGCGCGATCGGGATCGCGAGGTCCTCCTTGCCGAGGCGCCGCCGCGCGAGGTACCGCCGCAGCGCCTCCTGGAAGCGCGCGCGCGCCAGGTGCAGGCGCGTGTAGCCGGTGTTCACGGGGATGCCGAGCTCCCGCGCCACGTCGGGCATGGGGATCTCGTCGATCTCGCAGCGCACGAACACCTCGCGGAAGATGTCCGGCAGCTCCTGGATCGCCTCGCGGACGGCGTGCGCGCGCTCGGCGCTGCGCCACAGCTCCTCGACGTCGGGGGGCGCGCGATCGAGCTCGGGATCCTCGACGTGCGTCTGGATCGCGGCGCGCTCGTTGTCGCGCTTCGCGAGCCAGCGGAACACGAGGTGCCGCGTGATGCCGAAGAGGAGCGCGCGCGGCTCGAGGTGCGAGTCGAGGCTGCGGTGCGCCTGGATGAGCACCTCCTGCACGAGGTCCTCGTATTCGTACGCGGGGGACACGCCGAACTTCGACAGGAGGCCCCGCACGTAGGCGACGTGGCGCGGGCTCACCTCGGTGAGCGGGGGCAGGGGCGTGTCGCGCCCTGCGCGCCGCTCCTCGGCGTCCTCGCGCTCCTCCTCGGGTCCCAGCTCCTCGGCCCCGAGGGCGGCCGCCACGGCCTCGTCCCGGGGCAGCGAGGGCCTGTCGCGGTCGGGGGCCCATGCGGGGGTGGCGGCCCCGGATTTCCCGCGCTCGTGGGCGTCGCGACCTCGCTCCTCGGCGGGCAGCTCCTCCCCGCCGAGTCTCTTGGGACGCAACCCCATGCCGAGGAATGCGGGGGGCCTTCGCGAATCCTTTTCGAAATCGACAGGACGGCCGACGATTTCGCGGCGCTGCGCGCGCGGGGGAGGCTCAGCGCGTCCACACGAGGCCCAGCCCCAGCGCGCCCGAGAGGAGCGGCGTCGTCCATCGCTTCACCGGGGAGTCCGGGGCGCTCGTGGCGCGCACCGTGAAGATGGGCAGGTACGGGTGGATCGCGAGCTCCGCGGCGGCGCGCACGGCGAGGCCGGCGCCGAGCGGGAGATCGATCGCGAGCCGCGGGCCGAGCGAGACGAGCGCGTCCGACACGATGGGCGTGCGCGGGGAGGGCACGAGGAAGAGGAACGCGCCCGCCTCCACGAGGAGGCACCCGGCGAAGACCTTCCAGTGCGCGCAGGGGATCGCGGCGGCGGAGAGGGTCGTCCCGGAGGCGCTGCGATCCGCGTCGAAGGTGAGCGTCCGCGCGGGGAAGGTGCTGCGCAGCTCGAGGCCGAGCGAGAAGAGGCCCGCGCGCGCGGCGCCTCCGATCCACGCGCCGGGGCCGACGTCCGCGGTCCACCCGGCGGTGAGGAGGCCGCCGGCGGAGAGGGAGAACGCGGGCTCGCGCGGCGGCTCGGCGCGCGCGGCGGCGCCCTTCGCGAGCGCCTCGGCGCAGAGCGCGTCGCACGCGACGGGCGGCTCGTGCAGCGGCACGGGGATGCGCACGACGGCGAGCGGCGCATCCGAGATCGGCTTGGAAATGGCTGGATCCGGGGCGTCGGCGGCGGGGCGCCGGAGGACCGCGAGCGCGACGCGGTGGCCGAGGAGCCAGACGAGCGCGTCGCAGTCGGCGTGCTCTTCGGTCGAGGAGGCGAGCGCGTCGCCCGCGTCGTCGACGAGGAGCACCTTGCCCTGGTAGGCGCCGCCGGCGCGCTCGATCTCGATGCGCATGTGACCGGAGGCCGCGGCCCCGCGGGGGACGAAGGGATCGCGGAAGTCGAAGGCGTCCGCCGCGCGCTCGCGGAGCGCCGCCTCGTCGGGGCACGCGGCGGTGCCGGGACCGCGGCGGTAGTCGAGCGTGACGTCGCCTTCGACGAGCTTCGGCCGCGGCCCGTCCGCGAGGGCGCCGCGCGCGGCGAGCACCACGGCCACCCCCGCCGCGACGCTCGCCGATCGCATGCGTCAGTTGATGTTGACGGTCTTGGAGACGGCGACGGGGCTGCCGTCGAAGGGGGGAACGCTCGCGCCGCGGAAGGCCGACGCGATGCATCCGCCCACGGGCGTGCCTGCGAACGGAGGGCCTTGCACGTTGGCCGAGGTGACGTTGCCGCTCGGCGCGAAGACGACGCGCACCGACGCCGAGCCGGTGGGGCCGTCGGCCGTCTTGCAGCCCTTCGCGCGGCCGGCAGCGGCGGAGAGGGCCGTCGTCGCGGCGCCCTTGTTGAAGTCGCGCCCGCCGCTCCCCGGATCGGCCGCCGCGGTCGCTGTCGGGGCCGGCGTGGGCGTCGGCTCGGAGCTCGCCTTCGCGCTCGCCGTCGGCGTGGCGCTGGGCGACGAAGATGTCTTGCCTGTCGGCGTGCCGCTGACGCCGGTGGGCGTCTTGCCGCCGCTGTCGCCGGAGCCGACGGCGTTCGACGCGACGGGCGCGCCGCTCGTCGCGGGCGCCTCGGTCGTCGCGGGGCCGCTCGAGACCGTCGGCGTGGGCGCCGCGGACGCCGTGGTGGCCGGAGCGGAGGACTGCGCGGTGGGGACGCTCGCCTGCCCCGACGCGTCGCTGCTGGAGCCGCCGCCGCCGAGCGCGACGACAGCGCCGATCCCGCCGAGCACGGCGACGGCCGCCACGATGCCGATGATGAGGCCCGTCTTGCTCTTCGGCGGCGGGGCCGGCATCGACATCATCGGCGACGGCGCGCCCATCGCCTGCACCGGCGCGGCCATCGGCTGCACCGGCACCGGCGCGGGCGGGGGCTCCACGACGGGCGCGAGCAGCGGAGGCGGCGCGAGCATCGGGCCGCCGATCGCCCCTCCGCCGATGTTCATCAGATCGTCGAAGCTGTTGCCTCCGCCGCCGCCCTTGCCGTTGCCGAGGCCGAGATCGAAGGGCGAGTCTTCCGGCTTGGACTTCGACGCGGCGTTCTCCGTCGCGGTGAGCGCCGAGAGCGAGAAGAGGACCGAGTTCTCGTTGCGCTCGCCGAGCTTGCCGGCGGGCGTCGGAGGACGCGGGCGATCCCCGTGCTCGCGCGTCTCCTGCGCGGCCGCGAACACGTCCACCGACGCGCCCGCGCGGTTCGCGCGTCGCGCCGCGGTGGGCTGGTTCACGGCCGCGAGCGGAGCGGGCGTCGCCGCGACGGGCGCGGCGGCCGGAGCGGGCGCGGCGGCCATCCCGGCGGCGGGCCGCGGCGCCGCGAACGGCGACATCGCGCCGCCCTCGTTCATCACGATCGTCCCGGCGAGCCCGTGGTTCTCCTCGTGCACCGGCGCGGGCGCGTGCGCCGGGGCGTGCGCGGCGTGGCCCGCGGACGCGACGCGCGCGAGCAGCGCTTGCAGGTCCGGGATCTGCGCGACGGGCAGCCAGTCGGACATGCCGTCGCGCCACACGTACGTGTCGCCGGTGATCGTCCCGCGCTGCATCTCCTCGGCGATCTGGAGCTGGCTCATCTGCCGCTCGTCCTCGCCGGTCATGCTCACGGTCCACTCCGGCGCGTTCACGGCCGGCGGCGCGCCGTCCATGCCCGCGACGCGCGTCGCCATGAGGCCGTCGTCATCGCCCGCGGGGGCTTGCGGCTGCGCGTCGCCGTACGGCGCGCCGGCGGCGCCGCCCATCTGCGGAGCGGCCGCGGTGTCCGCGTTGACGACGATCGTCGCGCCGCACTTCTTGCACTTGATCTTGACGGTCCGGCCGGTGACCTTCTCGTCGGCGATGGTGTATTTCGCATCGCACGCGTGGCACGTGATCTTCATCGGACCTGGATGCCTTTCCGCGGAGCGCTCTGCCGCTCGCAACGGATTGTGAGACCACTTACGTTCTGCTCGCCGAGCCGTGATGCTCTCATGTTCACTCTTCGCGCTACTTCCGAAGCCGTAGGATAGCTTTTCCAACAAAATCCGATCAAGCTAACGGCCTTGCACGGGTCCCCGGGCCTTCGTTCCGGCCCGGTGCGCCGCTCTCGGGGGAGCGGCGCGAGGCTCCAGGGCCCGGCTCGTTCTTCGAGTTTGACACGCAAAAACGCGGGGTGTTACCCACAGCCTCGCCGATCGCGGTCGGTGAACGAAAGCGAGGAAGGGATGTCCCACGGACGCGCTCCTGTCTCGGTTGCTTCCTTTTCCAAGAGGCGCGCGCGTCGCGCGACCTCCCTCGCAGCCGCGGCGCTGCTCGCCGCCGGCGCCCTCGCCGCGGCGCCCGACGCCGCTGCGCAGAACAAGATCGACCGCGTGAAGACCGGAGGCGTCGACCTCCACCTCTTCCGCCCCGCGCTCGACTCGAAGGGGTTCTTCTCGGTCAACGGCGCCGATCTCCTGGGCCACCTCGATTTCAGCCTCGGCCTCGTCCTCGACTACGGCTACGGCCAGATGCACCTGAACCCGGGGCACCGCGCCGACGTGATGCTCAAGCACGCGTTCCAGGGCACGTTCCAGTTCGACATCGGCATCCTCAACTGGGTCGTCATCGGCATCTCGGCCCCCGTCGTGCTCAACAGCGCCGACGCGGCGAGCGACATCGGCCCGAGCGGCGCGACCTTCGACGACGACAACCTCGATCTGCAGTCGCTCGCGCACGTCGCGGGCCACGTCAAGATCCGCATCCTCCGCCCCGAGGAGGGCAACCCGCTCGGCATCGCGATCGTCGGGCAGGCCGGCTACGAGATCGGCGGGTCCAAGAACTTCGGCGCGGAGCCGGGCTTCTTCTACTGGCCGCAGCTCGTCCTCGAGCGCCGGTTCTTCGACAGCAAGCTGCGCTTCGGCCTCAACGCGGGCTACCGCGGCCACACGGGCGAGAACGGCGCCTTCGGCACCGGCAAGGACGGCAAGGCGCAGCTCGCGGCCGGCGACTTCAAGTACTCCGATCTCATCACGGCGGGCTTCGGCGTGAGCGTCCGCGTGATCCCCGCGCTCGATCTCACCGCGGAGACGTACGCGACGTACCAGCTCGGCGGCGGCAACGCCGCGGAGCAGAAGCTCTCCGCCGAGGCGATGGGCGGCATCAAGCTCTTCATCGATCGCAACAGCTTCCTCATGCTCGGCGGCGGCGTCGGCTACCTCAAGGGCTTCCAGGCGGCGGACGCGCGCGCGACGGTGGGCTTCATCTTCGAGCCCTCCATCGGCGATCGCGACGGCGACGGCATCAAGGACGATCAGGACGACTGCCCCGACGATCCCGAGGACTTCGACGGCTTCCAGGACACGCGCAGCGACTCGCCGCCCGGCAAGTACGGCTGCCCCGATCCCGACAACGACGAGGACGGCATCCCCGACAAGCTCGATCGCTGCCCGAACGATCCCGAGGACAAGGACGGCGATCACGACGACGACGGCTGCCCCGAGGGGAGCGACGGCGATCGCGACGGCGACGGCATCCTCGACTCGCGGGACAAGTGCCCCGACGTCGCGGAGGACAAGGACGGCTTCGAGGATCGCGACGGCTGCCCCGATCTCGACAACGACAAGGACGGCATCCCCGATCTCGACGAGGAGTGCGACAACGATCCCGAGGACAAGGACGGCTTCGAGGACTCCGACGGCTGCCCCGATCCCGACAACGACAAGGACGGCATCCCGGACATCGCGGAGGGCTCCGACGCCGAGGGCAGCTGCATGAACCGGCCCGAGACGGTGAACGGCCTCGACGACGAGGACGGCTGCCCCGATCAGGGCCGCATCATCGTGAGCGAGAACGACATCAACATCCTCGACAAGATCAACTTCAAGACGGGCAGCGCGACGATCCTCCCCGAGTCGATGAAGATCGTCGACACCGTCGCCGACGTGCTGAAGAAGGTCACGGCGATCACGCTGATCGAGGTGCAGGGCCACGCCGACATCCGCGGCCACGCCGGCAACCTCGCGCTCACGACGGCCCGCGCCAAGTCGGTGCGCGACGCGCTCGTCGGCAAGGGCATCGACGCGGGGCGCCTCCGCTCGATGGGCTTCGGCGACTACTGCCCGCTCGACCCCGCGAAGAACGAGGCCGCCTACGAGAAGAACCGCCGCGTCGAGTTCAAGATCGTGCGCAAGGACGGCCAGCCCACCGGCGTCACGCTCGGCTGCGACGCCGCGACGGCCAAGGGGATCGTCTCGCCGCCTCCGTGACACGACGGCCCCTCGGTGACGGCCGCGGGGCCCGCGAGCGGCCTCCCGGCCCAGCCATTTCTTCACGATGGGGCCGCGGGCCCCGCGAGCGCGCCCCGCGCCCCCGTCCCCGGCTATCCTCGGGGCCTATGCGCAGGCTCCCCCTCCCGACCCTCTTGCTCGCCGCACCGTTGCTCCTCGCGGGCGCCGGTTGCAGCAGCGGCATCGGCATCGAGACCGATCCCACCCTGTTCGTCACCGCGACCGCCGAGAACCCGACCGTCAACGTCGTCAACGAGGCGCTCGGCACGTCGGTCACCGGCGGCTTCACGCTCTCGCTCCACCTCGGCGCGCGCGCGTCCGGCTCGTCCGACGTGAACATCCAGGGCTTCCAGATCACGACCAAGGACAAGACCACGATCGTCGTCGACGCGGTGCCGCTCGAGGCTCCGGACACCAAGCTCCCGATCACGATCGATCCCGGCGCCGACGAGGACGTGAAGCTCCAGATCAACCTCGGGAGCGATCTCCTCGCGAAGGAGGTCGGCCAGAAGCTCTGCAACTTCAGCGAGATGATCTACACCGGCTCGCTCACCGACTCGCTGCGCGGCGGCACGCTCCCGCTCGACAGCGATCTGGTGACCGTCTCCGGCTGCGCCCCCTGAGCGCGGGCCCCGCGGATCGAAGGCATACGCGCGCCGCAGCGGGCGCCGCGGATCGAAGGCGTACGCGCACCGCAGCGCGCGCCGCGGATCGAAGGCGTACGCGCACCGCAGCGGACGCCGCGGATCGAAGGCGTACGCGCGCCGCAGCGCCTCACCGCGACCGCGTCGCCGAGCGCAGATCGACGGGCCCGTCGAGCGGTGGCCTCTGCATCGCGCCGAGCGCCGACACGCGCGCGCCGGGGGCGATCGCGATCGCAGCAAGCAGAGCGGGGGGCGCGGCAGGCGACCTCCCCCCTCCCGGGAGCCCCCCGTCCCGCGTCTCCGCACCGCCCCCCCGCCCGGAGCTGTCGCCGATCGCCGCGATCTTCGGCCCCCACGGCGCGAGGAGCCGCCCCACGTCCGCGAGCGTCGCGGGCACCACGTGGATCGCGCGGGCCGGCGGCGGGAGCAGCAGCGCCGAAGGCGCCTCGTCGAGCCCCACCGCGAACCCCTCACCCTCGATCGAAGCGCCCAGCGCCGCCGCCGTCTCGACGTACCGGCGGAGCTCGGCCGCCTCCTCCGCGCCGAGCCGCCCGCGGGGGGCGCGCCGGTGCCACGCCGCGAGCGCGTCCGCGAGCGCGCGCGCCGTGAGCGTCGCGCGCGCCACGTCGCCGATCACGAGCGCCGCGCGCGGCGAGAGGCACCCGCGCTGATCGAAGGCCACCACGTCGCGCGCGAGCGCGCCCGCCGCCGCCTCCACGTCCGCGTCCCCCTCGAAGATCGCGATCCCGAAGCCGGCCCCGTGCGCGCGCAACGTCACCCCCGCCGGGAGCGTCGCGCGCACGCTCGCGATCGTCTCGTCCGAGCCGTACACGTGCAGCTCGTCGCCGGCTGCGGGCGCGGCGTGCGCGACGAGCGTGATCGCCCCTCCGGCCGCCGCGAACGCCGCGTCCTCGGCGAGGGCGCGCGCGACGAGCTCGGCGACGACGGGATCGCGGCGGGACGCCTTCGCCAGCACCCGCGGCGCCGTCGCGCACGCGATCGCGATCGCGCGCATCGCGGCCGTGCAGACGTTGGCCGAGAGGATCACGTGGCACCGCTCGGCGGCGCCTACCCCCGCGACGAGCGCGCGCAGATCCTCGCCGGAGGGGCGCGTCTCCAGGTGCTCCGTGAGCGCGAGCTCGACCGACTCCGGCGAGAGCCCCGTCGCCTCCGGCAACCGCGCGCGCGCCTCCCGCCCGAGAGGATCCGTCGGATCCGCGACGCGCGCGCCGGCGCGCACCACCGCGCGCACGCGCTCCATCGCGCCGCCGAGCCCCGCGAGAGCGCCGGCGCCTGGCTCCGCCGCATCCGCGACGCGCCGGGCGCTCACCCCAGGATCTCCTCGACAGCGAGCGAGCACCCGCGCGGCGTCGCGCCGGGCAGCCGGCCGAGCAGCTC
>WBZX01002130.1_pt1 | contig 13884 bp, 11 predicted proteins | sample 5204211 | NCBI WGS metagenome assembly WBZX01 (sample SAMN12344362, study PRJNA552823) | activated sludge metagenome | biome: Activated sludge suspended growth; feature: Nitrification reactor; material: Wastewater; isolation source: activated sludge from nitrification reactor of wastewater...
AAAACTCGTTCTCGAAGCAAGTTACTCGAGCGTCCGGGTGCAAGGGCAGCGTTACCTGACGCTGGTGCTACGTGACATCTCCGAACGTCAGCGCGCCGAGTTGGCCTTGCGCGAAAGCAACCGGCAATTGAAGGAACTGACGGGCATGCTGCAACAGGTCAGAGAAGATGAGCGATCACGAATTGCGCGCGAAATGCACGACGAACTCGGACAACTGATTACCGGCATCCGCTTTGAACTGCGCTGGCTGGAGAGCCGCCTGCCTGCCGAACGGAATGATCTGTCAACCAAACTGGGGTCAATGGTCAAACAGCTCGATGTCACCATTGCGTCTGTCAGACGAATCACCACGGAACTGCACCCGCTGATTCTGGACGATCTGGGGCTGACGGCAGCTGCCGGCTGGCTGGTTGATCAGTTTGCTCAGCGAACCGGCATCAAGACGAATTTGCGCCTGCCCGAAACCGAGCCTGCGCGGGGTGGCGCGCTGGCGCTTGCCCTCTTCCGGATCATGCAGGAGTCGCTGACCAATGTCGCAAAATACGCGCAGGCCACGACCGTAGATATCTGCCTGCAAGGCACCCCAGATCATTGGGAATTGACCATCAAGGACAACGGCATCGGCTTTGTGACTCAGGTTGAAAAACGGGAGGGCTTCGGCCTGATCGGCATGCGTGAACGCGCCACACTGCTTGGCGGCAGCTTTGCTGTAGACTCCGCAATGGGCCGGGGAACACAGATTGACGTAATACTACCGGCCGAAAATGCACAGAGGCAGGGATGAACAAAATACGAGTTTTGCTGGCCGATGACCACGCCATCATTCGGGACGGTATTAGACAAATTCTGGACGACACAGAGGATTTGCTGGTGGCCGGAGAAGCTGCCAATGGGATTGAAGTCATGCAGCATATCAGGGCTGCCAGCTGGGGCCTGCTGGTGCTGGACATATCGATGCCAGGGCGTAACGGCATCGATCTGATACGACACGTCCTGGATGAAGCGCCCAACCTGCCCATCCTCATTCTCAGCATGCACCATGAAGAGCAATACGCAGTACGCGCGTTGCATGCGGGCGCTTCGGGATACGTCACCAAGGAAAGCGACAGCGAGCTACTGTTGGCCGCCATGCGTCGCGTAGCGGCCGGGGGGGTATTCGTCAGTGACAAGGTGGCCGAGATCATGGCACGCGGACTACGCCCGATTAGCGAGGTATTCCCCCACACCCTGCTCTCCGACCGCGAATTTCAGGTCTTCGAAATGCTGGCCCAAGGCCTTGGCCTGACAGAAATCGCTGGCGAATTCTCGCTCAGCGTCAAAACAATCAGCACCCACAAAAGCCGCATCCTGCAAAAGATGAACCTCAATAACATGGCAGACCTGATTCGTTATGCCATCTCGCACAAACTGGTCGAGCCAGACGATCTAGGCTGACACCAGCCCGAATCAGACAATTCCTACACGCAAATTAATCCCCTTCCGATAAAGGGGTTTCAAAAACGGTACGACAATCTGCGTAGTCAAATTTACATAGATTTACGTAGATTAATCCGTCCGTTTTTGAATGTTTGCAACAGGAGTCGAATCATGAAGTTTTCCGCCAAGTCCCTGGTCACGCTCGGTCTCTTTTCAGCACTGATCATGTCAGCAACGGCTGCCAGCGCGCTCAGTGAAGACGAAGTCAAGTCACTGATGAAAAAAAGCAACTGCTTTAAGTGTCACGCGGAAAACAAAGCCAAGGATGGTCCCTCCTACAAGGACATCGCCGAGAAAGCCCGTACCAAGCCAGAATTCGCAGCCAAGCTGTACAAGCACGTCACGACTTATGAAAAGGTCGAAATCAAGGGCAAGCAGGAAGATCACGAACCGTTGAAGACCAAGGATGAAGCTGAAATTCAGGCAATTCTCCAGTGGATCCAAAGCCGTTAATCCGTATTACCAGGGGGGTAGTAGTAATGATCACAAAAATGCGCAAGGGGGCGTTAGCGTCGCTAATGTTCATCGGGCTATGTCTGGCAGCGCCATCGGTGCTGGCAGCTGACAGCAAAATGCCCGTCGCCGGCAGCAAGGATGTCATCTACAAGGGCGACGAAAAATGCACGAGTTGTCACGATGAAAATGAAACCGTACCAGTCTTTGCCATTGGCAAGACCAAACACGGCGTCGCCAAGGATGGCCGCGTTCCGACCTGTGTGACCTGCCACGGCGAGAGCGACAGGCATGCCAACAAACCTGAAGACGTCAAGGTTCGCCCGGCAACCGACCGCAATTTTGGCAAAAAATCGCCGTTGACCGCAGAAGAAAAAAGCGCCGTCTGTAACACCTGCCACAAGGGCGGCAAGCACATGAACTGGAACACCAGCGCCCACACCAACAACGATGTGGCCTGCACCTCCTGCCACCAGGTTCACACCGGGCACGACAAGGTTCGTGACAAGCTGACCCAACCGGAAGTCTGCTACACCTGCCACAAGCAGCAACGCGCCCAAGCCAACAAGCCGTCACACCATCCGATTCCGGAAGGCAAGATGACCTGCTCCAGTTGCCACAACGTCCATGATGACAGCCCGAAACTGCTGACCAAAGACAGCGTGAACGAAACCTGCTACACCTGCCACATGGAAAAGCGCGGTCCGTTCGTGCATAACCACCAACCGGTCACCGAGGACTGCGGCATTTGCCACAACCCACACGGCACGACCAATGCCAATCTGCTCAAAACCAGAGCCCCCTTCCTCTGCCAGGACTGCCACTCCTACAGCAGCCACCCGGGACAAGTTGCCGTTCTGCCCAATGGTCAGACCACAAGCACTTCTTCTCTGGGGATGGTTGCCCGCGGCTGTCTGAACTGCCACACCAATATTCACGGTGGCAACAGTCTGGTTAACAGCGCTACGGCAGGCCGATTCCGTCGCTAACCCGACGAACTCAGTTCGAGCGTAAGAATCCACGAACATGGAAGGCAAGCAATCATGAACGGAATGACGCAACACCTATTCAGGCTGACAGCCCTTGCTGCAGCAGTGATGGCCATGGGTACCGCCCAGGCTGACGAGGTCACCGACCTGACCACCCCCGAGAGCTCGGTCTCGGTCAATGCTGGCGTCTGGTCTGGTGATCGCCATCAGATGGGCATCTATGATGGCCAACGAGAAGGTAAGGAATACGGCTCGGTCGACCTTAATGTCACCAAACAGGACAAGGATTCGGGCACCTGGATCAAGCTCAATGGCAACAAGCTGGGCAGCGACACGCAGGAATTCGGTGCCAAATGGGAACGCCAGGGTGACATGGGCGTCACCTTCGACTACAGCAAAACGCCACGCGCCAATCCCTACACCTTCAATACCGGCTTACAAGGCATTGGTAGCAGCAACGAGACGGTAAGCGGAACCAATGGCGGCAAAGTTGCCTTTGCCAAACGCGATGTCACCTTGGAGACGATCCGCGAATCCTACGAACTGGGCTTCAGCAAACTGTTCACCAATCAATGGGATATCAAGCTGAACGTCAAGACCGAAGAAAAGACCGGTACACGTCAATGGGGCATGGGTGGTCAGCCCTACTTTGTCGTTGAACCGATTGACAGCACAACCAATCAGCTTGATGCGGCAGTCAATTACCGCGCCGAAAAACTTCAGTTGTCGATTGGTTACTACGGCTCGCAATATCAGAACCATAACAATCAGGTTATCGTAACCAACAATGGCGCTGCGATTTCGGCTGCCGGCGGCAATCCGGCCAATCCGCAACCACTTAGCCTGCCGCTGGACAATCAGGCGCATCAACTTTATCTCAAAGGCGCCTACGCATTTACAAATGACACAAAAGGTAACTTCAAGCTGTCGTATTCGACAGCCACCCAGAATGAAGATCTGCCGGTTGCCAGCAATCTGATCCCCTTTGGCTCCACCACTGCCGGCACGCGTGGCAATGTATCCAGCCTTGATGGCCGGGTCGACACCATTCTCGCCGAGGCCTCACTGAAGTCCCGCGTGACACCAAAGCTGACGCTGACCGGCAATCTTCGTTACTACGATGTGAACGACCGTACGCCCCTGGTTGGTGTCATCGGGACGACTGCCACTGGCGTCGCAACAGTCTGGAATACGCCGACCAGCTACAAAACCCAATCTGGCAAGTTTGAAGCGGTGTATCGCCTGCCCTACGCGTTCTCGCTGGTTGGCGGCGTCGATTACAAGAAGACCGACCGCAGCGTACCCGAAGTTGGCACGATATACGTCGCTTACAGGGATAGCACCGATGAAGTGAACTATCGCCTGCAGTTACGAAAATCGATGTCTGAAACCGTCAATGGCTCGATTGCTTACGTGCACAGTGACCGGGGCGGCTCACCGTTCATCATGACAACTGCAGCAACAGCAGGCGGTGATTTCAACTATGTCAACGCCGGCAGCCCACTACACTTGGCTGATCGCCACCGCGACAAGGTGCGCGGCATGCTCGACTGGACACCGCTTGAAGCACTTTCACTACAGTTCGTTATCGAGAAATCGAAAGACAATTATGACTTGCGTAGCTGGAACAGTGCGGTTTCAGCTCCCTATCAAGCCCAAGGGCTAACAGATGGAGATGCAAGTCTTTATGCCGTCGATGCCAGCTATATCCTGAACGACAAGTGGAAGGCCAACGCCTGGTATTCCTACGAAAACACTTCGGCACGGCGGTTGAACTATTCCAGTTCGGGAAGCGCTCAGAAGGACACCACACTCGAGGAAACCAGTCAGTCTCTCGGACTGGGGGTACGGGGCGATCTTTCCTCCAAGTGGCAGGTTGGCGCCAATGCAGACTGGGTCTATACAGTTTCGTCCTACAACCAATATGTTGGTGCCGCCGGTACACGCCAGCCACTTGACGATATCAAGGACCGCCTGACGCGTCTGGGTGCTTTTGCGACCTATTCGCCGCTCAAGAACCATGCCATCCGTATCAGCTACCTGCATGAAATCTGGCGGACCAATGACTGGACCTACCAGTTTGCCAATGGTAATGCCTTTATGTATGGCACAGGCACCACCGATGGCACCTCTGTTTTGTCTCAACCAAATCAGTCCAATGACTTCCTCGGCATTCGCTACACCTACAAATTCTGAGAACGTTTAAATCGGTATTCGTGATTGATCAGTCGATCACGAATACCGACCCACAAGGAAAACAGCAAATGAGTGACGAAAACATCAATAACCCGCCCAAGCGGGTTTTCGTCAAAGTATGGAACCCACTGATCCGCGTTGGCCACTGGGCCATGGTTCTATGCTTTGCCGCCCTTTACATCAAGTCTTCCAAAGCCCCACTGCATGCATATGCCGCTTACATCATCATGGCCTACATGTGCATCCGCATCATCTACGGGCTGGTCGGCCCCCGAGCCGTGCGCTTCTGGACTTTCATCTACAGTCCAAAGACGATGATCAAGTATGGCATCGACTCGGTGGTTGGCCATCCGATGCACACCATTTCGCATAACCCGCTGGGTGGGCTGATGGTATTCGGGCTGATTTTTGCCATGCTGGGCACCGGCGTACTGGGGATCATGCTTTACAGTTCAGGCCAGGAACTCGGACCACTCGGCAACATGGTCCCCAGCGAATGGGAAGATGAGTTTTTCACGATGACTTTGTTTGGCCAGAATTGGGTCGTCGGCCTCAAGGACCTCCATATCTTCTGCGGCAATGTGGCCGCATCGCTCGTGACTTGCCACCTTCTGGGCACGCTGTGGGCAACTGCCGTACATAAGTCCGGTCACGTCATTGGCATGATTACCGGCGTGAAGGACGCCATGGCGGATGATCCGGAGCTGAAATTCTACAAGCAAGTACCTGCACCCCGCTTTGCCAAGAACCTTACTGATTCCGTCGGTCCGGCAATTACCGAAGTCATTCTGGTCTCCGGCATTTTGATCTGTCTTGTCTGGCCCCTGATCGAACTTTTCGGCTGGCTCAACAAATTCATGCCGTCGTATTGATCCGGAAATCAATTGTCATCGAGAAGGGCTTGCGCAGTCAGCAAGCCCTTTTTATTTTTGAGCCGGGGAATGTTGGCGTACAGGGAAACCAATAAAGCCGCCGGATTAGCCGCGCACGGAGCTCCTGCAAAAATTGCCCGACAACGATTGCGTTGGCAGGCCTTCCCGCAAGGAACCTTGCCAGCTACTGCGCCGCTTCAGCCACGCGACGCGCCCTGACGGCTGCCGCCAGCTGTTCCAGCACCGTCAGGCTGTCATCCCACCCGATACAGGCGTCGGTGACGCTTTGCCCGTAGGTCAGTGGCTTGTCTGGCGAAATATCCTGACGGCCCTCGACGAGGTGGGATTCGACCATGACGCCCACGATACGGTCTTCACCGCCGGCCAGCTGTGCAGCGACATTTTCACTGACTTCCATTTGCAGCTTGAATTGCTTGCGGCTATTGCCGTGGGAAAAATCCACCATCAGGCGTGCGGCGAGTCCCGATTTGGCAATTTCGGCACTGGCAGCCTCAACGCTGGCCGCATCGTAATTAGGCTCCTTGCCGCCGCGCAGGATGACGTGACAATCCTCGTTGCCCACCGTCGAGACAATGGCCGTATGGCCGGACTTGGTGACCGAGAGGAAGTGGTGCGGCGAGTTGGCGGAGCGAATGGCGTCGACGGCAATGCGCATGTTGCCATCGGTACCATTCTTGAAGCCCACCGGGCAGGACAAGCCGGAGGCCAGTTCGCGGTGCACTTGCGACTCCGTCGTACGCGCTCCAATGGCACCCCAGGCGATCAGGTCGGCCGTGTATTGCGGCGTGATGGTGTCGAGAAACTCGGTGGCACAGGGCAAACCCAGCTCGTTGATATCAAGCAGCAAGCGGCGGGCCAGACGCAGGCCTTCGTTGATGCGGAAGGTGTTATCCATGCGCGGGTCGTTGATCAGGCCTTTCCAGCCGACCGTGGTGCGAGGCTTTTCGAAATAGACGCGCATGACGACGATGAGGTCCTCGGCATGTTTTTCAGCCTCCTTGGCCAGCTTCCTGGCGTAATCCATGGCCAGGTCGTAATCGTGGATGGAGCAAGGCCCGATCACTACCAGCAGACGATCGTCGGCGCCATGCAGGACACGGTGAATGGCCTGACGTGCATCGAATGTGGTTTGTGCGGCGCGGGTGGATACCGGATATTCGCGGAAAACGTGGGCTGGCGGCACCAGCTCCTTGATTTCCCTGATACGCAGGTCATCGGTATTTGGTTTGCTCATTGGCGAAATTTGCAGCGTCATGCCCAGCCCCATTTATTAATGCTGTAAAAAGCGGCATTCTACCGGATGACCATGGAAGATATTGATTTGCCCCCCTCTCGGGACATTCCGCCACAGCCTGTGAAAGGGCGCGGGGCAGTGGGCAATGTTGATCACCGCTTCAGCATTGAGCGCCGTTGCCCGGAGGATGACGGCTGGACGCCGGAGCAACCATCGTTACCGCAAACCAGTCTGCAGGTGGATATGGCAAAGAGCATCATCAGCCATAACGATTCACCGGATCTGCCTTTCGAGCAGTCATTGAATCCCTATCGCGGCTGCGAACATGGCTGCATTTACTGCTATGCACGCCCCACTCATGCCTACCTTGGCCTGTCACCGGGCCTTGATTTCGAAACACGGATCTTTGCCAAGCCGGAGGCTGCCCGAATCCTGCGCGATGAACTGGCACGGCCGGGCTATCGTTGCTCGACCATAGCCTTGGGCAGTGCGACGGATGCCTACCAGCCCTTCGAGCGCAAGGAGCGCCTAAGCCGTGCCGTACTTGACGTTCTGCTCGAAGCCCGTCATCCCGTCAGCGTCATTACCAAATCATCGTTGATCGTGCGTGATCTGGATGTATGGTCGGCACTTGCCCGGCAAAATCTGGCCCATGTCGCTTTTTCCCTGACCACCCTGAACGGTGCGCTGGCACGCCAGCTGGAGCCGCGCGCCAGCGCGCCGCAAGCCCGTCTGGCGGCGATGGCAAAGCTGGCGGCCGCCGGCATTCCGGTATCGGTATTTGTTGCGCCGCTCATACCCGGCATCAATGATCATGAACTGGAAAAGCTGCTCACAGCCGGCCGCGACCACGGGGCAACCAGCGCCAGCTACACGCTTTTGCGACTGCCACACGAGGTGGCCGGCCTGTTCCGCGACTGGCTGGCTTGGCACGCGCCGGAGAAGGCCGCGCGAGTCATGTCCATACTTTACGATTTACGGGGCCAGCGCACCAATGATCCGAATTTTGGCAGCCGGATGACTGGCCTCGGCCATTTTGCCAAGCTGATCCAGCAGCGCTTTGCGCTGGCCTGCCGGCGGCTCGAACTGGCGCAGGAAGCGCCGAGTCTGGATTGCTCCCTGTTTACAGCGCCAGAAATACCGATAAATGATCGGCAACTCAGTCTGTTCTAGCTACCTGGACACTTTCTCGTAGAGATCGACGACCACCTCCATTTCTTCCAGAATGCGTTCGCTGGTGGTTGCCACCACCTGTCGTGGCCGTAGGTCGACACCGGCTTTTTGACCCAGTGCAATCTCGAAAAACATCCATTGCTGCTTGACCAATGACAACCCATCAGTAATTTGCTGCGTATTGACGCGCGCACTCGACAGTTCGACCAGCGCATCGGCAAAATCCTTGCGTGCGCGGTCCAGATTGCCCGCATCCCGCTCGCTTGCAATGTTCCATGCAGCCGCCTGGTAATACTTTGCCATGCGCTGCGACAGCATCCGCTGGCGCCCGGAAAGATTGACCAGATGCCCGGCGCTGGTGCCTGACCGCTTTTCAAGCAGCGTCGTTCCCTGTTGTGCCAGTGCCAGCACCTCATCCGACATGAGCAACACCTTTCGCCCGTTCTCGGGCGATACCGGGGTCGCTACCAGTACATCCTTGTAGGCTTGCCATGACTTTTCCAGTGCCGAGTAGGCATCCTTGATCTCAGGCGATGGCGCATACGCCTTCAACTCGATCAACTGGCGATCGAATGCGGCAACAGAGCTGTCCAGGACCTTCTTGCTGCGGTCAACGTCAATTTTCTGGCCAATTTGAAAATAGGCCTTGGCCATGCGTTGCGACAACATGCGCTGTCGCCCGGCCTTGTTGATCGCTGCATTGATATCGTCGATCTGGGACCAGGCTTCACGCCCGGTCAGCGCAAGGAATATGACGAGCATCGCACTCAGAACAGTTTTCAAATGGCCTCCGCTGGCGGCTCAAGACGAGCCCAAAGATACCCCGGGAGCTTACTGTCAGATCGTGGCAAAAATCAACACTGTTACGTAACCATCAGCAATCAGGGAAGCTGGGTCAGGTAATTGGCGATCGCAACGATCTCTTCATTTTTCAGGGTAGCCGTCGCAATGCTCATCAGCTGATTGTTGCGAACACCTGTCCTGTCGCGATAGCGAGTGATCGACGCTTGCAGGTATGGCACTTTCTGACCGGCGATACGCGGATAAAGCTCGCCCCCATGCGCCTGCTGGCCGTGACAGCGCGCACACAGTTTGTCGAACAAGACCTTGCCGCTGGCGGCCAGACTGGCATCAGCACGGCTCGGCACTACCGGATTATTGGCATAGAACAGGGCAATCTGCAGGCGATCATCATCCTTGAGCACCTTGATCAAGCCCTGCATGAATGGGTCCTTGCGCTCGCCGACAGAAAATTTCCGAATCTGCTCCAGCAGATATGCCGGATTCTGGCCGGCCAGGTTAGGCACATCCGGCGTTTTGCTGATGCCGTCCTCGCCGTGGCAATTGGCACAAAAAAAGGATGCCTTCTTGCCCGCTTCAACCGCCGTTTTCAGGGCAGCCGGATCGCCCTGCATGGCTTTCAAACGTTCAGGCAATGACGCCTGCCCCTGTGCCGAGGCGTTCATCATCAAAAATCCCAGCAAGGCGAGCAAGACTCTCATGACGACACCTTCGAACACTGAATTATTGCGGATTATGCAGTGCCACCCACCGTCAGTCCATCAATTCGCAAGGTTGGCTGGCCGACGCCGACCGGCACGCTCTGGCCATCCTTGCCGCACGTACCGACGCCCGGATCAAGCTTCAGGTCGTTGCCGATCATCGAAACGCGGGTCATCGCGTCCGGACCGTTGCCGATCAGCGTCGCGCCCTTGATTGGCCGGGTGATCTTGCCGTCTTCGATCAGGTAAGCCTCGCTCATCGAGAAGACAAACTTGCCGCTGGTGATATCGACCTGTCCGCCACCGAAATTGGCTGCGTAGATACCCTTCTTGACCGACTTGATGATTTCAGCCGGGTCGTGCTTACCGGCCAACATCATGGTGTTGGTCATGCGCGGAATCGGCAGGTGGGCGAAGGATTCGCGCCGGCCGTTGCCGGTCGGGGCGACGCCCATCAGACGGGCATTCAGGCTGTCCTGCAGGTAGCCCTTGAGGATACCGTCCTCGATAAGCACGGTCCGTTGCGTCGTGTTGCCCTCGTCATCAATGTTCAGCGAACCGCGACGGTCGGCAATCGTGCCGTCGTCGATCACGGTAACGCCTTCGGCGGCAACGCGCTGGCCGACCCGGCCGCTGAAGGTCGAACTGCCCTTGCGATTGAAATCACCCTCCAGCCCATGGCCGACAGCTTCGTGCAACAGAATGCCCGGCCAGCCCGAGCCCAGCACGACAGTCATCTGCCCCGCCGGCGCCGGATCGGCGTGAAGGTTAACGACAGCCTGATGGACGGCCTCCTTGGCATAGCGCTGGAGGATTTCATCGTCGAAATAGCCGAAGTCGAAACGGCCGCCACCGCCGGCCGAGCCCTGCTCGCGCTTGCCATTCTCTTCGATGATGACCGAGATCGAGCAGCGCACGAGCGGCCGGATATCGGCAGCCAGACGACCATCCGAACCGGCGACCAGCACCACTTCATACTCGCCGGCGAGCGAGGCCATGACTTGCTGAACGCGCGGGTCCAGCGCCCGGGCAAAGCCTTCGAGACGCTCCAGCAATTTGACCTTGGCTTCAGCCGGCAGGGAGGCAATCGGGTCATTCGGCACATACAGCGACCTTGCTGCGGTCGACGGGAAAAATTGGCCAAAACTGGAATTTTGCCCGGCGGCGCCAATGGCTCGCACGGCATTGGCGGCATCGCCCAGGGCCTGCATACTGATGTCATCGGAGTAGGCAAAGGCGGTTTTCTCGCCGGACAGCGCGCGTACGCCAACCCCCTGGTCAATATTGAAACTGCCCGACTTGACGATGCCTTCATCGAGGCTCCAGGCCTCGGAGCGGGAATACTGAAAATAGAGGTCCGCGTAATCGACCTGATGCGTCAGAATCTGGCCAAATGTCCGCGACAGGTCGCCTTCGGAAAGGGAGAAAGGGGCCAGCAGCAGGGATTCGGCTTGCGCCAGCGCACTGTCTTGAATCATGAATGCTTCCTTAAAGTTTACGGTGCGCGAGCGCCGGCAGGCTCTCGCGAATTTCTGAAATACGCTGGTGACTGAGGTCGGCGATCACGACGCCCGGCCCCCGTTGCTTCCGATCGAGAATCTCGCCCCACGGGTCAATGACCATGCTGTTCCCGTGGGTCAGTCGCCCATTTTCATGGCGCCCACCCTGTCCGACAGCAAGAAGATAACACTGGTTCTCGATGGCACGGGCGCGCAGCAAAATTTCCCAGTGGGCCCGGCCGGTGGTTTCGGTAAATGCCGCCGGCACGAGGATCAGGTCGACCGGCGCCAGCGCGCGGTAGAGCTCGGGAAAGCGCAGGTCATAGCAGATCGACAGGGCAATCCGTCCAAACGGCGTGTCGACGGCCACCGGGTGATCCCCCGGCTCGATGAAACTGGCTTCGTCATAGCTCTCGTCGCCCTTCCTGAATCCGAATAAATGTACCTTGTCGTATCGCTTGACACATTCGCCATCCGGATTGAAGACCAGGCTGGAATTGCGCATCTTGTCCGGGCTGGTTGCGGTCAACGGGATGGAACCGGCAAAAAGCCAAATGCCGTGGCGCTGGGCGGTTTCCGCCAGCCAGGACTGGATCGGCCCGTTGCCGAACTCCTCGCGCGCCCGGACCCGATCTGCGTCGGCAGCACCGATGATCGGAAAATATTCGGGCAGCACCGCCAGTTGCGCCCCCTGCCCGACCGCGTCGTCAATCAGTCGGCCAGCGGTCGCCAGATTGTCTGCAACGCGAGGGCCGGAGATCATCTGCAAGCCGGCGATACGGCAATTCTGCTTGTTCAAGGTTTGCTTTCCTCAGGTTGGCTGTCCTCTTCCGACGCGGGCTTCACTTCCTGTGACGATTCGCCCGCCTTGTCGACTGTCGGGTCGGCCCACGTACCCGTCACATGATACCGGTAGCTGAACAAGCGGTTGAGCGGCTTTTTGAGCACCGTGTTGGCCACCAGTGCCGCGGCGCCAATCACCGGATGGGCCAACGCCGCGGCGCCCACTGCCGCCAGGCCGCCCAGTTCCGGCCGGACGACCACCTGCAGATTCTGCGTTTCATTTTTCAGATCGGTTTCACCCTGCATTTCAATCTGGGCAGCCGGGCCGCTGATACGCAAAGGTTCAGTCGTACGCATGATGCCTTTGCGCACCGACAATTTGGCCTCGATGCTGTCGAACGCCAGACCATCACTGAAAATATCGCGAAAATCCAGGGTCAGGCGGCGCGGCAACGATTGCAGGGAAATCAGCCCAAGCAGCTTGCCGACGCCCGGTTCCAGCTTGTTGAACTGCCCCTTTTCAGCCTCGACGGTCATTTGCCCCGTCATGGACGGGTAATGGATAGCGGTAAGCGGACCATTCCACTGCAAATCCCCCGCCATTTTCGCCTTGCCACGCCTGACAGCGTCCATGTAGCCCAGACGATCCAGCAACTTACCGGCATCCTTGGCCGTCAACTCGAAATCCAGTCGTGTCTGGTGACGCCCGCTATTCACCCAGACCCCCTTGCCCTTCAGCCCGCCATCCGGATTTTGCAGGCTCAGGTTATCGAGATGCCACGCCCCCTTGTCATTGCGCGCCTTCAACTCCAGTTTGCCGAGCGCCTTTTCGCCGAGATAAAAATCGTCCACCACCAGACTCATGCCCGGCAAGGTATTGATCAATGACGAGGCACTGTCGGCCGCCTCGGCGGCCGGCTTGATAATCAGGCGCTTGAAATTGCCTTCGACCCAGCCTTCACCGGCGCTGTTCCAGAAAACGTCGCCGACTGCTTCACGCGTATTCAAGCCGATTTGCCAGCCGCCATCACGCGGTCGCAGGCTGACATCCACCTGGTTGTAGTCACGTTCGAACAGGCGTAGCTGAGGGGTTTTCAGCGTCACCACATTGAGTGCCAGTCCGCCGCCATCCCCACCGCCAGCCGCACCATCCGGCAGAAAATTCTTCCAGGCGTCGGCATCAATACGCGGCACGGCAACCCGTACCGCCAGCCCCTTGTCAGGCAGGCGCGGCTCGGCATCGCCCACCGCAAAAACACCACGCTCCCAGGCCTCCTGACGGCGCACGATGACGCCCTGGGCGACCTTGCCCAGGGTAATTCGGTATTGTTCGCGCTGGGCATCCGGCGCCGAACGCTCGATGCGCAAGGCCAGCGGCGTCGTGGCTGTCTTGTTGAGCGGGTCCGGCAAAGGTGAACTGATACCGAGCAGATCGGATTCGACCACCACTTCGGCATTGCGCCGACGAATGCTGATATCGGCCTTCCATGCAGCATTGCCGCTCAGGTGATTGATCAGCGGCCAGCCAAAATGTTTGCTCACCTCACCGATATGGGCGTTGCCAGCCGCCTGAACCAGCACCTTGTCGCCGGCACTGTTCACCTGCACCTTGAGCGGCCCACCAAATACCTGGCCACTGATATCCTGCGCGGCCACTGTATTTTCGGTCAGCAACAGGCGGCCATT